>WNFY01004691.1_pt1 | contig 16337 bp, 12 predicted proteins | sample 5400091 | NCBI WGS metagenome assembly WNFY01 (sample SAMN13153364, study PRJNA577476) | soil metagenome | isolation source: 60 cm soil or saprolite under grassland replicate 1 | place: USA:California | collected 2016-06-15
GTCTGCCCGACCCGGATGCTGGCCGTCGGCGAAATTGTCACCGAGGCCACAGGTACGGGTGCCACGGTCACGGCCGCACTGCCGGTCTTGCCTTCACTGGTGGCGGTGATCGTCGCCGTCCCCGCCACGCTGCCCGTTACAAGCCCGCTGCTCGAAACGGTCGCGACGCTGGCGTTGCTGCTCGTCCACGTCACGGTCCGCCCGGTCAGCGCGGCGTCCGCCGAGTCCTTCGGCATGGCGGCGAGCTGCACGGTCTGCCCGACCCCGATGGAGGCTGTCGCCGGCGACACCGCTACGGAGGCCACGGGCACAGTGGTCACGGTGATCGTCGCGGTGCTGGTCTTGCCTTCGCTCGTTGCGGTAATCGTCGCCGAGCCTTGAGCCACGCCGCTCACCAGGCCACTGGAACTGACGGTCGCGACGCTGGTGTTGCCGCTGGTCCACGTCACGGTCCGCCCGGCCAAGGTGCTGCCGGTCGAGTCCTTCGGGGTGGCGGTGAGCTGCACGGTCTGCCCGACCTGCAAGCTGCCCGAGGACGGCGAGACCGTCACCGAGGCCACGGGCACAAGCGCGACGGTAATCGTCGCGGTGCTGCTCTTGCCTTCGCTCGTTGCGGTAATCGTCGCCGAGCCTTGAGCCACGCCGGTCATCAGGCCACTGGGACTCACGCGCGCGACGGTGGTGTCGCCGCTCCCCCATATCACGGTCCGCCCGGTCAACGTGCTGCCGGTCGAGTCCTTCAGGGTGGCGGTGAGCTGCACGGTCTGCCCGACCCGGATGCCGGCCGTCGGCGAAATTGTCACCGAGGCCACAGGCACGGGTGCCACGGTCACGGCCGCACTGCCGGTCTTGCCTTCACTGATGGCGGTGATCGTCGCCGTCCCCGCCACGCTGCCCGTTACAAGCCCGCTGCTCGAAACGGTCGCGACGCTGGTGTTGCTGCTCGTCCACATCACGGTCCGCCCGGTCAGTGCGGCGCCCGCCGAGTCCTTCGGCGTGGCGGTGAGCTGCAACAGCTGCCCAACCGAGATGCTGGCGGTCGCCGGCGAAACGGTGACTGAAGCCACAGCCGCCGGCGTGCTCGGCCCGGTCGGCGCCAGTTCTCCAACTACCGGGACCGAGACCCCTACCACGAGACTCGCGACCGCGGCCGCGTCCGCGTTGTCAATAAGGCCATTCGGGCTCTGCGCATCGGCCGGCGTCACCCCAGGCCGGCAGGTCGTCGTCGGATCGCACGGTGGCATGCCGGTCGCCGCCGCGCCGCCGTTCACGGGGCGCACGTTGGCGAGCAAGAAGGGCTCAGCCGTCAGCGTCGTCGTGCCCGCGGACGCCCGGCCCAGAAGCAGTACGTCCCATACATTGATCAGCCCGTCGAGGTTGGCGTCCCCGAACCGGTAACCGCCGGCCTGGCTGGTGCCGGCCACCCGACTCGGGCCGCCCGGAGCGGCCCCCCACACGAGGCCATCGTCAGGCGCCACGGCCAGCTCGACCGTGCCCCGAACTCCCTCGGTGTACCCACTTGCTGTGACGGTGAAGACCAGCGTGACTCCGGTTGGTGCGAGACCCTGCGGGTTTGTCGCGAGGACCCTCAGACTGCCCTGAGCGGCCGCCTCATCGTTCACGACGACGAGATCAGGCCCGTTGCCTGGGCGCTCGTAGCGCAGTCGCTGCGGATCGAATGTCACCGTTTCCTGGATTGCCGCCAGCGGCTCCGTGGCGCGAAGCACCACTGCAATGGATGCGCCGGGCGCGGCGTCTGCCGACGGGAGCTGAATGTTCACCGGCGGCGTCCCATCCGCCGGGGCACCGAGGGAGGCGACCTCTTTGGCACAGGCGCCTACGACCACGGCTACCGCGACGCGGAACGGGCGCGATCGCAGTCGCGCCACGCGTTGAGCCAACTTGAAGAGAAACGGCATGTTGCACTCCTTCCACAGTTTGTTCTAGGGCAACAAAAGGGGCCGCCGGGAACTCGAGGAGTCTCTCGGGTTCGCTGGCGGCCCGGCTGACATAGCGAGTTAGTTCGCTTTAGTCCCGTGGCTCTGCGACACCGTCTTTCGACGGCTTTGCTCTGAGCAGCGCGATCGGATTTTTGTTGGCGGAAGCGCGACTGACTTTCGCCCCCGCGGGGTGGCACTGTAGCAACAGCGTGGTAACCCGCGCAAGTGGTGCAAGTTAGTGAATCAGAAGAATAGGAAGTTGGAGGATGGCGACGCCGGAGGGAGCTACTTTATTGTGCAATTCGGCGGATTTTTTCGAAAGCGACCGCGGATTTGGGTCACATGTGTTTTACGGCGATCGCCACGTCACCCCGATCCCCAGCTGCGCGAGCGACACCCCGGGGCTGTTCTCAATCGTTCCGCCGTTGAACTTCACCGACCCCCCCACGATGCCGAGCGCCACATTGATGAAAGGGCTCACGAGGACGTGTGCGCTCGCGGGCCACTCGTATCCCACGCCGAATTGCGGCCCGATGGCCGTGGACGTGATCACGTCCGTACCGTCGTCGGCGCGATGCGTGAGGAAATCGAGCCCCAGCTTCAGGTAGAGCGGTCGGCGCCGGCTCGGGTACCAGTACGCCGCAGCACCGAACGCCGCGAGCGACTGGTGCACCGTGTCCACGGCCCCCTCGATCGTCGTCCACCACGCCGCCACCTCGGCGCCGATCAGCACCTTGCGGCTCACGCCGCCGCCCAGGCGCAGCGCGCCCGATGGCCCGCCGCGGTTCGTCCCCTGGCAGATGTCGCACGACACACGCGCCCAGCCGGTCCCGAGGGCGGCCCCGAACCAGAAGCCGTCCCGCGCCTGGCGCTGCTGCTGGGCCGCGACATCGCGACCGAGCGCCAGCAGGACGAGCGAGCCGAGCAGCAACACAAGGCGGGTCATAGCGGGTGGCCCATTCCTAGCCGGGTCTATGATCCCGCCGCCGTCAACCTGGTAGGACGGCCGATCGACGTCTGCTACGAGGTCACGCCAAGCGGCGCGCGGGCGCAGGGAGAAGAGTGCGACCAGTCGACGGGCGCGGGCACGATCCTGGGAGTGACCTTCGACGACCCGCGCTCGGTGTTCGACGGTGTGGAGCGCGTCGTCGACATCAACGAGAACGTGATCGACAACGCCCAGGGCCCGGCGTTCTGGTTCACCGACCCGTTCGGCAAGAACGGCCGCACCGAGGCGTTTCCCGGCTCGATTCGCCAGTTCATCGCGGCGATCGACAACACGCGCAGTGGTCTCGACGTCTCCGGCCCGACCCTGGGCCGGAACCGCGACTACGGCGGTCCGCGGGTGCACGCCCCGAACTAACGGCCGCACTGGCCCGTTGGATGCTGCGTCGGTCCCACATGTGAGCCGGCGCCGTCTTGCTGCAGGAAGCCGTCCGGCGGGTTAATTTCGACAGCAGTGCGTACCCTGTCCCGCCGGACCTTCCTGAGAGCAGGCGCCGCCGCCGGCGGCGGCCTGCTCGTCAGTTTCAGCCTGCCCGCGCGAATCGACGCCGCCTTCGCTCCCGGCGCGTCCCCGGCGCGCGCCTTCATGCCCAACGGCTTCATCCGCATCGACCCGGACGGTCGGGTCACGCTGGTCATGCACAAAGTGGAAATGGGGCAGGGGACCTACACCTCGATGCCGATGCTCCTGGCCGAGGAGCTGGAAGTCGATCTGAGCCAGGTCCGGCTGGAGCACGCGCCTCCCGACGACGCGTTATACGCCGAGCCGTTGTTCGGCGTCCAGGAAACGGGCGGCTCGACGTCGGTGCGCGGGAACTGGGAGCCGTTGCGCCGCGCCGGCGCCACCGCCCGCAGCCTGCTCGTCTCCGCCGCGGCAGAAACCTGGGAGGTCCCGCCGGGCACGTGTCGCGCCGCGAACGGCGCGGTGATCCACGGACCGACCGGCCGCAGCTTGAGCTACGGGGCGCTGGTCGACCGCGCGGCGCGCCTGCCGGTACCCGGCAACGTACCGCTCAAAGATCCGAAGGACTTCAAGCTGATCGGTACACCCGTGCGGCGGCTCGATACGCCGGGCAAGGTCGACGGCACGACGCAGTTCGGCATCGACGTGCGGCTCCCGGGCATGAAGTTCGCCGCCGTGGCCGCCTGTCCGGTGTTCGGTGGCAAGCTCACGAGCGTCGACGACGCCAAAGCGAAGGCCATCCCCGGCGTGCAGCAGGTGGTGCGCCTCGAGGACGCCGTGGCCGTGATCGCGGGCGACACGTGGGCGGCGAAACAGGGCCTGGCCGCCCTCGACATTCGCTGGGACGAAGGGCCGAACGCGAATCTCTCGAGTGCGGACATCGTGCAGCAGCTGGCAACGGCGTCGCAGAAGGCGGGGGCGGTCGCGCACCAGGAAGGCGACGTCGCCAGGGCGATGGCCGGCGCCGCGCAGAAGGTCGAGGCGATCTACGAGCTGCCGTTCCTCGCGCACGCCACGATGGAGCCGGTGAACTGCACCGTGCACGTCCGCCCGGACGCCTGCGACATCTGGGTGGGCACGCAGGTGCCTACCTTCACCCAAACCGCCGCGGCCAGGGTGACCGGCTTGTCAAAGGGCAAGGTCCAGGTGCACAACCACTTCCTGGGCGGCGGGTTCGGCCGGCGGCTCGAGGTGGATTTCGTCATCCAAGCGGTGCAGATCGCCAAGCAGGTCACCGGCCCCGTTCAGGTGCTCTGGAGCCGGGAAGAAGACATTCAGCACGACATGTACCGGCCGTACTACTATGACCGCATCGCCGCCGGGCTGGATGCGCAGGGCATGCCGGTCGCCTGGACCCACCGGGTCACGGGCTCCTCGATCATGGCCCGCGTGGTCAACCAGCTCTTTCCCAAGACGCTCCGGGTCATGCGGGCGGCTGGACTGCACCAGTTGTGGGCCATGGTCAAAGGTCTCGACGTGGACGCCGTGGAGGGCGCCGCGGAGCCGCCGTATGCCCTTCCGAACATCCGGGTGGACTACGTCCGCCAAGAGCCGCCCGGGGTGCCCACGGCCTTCTGGCGCGGCGTCGGGCCCACGCATAGCATCTTTGTGGTCGAGAGCTTCATCGACGAGCTGGCGGCGGCGGCCCGGCGCGACCCGTTCGAGTACCGTCGCGCACTGCTCGACCGGTCACCGCGTGCCAGGGCGGTGCTCGAGCTCGCGGCGGAGCGTGCCGGATGGGGTCGGCCGCTGCCGGCGGGCAGCGGGGGAGGACGCGGGATCGCGTTGCTGCATGCCTTCGGCAGCTATATCGCCCAGGTCGCGGACGTCGTCGTGTCGACGCAGGGCGACGTGCGGGTCCGGCGGGTGGTGTGCGCCGTGGATTGCGGCACGGTCGTGAACCCGGACACCGTGAAGGCTCAGATGGAGAGCGGGATCGTCTTCGGGATCACCGCCGCGCTGTGGGGCGAGATCACCATCAAGCATGGGCGCGTCGAGCAGCACAACTTCCACGACTACCGGATGCTGCGCATGAGCGAAACACCCACGATCGAAGTCCATTTGGTCAAGAGTCCGGAGGCGCCGGGTGGCGTCGGCGAGCCGGGCACGTCGACCGTGATGCCCGCGGTCACGAACGCCATCTTTGCGGCCACCGGCCGGCGGATCCGAAAGCTCCCGGTGAAGGACCAGTTGCGGCCGGCCTAGAGAGATACCAATGACCTGGATCGCGCTCGCCTACCACCTCGCGAGCCGGCTCGCCTACGTGCTCTACGTGGGCCTCACGCTCAACCGGCAGGACCGGACCGCGTACCTCACCAGGCGCCACGGTGCCGAAGAGGGATTTCGGCGCTTCCGTCGCGTTGCGGCGTTTGTCATGGCCAACGACGCGGTCAGTTTCGGGCTCCTCTGTCTCGTGAGCGCGAACACGTTAACCGTTGGGCTGCCGCGCGGTTTGGAGATCACCGTGGGTGCCGTGCTCGCCCTGGTCGGCGTCGCGACGAAGATATGGGCCGCAGCGACGTTGGGCGACGGGTACTACTGGCGCAATTTCTTCACGCCCACCGACCGGGTCGTTCCCAAGGCGGCGGGGCCGTATCGCTGGCTCAAGAACCCGATGTATACGGTGGGCTATTTACCGGTCTACGGCCTGGCACTCGCGACCGCGTCGGCGTTCGGACTCGTCGCCGCGCTGTTCGACCAGTGTGCGATACTCCTCTTCTATCATCTGGTCGAGAAGCCGCATTTCGAGCGGTGGCGCCAGCCGCCGTCCGAGCCCGTCAGGCCTGCACCTGGTTCCGCCCGCCCTCCTTCGCTCGATACAGCGCGCGGTCAGCGGCCTTGACCACCTGATCCCACTTGGTGTGGCGCTCGTTCTTCTCCGCCACACCGACGCTGATGGTCACGGGGACGCGCTCCCCGGGGCCCCGGTCGGTCAAGACCTTCTCCTTCTTCTTCTTCGAGCGAAACCTGGCCCGCAGGATGAAGCGCGTGTCCTCGACGGTCTGGCGGAGCGCTTCGAGGTCCGTGAGGCACTCGGCGGCGCCCCGCCCCGCGAAGATCACGGCGAACTCTTCGCCGCCGTAGCGGTACGCCTTTCCCCCCCCGCCCACCTGCGCCAGCTTCGCGGCGATCATCTTGAGCACCTGGTCGCCGACGTCGTGGCCGTGGCGGTCGTTGATGCGCTTGAAGTGGTCCACGTCGAGCATCGCCACCGTGTAAGAGCCGCCGAGCCGCAGCAGCGCCTCATTCAGGGCGCGGCGGGCGGGGAGCCCGGTGAGGCTGTCCAGGTAGGCCATGTGGTAGGAGGCTTCCACCACCGCCACGATGAGGATGAGCGCCGCGGTGGCGAGGTAGAACGTCGAGAACCCGGCGTTCCCGGGGCGCACCGTCGAGAGGCCGAGGAACGTGGGGATCAACGCCCACGCGAACGAGCGGCCCGTTTGGGTGGGCGCCATCAGCTGGGCCGCCGCCAAGAGCCCGCCGGCGACGAAGAAGGCGAGCAAGGCGGGGTCGGCGAGCGAGCTCCACGCGAACAGCCACTGGGGCAGCAGGTGCGTGTGGAGCAGCGCCGCCGTGGCGCCCGGGGCCTGGCGGTCGAGGATCGCCACGAGCGCCAGCTGTCCCAGGGTAGCCGCGAACCGGGCGAGCCCGGGGGGTGTGAGCACCCCGCGCTCCGCGGTGAGCGACAGCGCGGCCAGGTTGAGGGGCAAGAGGACGCCGATCGCCTGCAGCACGACCCGGTCGCGCGCCCCGTGCGCCAGCACGAAGTGCACCAGGGTCCGATCCGCGAGCGTCACGACCAGCAGGGCGAAGAGCAGCCGGCTGCGATGGAAGCGCCAGCCCAAGAGCACGCCGGCCCCGAAGACGGCGTACGGGTAGAACGGCGCGAGCCGGCCGAGCAGCTCCTGGAGCCAGTCGGTATGCGTGTACAGCAGCGCCGCGATGATGATCGGAGCTTCGGGGAGGCCGTACGAGAGGACCTTCCAGACGGCCTCGTAGGGGTGCGTCTCTTGTGGCGCGGCTCGGGGCACGGGTCGCTGGCTCCTTGGGGACGGCGGCGGGGTTAAGGGTAAGCAGAACCGGGCCGAGGTCAACCGTCGGGTTGCGTGCCGTGCGGGCGGCTGGTGATATTTTTCCCCGCCGTGGCGGTATCGTCTAGGGGACTAGGACGGAGCCCTCTCAAGGCTCAAACACGGGTTCGAATCCCGTTACCGCTATAAAGTCAAAGAGGCGTCAAGTAAAGGCGTCAAGCAACGGCGTCACGCAGAACCGTCGCGCAGAGACGTGGGGTGAGGGAGGGGACGGTTCTGCGCGACGAATTCTCTCGACGTTGTAGCTCGACGTTGTTGCGTGACGTCGCTAAGCTCTTAGCCCCCATCGTCTAACGGTTAGGACACCACTCTTTCAAGGTGGGAACAGGGGTTCGATTCCCCTTGGGGGCAGAGACAAAGAGGCGTCGAGCAGGGGCGTCGAGCGGAGGCGTCACGCAACAACGTCCCGCAAAGGCGTATGCACGATGACAACGGTTTCCGCGTGACGCCTTCGCGTGACGTATTTACTTGACGCTTTTGCTTGACGTCTCTTTTCCGTTAGGGCCGATAGCTCAACTGGCAGAGCAACTGACTCTTAATCAGTAGGTTCTCGGTTCGATTCCGAGTCGGCCCACTCCCCGTCCCAAACCCTCCCGCCCCCTAAGGGGGGCAAATGCGGTAAGCGGTAAGCGGTGAGCGGTGCGGTAATTGGTCCCCCGCCGCACAGAATCGATGACACGCTCTCCCGTTTCTGCGTGATCGTTCGGCGGTGCGCGATCACAAGAGCATCTTGGCATGGCAGGAGGCCCACAAGGTCACTGATGCCGTCTTCGATGGCGCGAGGACTAGCTGGAAGCCCTTCGCAGCTGCTGTCTTCGCTCAGTTGCAGCGGGCGGCGCTCTCCGTGCAGCTCAATATCGCGGAAGGATACGCCCTCCGAAGTTCGCGGCGCTTCCGAAACCAATTGGAGATCGCCTATGGTTCGGCCGTCGAGACAGGTGAACTGCTGGAGCTCGCCATCCGAAAGCAAATCCTGCCCGAGGGCTTGTCACACACCGCTCTCGACAGTTGCCAGCGCTGCCAGCGCTTGTTGCTGGGTCTGATCAAGCGGTACCGCGATAACGAGGCCTAGAGCCCCCCGCTCACCTCTCACCGCTCACCGTTAGGCAGCGTGAAGAAAAACGTCGCTCCTTCGCCCACCTTCCCCTCTGCCCAGATCCGCCCGCCGTGCCGCTGAATGATCCGCTGCGCCAGCGCCAGCCCGACCCCCGTGCCCTCGAACTCGTCGGGACGATGCAGCCGCTGGAACACGCCGAACAGCTTGCCCGCGTACTGCATGTCGAATCCGACGCCGTTATCCCTCACATAGTAGGTGACGTCCGCTCCGTCTTGCTGCGTCCCGATCTCGACCTTCGGATGTGCCCGCTTTGCGCTGAACTTGAAGGCGTTGCCGATCAGATTGATCAGCACGTTGCGCAGCAGTGCGGCATCCCCGCTGGTGGGGGGCAGGGGTGTTAACACCACTTCCACGGCGACCGGGCTCTGGGTCTGGCGCAGCTCCGACACCACGTTTTCGGCCAGCGCCCTGAGGTCGACGGGGGCCCTCGCGAGCGCCTGGCGTCCCACGCGCGAGAAGTTGAGGAGCGCGTCGATCAGCTGGCCGCCCAGCTTCGCGCTGTCGCGGATCACCGTCAGGAGGCGCTTGCCCTCTTCGTCGAGCTGAGCGGCGTGGCCCTCGACCAGCGCCTGTGCGAAGCCGTTGATGGCACGGAGCGGCGCCCGCAGATCGTGGGACACCGAGTAGCTGAACCGCTCGAGCTCCTGGTTCGACTGCGCGAGCGCCTGTTCCACGCGACGCCGCTGCGTGAGATCGCGCGTCACCTTGGCGAAGCCCACGAGCCCGCCGTGCGCATCTCGCATCGCGTTGATCACGGCGTTGGCCCAGAAGCGCGTGCCGTCCTTGCGCACACGCCACCCTTCGTCCTCGTGCCGGCCCTCCCGCTCCGCGATCTCCAGCTCCCACTGCGGCTTGCCTTGCGCCACGTCCTCCGGCGGATAGAACTTGGAGAAGTGCTCGCCGAGGATCTCCTGTGGGCGGTATCCTTTGATGAGCTCCGCCCCGGCATTCCAGCTTGCGACGCGCCCCTCGGGGTCCAGCATGAAGATGGCGTAGTCCTGAACGCTCTCCGTCAGCAGCTGGAAGCTCTGCTCGCTCCGACGCAGCGCGTCCTCCACTTTCTTGCGCTCCGTCAAGTCGCGAGTCACCTTCGCGAACCCGATGACGGCGCCATCCGCATCCCGCAGGGCCGTGATAACCACGTTGGCCCAGAAGCGGGAGCCGTCCTTCCGAATTCGCCACCCCTCGTCTTCCGTGCGGCCCTCCCGCGCGGCGAGCCCGAGCAACCGCGCCGGCCTTCCCGCCGCCACCGCCTCCGGCGGATAGAACCGGGAGAAATGCTGCCCCACGATCTCCTCGGCCCGGTAGCCCTTGATGCGCTGTGCCCCGGTGTTCCAGGTGGAGACGCGTCCCGCACCATCCAGCATGAAGATGGCGTAGTCGCGCACGCCCTCGACCAGCAGGCGGAAGGCGTCGCCGCTTTCGCGGGGGGTGGCTATAGCCGGCGCTGCGCGCTTCCCCATCATGAGGGGAAGTTTGGCAAGCCGTACATTCCCTGCAAGGCTCTCGTAACGGAGTGGCCGTCGCGGCACCGCAACACTGGAGCACAGCGTGGAGGATGAGGGCGTGCAGCTGCGCGAACACGTGCCCCTCGCCCCGTACACGACACTCGGGCTTGGGGGGAAGGCCCGCTACTTCGTCGATTGCGACACCGGGGAACAGGTCTGCGCGGCGCTTGCCTACGCCGCCGAGCGGCGCCTGCCGGTGTACGTCCTGGGCGGCGGCAGCAACGTCGTCTTCCTCGACTCCGGTTTCCCCGGACTTGTTCTGCGCATCACGATCGGCGGGATCGAGTTCCGCGACGGGCCCAGCCCCGAGGTCCGCGCCGGAGCCGGCATCGATTGGGACACATTGGTGCAAGGCGTGGTGCAACGCGGCTGGAGCGGGGTCGAGTGTCTCTCGGGCATTCCGGGGACGGTGGGCGGCACGCCGATCCAGAATGTGGGCGCGTACGGGCAGGAGATCGCCGAGACGCTCGCCCGCGTCGTGTGTCTCGATCGCGCGACGCTCGAGCGCCGCACGTTCACCGCGGGGGAGTGCGCCTTCGGTTATCGGGACAGCCGGTTCAAACGCGCCGACCGAGGCCGTTTCGTCGTGCTCGAGGTCACGCTGCAGCTGGCTCGCGATCGGACGCCACGCATCCGCTATCCGGAGCTCGAGCGCGCCGTGGCGGGGCGCGGCGGGCTCGAGACCGTTGCTCCCAGCGAGGCAGTTCGCGTCGTGCGCGAGGCCGTGCTCGCGCTGCGCCGCAGTAAGTCCATGGTGCTCGACCCGGCGGACCCCAACACGCGCTCGGTCGGTTCGTTCTTCACGAATCCAGTGCTGTCGGCCGACGCCTTCGCTGACCTCAAGAAGCGCTGGGAAGGGATCCCCTCGTTTCCAGCGGACGGGGGGGTGAAAGTGCCGGCCGCGTGGCTCGTGGAGCGGGCGGGATTCCCCAAGGGCTACCGCGGGACAAGTGGTGGAGCGGGGATCTCGACCCGCCATGCGCTGGCGCTCGTGAATCTCGGGGGCACGAGTGCCGACCTCCTGGCGCTGGCGGAGCAGGTTCGGGCCGGAGTGGAGCAGCAGTTCGGCATCCGGCTCGGGTACGAGCCGGAGGTGGTCAGTCTGCCTTCCCCGCCACCTTCCCGATCGCGCTGATCAGGTCATTGAAGTCGTACGGCTTCATCACGGCGGGCTGGCCGCACTCCTCGAGGAAACGGCGCGTCTCGTCGCGGGCGCGGTCGCCGGTGACGAACACGAAGCGCTCGGCGAGCAGGGGGCGCTGCTCGCGCAGCTGCTCGTACAGGGCGCGGCCGCCGAGCCGCGGCATCTGCAGATCCGTCACCACCGCGTCGAAGCGGTCGCTCGCGGGCCCGAGCCGCTCGATTGCTTCGAGACCGTTTTCGACGGCAACCACTTCATGCCCTTCGCGCTCGAGCAGCAGGCGCATCGCCTGGCGGTTCACCGCGTCGTCGTCGACGACGAGGATGCGCAGCTTGGGCAGCGAGGGCGTCGCGGCGGTCGCGCGCGCCAGCGGCGCCAGCACGCTCTTGGGGAGCGTCACCACGACCTCGGCGCCGCCGCCGGGACGCGGGCGCAGTCGCAACGTACCCCCAGACGATTGGGCCAGCGCGCGCGCCAGGGCGAATTCGATCTCGCCCCCGCCCGCGCTCTGCGTGAAGCGGAACGGCGTCACCAGCCGCTGCTCGGCTTCGACGGAGAGCGGAGTCCCTGAATCCCACAAGGAGATCGTGAGCGACGGTCCGGCTTCGCTCACCGCGATGCGCAGCTCGCGCGGCGGCTGGCTGTCGCGCAGCCGGCGCAGCGCGAAGTCCAACAGCTTCATCAGCATTTCGGTGAGCTGCGCCATGGGGCACGCGACCATCGGGAGCTCGTGAGGAATGCTCCGGACCAGCTTTACGCCCAGCTCCTTCAGCGTCCCTTCGCGCTCGGCGAGCACGCCGTTCAGCACGATGGAGCAGTCCGACGGCTCCGCCGCCCCGATGGGGTGTTGCGCCAGCTCGAGGAAGTGCTGCGTGATCTCGGCCGCCCGCCGCACTTCCCCGTGCAGCATCATGAGGGCCCGCGCGCGCTCGGGGTCGAGCGGGCTGCCGTGCAACAGGTCCGCCAACGCCCCGATCGCCGCGAGGCGGTTGTTGAGCGCGTTCAGCACGTTCGCCGAACCCTCGTCGAGCACCACGTGCTGCACTTCGGGCGGGGCGAAGCGCGACGCCGGGGGCGGCGCGACTACTGGGGGCGCAGCAGCACTGCGCGCCGCCGCGCGCTGCCGGCCGATGAGCGTCCCGATGAACGCGCCGATCAGCGCCCCGAAGCCGAACGCGACCCAGAGTTCCATGGGGCACCAATCTAGTGCAGACCGGCGCGCCGCGCCGCCTCGGTTGACCCCCCAAGGGGCCGATTCTACCTTTCCTGACGGATCGTCCGGACTGCCCCCGACGCTCGGCGCGCTCGCCGCTCGGGCTCGGACGGCGAGCGTACCTGCCGCAGCAACACCACCACGAGAATGGCCATTCCGACGGCGACGACCGCGCTGGTGATTGCGGTCAGCTGCAGCCCCCGCGTAAATGCCTCTCGAGCCGTCTCGAGCAGCGCCGCACCGAGCTCGTGAGACAACTGCCCGGCAGCAGCCAGCGCACCGCCAAGGGTGTCCCGCGCCGCCGCGGCGGCTTCGGGCGGGATGCCGTCGGGAATCGAATCCGCCATGGCCCTGCGATAGATCGCGGTCCCGATACTTCCAAGAATGGCGATACCGAGCGCGCCCCCGAACTCGGAGCACGTCTCGGAGATCCCCGCAGCCGCCCCGGCCCGCTCGGGTGGGACGGCGCCGATGATCAGGTCGTTTGCGAGCGTGAACACCGGAGAAAGACCCAGGGAGAAGATGACCGTGCTAGCCACAATGACTGCCAGCCCCGAGGACCCGCCGACCTGAGTAAGCACCGCGAAGCCGGCTGCCGCGATGACGAGACCGACGCCCATCATGATGGCCGGCCGAACGTGGCGCGCGATCATCGGGGACACGATGGATCCGATGATGAACGCGCCGCCGAACGGCATCGACCACAGCCCTGCCCGCATCGGCGAGAGACCGAGCACCAATTGCAGGTATTGGGCGATGAAGACATAGGGCCCGAACACGACGAAGGTGGCGAGCATGTAGGTGGCAAGCGATGTCGTGAACGCGGGTGCTCGGAACAGGCGCAGGTCGATCAACGGGTCCGCCAGTCGCCGCTGCCTGCGGACGAAGACACCGGCGAGGCCCAACCCCGCGACGATCGAGAGCGCCGCCAGCGGCCCGATGCCGTGCGCGGCGATCTGCTTGAGTCCGTAGATGACGCCCAGCACGGCCGCCACGGACAGGACCGCGCTGAGCGGGTCGGGCCGGCCCGCCTCGAGATCTCGGAACTCGGGCAGGAGAATCGGTCCCAGCACCAGCAGGAGCACCATCATCGGGACGCTCACGAGGAACACGGATCCCCACCAGAAGTACTCGAGCAGGACCCCGCCCAGCGGCGGGCCGATCACGCCGCCGGCGGAGTAGCTGGCGATCCACACGCCGATGGCGATCGAGCGCTGCTGTGGATCGAGAAACATGTTGCGAATGAGGGACATGGTGGACGGCGCCAGAGTCGCACCGGCGAGGCCGAGCACCGCCCGAGCCGCGATCAGCATCCCGGGCGTTCGCGAGAAGGCGGCCAGCACCGAGGCGACGCCGAACGCCACCGCGCCGATCATCAGGAGCCGGCGGCGGCCGATGCGGTCGCCCAGCGTGCCCATCGTGATCAGCGACCCGGCGACCAGAAAGCCGTAGATGTCGATGATCCACAGCAGCTGGGTGCTGCTGGGCTTCAGGTCCGCACTGAGCGATGGGACCGCGAGGTTCAGCACGGTCAGATCCATGGAGTAGAGCAGGCAGGGCAGGGCGATCACGGCGAGCCCGATCCACTCGCGGCGCGTCGCCTTGGGTGCAGTCACGCGGGCTCCACCGCCACTTTGATACTGCGCCACTTTCCCTGGCGGAACCGCAGGACGCTCAAGGCGCAGCGCGTCATGTGCCCCAACAGGATCGCCGTCCAGATGTCGGCGGGCCGTAAGCCCTTCGTGGCCTGGAGCAGCGCGCAGAAGCCGAGCGGGACGACGATCTGAGATACGATGGAGATGTAGAGCGGCGAGCGGGTGTCGCCCGTGCCCTGGAGGCCCCCCGTGTAGGTGAGCGCCACCGTGACGAACAGCCCCGACACACTGAGGAACCCGAGCAGCTGCACGCCGATGCCGACGACCACCGGGTCGGTCATGCCGAACAGTCCGAGCAGGGAGCGCGGGATCGTGAGGAACAGGATGCCGATCGCGGCCGCGAGGCCGAGGCCCAGTCCCGCCGCGACGTGCACGCCCTGCACCGCGCGCTCGGGACGGTCGGCCCCCAGGTTCTGACCCCCGACGGTAGCGGCGGCGCCCATCAACCCGACCGACGTCCAGGTGATGAACGAGAACAGCTCCGTGTAGCCCACCGCGTAGGCGGCCTGTGCTTGGGCGCTCTGCGCGAGCGAGCCGATGAAACGCAGCAGCAACACGCCCGCGACGTTCATCGCGATCCCCTGGACGCCGGTGGGAAGGCCGAAGCGGAACAGCGCCCGGATAATGCCCCAGTCGGGCCGCCAGTCCATTCCGCGGTGCCACACCACCGGCAGTCGCCCGGAGAGCAACAGGTACACGGCGACGCCGCTCATGGCGAGGCCCGCCACCGTGGTGCCGACGGCGGCGCCGGCGGTACCCAGTCGGGGCAGGGGTCCGAGGCCCGTAATGAACGCCACGTTACACGCGATGTTCAGGACGGTGAGGAGGACCCCGAGGCGCAGCGGCGTGCGCGCGTCGCCCGCCGCCCGCAGCGCGCCGCCCACCATGAAGAAGAGCAGCATCCCGATGCTGCCCACGAACATGATCCGGAGGAACGGCAAGGCCTCCGCGCGCACGGCGGGCGCGGCGTTCACCACGCCGAGCAGCGACGGTGCCAGCATCCAGCCCAGCGGTGCCAGCACCAATCCCCAGAGCGCCACCGCGGCGAGAAACGCCTGGTAGACGGTGCGGTTCACTTTGTCGCGGTCGTTGGCCCCGGCGAAGCGGGCGACCAGCACACCCATGCCGCTGAACACCGACATCACGAACACGATGACGACGATGAAAATCTGGATCGCCACGCCGATCGCGGCGTTGCCGGCGTACCCCACGAAGTGTCCCACCAGCGCGTGATCGACGACCCCCTGGAGCCCGCCGATGAGATTCTGCAGCATCGTGGGCCAGGCGAGCATCCAGACGGCGCGAGCGAGCGGACCCTCGACGATGGAGCGATCGAGCGGTTTACTTCCCCCGCTTGGCATCCAGGCTCCACGGCCCCGGCCCTGCGGCGGAGAGATAGAGCCAGATAAAGCAGAACAGGATGGCGGGGTGTCCCTGATTGAGCACCGGCCAAAAGCCCTGTGGCGCGTGGCCCAGGAAATACGCGATGGCCATCTCACCCGCGAGGACGAAGGCCACGGGCCGCGTGAACAGTCCGACGAGGAGGAAGAGGCCGCCGAAGACCTCGAGCGTCCCGGCGATGCCGGGCAGTGACGTGATCGGCGCGGTGCCCCCGCCCGGCATGATGGCCGCCGGAAACGCGAACAGCTTGGCCGACCCGAACTGCATGAAAAGGAATGCGGCGACGATCCGGAGGACGCTGAGCAGGTACGGCGCCCGCGTCGGCCATTTCGCCGCCATGCTTGGTGCGGTCATGATACGCGTCTCACTTTCCGTTTCTTAGTTGAAGGGGACCCGACCACCGGTTGACAGCCACGAGCCTCCCAGAATGAGCAGCAACCCGGCGACCGACATCGCGCCAAGATGCTCGTCCAACACTACGACGCCGAGCAGGACCGCCACCAAGGGGTTGATGTAGGTAATGACGCTCGCCCGGCTCGGTCCCGCCTCTGCGATGAGCTGAAAGAATACGACGAGCCCCAGCGCCGTGCAGACCACGCCGAGCACGGCGATCGCCCAGAGCGCGGACGCCGGGATCGCGTGCGGCGGCCTCGCGAGGACCGCCGGTAGCAACGCGACCGCGGACACGGTCAGACTCGCGGCCACGGGCCCGAGCGGGTCGAGATCGGCCAATCGGCGGCTCACGATGATGGGCGCCGTGGCGTACCCCAGGGTCGCCACGAGGACGAGGGCCGCACCGAGCA
>WNFY01009984.1_pt1 | contig 16333 bp, 16 predicted proteins | sample 5400091 | NCBI WGS metagenome assembly WNFY01 (sample SAMN13153364, study PRJNA577476) | soil metagenome | isolation source: 60 cm soil or saprolite under grassland replicate 1 | place: USA:California | collected 2016-06-15
GCCTGGGCTACGACCGCAACCGCCACGATCAGCAAGCCGTGCAGCCAGCCGGATTGTGCAATATTTTTGACCGATGCCGCAACATAGGCGAAGAGCGTGAGGATAATTGCAGAGGGAAGCGTAAAGCCGAGCCAGGCCGCCAGCCCTCCCCAGAGGCCCGCGCGCGTTATGCCCAGCGCAATGCCCATCTGGCTACTGGATGGACCCGGCAGGAACTGGCAGAGCGCGAGCAGATCGGCGTACTCCTCCTCCGCTACCCACTTGCGCCGTACCACGATCTCCTGCCGGAAATATCCCAGGTGGGCAATAGGACCACCGAACGATGTCAGACCCAGGCGTGTAAAGACGCCGAGCACCTCCAGAAAGGTGCCCTTTCTGGCATGAGGAGCGGTGACATCGGGCATGTTACTTTCTTCCAGGCGCATGATAGCCTCTTTCTCTCTCAGACCTCTTCTCGTTCACCCATTCATACCATAGAATGGACATAGCGACAATATGCCCGATGGCAAGGCTGACTATGTACTCCGATTCAGCATATAATAATAGAACTGATCGTCCATAAAAAGATACCGGCAAAGCACTACGAGATAGTTGAGGAGAGAACGTATGACGAGCCAGAACAACACCATATACGGTGAGTACTTTTTTTTACCACAGGAGCATGTTATGTTCGGCGCAGGCAGCCTGGCTGAACTGGCAAGCGAGGTGACGCGCATCGGCAGACAACGGGCGCTCGTTATCACGGGACACTCGCTCGCGACGCAGACCGATGTCGTCGAGCGGATCGTCAAGGTGCTGGGTTCGCTGCACGTGGGCACGTTCGCGGACATTCGCCAGCATACGCCTAGAGGAGACGTCACGCGGGCTATCGAATTTACGCGCTCGCTGGCGGCAGACGTGCTCGTGAGCGTTGGCGGGGGCAGTCCGATCGACGCAACAAAGGCGGTTGCGATGACACTGGCGGAGGAGAGCGGGCACTTTCTGCCCCATATCGCCATTCCAACGACGCTCTCGGCGGCGGAGTTCTCGCACCTCGTAGGCGTTACCGATGAGGAGCGCGGGCTGAAGACGGGCTTCGCACATACGCAGGTTGCGCCACGCAGCGTTATCCTTGACGCCAGTCTCACCTTAGCGACGCCGATGCAACTGTGGCTATCGAGCGGTATCCGCGCGCTCGATCACGCCATTGAGACGCTCTACGCGCCCGGCTCGCACCCCATCAACGATACGCTGGCCCTGGAAGCGATCTCGCACCTGTTTCAGGAACTGCCGCGCTCGAAAAAGTATCCAGAGGACCTGGCGGCGCGCACGGAATTACAGCTCGCGGCCTGGATGAGCTTCTTCGGCGAGGTCAACACGTCGATGGGCCTGAGCCACAATCTGGGACGGCGCATCGGAGCCAGCTACAATATCGGACATGGTATCACGTCCTGCATCACGCTTCCACACGTGATGCGCGCCCTGGCTCCCCTACACCCGCTTCCCCTGGCACGCATCGCGCGCAAACTCAACATCGTCAACGAGACTACCGACGACGTTACAGCCGCCAGGAGCGCCGCTGATGCGGTGAGCGACCTGGTCAAACGGCTCGATCTGCCGCAGCGCCTGCGCGATGTCGGCGTCGATGAAGGCGAATTTCACAAGATCGCAGAGACGACTCCCAGTAGAGAATTGAGTGTGGATGACATAAAAGCGCTCCTCAAACAGATGGAATAGTCGCATCCTCCTCATCCTGGGAGAATGGCATGTGGAGGAGTTCATTCTCTATCTTCTTCCAGATGATCTGTTCGGCCTGTGGGCGCGTAATCAAGCTGCCTTCTACCTGCTTCTGCACCATATAGCGGGTAACGCGCATCTGAAAGTCGGCAAAGATCGGAAGTTGCAGAGAGAGAGACGGCATAATACCCAGGTCTATATCAGAGAGGCTATAGAACTCGCTCTCCTCAAAGCCTGGTATCAGTAGATTTGCGTACGCCCGAACGAGATCCAGACGTTCCTGCGTAAAATAGTTTTGTCGAGGAACGAAGACATACAAACAGCCAGCAGCGTTATCCGACTTCATGATAGGACAGGTGACAACACTTCCCTCTGTTGGCTCATAGCGAATAACGTAGCGGCGCTCCTTTTCCGCGAGGCCCTGCACAACGATGAAGCGACCTATCATCACGGCCCGGCCCGCCTGAGACTCTGCACCCAGAAACTGCATCTGGCGCTCAGGCTGATCTTGCCGGGACGTGCGCTTCAGCACCTGGCGCAGGCTGCGCACCTTCGCTCCCGGTGCCGGTGGCACACATTGCGCAAGAACAACTATGATCCCCTGCTTCAACGGATCGAAATGAACGATGATTTGCTGCAAAATCAGAGCGGTGATGGTGGGTGCGCGCAAGATAGTTGGCGCACTCGCGAAGGCATTCATTATACGAGCATAGAATGCTGGTGGTATCTCCTGTATGCTTTCCACGGGTTCCTGCTCATAAGTAGCAAGCGCTGGAAACTCTTCCTGCATCAGCGCAACCAGTTGTTCCCGACGTTGTGGTAGAACTTCGAGCAACTGGCGTATATTGTCCACGCGTGGACGCGACCTGTTCGCCACCCATCGTGTTATGGTAACAGGATTGATGCCTATTGCATTGGCAATTCTTTGTCGCTCTAGCGCATCGCTGATCAGTTCAGCCAGTAGATCACGCCAACTTTGTTGCTCACCCATCTCCGCTCCTGCCTCTGAAAAAAGCAAAAACTCCTTTTCACCCTGGTTACACAAATTCTTGTGCATTTTAAAGCATAGCCTATAGAAAAGCATATGTCAATAAGAAATAGTTTCTAATGGTTTCTCTTGACACAGGATGCTATATCTAATATGAAATCTTAATGAAACCTTGATAATGAGATAAGGAGTAACTATCCAGTTGTCCTCTCACTTTCCTGCCATCAATAAGTCGGCAGAGAAGCGAGTGACCTTAACACCTACAGCGATTATCCTTAAAAAAGACAACGATGAAATCGCGTGCTTTCACGTATTTTTGTATGTTATACTGCATGGCAAAACCATCTTCAAGGAGCTTAAAATAGGACCATGGCCGAATATATCTGGGGGCGGAACCCTGTTTTGGAAACATTGCACTCGGAGCGGCAGGTAAAACGTATCCTGCTGGCAGAAGGGTTGCGCGACGCATCCGCACTCAAAGCCATCGTACAGGAGGCAGAACAGAGACATATCCCCATCGACATTGTGTCGCGCTCACGCCTGGATCAGCTCAGTCACGGAGCTGTGCATCAGGGCTGCGTAGCCCAGGTCGCGGAGCGCAGCTACGCAACCACCGATGAACTGCTGGCCTATGCGCAGGGCAGAAACGAGGCCCCTTTCCTGCTGCTCCTCGATGCTATTCAGGATGTCAACAACCTCGGCTCTCTGTTGCGCACAGCAGAAGCCGCAGGCGTGCATGGCGTGATCCTTCCCGAGCATCGCGCCGCCGAGGTCAACGCGACCGTCGTGAAAACATCGGCGGGCGCAACGGAACACCTCCGCATCGCCCAGGAGACGAATCTGACACGCACCATTGACTATTTGAAGAAACAAAATGTCTGGGTCGTCGGGCTGGCAGGCGAGGCGGAGACACTCTACACACGAGCCGATCTCACGGGTCCGTTGGCGCTCGTCGTGGGTAACGAGGGCAAGGGCATCAGTCGCCTGGTGCGCGAGCACTGCGATCTGCTCATCAAGCTTCCCATGTACGGGTACGTCAATTCGCTGAACGCTGCGGCGGCGGGCAGTATCGCCCTATACGAAGCATTGAGGCAACGTGTGTCCCACTAACACAGCGATCGGGACAACAGACTTGCAGGGGACTATATCTCTACGCCTGTTACGCGCCTCTATCCAAACCCGTCTTTCACTATAGTGAAGCCGTGTTTTAGGAGTCTATCTCTATGTTCAAGTTTTTCTGCGCACGCGCATCAGGCGCTTGCTGCGCATCTGTCACTTACAGGGACAACACTTGGGCATCCAGGTACGAAGGTACATATCACGGGCACTGGCTTTACGCCCGGCAGCTCAGTCAGCCTGTATACCACGGCCACCCCTGACCCGGCGAATTGTATCAACGCAACCAATCCGGTGACGGCGGGACTGGCGCCGTTCAGCAGTAGTCCGACAACGACGGCGCAGACAAATGGGTCGCTTGCTGTGGATACAACGTGGCCGACTAGCGCGGCCACCGCGACGACCGCTTACTACATCTGTGCGCTCTCGACGACCGCGAAGGCGCTCTCATCGAACGCCTTCACCGTTGCACAGCCCGTTACCATCGACGCGGTTACGCCTGCGAACATCGCACCGGGCGGCAAGGTCACTATTACAGGCTCGAACTGGCTCCCGGTCCAGCCGCTCGATGTCGCGGTCGTGACGGGAAATAACAAAGCGATCGCCGAGAATAACAATGTGACGCCCAACGGCAACTGCTACGCCAACGCCGCCTGCCAGCACCGGCAGTAGCAATACAGGAGGCGGCAATACGCCTTTCACCTTCCTGCTCTTTGCCCTGGGAGGTCTGGGCGCGCTGCTGGTGGTGGTTGGTGTGATCATGTTCTTTGTATATTCACGCGCGGGCTGACCACACAGCATCCTCCTGTCATCGTGCCTGCCTGGACTTGAAAGCCTACAGGGACAGGCGCTTGAAGATCCGCTCGGGCGTGCTCCTGACCACAAACATGATCGGACGCCAGAACCAGGGCAGGTAGACGACATCCTTGCCGGTCTTCATTGCCTGATAGACCCCCGCGCCGACAGCCTGGGGAGAGGCGAACAATAACCCTTTCTTGAGCGCGGCGGTCATGGGCGTATCGACGAAACCAGGCTTGACGGTCACGACTGAGACATGGGACTTGCTTAAACGATTGCGCAATCCTTGCAAGAAGACGGTGAGACCGCCCTTGGCCGCACCGTAGACGTAGTTGCTCTGCCGCCCGCGATCACCCGCGACTGAGGAGATGACGGTGATGCAGCCGCGCCCCTGCTGCTCGAAGTAGTTGGCGCTGAGGGTCAGCAGCGAGACAACGCTGAGCAGATTGTTGTTCAGTTCCTTCAACGTCTCCTCGACGCTCAGCTCGCACTTGCGCTGGTCCCCCAGCGTGCCGTGCGCGATCAGCAGCCGGTCGAGTCCCTGCAACGACTCGATCGCGGTATTGAGCATCACCTCGTGGCGGTCCAGTTCGGCCAGGTCGAGCAGGTACGTCTCCAAGCTATGGGCACCGCGTACCTTGAGATCGTCGGCGATCGTTTGCAGCTTCTCGCCGTTGCGCGCCACCAGGAAGAGGTCCGCGCCATCTGCGGCGAAGTGCTTAGCGGTCTCGTGGGCAATCGCGGACGTTGCCCCTAGAATTACTACTCTCATTTCTTTCTATTATCCGTTTCTGGTCAGCGCGGGCGTCGCCATATGCACAGTAGGAGCGGGCATGTTGGCGTTCGTCACGCGACGCCAGAAGCTCGAAGAGAAGTGCGGATCAATATACTGCGCGAACGTCTTCCACTGCGGATAGTACGCCTGGAAGCTCTCTGCGCTCATATGTGCATCTTTGGCCGGGTAGACCGCGCCGTTATTCTGGCGTACCAGTGTATCAAGTTCGTCGAAGAGGCGCAACGTTTTGGGACCGTGATTGGAGAAGTCCAGCGCCAGCGTGAGGCCGGGACGCGGGAACGAGAGCATGCCGGGCGAGGGGAGCGCACCGAACTCTTTGAGCACGACCAGGAACGATCCCTCCTTCGCACGACTGATACGCTCCAGGATCTCCTTCATCACCGCGTAGCCATTCTCAAAAGGGACTACGCACTGGTATTGGAAGAAGCCGCGCTTGCCGTAGATGCGATTCCAGTTATAAATAGAATCGAGCGGGTAGAAGAAAGGGTTATATGGCTCGACTTTATGCACCACGTTCCCCAACTGCGCGCGGTAATAGACCTCGTTGAAGGCGCGCACGGTCAGGCTATTTAACGTAAATGACGGCAGATCGAGCGGGACCGCCAGTGGGAGCTTCTTCGGCAACGGCTTGTGGGCGTAGCGCGGCGAGTTCTCGTGGTTGCCGCGCATAAAGATGCCTCGGCCCAGTTGTCTGCCACTGGCGAGGCAATCGACCCAGGCGACCGTATACTCGTAGTCCTGGTCCGAGTCGGCGGCGATATGCATGAAATCGGCGAGCGACCCATAACGGATGCGATCCATAGCAATGTAGGGCGTGCGCACTGGCTTCAGACGGATCTCGGCCCACAGAATTACGCCGGTCAGGCCCAGGCCGCCAATAGTAGCGCGGAACAGCTCGCTATTCTCGGTCGGCGAACAGAGCAGGCGCTCACCAGTGGAGCGCAGCAGCTCGAACTGTGTGACATATCGACCAAAGGTGCCCGCCTTGTGGTGGTTCTTGCCGTGAATATCGTTCGCGATCGCGCCGCCAACGGAGACGAACTTCGTCCCTGGCGACACGGGCAGGAACCAGCCGCGTGGCACCATCACCTCCAGAATATCCGCCAACGAGATGCCCGCCTCGCAGCGCAACAGGCCCTGCTCCTCATCGAACGAGATGAAGCGCGTCAGGTGGCTCACGTCGAGCGAGACTCCGCCTTCATTCAGGCAACTATCGCCGTAGCTACGCCCGTAAGCGTAAGGGAGCATGGACTTATCGAATGCGGCCAGATCGGGCAGTTCGTTGCGCCAGAAGACCGGCACCACCTGGTCCGGCTCAACCTGTGGGTACCGTCCCCAGGATTGCGGTATTTTCGTCAGAGAAGCCATAGAGTATGCAATACCTTCTTGATTTTTCTTTCTTGCAAAGATCATATCACATAGCGGGTTGCATTGATCCCTTTCCCCCAACAATGCCTTTACTGAAGTTGCTTATATTGTCACCTCACTCAACACTGGACATTGAGCGCGGCTCGCCAGTCAGAAAGAGGAGACATGAACGATTATATTCTACATTTTATGTAATCAAACACATCAAAAGTACTGTAAGGATTTTTAACGCTATAACATGTGCTATACTATGAGAAATCATGTTGAGGAGGTCGGGAGGTCTATGCAGCAAAACAAACAACAGGAATTTGACAATACACTGAAAGCACTATTTGGCAACGAAGCCAGGGAGATCGTACCCAGGCTTGTCCCTGGGACCAAAGTCGTCGATGACAAAAATGTCGAGATCGATCGCACCATCCTGAAGGCGGACCTGGTGTACAATATAATGAAGAACGATACACCGCATATCCTGGACATGGAGTTACAGACGGGTGCGGATAGCGAAATAGATATACGGGTGCTTCAATATCATATTGGGCTTTTTGCTAAACATAGGAAACCTGTAATCACCGTGATTATGTATCCGTTCGAGACAACGATACCGAAGCCGCCATTTGAAGAGAAAAGCGGCGATGAAGTGTTTCTCAGCTTGCACTACCGCGTCCTGGCATTGTGGAAGCTGGAGGCGCAACAATTTGTAGACGAGCGCGCGGTCTGTTTGTACACACTGCTACCCGCAATGCAAGGGGCGAATGCACCCATGCTGATCCAGGCGCTTGGTGAGATGAAGAAACATTATACACGTCAACAATTTGGGCATCACCTAATTCGTTTCAGGCGGATCATGCAAAGGTCGAAAGCAATGTCTGAACAAGACAAAGAGCGTGTAGAGGAGGAACTACGCATGCATATGGCTTATGACTGGTTTCTTGATGATAATCCCGATGTTCAGGAGCGGGTCGAAAAAGGCGAGCTTCGAGGACAACTACGAGGACAACTCCAAGGACAGCTCCAAGGACAACTACAGGGCTTGCAGAGATCGGTTCTCAAAATTCTCAAAAAACGCTTTCCATCTTTAGTGAATCTGGCACAGCAGCGCATTGTAGCAATCACTGATCAGGATGAGTTGGATCAATTGATTGACCAACTGCTTGTTGTGACTGATGAGGTTGAGGTCCGTACGTTGCTGAAGCTACCAGAATAACTTATGTCGGAACAAGGGCAGCACCTGCAGATTCTCCCTGGCGGCACATGATGATATACTAATTGGAAATGTATAAGGTTAGATTGGCTCTACAGGCTGGTTTGTGCTGTGTGAGAACTCTACAGGTGTTATACTTACGTGCTTTTCTTTTCTATCTCTGCTCTGTTTGTCTTAATGGGGTTTATGTCCATCTTCTAAGTATGCAACCGTGTTTTCTTTGAGTGCTTGTAAGTAGTATGGAAGCCCTCTTGCTAGTTTGGGGCTGAGTATTGGTAAAATTTTTTCAACAGGAAGAAAACAATAGCTGCTCAACTCCGTTTCTGGAAGTGTGATCGTGTATATTTGTATTTGGCTGAGTATTCCTCCATAGAAGATGAATTGCAAACACTCTGTTTCTTCGTTGTCTTTAGCAAGATAATCAATGCTTATAAGTCGTTCAACAGGGACATCTATATTTAATTCTTCTTTTGTTTCACGAATACAAGCTTTCTGCGGTGATTCGTCTTCTTCTATACATCCTCCAGGTAATAGCCAATAGGCTCTGTATGTAGGCTTTACTATAAGTATGTGTTTTTCCTGGTTAAGAAATATGGCACTGACTGACATACGTTTCTTTGGCAGTGATTCATAATAGTTGGGGTTTTTCATGCGTGTATATATGCTCCTTATTGCATCATATATTTGAACCAAAAAGTATATGCGATCTGTGCTGGTCGAGAAAAGTGGTCTTGATATAAGTTTAATAAGTTTGAGAAGTCTTCTAGAAAAGATATACGGCTCTGTTCTGAGGTAGGTGGAGTGAGAGGGTTTACAACCTCTAACCATCGAAGCTCTTTATTTTCCCATTTATCTCTCGCCTTTTTAAACTTTTGCTCAAGTTCTGCTCGTGTAATATTGAGCTGTGTGGCAAAGTACATTTCTGGTTTTCCACCTCTGAGAAGGTCTCTCGTGATACCAAAGAAGATATCGTGGCCTTCTACAAAGTCGCTATTCTCAAGTCCTAACTCTTCTCTTCCCTCTCGTATCCAGCTAGCAACGGGGCCTGCTCTAAAAGTCCACATGTCGTCGTCATAACTGGTGGCTCCTGCGATAGATGGCCCAATTCTTTGTTGCCAGGTGGCTATGTTTTCTCGTGAGCGAATTGGCAGGACAAGGTAATTATCTACAGTGAAGACAAGTGCTCCTACTCCAATGTGATTGCATAAGAGAGAGTCTTCGAGCTTGCATAGTTGTGTACCAGGATGAACGATGTCTCTCAGTGTGCGTGTCCACCCTCTTTCCTTTAATAAAGCGTCCATAGCGTAGTTCGTGGCAACAAATTGGAGATAATGCGCTTTGGAGATAGTGAGTATAAGGCTATCGCTGTTGACCTGGATTGTATTGAGTCTAATGGTTGTCGAATCATAGAAATGGTGCTCTATTTCTTCTAAGATGTCTTTTGCTTTCCCTGCTATTTTCTCCGGTATCATATAGTGAGGATGGAACTCATCAGCTTGGACACGAATTGCCGTGATTGGTAAGCGTGCTCTCGTGTTATCAAAAACTACTACTTCGGGTATGAGCCATTCTGCGTCGTCTGTTTTTAGCTCTAGTAGCTTTTCTCTTTCGCCTGCATATCGGTGAATTAGCTGCTCGGGTTCCATGTTTAAAAACCTTGTTGGTATGAGAGGCTTCGGTTTAGTGTTTGCTAACAAAGGGGTTTCTTCCGCTTCAATATCTGCGGTTGACGGCTGTTTTTCGATGTCAGTGGTTTTGTTGCCATTGTCCTGGAATACCAGCCCTAAATCTTCTGGTTTGACTGGACGTTTCCAACGTGTAGAAAAGAAATCGCAGAGCTGCACGATGGTAAAGGAGCTTAACTTCTCGCCCCGTTCGGCGCGCTTAATGGTAGGTGTACTTAAACCTGTCAAATCTGCTAATACGTGTTGCTTCATGCCCAATTTTTTTCTGGCCGCTTGAAGCGGATGTATTTTGATTTCGCTCATTGTGTGCTCTCACGAAGTAGCTTTATGGATTTCATCTTCTTATCTTCTGTTGATCTCTGTAGTAAACCTTTCTTCATCAGCAAGAGATTGTGAGATGAGGAAATTTATGCATCACCAGTGTCCTGCACTGACGATGTATTCTGTGATTTTTGAGCAGGCTTTTTACGTGGTCCTTTGGGTCCTGATTTGCGCGGAGTCGCAAGAAATTTTTCTAATGAGTCAGTATAGATGAACCATTCACGTCCTAACTGGAAGCCCTCCAAAACACTTTGTCTGAGCAGTTGGGTTAGATAAACCATGCTTAGATTTGAGCGTTTTGAAGCTTCCGCTGTTCTAATATACTCCCGGTTAAGGTCAACATTTTTTAGCATGCTATGCCCTCAGTGTGTATTGGCTTCAAGGAGATTATAGCATAATCAGTAGCGACTTGCTATTTAACAGCTTCTCTCTTGACAATTAGCAGTGATGCAATTATAATAAGAGAGTCAAAGATAATTTTATGAGTGAATCCTACGTGAGTTGGTACAAATTACGGATGAAGCCCAACGTGTTGTAGCACGTTAGGCTCAGTGAGTAACCATTGGTGCTGGCTACTCTGTAGCATTGTGCTACATGAGGTCTTGCCTGTCAATAAGGAGGCCTGCTGTGAACTTCTTTCCTCTTCTATGCTCTGCCGGTGTTCTGCTGTGCTTAACTTTCTCTTGAGAGACCAACCTTACCAAGCATTTGGCTCTTTTGTAGCAACTGAATGCTTAAAAAAGGATCAGAAGGATCAGTTCTATTGATCCCCTTAACTGATCTCTGGTTGATCTCTTTGACCCCTGGTCTCATGTTTTAATTGTCTCAGACAAAAACTTTGACGCTTTCGTAGAAGTCGAGAGGCAATTAGCAGAAATGAGGTTTCAGGTCATGAGATGTGAATGGTGTCAGGAAGAAAGCTCTACCTTAGTTCCGATTGTAAATAGGGATATAACTGTTCCTGGTGAACATGTGCTAGTATGTCCTGCCTGTCTAGACGTAGAGCGTTTCGAACATGCTGATGAACTACTTTGGAGTCCCGTTAACTTTGCTGATTTAGTGAATGGTCGGTTATGTAAGGCGGCTGCTTAGCTTTCGATTCATTGTTAGAACAAGCGGTACTGTGAGTGAGGGCTATGCGAGATTTGTTTGAGACGTACTGTCACTGGTGTCGCAACCGTGCTGTCTGCACTGCGGTGGTGACGCGAGACGGGCAGGGAAAACGGCGGGTCTTTCTGCTGTGTGATCTCTGTCGGCGTCTGTGGGGCTTCTCGTAGGGCATGTAAAGGTGCTGGCTAGTGGCTGCAACCACTAGTCCAGCCTAGAGACTAGTTTGGCTTGATGGCGCTGCTAGGTTCTCTCGGCTCAGTATGCAGTAGAGACCCTGGCCTGTCAATTGCGATGGAGGGTCTATGTCCGAATTGGCGTCTGATGTGGTGGTCAATGATCGCTACGAAGACAACCCCGACATTTCGCTGCTGGCGGTCGATCAATACCTGCGTGAGGTCCACTGGACCGAGCGGCTCTTGGAGGTGGAGGTCAACAAGCTGCTCGATCGGGTCTATCGGGGCAACGGTGAGCGGTTGAAGGCTGCTCCTAACCAGTGGGTGCTGCATCTAGCCAAGGATGCTCGTAACCAGCTGGTGCAGGACTTGCAGCCGTTGGTGTTGCATGTGGCGAGGCGGCGGGTCTTCCTGTTTGCCCATGCGGACTTGTTAGATGTGGTTCAGGAAGCCAATCTCGGCTTGCTGCAAGCGTTGGATACCTGGGTTCCTGGTTCGCTGGATTTTACGCTGCACGCCTTTCGATGTATGCGGCGTGCGGTCTGGCGGGCGTATTCCTCCAACGATCGAGCCGTGACGGTTTCTTCTGAGGTGGCCTGGCAATTGAGCACGCTGGCTCGTCTGCGTCGGCAATGGTCTGGTGTGTATGGGGGTGAACCTTCCCTAGAGCAGTTAGCCCAGGAGATGGGCCTTTCGCCTTTACGGGTCGGGGAGCTGTGCTCAGCGTGAGGTGGTCCAGACGCGCTATGGCTTTGGGGATGGTTGTACGAGAATGCGCGGGGAGACGATGGTTGGGGAGTTGCTTGACATGCTGCCCCAGGGTGTCCATAAGCTGGAACAAGATGCGTTGCGGCATCTGGCCTTTCTCCTGGCTCCTCTGGTCGCCGCTGGCCGTCCGTCGGTGCGCTCGGCGGCCAGGGTGCCGCGCTATTATTCCGCCGAGCAGGCAGCGCGTCTCTTGGGCTGCTTGCCCAAGACGGTGGCCGATCGGGCCTGTCGGGGAACCCTACCAGCGGTGCATCATGGCTTGCGCTGGTTTCTTCTGAGGTGGCCTGGCAATTGAGCACGCTGGCTCGTCTGCGTCGGCAATGGTCTGGTGTGTATGGGGGTGAACCTTCCCTAGAGCAGTTAGCCCAGGAGATGGGCCTTTCGCCTTTACGGGTCGGGGAGCTGAGCACGATGCAGGCGGCGAGAGCAGGGGGGAAATGATGATGCGCTTACTCATGACCGATTCCGCTGGTGCTTTTTGCACGCCAGCACGCCAGCACGCCGCAAAGGGTCCAGCGTGCGCTCACACTCATGGCTCACCCTCACAAAACGAAAGGAATGACGCAACGGCGCTCCATTCCCTTCCAATGGGTGGCGGGGTTTGCTCCCTTTACCACCGCTATGAATGGTGCAGTCAGGTAACACGCACCATTCTAAATACATGCTTGTGCTTATTCCTTGTTTTGGCTGCACTTTCCGTGACACATTTTCTGGTGACTTTCCGTGACACATTTCCTGTATTAGGTTTTTCAATCTCGTTGTTTAAACGCCTAGTTTTGCTGTTGTTCTTTCTTGGTATTGAGTGCACGCAACAAGCGTCGAAAGCTCTTTTCATACTGCTGTGGGTTGGTCCAGTGCTCGAAGTCGCCGATGTGCCTGGTGCTCTTGACATCGTGCACCCACGGCTCTGTGCAGGTCAAGATAGCCTTGTCTACTCGAATAGGATACAGCACATTTGGTATACCCTGCGGCTCCTTGTTCAAGACTTGTTCCACTTCGTGCGCAACCCACTTGCTTGCAGTAGAGAACTCCGACAGGATCAGCAGCAGCTTATCATACAGCCTGATCGATTCTTCAATACGGTGCCTGATCTTGTCTCCGATGTCCATATCCTCTGGCGCAAACCAGCAACGGACACCTTCCTGTTGCAAGTCATTATGCAAGCGTCGTGCAAACAACTCATCCTTACTCGAATAGCTGATAAAGCATGTGTAGTATTCAATTGGTTTGGAGGTCAACGAACGAACATAGTCAATGAAGGTGTCATCCAATCCTGCTCCACGAAGAAAGAGGCCTGGAATGTCTCCTTGCGAACGCGAGAGGGTGCTAGTGCTGATGTAGGATGGCCCATTATGCCGTATGGTCTCAAGGTGTTTGATGGTGCGAAGGTCTACACTTCCGAATGCAGTCCTTCCTACGGTGGCTCCGCTGAGGTTGGCGTCGCTGAGGTCGGCGTCGCTGAGATTGGCGTCGCTGAGGTTGGCGTCGCTGAGGTCGGCGTCGCTGAGATTGGCGTCGCTGAGGTTGGCGTGGTTAAGGCGGGCTCCGCTGAGGTCGGCTCCGCTGAGGTCGGCTCCGCTGAGGTCGGCGTGGCTGAGGTGGGCGTGGCTGAGGTGGGCTCTGCTGAGGTGGGCTCCGCTGAGGTCGGCGTGGCTGAGGTGGGCTCTGCTGAGGTGGGCTCCGCTGAGGTCGGCGTAGCTGACGTCAATAGGTGTGCTCGGTCGTTGTGCTCTCCAGATATTCCATGCTTCGCTGCTTTGTTGGAGGATGTTCACTTGTTCTTGAGCTGTCATGCTTCTTTCACCCTTTCATATTGCTCTAATTATAAAGTGACGTGTAGAGGTCTGCAAGAACAAATTGAACTGCCTACTGTTTGTCTGTTCAGTTGCTAGTAGGAGGTGTTCTATGAAGTTGGATGAAACTATTAACCACTACTTGCTTAATCTTGAGACGCGCCGATATTCTATTCACACTCAGATTGGATATCGTCAGTCTCTTCTGGTTATGGTTCGTTTGTTGTCTGATCTTTGTTGTGTGACTGAACTTGAACAGGTGACGGTGCTTCACCTGCGTCAATGTGTCCAGTATCTTTTAAATGCTCCTATCGAGAGAAAAAGGCACCGGCCTCCTGAGAATGGTTTAACGCTTGCAACGTCAACAGTGTGTGTCTATATTCGTCGGTGGAAGTCGTTTTTTAGCTGGTGTTTTAAGGAAGAGTTGTTAGAAAAGAATCCTGCTGTTCGTTTGGAGTATCCTCAAGTTGACGAGAAGGTGATTGATACCTTTTCTAAAGATCAGTTAGAGCAGATGCTTAATGTGTTTGACCTTTCAACTGAGAACGGTTTTCGTGATTATGTGGTGATACTTTTGATGCTTGATACGGGCCTTCGTCGGTCTGAGGTTGCAAGGTTGTGTATTGATGATGTGCATGATACTTACATTTCTGTCTTTGGGAAAGGTCGTAAAGAGCGTCAAGTTGGCATTCACCCCAAAGTAAGTAACCTGTTATGGAAGTATATTCACAAGCACCGTCGTCCGGCAAACCAGGGTGAGTCTGCCTTGTTTCTCTCTGTGGGAAACGGTCGTGCAGGTCTACCCTTTGGGCGTGGTGGTATGCAGTCGTTAATCGGGAGGCTAAAGGCGGCTACAGGTATTGATGATGTGCGTTTATCCGCTCATACGTTTAGGCATACCTTTGCTGTTATGTACCTTGATGAGGGGGGTGATCTGTTTAGCCTTTCCAGGGAGTTAGGCCATAAGAATATAAAGACTACTGAGAGGTATCTCAGGAGCTTTACCAGTAGGAATGCTCGTATGCATCATAACGACCACTCTCCTTTGAATAGTATTGAACTGCGTTCTCAGCGAAAAGGGAAGGGGCGAAAAAAGAAACCCGATGAGTAAAGTATAGCACCTGTAGTGATGTTTAGAGATGTTATACTAGTGTGAAAAATTGGTGGAAATTGAGCCATTGAGGGGTAGAAAACCTTGATGGCTATTCGTGTTGGGCTGGCTTCTAGACTTTTGCGGGAGTATTTTAGAATTTTTTGCGGTGTCGGTGGTGTCTGGTCTGTATGTGTTACACTAATTGGAAATAACAGTTCCGACAAGGACGAAGAGAGATTATGCACGTCGTCATTTTCGCAGGAGGCACGCTGCGTCCAGGCCGGGCAGTCGAGGAGGCGCTCGCTACGGCGGACATGATTATCGCAGCCGATAGCGGGGCTGCGACGGCGCTCCGTTTCGGTTACACGCCTGCCATTATCGTCGGCGATTTCGATTCGCTCGCGCTCTCCGAGCAGGAGCTTACCAGTCTGGGAAGCCAGGTGATACGCGCAACGGTGAAGAAGGACGAGACGGATACGGAGCTGGCGGTACTGACAGCCATAGAGCGCAGGGCCGACCACATCACGATCCTGGGCGGACTCGGCGGCGCGCGCTTCGATCATATGATGGCAAATATCCTGCTGCTAGCGGGCTTCGAGATACCGCTGCGTATCGTGGATGGTCCTTCGACGTGCTGGCTGCTACGCGGTCCGGGGAGCACAAATATCGAGGGTCAGACGGGCGACCTGCTCTCCCTGCTGCCTCTGACGGGCGACGCTGCGGGCATACGCACGGCGGGCCTGTACTATCCCCTCGCCGGTGAGACGTTACATTTTGGGCGACCACGCGGCGTGAGCAACGTCCTCGTAAGCGATTCCGCCAGCGTCTTCTTGGAGCGCGGTATGCTGCTCGTCATTCACACGAATACGCAGGAGATCGACGCGCAAAGCACGCAACATGAAAAATACGGTTAATACGGCGTAGGGGCGCGGTTTACAAGCCCGCCGTTCCCCATGATGTAGGGCGCGATTTATAAGCCCGCATCCTTGCGCCGTTCCCCAACCCGCATCATTGTGCATTGAAGGGAGAGTGCAAAACCATGCAAGCAGGCAATGAGATCAAGGCGCTCGTGTTCGACGTGTTTGGCACCGTGGTAGATTATCGCAGCACCATTATACGCGAGGGGGAGCTGCTCTCGCGGCAGAAGGGGCTGACGATCGATTGGGATGACTTCTCCTACGCCTGGCGCAATCGCTATCAACCATTGCTAGAGCGCGTAGAGCGGCACGAGCTGCCCTGGATGAAGCTCGATACGCTGCACCGCCTCGCCCTGGATGAGGTGCTCGCCGAGTTCCAGGTCACGGGTCTGACGGAAGAGGAGAAGGCTCATCTCAACCGCGTCTGGCACCGGCTCCAACCATGGGCGGACTCGGTGCCTGGACTGACCCGGCAGCGCCGGAAGTT
>WNFY01002834.1_pt1 | contig 16331 bp, 16 predicted proteins | sample 5400091 | NCBI WGS metagenome assembly WNFY01 (sample SAMN13153364, study PRJNA577476) | soil metagenome | isolation source: 60 cm soil or saprolite under grassland replicate 1 | place: USA:California | collected 2016-06-15
GCTGCGGGCATGCTATTAAAGCTATCTGTACCACTAAAAAGAAGGCAATGGTACGATAGTTTATTTGCCAATATCAACAACGCAAAACTGCCATTAAGTCTTACAGGATAAGCCTATTGCAAAATCTGGGTTAAAAAAATAGACGATGATGAATATTCCTGCTGAAATAGCCAGATAGAAGTATAATCATGCTCTGAAACAACCTGAAACATGTGATTGGTTTTATGTGGCAGATAATAATCTTCAAACATGCTGTAGAACATCTTGAATAAACATATAAACACGGTCAACAGTCCGATAAGAAGTAATGTTCTCACCATTTTTTCTGAAAAAGACTTATTCTCACTAACACTTTTAAAAGCTGCTATAAACTAGAATAGTTATTACTAAAACAAAAACATAATCTATAACATCCATCCCTCCTACTTTATACAAAACAATAAAATCAATGAAGGATGAAGCCTGATAATAAAGAGTTCCTTCTCTTCCAGTAATAAAATTTCCAAAACTGAATTGGACGCTATGATACATTTGTTCACGTATTTGGGGAGTGTACACTTTCAACATAATAATTTTATCACCCCCAGTGGGTATGAAGTCAAAGTGCTTCCATTTTAATTCGCCTTTCTTTGCAGACCTCCATGTCTATTTTTTAGAGCGATTGTTCTACAATACGGAAATTATTAAGGCTTCTTATTCTCTAAAGCATTGGTTTACACCGAAAAAAATCCTGGCATCAGTCTTGACTTGTTCTCTCTGTTTTTCATAAGATATTGGAAATTTCAAACGGGCCAGAATTTCTATTCAAGCCCTTTTTTATTTTTAATAGCTGATGCCATGCACTGTTTCACAAAATGAAAATGACAAAATCAAACAATCCAAATGAGGAAGTTTATTCTCAACAACAATAAAAGTTGGCTGGTATATGATTTGCTTTTTTAGTATTAGCATAACCTGATAATTACACGATATTCTATGAAATCACCCTATGAAGCACCTGTTGAAGTTCAGGTGCTTTTATTTTGATTAAGCCTAATTTTATTTTCTAATTGCGACTGTTGCCAGTCATACTGTTCACCGTTCCTCCATCATTTTATCCTACGACTAACTTCGTATAAATTATAATTTGCGTTAATCTCATGTGCTATTAGTTTATGACTTTTAGTACAAGGGGCTCCGTTTTTACGGGGCCCCTTGTGCATTTCATTGAAAGAAATTAATAAAAAGAGGACCTACAAGAAACTAAGTGCGATACCACTATGGTTATTTCTAACCGCGTATTAAAACTGAGCTGAATATTGTTACTTACAGAGATTAAGTTATGAAAGACAGCCTAACGTTAGTAGACTGTCTTGGTTTGGGTTTTTGGAGTTCCCAAAGGGTACATTACTGTAATAACTTTTCAAAGATGCTGCCAAGACAATGTATAATTGATTGTCAAAGATGTGAGCAGTAGAATATTCTATATACCGGATGAGGCTTTCTAATGAGGCTTCCTATTAAATAGATAGTTATTATCCCTTTATCTTATGGCAAAACAAAAAAAAGTGCAGACCGCTATGGGCCGAAATCAGTCCTCAAGGGACCATTTGAGAAAGATATAAAGATTAAAGAGCCGGACAAAAAGAAGCCTATCAAAGTGGCTAAGAATAAATAAGATTCATATGTTTCGCTTGTCCCTTCCGTGGAGAAAAAAACCCCCTGAGAAGGGGTAATAATAATGGGTTTGCGTTACAGTGAGTTTGTGGTGCCATTGGTAAAAGCTGTTCAGGAGTTGTCAAACCAGAATGGTGATTTGAAGAAAGAGAATGATAAACTTAGGCAAAGGCTTAATAAGATAGAAGCAGCAGTCTTCGAATCTCAGCACAGTGCTGTAGAATTAGGGATGGCAGCGAGACTTGAACAAAACATACCAAATTCTTTCAACAATACAACATCCATTACTTATCAGCTACCTACCAACAAGGGCAATGCGTACATCGGTTTTTATGCGTCAAACGGAGCACTGCTTAAATCAGTAAAGCTCAGTGGCAGTGGCAAAGGAACAATTAATGTAAAGGCGAATGAGTTGCCCGCAGGAGTATATCAGTATGCGTTGGTAATTCATGGAAAAGTGATAGATAGTAAACAGATGATACAGGCGAAATGAGGTTTTTTCATGTGCCTGTCTCTAAAAGCCTTGCTATTATTACATGACAGGCTAAGTTAAAATCATAATGATAGGAGTACTGTAATAGTGTTTGGAAGTAAGTTAGTTGGATTGGGTCTTAAATGCATTACGGGAATGCGAGGCACCGTACTCATATGAAGAGGCAAAAACTAATATACCGCAAACCATTAACTGGTGCAGTTCTTGCGGCATGAAATATATGGCACAGAATGATTCGAAAGAAAGAATAGAGCACATTAAAGCACAGATAAAAGCGGCAGAAGAGACATACTCAAACGCTATTAATGCAAAGAAAGATTATAATACCTTAAAGAGTATAAGAACGGAAATAAGCAATTTGAAAAAAGAGTTACAAGAGCTACAGGACAAGTAACCAGCTGTAAAGTGATTGTGAAACAATTTTCACTTTACCGCTGTGAAAGAAACTAACTACGGTGCTCTTGAAATAAACGAACTCCTCAGTACTTTAAGAGGGTATGATAATACGATTGGCAGTTATGAACAACATGTAATACTTGCAGAGGATGGTACATCACAATTAAGCTATCTAATAGCACCATTCTCATTTGTCCTGAAGAGTTTCAGAAACAGGTTATGCCAAGAGAGCGTTTAATAGATATTGCAAGAAGATTTCGTGAAAAAATTCGCTAAAAAAGTTGCCTCTATTTAAAACCATATTGTCCGTCCGTCCAGTTCCTATAATAATCGGACAGTGGACAGTGTGATTGCTTCTGCATTGGCATCCATTCCTCCGGAGATTTGTTGCTGCTCTAAATTATTTGCTTCAACAGGTTACATGCGGAAGGCAATAGCGCAGCATAGGTGCAACTATGCATTAAAAGGGCGAAGATTATTTTTTGTTCAAATAGTTCCTTAAACAGTCCTTGATAGGCTTCAAAATCATCGGGTTTTTTTATCCATCTTAAAGCCCCCAATTCGAGGGCCTCTTTTTCTTCCAGCGTAAAATAAAAAGCGCTATACATATATAACCGAGCATCCCTTAAGTCAGGTATTTCTTTTATTCTTTTCAATGCTTCAATACCGTTAATACCGGGCATATGCATATCTAAAAATATCGCATCAGGAAGGAAGTTCTTCAAAAGAGCATCGCTTTCATGCAAGTTGTTAGCAGTTATCACAGTAATGCTGCTGTTGTATTTTTTCAACGCAAGCGAGAATATTTCATGTTCAGCCTCATCATCGTCAATTAGTAATACTCGCGTTGTCATAGGTAAAAAATTGATTAAAGGTAAGACTATTGTAATATACACATTAATATTCGGGGTATAGTTATTGTGGTCAACTGGATATGTCCGGAGATAAAGAATTAGAGAGGAAAATACAAGAGTACGAGACAGATTAAGAACGGCAGAATCAAAATACGTCGAGGCTGTTCGCTCCCATAAAAATTATGATACACTGAGAGCCATAAGAAATAATATTCGTGATATAAAACAAGAACTATGGACACTATATTCAATGCGAGACGGAAAGTGAAGGGAGGTTTTAAGTACAAAGCTATTAGCAAGTAATAACAAAACCCCGTCAGGAATAGCGAGGTTTCTTTATGATAAAAACTACACCAAATTTAAAATAAAAAAGCAGCACTGTTGGTACGGTACTGCTTAGTAGTTTGGTTGCAACCCGCGGTGAATATACGTTTATTCTCCACTGAAGAGAAACTATTCCCGGTATATGGAATATCTCATTACTTTTATTTTTGGAAATCAATCCATCAACAGTTGTCAATGGTGTAACGAATGTTGCTGTGCTATCTACTGGATTATGCTACTTGAAAAATATTGCAACAGGTGAGGTGGAGAAAGTAATTATAAACAGATAATGAAAGCTTATGTTGTCCGTTCGTCTCAACTCCTATATAAATGGACACTGGACACATATTATTCAGTGCTTACAAGTTGTATAGCTTTTTGATGTCCCTCTTCAGCTTGTTCCCAAGTCGTATATTGTAGCACCGTGCCATTATAAATTCCTCCCCGAATCATAGTTTCAAAAAGAAGTGGAGGTTTCGTTTCATCTATGCATTCAGCTTGCCCAATGAACTCAGTTGCGATTATTATTCCATTGGGAAGCTCGGTACGTTTCACTTCTCTATTTGCAGTTTCAAGCCATGGCTTCCATTGTTCATAATCCTCAACTTGTACCGGTTTTCTGTTTTCAAGTATATAGTAGTTCATATGTGAGTCATTAGGTAAATTGTGTTGGAAACAAATATATGGCGTCTGTTGCAGAAATACATGAAGCGAGATATATTCGCTACTTTGTTGTCCAAGAAGGTAGCTGCTCACAACGGATACTATATAAAAGGGATACGGAAAACAGGTTCGTTTAATGATGTACGTTTTAAAGACTATTTAAGCAATGGTTTTACAATATTTCTCGAAATTAGCAGGAGTAAACCCTTAACCATGTTTAGCTACAACAGCAAAAGTCCACTCGGTCTTATAGTATCTTATTTCAATAATTTATTGCGCCCTCAAGGTAGAAGTTTATTTGGTGAATCATCTGGCAGTTACAAGACTTTATTGGACTGCGAAGAGAATATTAAGCAGGTGGCAAAAGCGCTTAAGAGCTATTTTGAACGCAGTCTATAATTTATAATGAATTGAAAACAAATTCAACTTTCTAAAGAAGAGGGATTGCATACCTGAAAAAAGTGCATATTCTGAAGAGTATGTGCGAAAAGCTAAAGACAAACGTGGTAGGTCTGAGAAGTAATATTGTCTGTCCACTTACCTATATAAGAAAAGGGACGCTGGACAAAAGACTAATCTCAACTCTTCATTTTTCATAATTCCGCTTGTCGAAATATTTACTACAACACACAGAATCATTTAACCAATAACTACATAAGTTAAAGGCTTTGAAAGAACGTATAGTCTGTACTGCATAAATACGTTAAGCCCGTTTACGGCGAGGTATATAAGTCCTATAAATACAGCACTCGCTGATATTAAAACGCAAATGGAGAAAACGAGTTTTATTACTGCATTCATCAGCGCTGTTAGGTAGATTCACAAATCACAAAAGTAATAGATTGCTTTGCCTTGCGCTGCCACTAAGCTGAGTGAAGATTATTCCTTATCTTTTAGAAATATTTTTCTACTTTATGATATTATCAAGCACATGGGGCCAAAATAAAAGTGGAGACGAAAGAAGGTGAAGGTGCGGAATTTATTATTCAATTAAGTACAAAATGAAAATAACAATCTTTGTTTTATTTGTAAGTATAATTGGTTTACCTGCATTGGGGCAAAACCTGGAAACAACAAAACTACAGCAGTTTATCAAAGAGCATCCACAGCAGCATACACCCGTGTAAACTTACTTAATACATTGGCAATAGATCAGACTTTGCAGCCAGATGAGATTGAAAAGCTATTAACAGAAGCCCTGACCATTTCCCGTAAGACGGATTATGCTATAGGTGAAGGTTATGCATTATTAAACCTCAGTACTGCAAAATTGAAGCAAGGTAATAGACAGCAAGCAGTTTTGTTTATTCAACAGGCTGATTCTATAGCAAATAAAACAGGCGACCAGGAACTTATTGCCAATGTATTGCTAGGAATGGGGAATGCAAATATGTACGGTACCAATAACCGGCAGGCATTGGCTTACAAGAAAAAGGCAGAAGAAATTGCCTTGAAAACAGGCAATAAGAAACTAACTTCTATTTGCCAGAGAGAAATTGGCGTTATATATGGAAGTTCTTTTAATGATTATCCAAAGGCGATAGAATATACATTGAAATCGGTTCGTTCGGCAGAGGAGGCGGGTTGCCTGTCTTGTCTTGCTAAGGGCTGGTTTAATCTGGGCACATCCTACAGTCTTGTGGGAGACCAAGACAATGCACTATTGTATTTTAAGAAAGCGGCAGATGCAAACAAACAGCTTGGAGATAAAGTGCTGGAAGTGAAACTGAACAATAATATTGGAGGGTATTACCGATTGATGGGTAAATATCCCGAAGCAATCCAGTTTTACAACAAATCATTGGCTGCAACAAAAGAGCCTTATGCAATTACAATGGCAGAAAGCAATCTGGCAGATGTGTACACATCTACAGATAGTTTGGCGCTTGCTTATAAATATGCATTCTCCTCGCTTGCAACAGCAAAGCAAATAGATGATCAAGAAAGTATGGCATGGATATATTCTATTCTATCCCGCCTTTATCTGAAGAAAAAAATGGTTGATAGTGCGATCTACTCTTCGAGGCAAGGTTTAGCAATTGCCAAAAAAACCGGAACACTTAATTATATGAGGGATAATGCGGAGGCTTTGGCTAATGCCTATGCTTTTAAAAAAGATTTTGAGAACGCCTATCATTACCATCTTCTCTATTTTAATTACCATGACAGCATTCTTAATTCAGAGATTAGTAAAAAAATCGCCCTACTGCAATATAGTTCCGACCTTGCAAAAAAACAGGCACAGATAACTGCATTGGATCAGCAAAAAAGAGTGCAGCAAAATTTTTTGATCAGCGCATTGATTGTATTGATATTGATTATTATTATAGCCGTTGTACTGCTTCGGGCAAACCGTCTGTTGCAAAAACAAAAGCTGGAGATAGCGCACCAGCGGGATCAAACAAACGAAGCTTTAGCAGAACTACAGCAGACACAAAAGCAAATAATACAATCGGAAAAAATGGCTTCTCTCGGGCAACTCACAGCGGGTATTGCAAATGAGATCAGAACCCTTTAAACTTCGTAAATAATTTTTCTGAAGTGAGTAGTGAGATGCTTGATGAAATGAAAGAAGAAATGGCAACTGGCAATGGACAACAGGCAAGTGAAATTGCTGATGATGTAAAACAAAACCTCGAAAAAATTATTCATCATGGTAAGCGTGCAGAGGCCATTGTAAGGGGTATGCTGCAACATTCACGTGTAAGTACTGGGCAAAAAGAATTAACTGATGTCAATGCTTTGGCAGATGAATACCTGCGTCTCTCCTATCATGGTTTACGTGCAAAAGACAAATCATTCAATGCTATACTGCAAACAGGTTTTGACGCGAGCATTGAAAAAATAAATATCATTCCGCAGGATATAGGAAGAGTGTTACTTAACTTATTCAACAATGCATTTTATACTGTTCATCAAAAGCAAAACATGACAGGTTTGAATCATTACGAACCTCTTGTTTCTGTTCATACAAAAAAAGTTAATGGCAAAGTTGAGATACACATAAAAGATAATGGTGTTGGTATTCCTCAAAAAGTAGTTGATAAAATCTTTCAACCATTCTTCACTACAAAACCAGCAGGGCAAGGAACAGGCTTAGGATTGAGTTTGAGTTATGATATTGTAAAAGCACACGGCGGAGAAATAAAGGTGGAGACGAAGGAAGGTGAAGGAGCAGAGTTTGTAATACAATTGCCCCTGGATAAAAAATAAAACAATGATATGAAGAACTGTCTATCTCTCTGTTTTATGCATTAATAATATGGTTTCTCCATAAGGCAAGTGTTTACTTTCATAGATGCATGAGAAAGCCGGCAATACGCGAAAAAGAAATTATTTGCAAAGCATCAGTGGTATAGAAACAGGTGAATTTTTTTAAAGAACAAGGACCAGAATTAAAATGATAAGAAGAATACCTGCAATAATGCCTATAGTAGAAATGTAAACACCGCCTTTGCCCCTCGCTTTCGTTTCTTTTTTCATATTTTTTAATTCGTTTCGCAGGTTCTTGCGCTCCATTTTGCTGAGGCGAGATTTGTCCATTGCCCGGATTTCTTCTATGCGTTGTTTTATTTCCGCCAGACGAGAATCTATTTGTTTCTGTGTTTCTGCAGACCGGTTGGTGGCGACAAGTGCAGCATTAGTGCTTATGGCTATGCCTGATAACACAACTGTCAGAGCGAGTAAATAGAGTTTATTTTTCATATACTTAAGCTTTAGCGTGATTGCAATTTATGATTTTGCAAGAATTTGCGCTTGCTAATTTTTTGGAGTTGGGGCGGGACTTTTGTCTGATTTTAAAAAAATGATTATTCGATGCCATTAATCTTCATCCACCCGGCAGACAAAACCTTAAAAAATAAAATGTTTAAGCTTGAAACTTCTATACACCACCTCTTCTTATTATAGCCAGTATAAATGATATTATAGCTAAGACAATAAGTATATGTATCAACCCTTTGGCGCTATACACAAATACGCCTAATAACCAACCTATCACACAATTACAGCGATTATGTAAAGTAAGCTTCTCATATGAATTCTTTTTACTCATTTATATATTAAAAACAAATGCCAGCCTCCATAAGAGAGAGAGAGAGAGAAGGGAAAAGAGTTCTACAATACAAAGGAAGAGAGCCACTCTAAACCACCCTACTTATACTGTACCTATAGATCCTTATCATTATGTTTTTAAGTTAGCTTGAAACTCTTGCTACTACTACGTTTCATAGAATAAGTGTGTGAAGTCGGTTACAGTTATTTGCTTATTAAGCCAAAGAGAGAACTGGATTTAATCTTACAATGATTGCACGGCAATAAGACAGATGTATAAGCAGTATAAAATCTTAACCCCTCGTGGAAATATGGTTTGTCATCCGTGAAACATTCCTAAGAGGTTCTAATATTTAGTAGGGATATAATATAAGTAAGGGTTAAAATTCTCAAATTGGCGAGTTATATGTAGCAAAAAAGCATCATTATTTAAACGATGCTTTCCTTTTAATCTCTATAATCATCAAAATTACTGTCCCTGTGCAAACATGTTTTTCATATTGTTTGGCACATACTGATGATATAACTTCCTTCCCTTGGCTTTTATATTATTCGCCATATTGCGTTTCTCTTCTTCACTCATTTTTGAGTATTTGTAATAGGCAAGAGCTGCTAATCCTGCTATAATTAAACCTCCTGTACGTAACATAATCCTAGATTTTAAAAATTCAACAATCGGGTTTACAAAGAGAGAGTATAAAAAATCATACCAAGTTTTCTTTATCTTTCTCGCCCCTTTCTTTGGTCTACCAGTTCCGTTATTACCAATTCATATTTTATGGGTGAATTTGGTAACTGATGGATTACCGGGTCTGACCTTTACTACTGAAAAATCAGAAAAAGGAATTATGCAGCGACCTCCGCGACCTACAACTGAAAGCATTTTTGCAAATGGAATGGGCTGGCAAATTTTGTGGGCTGGTTTTTTGATGAGAATCGTTTGTATAATAACGCAGATTATTTCAATGGAGAATAACAGTTCTCACTCACAAACTATGGTATTTACTGTTTTATGTTTTAGTCAATTGGGTAATGCCATGGCAGTACGTTCAGAAAGAGAATCGGTATTCACCCTTGGCCCAATGTCAAACAGGCTTATGTTTTATGCTTTGGCGATAACGGTGGGTTTACAACTCGCTATTATATATGTTCCGTTTTTGAACAAAATTTTTAAAACACAACCACTTAGTTTAAATGAGCTGACTATAACTATTCTTTTATCATCCGTAATTTTTATTGCAATAGAAATTGAAAAATTAATAAGACGATGGAAAAAACTTTAATCCCTCTATAAAATGTTTAATCATACAGCTTTAATTTTCAAATGAAAAACTATAAGCAAAGATATTTGGAATAATGTTTTGAAGCAATGTTGATATCATGTAAAACAATAACCTTTATCAGCTATATAAAGTCCATAAAATAAAAAGGGCGAGATACAAATCTTGACCTTTTTATTATCCAATCAGCTTCAAAAGCAGAAAAAGTCACACTTTCCCGAAACATGATTTTAATCAATGGTTCATGTGATATCTATCACAATTTATCTTCTTTTTCATTTCGACATTTGTACCATTAATTAAAATTCAAAACGATGAAAAAGAATATGGGCACAGTGGACAGAATCATCAGGATAATGGTAGCTGTCGCAATTGCAATTCTTTATTTCACCAATCAAATCAGTGGAATTGCTGCAATCATTTTATTGGTATTGGCAGGCATTTTTATTCTCACCAGTTTTATCAGTTTTTGCCCGCTCTATATTTTGTTTAAAATAAACACAGACAAAAAATATCAATAACTATGGCGCAACATGAAATTGAAACAAAATGGATGGGCAAAATGCAGTTCAATGCATTGGTGAACGGTCACACAATTATTATGGATGGACCTGAAAAAGTAGGCGGCGAAGACAATGGACCTATTCCGAAACCATTTGTCCTTGCAGCGCTTTCAGGCTGCACCGGAATGGATATCGTGGCTATTCTGCGCAAATCAAAAAAAGAAGTGAGCGAATTAAATATTAAAGTAACAGGCGAATTAAGCACGCAGCAGCCGATTGAATATGTGGCTATACACCCAGTGTATAATTTCACAGGTGATGAAGCAAACAAAGATGCAGCGCTGAATGCCGTTTATCTTTCCCAGGAAAAATATTGCGGTGTAAGCCGCATGCTTAAGAAAGCCTTACCCATAACATGGGAAGTGAACTACAATTGCATGCAGATTTTTAATAACAAGGTTGCAGCAAATGCAATGATTGGAAACTAAAACGCAGATTGGAAACTAAAACGCAACAATGTGGTCTATGACAGGAAATACTTTTACATTGATTGGAATAATCACTTCCATATAATGGATTGTTCATCAGCGGCTTTTATTACTGCTATCCTGTTATTTGAAAACAGACAAGAAAATAAATTATCAAAACTTCTTTGATCTATAATTAATGCAACCACGCATATCAAGCGTTATAGTCCAATAAATAAAAGCAAGTTATGGGAATCTGTGATAACTTAAATATGTCATTAGAAAAGATAAATCATAATGAAAAATAGTCTCAATTTTAAGTTTTGACTTTATTTAATGCGTTTTAACTTTGACAAGCATAAGTTCTTTAGCATCTCATAAAAAATTAAACAGTTTTCTGAGTCTGTAAGCGTGTTTGTAAATTGTTTGCAAATCATCTAAAAGCTCTTGTTTTAGGCATTGTGAAAATCGGAACAGCCGCATAAAAATGCTAATTCCCGACTTTATAAAATGTCTGATACAATTAATGATACTGGGAAGGAGCGTTTGCTAATTAATTGAAAATATAATTGTTATATCAACTGTTATGAAGTGTTAAGTTACTGACATGAAAAAAGGTTCACAATATTTGCGAACCCTTTTACTTGTGGGAGCTGACGGGATCGAACCGCCGACCCTCTGCTTGTAAGGCAGATGCTCTAAACCAGCTGAGCTAAGCTCCCTTTTATTTGGGAGTGCAAAGATAAGAGCGCATGATTTACAGCCAAATTTTTTTAAAGGTTTTGGGTTGTCATTTCATGTACTTATTCATCATCTTCTTCATAATAAGCATCTTCGTTGTTGTAATAAACCTTTTTCCACTCCTGCACTGCTTCATCACCTAATAATTCGATGATGTCATGAATTGTATCAGTTTTTCTTTTCCATTCAGTGAGAGTTTCATCAGTATACTTTACAACAAACATGCAACTGTCAGTTTCAACTTTTACCTGCAACAATGTTAGAGCTTCGTTTTCTTTTTCCTGTACAAGATAATAACATTCCGGTTCCAGTAAAGCATATGAATACATAGTTCTTCTCCTTTAATTCTTTTTATAAAATTTGTTAATGGCTAAGGCACGTTTGAATTTAATGGGTCAATCAGCTTATGTGGAGTTAGTGAGCGTGCTAACAAAAATAATTATAATAATGAATAGTGAGCTCCAGAAAGAAAGTAATTATTTATTAAATAATTGCACAGGCAAAATTTTTATATACATTCTTTTGAATATCAATTATTTGGAAGGTATATATAATACTTAAAAATGTTTTCACTCTTGGGTTTTTTTATCAGGTTAAAGCGAAATATATAATATAAGTGTGTGATCCAATCAAAGCCTAATCATTGCATAACAGCTGGTATAAAACAAAAAATCCCTGCATTACTCACAGGGATTTTCTTTTATTGTTTATTTGAATTTAACTCTTTGCTGTCGGTGAAGCGTCAGCAATATGGAAAGTATTCCTGTTACTGTTGTCAGCTTTATTTTCCTTAAATAATTCCACCTTTTTTTCTACTACTCCCTGCCTGTCTTTTGTATGAAACACCTGTGCCAGTGTCGGCGCGATTACCAATGATACAATTGACATAAGTTTAATAAGAATATTCATCGAAGGGCCGGATGTGTCTTTAAAAGGATCACCAACAGTATCGCCCGTTACTGCAGCTTTATGTGGTTCACTTTTTTTCTTATAGATTTGACCATTGATCTCAACACCTTTTTCAAAACTTTTCTTCGCATTATCCCATGCACCACCGGCATTATTTTGGAACATACCCATTAACACCCCGCTCACGGTTGCACCAGCTAAAAAACCACCTAATGCTTCAGGTCCCAACAAAAAGCCTATCAATAAAGGAGCAGTAATGGCGATAGCGCCGGGCAACATCATTTTTTTAATGGAAGCATCTGTAGATATAGCTACACATTTATCATATTCAGGTTTGCCTGTGCCTTCCATTATACCGGGAATAGTACGAAACTGACGGCGAACTTCTTCCACCATTGCCATGGCTGCCTGCCCAACTGCACGAATTGCCAATGACGAGAAAATAAAAGGAATCATTCCTCCAACAAATAAAGAAGCTAAAACATTTGCTTTATAAATATCAATACCTGTAATGCCTGCAACACCGACAAAGGCAGCGAATAAAGCCAGAGCAGTTAATGCTGCAGATGCAATGGCAAAACCTTTACCGGTTGCGGCAGTGGTATTACCTACGGCATCCAATACGTCAGTTTTTTCACGAACATCAGGGGGCAGCTCACTCATTTCAGCAATACCACCTGCATTATCAGCAATAGGACCAAATGCGTCAATTGCTAACTGCATTGCAGTAGTAGCCATCATGCCGGCAGCGGCAATAGCAACGCCGTATAAACCTGCACATGCATAAGAACCATAAATTCCACTTGCCAAAACAAGAATGGGCAGCATAGTTGATTCCATGCCCACCGCCAAACCACCAATTACATTTGTAGCATGACCTGTAGCTGATTGACGAATAATGCTTCGTACAGGCCGTTTACCCATTGCGGTGTAATATTCAGTAATCATACTCATTAGTGTGCCTACGACTAAACCTACTATAATAGCGCCCATTACACCATTGTTGGTGAAAGTATGTCCACGCAGTTCCATAGTCTCGGGTAAAATATATTTTACGAGCGTAATACTGGCAATAGCAGCAAGAATAATAGAACTCCAGTTTCCCATGTTCAACGCTTTTTGAACACTGCTTGTATTAATACCTGCAGTATCACTAAGCCGTACAAAGAAAGTCCCTATAATAGATGCAATTATACCAGTACCTGCTATCAGCATGGGCAAAAGAATAGGTCCATAACCACCAAAATTATCATGTGAAATTGTTTCCTGTCCAAGCACCATTGTTGCCAATACGGTAGCAACATAAGATCCAAATAAATCAGCGCCCATACCGGCCACATCACCTACATTATCACCAACGTTATCTGCAATGGTTGCAGGATTACGTGGGTCATCTTCAGGAATACCAGCTTCAACCTTACCTACCAAATCGGCTCCTACATCAGCGGCTTTTGTATAAATACCGCCGCCCACACGTGCAAACAGCGCAATACTTTCAGCGCCAAGAGAAAACCCTGTAAGCACTTCAATTGTTCTGAGCATTTCAGCAGAATCAACAGAGCCTGCTGCAAAAACTGTTTTCAATATTAAAAATAAACTACCAAGACCGAGTACCGCAAGACCTGCAACACCCAATCCCATTACAGAACCACCCGTAAAAGAAACAGCTAAAGCTTTTGACAAACTTGATCTTGCAGCATGTGCAGTGCGAACATTTGCTTTTGTAGCTACACGCATTCCAATATACCCTGCAGTTGCACTAAACACAGCGCCAACAATAAAAGCAAGTGCAATTGCCCAGTGTGAATTAGGGTTACTGCTTGCCATGATGCTCAATAAAATCGCGACGATAATAACAAAGTAAGAAAGGATTCTCCATTCTGCTTTTAAGAAAGCCATCGCACCTTCAGCAATGTGTTTGCTTATTTCCTGCATACGTTCGTTTCCTGCATCCTGTTTAGAAACCCAACCAGATTTTATGAAAGTATACAGAAGGCCGAGCAACGCCATTAGTGGAGCGGCATAGAACAGTTTGTCCATAAGCTATGATGTATTATTAATTTTTGAAATGGCCGCAAAAATAGGGGATAATAAGCAAAATGGAGAAACTAATCGTTTGTTCGTTCATTGCTGCTGATTGCCCAAATAGCTATAAGCTCGGGCAGAATTTTGCTGTCATCATTTGGAGTATGATTATCAATTCGGAGATAAGATGCACAACGAACAAAATGTAAAAGTGAGTGACACAAGAGACGACGAGTAAAGAACAAAAGCTCGTCCCACAAAAAAATAAAAATCATTCTAAAATAATTACTGCATCAAAGCATTATAGCTTTCACCGATAGCCCTAATTATGTCAGAGGGGAGAAGACTTTGCAATGACTGTTGCGTAAGCGCAATATCGGCAGCAAGACCATGAAGATAAACTCCTGTTAATGCAGCGTGCAGTGGTTCATAACGCTGTGCAAGCAAGGAAGTGATGATGCCGGTAAGCACATCGCCGGTGCCGCCAGTTGCCATGCCAGCATTGCCGGTGGTATTAAACCATCCTTTGCCTGAATGAGCAATGAACGTGTGATGACCTTTTAAAACTATAATGAACGGATATTGCTGTGAAAGCTGTAATGCCTGTTGTATTCTTTCAAAATCATTTTCTGCAGCACCAAATACTCTTTCAAATTCTTTTGGATGAGGTGTAAGAACAGAGCCTGCGGGTATTGAATTAAGCATTTCTTTATTGGCAGCAATGATATTAAGTGCATCAGCATCTATTGCAACTGGCTGAGTATAATTTTTTAAAATAAGTTGCACCAATTGTTTTGCATCATCATGCGTGCCGAGACCGGGACCTGTACCAATACTGCTGTATTTTTTCCATTCGACGGTTTCATCTCTGATAGTGCACATTGCTTCCGGGAATGCTGTTTGCATAATGTTCAACCCTTCTTCAGAAACGCTTACCGTTAATAATCCAACGCCGGTACGCAAACATGCACGGGCTGCTAAAACTGCAGCGCCCATTTTTCCTTTATTGCCTGCAACAAGCAATGCATGACCATAAGTGCCTTTATGTGAAAATGGAGTACGAGGTTTAAGATAAGATTGAATTTGTTCTTTTGTAATCAATTGTAAAGTGGTATCAACTGTTTCTAAAAAAACGGGATGAAGACCGATATCAAGTGTTTCAACAATGCCAAACATATCGGCATTTTCAGGAAGAAGGAAACAAAGTTTTAATGATTGAAAAGTAAGTGTATAAGTTGCTTTGATTACTGCATTGCCTTTGGAACTTTTATCAATAAACATTCCGCTGGGAACATCAATGGAAACAACTTTTGCATTAAATTGATTGATGTGCTGTACAAGTTCAGCACTCAAATCTTTTAAAGGCCGGTTAAGTCCCGACCCAAACAATGCATCAATAACAAGGTCATTTTTGTTTATTTCTGGAAAAAATTCTTTTGACTGAATAAAATAAATTTCCGAAGTAAGCTGATGTAAGCGGTGAAGATTTATTTGAAAATCTTCTGTTCCTTTTGCGCCAAATTCAAGAATAAAAATAACAGGGTGCATGCCTGCTTCAATCAATTGCCTTGCAATAGCCAATCCATCACCACCATTATTTCCTTTGCCACAGAAGATTTTAATATTCCCCTGTACTAATTGCTGATCAATTATGTAATCTGTGCTGCGGCGTGCTGCACGTTCCATTAAATCAATGGAAGCAAGGGGCTCATGTTCTATTGTATAAGCATCCCATTCATGAATTTGCTGCGACGATAGAAGTTTCATAAGACATAAAAATACAGCAATAGCTGAATTTATATATTTAAGTTTTTATGAGTGACTTCAATATTTTGGCTTAATTTTTTCATCGCAATATTAACAGCAAAAAGCAGAAGAGTTATGTATATTTGAAAAAAGGCTTTTGTGTAATTATATTTTCAATTATGGGAACGTTAGGGCTTATCAGCATTGCCATTATCATTGCA
>WNFY01005524.1_pt1 | contig 16327 bp, 14 predicted proteins | sample 5400091 | NCBI WGS metagenome assembly WNFY01 (sample SAMN13153364, study PRJNA577476) | soil metagenome | isolation source: 60 cm soil or saprolite under grassland replicate 1 | place: USA:California | collected 2016-06-15
GGGCGGACGTCCTCTGCGAGAGCGGCGCTGTCGGGTGCCATGGGACGAGATTTTTCTTTCGCCATGATACAGCGCGCTGCTACAATCGCCGCAGCCGCGTGGGGCGCATCCGGCGTCGTTCCGCGGCGCCACACCCCCGGTGTAATCCAGGGTGAAACGCTGAACGGAGCGCACGATCGAAACCCTGAGCCCGAAGAAGGAACTCGAGGACCTCAAGGCCGACCTGCACGAAGTCCAGGAGCTCCTGCGCCGACACAAGCTGGTCGAGCGCTTGGTCGAGCGCGAGGAAATGCCGAAGCACGATTTGGCAGAATCCCCCGTCCACGGGGAGGACGTCGCCGAGTTGCGCGCCAAGCTCGACTCCATGCATCCGGCCGACATCGCCTACGTCCTCGAGTCGCTGCCGCTGGAGGAGCGGCTCGCGGTCTGGGATCTGGTCAGGGCGGAACGCAACGGCGAGATCCTGCTCGAGGCCTCCGATGCCGTTCGCGAGACGCTCATCCGGGACATGAACTCGCGGGAGCTCGTCGCCGCAGCCGAGCAGCTGGAGGCCGACGAGATCGCCGACCTTGCGCCGGACCTGCCCGAGGAGGTCATCCACGACGTTTTCCAGGCCTTGCCGATCGAAGAACGCGAGCAGCTGCGCGCGGCGATGTCGTATCCCGAGGATGCGGTGGGAGCGCTCATGGATTTCGACGTCGTCAGCGTGCGCGAGGACACCGGGATCGAGACGGTCACGCGCTACCTGCGGCGCTTCGACGCGCTGCCGCGCCACACCGACCAGCTCTTCGTGGTCGACCGCGACGAGCGCTTGAAGGGCGTGCTGCCGCTCGCGAAGCTGATCGTCTCCGAGCTCGAGCACAGTGTCGGGAAAGTCATGGTGAGCGATGTCGTCACGCTGCAACCCGGTGACAGGGCCCAGGAGGCCGCGAAGGCGTTCGAGCGCTACGACCTGGTCTCCGCGCCCGTGGTGGACGGGCAAGGCAAGCTCGTCGGGCGCGTGACGGTGGACAAGGTCGTCGATTTCATCCGGAGCAAGAGCGAGAGCGAGCTCCTGACGCAGGCCGGATTGCGCGAGGAGGAGGACGTGTTTTCCTCGGTCTGGGCGAGCGTGAAGAACCGCTGGTCGTGGCTGGCGATCAATCTCATCACCGCTTTTGTCGCCTCGCGCGTGATCGGCGCCTTCGAGCACTCGATCGAGAAACTGGTGGCGCTCGCCGCGCTCATGCCCATCGTGGCGGGCATAGGCGGCAACTCGGGCAATCAGACCATCACCATGATCGTGCGCTCGATCGCGCTCGGCCAAGTGCAAAGGGAGCACGCGAAAAAACTGCTGGCCAAGGAGCTGGGCGTCTCGCTGCTGAACGGCCTTCTTTGGGGAAGTGCGCTCGGATTGATCGCCTATTGGCTGTACCAGAAGGTGTCGCTGGGCCTGGTGATGACCGCGGCGATGACGTTGAACCTCGTGCTCGCAGCCTCCGCCGGAGTGCTGATCCCGCTCACCATGGTGCGGCTCGGGCGCGATCCCGCGCTCGGTTCCTCGGTCTTGATCACCGCGATCACCGACAGCGGCGGGTTTTTCATTTTCCTGGGCTTGGCTACGCTTTTCCTGGTGTGACCGGCTCGCGTGCGAAGCGATGACGCGATAGCTCGAGCCCGAGTCTACGACATCGAACCCAATGCGGCGTCCGCCGCGGCGATCGTGGCCGCGATGTCCGCTTCGGAGTGCGCCGCGGACACAAAACCCGCTTCGTAGGCCGAAGGCGCAAAGTACACGCCGCGCTCGAGCATCGCGTGAAAGAAGCGGGCGAACGCACCTTTGTCGCATTGCATGACCTCGGCGTAGCTTGCGGGCGGTCGGCTGCGGAAATACAGACCGAACATGCCGCCGACCGATTGCGCCGAGAAAGCGGCACCGTGTTTGCCCGCGAGCGAGGCGAGGCCGTCGCAGAGCGAGCGCGCCGTCGCGGCGAGGCGTTCATAGAAACCCGGCGCCTGCAGCTTTCTCAGGGTCGCGACCCCCGCGGCTACCGCGAGCGGATTGCCCGAAAGCGTGCCGGCCTGGTAGACCGGCCCAAGGGGCGCGATTCTCTCCATGATGTCGCGGCGGCCGCCGAATGCACCCACGGGCATTCCGCCGCCGATCACTTTCCCGAGCGTGACGAGGTCTGCCCGCACGCCGTAGAATTCCTGCGCGCCTTTTAGCCCGACGCGAAAGCCCGTCATGACTTCATCGAAGATCAGCACCGCCCCGTGCCGCGAGCAGAGCTCGCGAATGCGCTGGAGAAATCCGGGCCGCGGCACAATCAGGTTCATGTTTCCGGCGACCGGCTCGACGATCACGCAGGCGATCGAATCCCCCAACTCGCGAAATGCCGCGTCGAGTTGCGTCGTATCGTTGTAGTCGAGGACAAGCGTCTGTGCCGCAGTTTCGGCCGTCACCCCGGCCGAACTCGGATTGCCGAGGGTCAGCGCGCCCGAACCGGCCTTGACGAGCAGGCTGTCCGCGTGCCCGTGGTAGCAGCCCTCGAACTTGATGATGCGCGGCCGTCCTGTGAATCCGCGCGCAAGGCGCAGCGCCGACATGGTCGCCTCTGTCCCGGAGCTGACCAGTCGCACCAGTTCCAGCCCAGGGACGATTCGCACCAGCAGCTCGGCCATCTCGACCTCGAGTTCGGTCGGCGCGCCGAAGGAAAGCCCGCGGCCCGCTGCCTCGCGAACCGCGGCGAGGACATCAGGGTCGGCGTGCCCGAGCACGAGCGGCCCCCAAGACCCGACGTAATCGAGGTATTCGCGACCGTCGGCGTCCCAGATGCGGCTGCCCTCGCCGCGCACGATGAAGCGCGGCATGCCGCCCACAGCACGAAACGCGCGCACGGGGGAATTCACTCCGCCAGGGATGGTCATCTGCGCGCGGGCAAACAGCGATTCGTTCTTGCTCATCGTTCTTTCTTGCAAAACAGGTGATCGAATCTGCGCGCCGCAGCCTCGATGTCGGGCGCGTCAAACAGCGCGCTGATCACGGCAACGGCGTCGGCCCCGGCCTCGATCACGATGTGCGCGTTCTCGGGTGTGATGCCGCCAATTGCGACAATAGATGAATCCACACGCGCCTTGGCCTCGCGGTACAGACTGAGCGGGGCGGGCATCGCGCCCGGCTTGGTGGCGGAAGGGAAGGCGCTGCCGAAAGCGACGTAATCGGCGCCGGCGCTGCGCGCGGCGATCGCGAGCTCGAGCCTGTCGTAGCACGAAGCGCCCAGCAATCTGCCGCCACCCAGCCTCGCGCGTGCGGCGGCGAGGGCAGCGTCCCCGCGCCCAAGGTGCAGGCCATCCGCGCCGATCGCGAGCGCGAGATCGAGGTCGTCGTTGACGATGAGCGGAGCACCCGCTGTGCGGCACAGCGCGAGCAGCTCCGCGCCCTGCTCGAGGCGCAAGCCGGCGTTCGCGGACTTGTTGCGGTATTGCACGATACGTGCTCCGCCCGCAAGCGCCTTGCGGACCTTGTGCGCGAGCACCTCGGTGTCGGGCTCATCGGGCGTAACTGCGTACAGCCCTTGAAATCTCGTGGACCGGACGAGAAACCGCTCAGTCCTTGCCTGCGCCCGGCTCATCCATCTCCCGTGCCCAGAAAAACCGATCCGGTATGTACTGCCCCATGCCCGGACGAAAACCGGCGTTGAGCGTTTGCCAGGTGTATTCCTGGGCCTCGCGCACCGCTTCGGGCAGATCGAGACCGTTGGCGAGGGTCGCCGCGATCGCGGCCGCAAGCGTGCAGCCCGAACCGTGATAGCTCCCGGGGAGCCTCTCCCAGCTGTCGGAGCGAACTATGCCTTCCGGGGCGTAAAGCGTATTCACCACTTGCGGGGTGTTCTCGTGCGTGCCCGTGATGAGAACGTACTCGCACCCAAGGCTCAGCAATTTTTCCGCGGCGTCGGGGAGGGCAAGTTCCTCCTCATCGTCCTCGCCCTCGCTTTGAGCGAGCCGCCTCGCCTCGCGGCTGTTCGGCGTGAGAATCGTGGTCTGCGGCAAAAGCAGCTCGCGCATCGCCGAAATCATGTCCTCGGTCGCAAGTTCGTCTCCGCGCCCGGAGGCGAGCACCGGGTCGAAAATGAGCGGCACGTCGGGGTAATCGGACACGACCTCGGCGATGACTGCGATGTTCTCGATGCTGCCGACCAGCCCGACCTTGAACGCGGCCACCGGCATATCCTCGAGCACAAGCCGCGCCTGGTCCGCCACCCAATCGGAATCGACCGCTTGCAGGTTCTCGACCCCGGCGGTGTCCTGGACGGTGATCGCGGTCACTACGGAAAGCGCGTGGCAGCCCATCGAGGAGAGGGTCAGAAGATCCGCCTGCACCCCCGCGCCGCCTGTCGGATCCGTGGCGGCGAAGGCGAGCACTATGGGGGGGAGGGCAGGCGAGGACATGGGAGCGAAGGACCGGTGCTGCTGGCAGGGGGCGCGCCGGTCGGGTTAAGATGAAGCGACCCCATTGTAACCCATCCCAACCCGATGACGGAAAAGCAAGAATTCAAAACCTGGATGTGCCTGATCTGCGGTTTCATCTTCGACGAAGCTGCGGGCCTGCCGGAGGAGGGAATACCACCCGGAACGCGCTGGAAAGATATCCCCATGAACTGGACGTGCCCCGAGTGCGGCGCCCGGAAAGAGGATTTCGAAATGGTCGAGCTTTAATTCAGGCATGCCTGTTGCCGCATCGATGGGATTGCAGCTAAACCCGAGGCAGGGTCGGCCGTGCATATTTAACAGCGATTCTGAAATAAGCCGTACAAGGCTTTGTTTTCCGCGAATCTTGCCGGGGTCAAAGTGATGGTGATCGACGACTCGAACACGATCCGACGCAGCGCGGAGATTTTCCTGGTCCAGGCAGGCTGCAAGGTGATCCTCGCAGAGGACGGCTTCGACGCGCTCTCCAAGATCACCGATCACCAGCCCGACATCATCTTCGTGGACATCATGATGCCGCGTCTGGACGGCTATCAGACCTGCGCGCTGATCAAGAAAAACACGCGCTTCGCCACGACACCCGTGGTCATGCTGTCTTCGAAGGACGGCCTGTTCGACCGGGCGCGCGGCCGAATGGTGGGCTCGGACGAATATCTCACCAAGCCCTTTACGAAGGACAGTCTTTTGAAAACCATAGGCGCGCGTGCGCCCGTTCGCACCTGAGGAGATTTCCCATGCCGGTAAAGAAGATCCTGATCGTGGATGATTCACCGACCGATCGGCAGTTTTTCATGGAGACGCTGTCCAAGCACGGCTACCAATGCGTCACCGCAGAAAGCGGGGAGGAGGCGATCGCGAAATCGAAGTCGGAGAAACCCGACCTGATCCTGATGGACGTGGTGATGCCCGGCACGAACGGCTTCCAAGCGACGCGCGCCATCACGCGCGACGAGGCGACCAAGCACATACCGGTGATTGTCGTCACGAGCAAGAACCAGGAGACCGATAAAGTTTGGGGCATGCGCCAGGGCGCAAAGGATTACCTGATGAAGCCGATCGACGCCAAGGAGCTGGTGGCGAAAATCGCGGCAATAAAATAGGCGCCTCAAGCCGTGGCGAAACAGATCAGCCTGCGTGAATTCCAGCACGGCCTCGCGCAGAGGTTGCGCGAGGCCCAGGCCGAAACCGAGCTCACTTCGCGGCTGGGCGTGCAGGCGGGCAGCCGCAACTGGCTGCTCAGGCTCGACGACGCGGGGGAGATGCTGCCGCTGCCGGAGATCTCCGGGGTGCCGCTCACCAAGTCCTGGTATCTGGGCCTGGCGAACATCCGAGGAGTGCTCGCGAGCGTCGTGGATTTCGCCGCCTTCACGGGAGGGGAGCCCACGGTGCGCACTCCCGATTGCCGGCTGTTGCTGATCGCCGAGCGCTTCAACTCGTTCAGCGGCCTCGTGATCGGTCGCATGCTCGGGTTGAAGAACGTGCAGGCGATGCAGCCCGCGGAAGCGGAGGGCGAGCGACCCTGGCTTGGTGCCGCCTACCGCGACGAGGATCGACGCCTGTGGCACGAGCTGAACATCGGCGCACTCGTCTCGCACGACGATTTTCTGCATGTGGGCGCCTAGCGCGCATCGAACCTAACGCGAGCTCAAGGAGAGATTTATGGCATTTCTCAGACTGCCGACCAAGACGGAAAGCAAAAGGAGTATAGCGCCCGCTCCGCAGGCGCCAAAACCGCTGCCCAAAGCCGCGCCCAGGCCCGCGGCCGTGCCCGTCAAACCGGCGGTTCGGGGTGCACCCGGACCGACGACCGTCGCGGAAGGGCCGAAGCGGCGGATGCTCGGCCTGGGCACGGTCCGCGTCGGCCGGCAATACACCATCCTCGGCGCGACCTTTGCGGTTCTCTTTGTCGCGTCTGCGGTCGTCGTGTTCATCGACAACCGCGAGGCGACCTACGGAACGATCTACGTTTCGACCGCCGCGCAAATGCGCATGCTGAGCCAGCGCATCGCCAAGGCGGCGCAGACCGGCCTCATCGGGAGCCCCGAGGCGTTCAAGCAGCTGCAGCAATCGCGGGACGAATTCATCGCCGCGCTCAAGCTGCTCACCCTGGGCGGGCAAGCGGGTGACGTTTCCCTGCCGCCGAGCTCCGACACCGTGAAGCCGTATCTCGACGCGCTGACCAAGGAATGGGACAAGACGGACCGAAGCGCGCAGCTCGTGCTCGCGCAAAGCAAGAACCTGATCGGCCTCGGCACCTCGGTGCGCCAGATCAACAGCAACAACCCGGTGCTGCTCGACCTCGCCGAGCAGATCCAGGCGCTCAAACTGCAGTCCCAGGCGCCGGCGCGCGAAGTCTCGCTCTCCGGGCAGCTGGTCATGCTGACGCAGCGCCTTGCGAAAAACGCGAACGCCATGCTCGGCGCCGACGTGATCGACCCGGAAGTGGCGTTCCTCATGGGCAAGGACACCACCAGCTTCAGGGAGCTGGTGCAGGGCCTGATCAAGGGCAGCGACGTGCTGCGCATCGCGGGGGCGAAGGACCCGGAGCAGCTGGCAAAGCTCACCGAACTGGAGAAGGCCTACCAGGAGTTCCAAGCGGCGGTCGCCTCGATTCTCGGCAACCTCCAGGCCCTGGTGAACGCCAAGCAGGCCGGCCGCAAAGTGGTGGACGATTCCGAGCCGCTGCTCGCCGCCTCGCAAAAGCTCGCCGAGGCTTATGAAACGGAACTCGGCGGGCGCACCACCAACTTCATCGTGCTTGCCGTGCTGATCCTGCTGGCGATCGGCAACATCGCGCTCCTCGTCATGGTGTACCTCGGCGACACCAGCCGGCGCGCCGAGGAGGCCGAGCGACAGCGCGGCGAGATCGAACGCACCAACCGATCCAACCAGGACGCGATTCTGCGCCTGATGAACGAGATGGGGAACCTCGCCGAAGGCGATCTCACCGTCAAGGCGACGGTGACCGAGGAGATCACCGGCGCCATCGCCGACTCGGTCAACTTCACCATCGACGAGCTGAGAGGCCTCATCGGCCGGATCAACGCCGCCGCCGCGCAGGTGACGACCGCCACCGAGTCGGCGCAGAAGACATCCGCGCAGCTGCTCGCCGCCGCCGAGAAGCAGTCCGTCGAGATTCGCCAGACCAGCGCCTCGGTGCTCAACATGGCGAAGGCGATGACCGACATGTCGACGAGCGCCTCTCAGTCGGCGAACGTGGCGCGGCAATCGGTTGCCGCCGCGCAGAAGGGCACCCAGGCGGTGCAGAACTCGATCTCGGGCATGAACGAGATCCGAGAGCAGATCCAGGAGACCTCCAAGCGCATCAAGCGCCTGGGCGAATCCTCGCAGGAGATCGGCGAGATCGTGGAGCTGATCTCGGATATTACCGAGCAGACGAACGTCCTCGCCCTGAACGCCGCGATCCAGGCGGCTTCGGCGGGCGAGGCCGGACGCGGCTTCACGGTGGTCGCGGAAGAAGTCCAGCGGCTCGCGGAGCGCTCGGCCGAGGCGACCAAGCAAATCGGCGCGATCGTGAAGACGATTCAGACGGACACGCAGGACGCGGTCACCGCCATGGAGAAAAGCACCCAGGGCGTGGTCGAAGGGGCGCGGCTGTCGGACGCCGCGGGCCAGGCGCTCGCGGAGATCGGAACGGTGTCGCAGCGCTTGGCGCAATTGATCGAGGGCATAACGACGACAACTCAGCAACAGGCGACCTCCGCGAGCCAGGTGGCGACGAGCATGCAGGACATCCTCAACATCACGCAGCAGACCACCGAGGGTACCAAGCGCACCGCAGTGTCGATCGGCCAGCTCGCCGAACTGGCCAAGGAGCTGAAAGGTTCGGTGTCTGGCTTCAAGATTGCGTAGAGCGGAAGAACCGGGTCTGCAGCAATGACTGCGCGCGCCGAATTCGACGTCGGGCCGCTCTCCTGGGTCAAAGGCGAGATCGACCACGCCATTCATCGGGCCCAGGAGGCGCTGCGCGCGTTCGCCGCAAACAGCGCTGATCCGGCGCAGCTCAAATCGAGCCAGTCTCACCTGCACCAGGCGCACGGGGCGCTTTCCATCGTCGGGCTGGATGGAGTCACGCGCCTTTCGGAGGAGCTCGAGAGCCTGCTCACCGGCATCGAGAAGGAAGCCTCGCTCAGGAAGGCCGAGATCTTCGTGCTCGCCGAGCGCGCGTTTGACGGCATCCTCGCCTACCTCGACCAGCTGATGGCGGGCAACCCCAATCAGCCGCTCAGACTCTATCCCCTGTATCGCGACCTGGTCTCGGCGCGGGGAGGACAGGCCGATCCCACCGACCTGTACTTTCCGAATCTTTCTTTCCGCCCGTCCAAGCGCGACAAGATCCAGATTGCATTGAAGCCGGGTGAAGCGGACAAACACCTGCGAGAGCAGCGCACCCGCTACCAGCGCGGTCTGCTCAAGTGGCTGAAGAACGACGCGAGCGGAGCCGAAGACATGCGCGCCGCGATCGAAGCGATCGAAGCCCCGCAGGGCCCGACTTCGCAGCGCGCTTTCTGGTGGGCGTCGCTCGCCTTCTTCGACGCGCTCGCGCACAAGGCGCTGCCCCAGGACCTGGACGCCAAGCAGCTGTGCAACCGCATCGAGCAGCAGATCAAGCGCACGGTCGAAGGCACGCCGAGCGTCGCCGAGCGGCTGATGCGCGAAGTCCTCTACTACGTGGCGCGCGCAAGACCGGCGAGCGAGCGCGTGCGCGAAGTGCAGGAAGCCTACCATCTGAGCCAGACGATCCCCACGGCCGATAGCGACGGCGCCGCGGCCGCGGAGTTGCCGGCGCTGAAGTCCGCGCGCGAGCACCTGACCCACGCCAAGGACGCCTGGAACAAGTTCGCCTCGGGCAATCCGCCGTCCTTGCTCGCATTCCGCGACAGCGCCAGCGCGCTCAAGGACAGCGCGGGACAACTCGGCAACGCCGACCTCGCGGCGCTCGCCGGTGAAGTCGCCGGGCTCGCCGCCTGGCTCACCTCCAACCGTGAAAGGATGAGCGAGGCGGTCGCACTCGAAGGCGCAACGGCGCTCCTGCTGCTTGAAAATGCGCTCGCCGGTTTCGCGACGCTCTCGGGCGAATTCGCGCAGCAGGCGCAGCTCCTGTGCTCGCGCCTGAAAGATTGCGTGCTCGGCAAGCTGCGGCGCACCGCGCCCGAGATTCCCTTGCTCGACGAGATGTCGCGCAAGGCGCAGGAGCGGCTGCTCATGAGCCAGGTGGTTTCGGAGATGCAGGCCAACCTGCGCTCGGTCGAGCAGGTGCTGGACGCCTTCTTCCGCGACACGGCGAAACGCGACGAGCTCGCCGCCCTCGACAAGCCGGTGCGCCAGCTGCTCGGGGCGCTCGAGATGCTGGGCGAGAGCCGCGCGCGCGACACCCTCGCTGCCGCCGGGGTTGAGATCCGCCGCTTCTCCGGCGCAGACTACAGGGCAAGCTCCCGGGACTTCGAGCGCATCGCCCAGACACTCTCGGGTCTGGGGTTCTATATCGAGGGTCTGGCGCACGGCAAGGCCGATTTCGACGCCGCGATGCAGCCGATCGCGGCGGCAAGAGTGGAGGAAAAGGAAGCCGGCCTCGAGCTGCCTGGCGCGACGGTCGAGGCGCAGATCGCCGAGCAGCAACGCGAGACGGCGAGCCTCTACGAGGAATGGAAGAAGAAGCCCAAGGACGGGGCGCTTCGGGCCGAGCTCCAAAAGAACCTCGCGGCCCTGCAGAAGGACGCCGGGCTCGTTGCCGACCAGAAGCTCGAGTCCTCGGCCGAGCAGGCGCTCAAAGCCTTGAGCAAGACAAGCACCATGCCGCTGACGTCTTTCCTCAAGCAAGCGATCGAGAGAATCACGCCCGCGGCCGCCGCGCACGCGCCGTCTCCCGAGGCCGCCAAGCTCATCGACGCGAGCGCCGAGACCATCGACGCGGAGCTTCTCGGCGTGTACCTCGAAGAGTCCGACGAGGTGCTGGCGACGATACGCGAGTGCCTGGATACGGTGCGCGAGCAGCACGCCAACAAGGACACGCTCACCACGATCCGCCGCGGGTTCCACACCTTGAAAGGCAGCGGACGCATGGTGGGCCTCACGCGCCTGGGGGAGGCCGCCTGGGCCGTGGAGCAGACCATGAATCTCTGGCTGCAAGAGGAGCGCGCCGCGACCCCTGAGCTGCTTCAGCTGATCGCCCTCGCCCACGAATACTTCTCCGACAACGTGAAGCGCCTCAAAGCGGGCGGGGCATCGGGCGACGAGAACGCGCTCGTTGCGGCCGCGGAGCGCGTGCGCCGGGACGAAACTCGGGCCGAGGCGCCGGCGGCGCAGCCGGTGGCGGCCGAAGCGCCCATCGCCTTGGCGGCCGAGCCTGCAGCGCAGGGGAGAGCCGAGTCCCCGCCGGTCGCCGAAATCCCCGTCCAGGCGCCGGCCGAGCCGGAGGAATCCGTCCAGCTCGGCGCGCACCGGATCTCGACCACCCTATTCACCATTTTCAGCGGCGAAGCGCGTTCACACGCCGCCGCAATCAGGGAAGAGCACGAAACCTTGCGCCAGCACGGCGTGGTCACCGACACCCTCATGCGCGCGGTGCACACGCTCGCCGGCACTTCGGGAACCGTGAAGATCGCGGCCCTCTCCGATCTCGGGTACGCGTTCGAGAAGGCGCTGCAAAAACTCGCAACCAGCGAGCTCTCCGAAGAGGAACAGTCGCTGGTCGGAGAAGCGATCGACACGATCGAGGCGATGGTTTCGAAAGTGATCGAATTGCGCGTGCCCGATGCGGTCCCGCGATTGGTTGCGCGGCTCGAGCACATCGGGGCGCAGGCGCCCGCGCCGCAGGAATTGGTGCTGGAGGAGGAGGCGGATCCGATGCACGCTTCCCTCCCGGCTGCCGGCGGAGCCGAACCGGCCGCTGCCCCGCAGCCCGCCGCGCTCGAGCTGGAGTTCCCCGAGCTTCCTTCGGAGGAGTTCGAGGTCGAGGAGACTCTGGCCGAGCGGCGCCTGCGGCGGCTCGACGACGACCTCGATCCGGAACTGCTGCAGATTTTCCTCGACGAGGCGCACGAGCTGGTCCCGTCGGTGGGCACCGCACTGCGCGACTGGCGCGATCATCCGGACAATTCCCAGCTCGGCCAGGCGCTCCAGCGGGTGCTCCACACCTTGAAAGGCAGCTCGCGCATGGCCGGCGCGATGGCGATAGGGGAGCTTACCCACCGCATGGAAACGCGCGTCGAGAACGCGATGGCGGTCAAGATTCTGCCCGCCACTCTGTTTGAAGAGCTGGAGACGTCGTGGGACCGCATGGGCGTGCTGTTCGAGCAGCTGCAAAAGCCGCGCGCACCTGAGGAAAAACCCGCAGCGACCCAGCCCCTGAGGCTTACCGCCGCCCCGCAAGCGCCGGCGGCGAAGCCCGAGGCGGCGGCCGCTGCTGCGGCTGCGGAACCCGCGCCCGCGGCGGTGACCCCGGGAGAGCGCGAACTCCAGCCGAAGGCGCTCCTGCGCGTGCGCGCGGACGTCGTCGACCGGCTGGTCAACGAGGCCGGTGAAGTCGCGATCGCGCGCAGCCGCATCGAGGGCGAGATGCGCGCGCTCAAGTCCGCCATGCAGGAGCTCACCGACAACGTCGCCCGCCTGCGCGCCCAGCTGCGCGAGATCGAGATCCAGGCCGAGTCGCAGATGCAGTCGCGGCTGGAGCTCGCCAGGGAAGCCAAGAAAGAATTCGACCCGCTCGAGTTCGACCGCTTCACCCGGTTCCAGGAGGTGACGCGGCTGATGGCGGAGAGCGTCAGCGACGTTTCGACGGTCCACGCGAACCTCGTCAACACGGTGGACGAGACCGAGAAGGCGTTGCTCGCGCAGGCGCGGCTGAACCGCGACCTGCAGCAAGGCCTGATGCGCGTGCGCATGGTGCCCTTCGGCAGCCTCTCGGAACGCCTCTACCGCATCGTGCGCCAGACGGGCAAGGAAGTCGGCAAGCGCGCCAACCTGGAAATCAAGGGCACGCAGGTCGAACTCGATCGCTCGGTGCTCGAGCGCATGACCGCGCCGTTCGAGCACCTGTTGCGCAACGCCGTTACCCACGGCATTGAGAAACCGGAAGCCCGTCGCGCCGCCGGCAAGCCCGAGATCGGCGAGATCCGCCTGGATCTCACGCAGGAGGGCAACGAAGTGCAGCTCGCGCTGTCGGATGACGGCGGGGGCCTGGACATCGACCGGATCCGGGAGAAAGCCATCGAAAAGGGCCTTATGGAGCCGCTCGTAGCGCTCTCCGAGGCCGAGATCGCCGATTTCATTTTCAACGCGGGCTTCTCCACCGCCACCCAAGTCACCCAGGTCGCCGGGCGCGGCGTCGGCATGGACGTGGTGAAGAGCGAAGTCGCCGCGCTCGGCGGGCGCGTTGAGATGCGTTTTACGCGCGGCAAGGGGACCCGATTCACCATCTACCTCCCGCTCACGCTCGCGGTGACGCAGGCGGTGCTGGTGCGCGCCGGTAACCGGACTTACGCGATTCCCGCGGTGATGGTCGAGCAGGTGCTGCAGATGAGGCAGGAACAGCTGGTCGCGGCTTATTCGTCGCGGCAGACCGAGTGGCAGGAGCGGCGCTACCCGTTCCATTACCTGCCGCACCTGCTCGGAACGCCCGACGCGGTCGGCGAGCAGCAACGCTTCTCGCCGACGCTGTTCCTGCGGAGCGGCACCAACGCGATCGCGCTGCACGTGGACGAGATGCTGGGCAGCAACCAGGAAATCGTGGTGAAGTCGATCGGTCCGCAGCTGCAGAGGATCGCCGGCATCACCGGCGCCACGGTGCTCGGCACCGGCGAGATCGTGCTCATCCTCAATCCGGTGCAGCTCGCGCTGAAGGAGGTCCCCGCGGCGGCGGTCGTGCACGAGGCGCCCAAGCCGCAAGTCGCCGCGGTGCAGCCCACCATCATGGTGGTCGACGATTCGCTCACCGTGCGCAAAGTCACCGGAAGGCTGCTCGAGCGCCAGGGCTATCTCGTGGTCACCGCGCGCGACGGCGTCGAGGCGATGCAGAAACTCCAGGAGCTCATCCCGGACGTAATGCTGGTCGACATCGAGATGCCGCGCATGGACGGGTTCGATCTCACGCGCAATGTGCGGGCGGACAAGCGCCTCGCCCGGGTGCCGATCATCATGATCACCTCGCGCACCGCCGACAAGCACCAGAACTACGCGAAAGAGATCGGCGTCAGCCACTTCCTCGGCAAGCCCTACCAGGAAGACGATCTCATCGAGAAAATCTCCGGGTTTCTCAAGGAGCGCCGGGCTGCCGCCTGAAAACCAAGACGCTCGTCGGACTTGGCGCTGCGCTCGCGCGCGTCCCCGCCGGGGGATTACAATAGAGCCCGAGCTCTCATGGCCCAGGTCAATCTCACCAATCATTTCCTGATCGCCATGCCCAACATGGTCGATCCGTATTTCGCCCGCACCCTCACCTTCATCTGCGAGCACAACGAGCAGGGGGCGCTCGGCGTGGTGGTCAACCGGCCGATCGAGATGACCCTCGGCGCCCTGTTCGAGCGCCTCAGCCTGCCGCTCGCTTCTCAGATCCTCGTGAAGGAACCGGTCTATTTCGGCGGGCCGGTGCAGACCGACCGCGGCTTTGTCCTGCATCAGCCTCCGGGAAAGTGGCAATCCACGCTTTCGGTGCGCGACAGCATGGGCCTCACGACTTCCAAGGATATCCTGGAAGCCGTCGGGCAAGGCAGCGGCCCCGACCGGATGCTGGTCACGCTCGGCTACTCCGGCTGGGCGGCCGGACAGCTCGAAAACGAGATCAAGCAAAACGCCTGGCTCACCGTGGAGGCCGAGGGCGCGATCATCTTCGACACGCCCTCCGAAGAGCGCCTGCCCGCCGCGATGAAGCTGCTCGGGGTCGACTTCGCCAAGCTCTCCGAGGAGGCAGGACACGCGTGAGCGAGGCGGCCGTGGCCCCGTCGAAGGTCTCGCGCCACACCATACTTGCTTTCGATTTCGGCACCCGCTGGGTCGGCGTCGCCGTGGGCGACACCGAAACGCGGATCGCCAATCCCCTGGGAACGTTCGAGGCCGAGAGCGGCGGCCGGCGCATGGCGGAGGTCGCCACCCTCGTGAGCGAATGGCGGCCCGAGCGGCTGCTGGTCGGCCTGCCGCTCGCGTCGGACGGCGGCGAGCACGAAATGACGCTGCGCGCGCGGCGCTTTGCGCGGCAGCTTGAGGTGCGATTTCGGCTGCCGGTCGTGCTCTCCGACGAGCGGCTCTCTTCCGCTTCGGCGCGGGAAAGCCTGCGCGAGAACGGCCGCGGCGGGCGCGAGCACAAGCACGAAACGCACGCGCTCGCAGCCAGCGTCATTCTGCAGAGCTACCTAGATGGATCTTCCGGACGCTGAAGCGCTTTGCGAGGAGCTCGCGCGCAAGCTCCGCGCCGGCATCACCGATTCCACCGGGCTCGTCGGCATCCGCACCGGCGGCGCCTGGCTCGCCGAGCGCCTGCACCGGGAACTGGAGCTCTCAACGCCGATGGGGGTGCTCGACATCTCCTTCTATCGCGACGATTTCGACGCGGCGGGGCTCCGTCATCACGTCAAGCCTTCGCAGATCCCGTTCGACGTGAACGGCCGGCACATCGTGGTGATCGATGATGTGCTCTACACCGGGCGCACCGTGCGCGCCGCGATGAACGAACTGTTCGACTATGGCCGTCCCGGGAAAATCGAGCTTGCGGCGCTGGTGGACCGCGGCGAGCGGCAGCTGCCGATCGCGGCGCAGTACGTCGGCGCCACGCTTTCGGTCCCCGCAGGCAAACTTCTGCGCTTGGCGCGCGACGAGCGCGGCAGATTCTTCTTGCGACTCTCCGATGCGAAACCCGCAGCTTAACGGGGACGGAAGGCTCCAGCACCTGCTCACGATCGAGGGGCTCCCGCGCGAAGTTCTCGTGCACATCCTGGACACGGCCGCGTCCTTCATCGGCGTGACCGAACGCGAGGTGAAGAAGGTGCCGCTGCTGCGCGGCAAGTCGGTGTTCAACCTGTTCTTCGAAGCTTCAACGCGCACCCGCACGACCTTCGAGATCGCAGCGAAACGCTTGTCCGCCGACGTCATCAACCTGAATATCGCAGTGTCGTCTTCGACCAAAGGCGAGACCCTGCTCGACACGGTCGACAATCTTTCCGCGATGTACGCGGATATGTTCGTCGTGCGGCATTCCTCCAGCGGCGCCGCCCATTTGATCGCGAGCCACGTCGCCTCGCACGTGCACGTGATCAACGCCGGCGACGGGCGTCACGCGCACCCGACTCAGGGGTTGCTCGACATCTACACCATCCGCCATTACAAGAAAGACTTCACCCAGCTCTCGGTCGCCATCGTCGGCGACGTGTTGCACTCGCGCGTCGCGCGCTCGCTCATCCACGCGTTGACGACGCTGGGTGCGCCCGATGTGCGCGTTATCGGCCCGAAAACGCTGTTGCCGACGGGGGTGGAACAACTCGGGCTGCCCTCCGCCCAGGAATTCTTCAAGTCCTACGGCTTGACGCCCGCGAAGCTCGCGCTCGCCAAGCCTGACGCCATCGTCATGCACCCGGGGCCGATGAACCGGGGCGTCGAGATCGATTCTTCGGTCGCAGACGGTCCGCACTCGGTGATCCTGCCGCAGGTCACCTTCGGCATCGCCGTGCGCATGGCGGTGATGAGCATCCTCGCCGGAAACTGACCATGGCTAAACTTCTTCCACCGGCCCTCGATCCGAAAGACCTGCCCGAGCAGTCGAGCACCGGCTACCCGGAGCCGTACAAGAGCCGCGTCGCGGGCCGACACAAGCGGCGCCTGGGCGACGCGGCCGGCCTGAAAAACTTCGGCG
>WNFY01004322.1_pt1 | contig 16323 bp, 16 predicted proteins | sample 5400091 | NCBI WGS metagenome assembly WNFY01 (sample SAMN13153364, study PRJNA577476) | soil metagenome | isolation source: 60 cm soil or saprolite under grassland replicate 1 | place: USA:California | collected 2016-06-15
CCACCGAGGAACACAGAGAAAAGAAAAGAGACAATAAACTGGCACTTCTGGGTTGTCGCCCCAGCGACTCTCCGACCTGTCCGCCACTAGACGGACTCGCCGTGGCGAGCTTTCCTGATTAGATCTGCTGATGAATCCTCCGCGTTCTCCGCGACCTCTGATCCTGTCCTCCGTATCCGCGAACCGAGCTGATGGGATCAGCGAGATAGAAGGCAAAGCCGTGACGGGTAACGGCGAGCGAGCGGGCAAGTGAGCGAGTTTCAAATCCGTGGTTTTCCATTGGCCTAATGCAGGTCGTATACTTCCACGAGCCCAACTCCAGTGCTGTTGTTTACCCCACGCACGATGGCGGTGTAGTTACCCGGTGGGAGGTTGGCGATGATGGCAGATTCCCTGGCGTCCGTTGGAGCGTGGCCGCTGTTCTGAATATCTTGGACCTGGGCCTGGGTGATGATGCCGCCGATTATCGTTTGCTGCCAATTGTCATTAGAGGCAATCAAAGCCCCGGTGCCATTGTGCAGTTCCAACGTCGGATCAGCCAGGAAATCCGGGACGCCATGCTGGCTTAGCTCAGGGCCAATGGCACGTATGATCACGTTCTTTGGCTGGGTCCCTTGGACGATGAAACCACCAACCATCACGTTGTCGCCGGTCTGAACAAAACTGCGAGTACTAATATTGCCCAGAATTGAGTTGAGGCTGGGACTGAGATCGTACGCTTCCACAAGAGCGACGCCCATCGTGTTGTTTACCCCGCGCACAATCGCGGTGTAACTACCTGGTGGCAGGGTTGCGATGATCGCAGATTCCCTGCCGTCCCCTGGAGTGTGGCCGCTGTTCCGAATATCCTGGACTTGATCGCTGCCGATGATTCCGCCGATGATCGTGGTCTGCCAGTTGTCATTAGAGGCAATCAGAGCGCCGGCACCATTATGCAGTTCCAATGTCGGATTGGCCATTGCATTTGGAACTCCGTATTGATTGAGCTCGGGGCCAATCGCACGGAGAATCACCCTCTTGGGTTGAGTCCCTTGTACAATGAAACCGCCAATCATCACGTTGTCGCCCGTCTGCACAAACGCGCGGGTGCTGAGATTGGCCAGATAGGTGGTTGTGGTACTTAGCAAGTCGTAACCAATGACATCGAGGTTGATCCCTTCGGGCGATGTTGCGGCGATGTCGGAAGATTGGTCGGGGCAAATGAATGCGTTCTGCACACGCGGATGGCGTTGTGGGCACGGCTCGCTAAACCAATCACCAAAATCGCCGGGTGGAGTCTGATTGAAATTAACAATGTTGGTGTTGCCGCTATCGATCGAGAAATAACGTATGCCGTCCGTAGTGAGATTTCTGACGCCAGCAGAGGACCAACTAAACAGGTCCTGCGGGCGGATACTGGCGGGTGGTGGAATAGTGCATGTTACCTCAATCCGGTCGAAATCCGGAGCCCAGTGACCAACGATCGGATTGGAGAACTTAAGCGTGTTGTTGCTCCCGGGGTTCAAAAAATTGATGGTCGTCTGAATTGACCCGACAGTCTGAAACGAGCCAGTGGACGGAAAGGTCAAAGGCGTTCCTGGACCGCCGTTCACGCTCAGAAAGGCGTAGCGCGTCGCGTCTCCGTTGGCGTACCAGATCTTCACGTTTAAACGGCCCGATGCATTAGCAAAAATCTGATTGAACTGGAGAGTACCAGAGTTGTTGCCCACGTAGCCTACATCGGCTCCCTCCGAGCAGGTCAGGCAGCTTTGAATCACCGCGCCTCCCGCCACGATGTTGGGAGGCACGGACTCCGCTTCGTACGACAGACACGGCGGTCCGTTGCGATTTAGGCCCGACCCCAGACCCATGACCTCATCAATTTCATGCTCAGCCGCACGCTGAGCGTCGAAGGTGCCACTGAAGAGAGGCCGGCTGAACGAGAATGGTGCGGCGGAATTAAGCGTAACGATTCCATCATACAGTCCGCCCGGTCCAATGGTGCCGTCTGAGGACATGGCCGGCCGTGTGGGCAATCCCACCGGGTTTTTGCGTCCGCTCTTAAAGCGCTGATGAAATCGTTCCACGATACAGTGTAAATGGTCGAAGAACTTGTCGCGAGAACACCTGGCGGCAAAGGGGTGCCGCCGGGGCTGGCGCTCGGGCTGGCGCTGGGGCAGGGTGCCGGACCAGTAGTGGAGTAGCGGAAAAGAATCTCGATCGTGATCGGATCGCTGAACAGCGACTCGTAAATCCCAATGGCCCGTAAAATCATCGCTTGAATGGCCGCGGAGCTCGGATCATTGATGATCGAGCAGTCGAATGTTGGATGAATTATTGGCCCAGTGGAAGCTTCTGTCGTAGTCGTGGTGACATCTGAGTATCCGCCCGAACCCGCAGCAGAGTAAGGACGAACCCGATAATGGTAGGTCGTCCCTGGTTTCAATCCGGTTACAGCTCTGCCATTGACGTTGCCGACGTCCAAGCCGTGATAGCCGTCCGCATAATTGCTGAACGAGTTGCTCGTGGATACATCCAGCAAGTAGCCTTTCGCGCCGCTTATGTTGCTCCAACTCGCCATGAAGCCGCTGCGCGTCGGCCGCGCCGACGAAAGAGTTTCACCAGGCGGGGTAATCTCATTAGCGTTCCGAAACTCGATGATGTTTTGCAACCCCTCCTGCAACCCCGCCAGGGTCTCGTGCGTCGCGGCACTAGGTTGTAATGAAGCCGGAGAATTGATGTTTGCCTCCGGCAAGTTGCCAGTCGCGGCTAGCGCTGCAAGCCCCAGCGCCATGCCGCCAAAAACAATTAAACGAATTAAGGGGAAGCCTGGCCGTTGCATGATTTTGTTCTTGGAGGGCTGCATATCGACGAGCTTGTATTTGATTTGCTCCACCGGTTTCAAGCAAAATTCTTACCATTTTTTCGGCGTTTGTTCTTCACCGTAGAGAACGGAAGAGAAGAAGAAGCTCTGGAGAAACCACGAATAGACATGAAGGTGGAAGAATTCAGACAACCACGGAATACACGGATGAGACGGATGTTCAGAGAATGACGAATCTGCGGAAATCTGCGCAATCTGTGGCTCGGCCAGTCTATGTCGCTGCTCCCATGAGTTCCATTCACAGATTGAAAGGCCGGGAAACACACAGAGGGTTAGACAGAATCAACAAAATGAATTGAAATTCGCTGGGCTTCCACCTTGCTCGGCGCCACCCGTCACGCCTTTACCTTCTATCTCGGAAATCCCCATGTCCTTCGTGATCTCTATCCGTGTCATCCGTGGTTCACATCTCTAATTCGTGTTCATTCGTGGTTAAGGATTCTCACGGAGCGGCGAAGCCAATCTCGATTGGCGCATTTGGATTTTGCGTATTCACGATTACGGCCTTGGCAGGCTGCACATCCACGAGCTTGTATTTGATTTCCTCCATCGGCTTTAAGGAAAATTCCTGATCTTTTCTCACTTCGAATTCCTGGCGGCCGCGCCAGGTATACACGAAAGTGGCCACGGATTGCGGCGAAGTGGCGACCTCCCCCTTTACCAACGTCACCTGCACGTGTGTGCCCTGGTGTTCGAGGAGTAGCTCCGATATATCTTCATTGGTGCCGTACTGATTGCGTTCGCGTTTCTCCGTAAATTTCACGATCTTGAAATCCGTCCCGCGAATGACGTCGCCTACCTTGAGGAATTGCGTCGGCTCGCTCAGGTCGATGGTGTTGATACCGAATTGGTTCTGCGTGCGTGATGAAAAGACGTATCGGAATGGTTCCTCGGTGGCGGACAACAAATGTAATTTTGTGGCGTAATCCGGGTGCGAATCTTTTTTCGTCGGATCGGTGTTTCCCTGCCATTCGTCGAGATTAGTAAAACCGTCCTTGTCGGGATCCTGATCGAGAGCGTCGGCGTCTTCGATGGCTAAACCGTATTTTTCGAACCACTCATTTGGAACCGGAGCATGCACCTGCGTGTTTTGCAGCGTGGCTGGGAAGCCGTCCGCGCCGATGAAATGTTTCTCAGGAACGAAAAGCCCGGAACGCCTGCTGGCTTTCCATTGTGCCGGCTGCTCTAGCTGCTCCGCTACATGCTCTAATTCGATCGCGACCGGAGGCGGCGAGGCAGTTTTTGGACGAGGCGGCTGCTGGGTGACAAGGCGATTGCCGAACTGGATGACGCCCCACCAAATGCAGACGGCGGAAATCAAAAGGAACACCGCTGCTGCGATTACCGCGACAAGATCGTAGTGTGCCTTAATCCAGTCGGAGACTTTTGCCACGGCTAACTTCTAACCACGAATGAAAGGAATGAGAACCACGGATTACACGGATATTAGAGATCAGAAACTCAGGCTTGAAGATCAGGAGGACTGCCTTTGTCCGAGTCTTGCGACCGCAACACTCGTTTCCATTCCAATCGCGCGTTCTTGAAATTAAGGAGCAAAGCCAATTCGAGGCGCGTGATGTTTAGATACCCGATCATCTGCGCCACATGCGTATCGGCAAAGCAAGACACAACCTTGGGATCCACGATTACAGCATTATCAACGATGAGATCCGGAATGAGGTTGCCAATCAATTCACCACGGTATGAAACCGGGAACGAACTTTGCACTGAAATCGTATGTCCGCGGTGTTTCAGTTCTATGATCATCGCGCGTTCGTAGAGTTTTTCGTCAAGTCCCGGCTTCAACTCGTTAAGCACCTCCATCGCAGCGCCGATGATCTTCCCGCTCAACTGCTCGTGAATCATCTCTTCATCCGTGTTATCCGCGAAATCCGTGGTTGAATTTGAATAGCTCGTGGTTAAAACGTGAACCGCAGCATTTCGATCGTGGCGGAGACTTCGATGTGTTCGTTGCCGACTATGAAATTCAAAGCCCCGGCTGCGCCCGGCTGGCCTGGACTCGCTTGCGTGCTTGGTGTCGGCGTTGGACTTGCACCTCTCTCGCGCGGCGGACCTTTGTCTTTTTCGTTGTGCACGTACAACGTGCGAATGATGAAAAACTGCCCGCTCGACGCTGCGATTTCGTTCAACACTCTTCGCGCCGCAGCGGGCGCCGCTTTAAACGTGACGTCGACCACGTTGCGTTCGATCAATGTTGGCGCGGGCGTGCTACCCGGTTTTGCCGCCGCCAGGCTTCGGACGAGAGGCGGAGTTGGCGACGCTTTACCTTCTTCGGTCAAAGGCGCACGGTGGAATGACGTCACGCTGTCGATCTTCGAATCCAGTAAAATGTTCATGAGCATTTGGATTTGGGAAAGTTCTTGTCCAAGCAGCTGCGTCACAGCCGTGTTCGGCATGACCCTGGCGAATTCATCGAAGCCGAGCAGAAATTTATCCGGGAGTTTGACGTTGTTCGCGCGCGCTCTGTCGAGCGTTGCGACAGTGGCCTGGCGCAACCGCGACTGAAATTCATTCGGCCCAAGCGGCGGCGCGGGGGCGACTTCGCTTTTCAGCTGTTCTTTGAATTTGGCCAGCGCGGTGCTGTATTCCTCGAGGTAACCCTGCAATTTCCGATAATTCGCGTCGCTGGGAAACGGATCGAGATTCGCCAGCCGGTTCCGCTCTGCTGCCGACTGATCGAATGTTTGTCTCGCATCGCTCCACACGGTCCCTCTCCAGTAAAGCAGCGCGCCGAAGAGCAAGGCGCAAATTGCGAAAGCAATTAGAAAGATGCCGAACGCGCGATTTTGCTGAAACCACTTCATGGCAGTTTTACCACGGATTACACGGATACCACGGACAAGCAGAATTAAGCATGAAGATCAGCAGTGCTTGCTTCCTCGGGTTGCTGCGAACGCAACACGCGTTTCCATTCCAGGCGTGTGTTCTTGAAATTGATGAGAAGAGCCAGATCCAAGCGCGTGATGTTTGGATAGCCGATCATCTGCGCAACATGTGTGTCCGTGAAACACGAGACGACTTTGGTCTTGCGCCGAAACAATGTGTCCGCGGTGCTTCAATTCAATGATCAGCGCGCGCTCGTAAATCTTTTCGTCTAATCCGGGTTTCAGCTCATTAAGCACTGCCATCGCAGCCCCGATTGTCTCACCGCTTAAGTTCTCGTGAATCATCGGTACATCCGTGCTATCCGTGTAATCCGCGGTTGACTTTGGAAACGTCTCCATTCGTAAGACCACTTCATGGCAGTTTCACCGGTTTGCGCAAAGTCAGCTGAAGCTCATACGGGAACGCCCATTCCACGTCGTTCGGGACGGAGTTGGATTTGATCACGCGCTCCGGCGTTTTTAGATCGACAACAAAAAACGGCGACTTCGCCAAATTGCGCAGGTAATCGACGACGATTTCCTGCTGTTTGGGATTATACAGGTAAAGCCCGCGTAACAGGATGCCATCGATCATTTTCCCCGCGGCCGCGGTTTTTGTTGTTGATGAAGGAGCAGTTGGCAACGGAGCCGGTGTAGTTTCTCCGGCACGTTTTTCAGGCGCGCCGAGCAGTTTTCCACCGGAAATTGCGGCAAGCTCAGTGATCCAGATGTCTGCTTCCGGAAGGCGCGCGTTCAAATCTTCGAGGAGCTCCGGCCAGAAGTTGCGATCGTTCACTGCAGTGATCAGCGGAGTGGCGACGCTGTCCAACGCAGTGATTTGCTTTTTAAGCTTATCAAGCTGCGCTTCCACCACATGCATGCTGTCGTTTTTCTGGCGCATTGCCTGCGCACTTTGCTCGGCAACATGCGCCGCTCGCGTGTAGTAAGCCGACCAACCCAGCAGGGCGAGGAGAATACATGCCGCGGCCGCAACGAAGAATGGCTGGCGCTTTTCCAAATCCTGCCTGCGAACGACGCTTGCCGGAAGCAGATTTAACTCCATCGGACAAACGGTCACGCTGCGCAGCGCCAGGCCAACCAATTCCCCAAACAAGTACGCGGAATGCACCGCCTTCGCCGCCGATTCCGACACAGTCACGTTTTGGAGCGGATTAAAAAACTCGACCGGCAACTCAAACTTCTCGTGGAAAAACTCGCGCGTCTTGGGCGTGCCTGCGCCTCCGCCACAAAGAAAGATGCGCTCCGGGCGATTTCCCTGCTGCTGTGCACGGTAATGAGTGATGGAACGCATCAATTCTGCGTGAAGCCGGGTCATGCTGCTGCGCACGATCTTCGACACGCGCGCAACGTTGGCATCCGTAGGTTCGGCAGCGCCCGCTAAAGCGACAAAGGCGTCCCGATTCTTGCGCGTTTCCGCAGCAGCAAAGGATTCACCAAATTCCCTGGCAATTGCAGCAGTGATCGCGCTGCCGCCAATCGGGATACTGCGCGAGAAAATTCTTCCGGGCTCGATGAAGAGAACATTCGTCGTGCGCGCGCCAATATCCACGAGCAGCGAGCAGCCGCCGAGATCGGTGTAGTTGTAACAAAATGTATTGTAGAGGCCCATGGACGCCACACCGATGGTCCTGGTCCGCAGCCCGGTTTCTTCCACGGCATTGTCGATTTCGTCGAGCAGATCGCGCTTGATCGCGACAATGACGACCTCAATTTGTTCGCCCATGCCGCCTCCGACAAGCTGGTAATCCCAGACCACCTGGTCGATGGGGAATGGAACATTCTGTTGCGCCTCGAATAAGACGATCTTGTCGATCTTTTCCGCATCGAGTGCGGGTAGTTTGACAAAGCGCGCAAAAACCGATTGCGCTGGCACCGCGTAGTTTACGGGGCCCCGATGAATGTGCATTTCCTGCATCGTTTCGCGCAACGCGACGGTCGTCTCGCGCAGCGCAACGTGGGCGTCACGACGTTGCCCAGTTGCAGGATCAAGCGGCGTTTCGTGGAAACGATAATTCACCAACACCAGGCGCCCGTGAGTTTCTCGAAATTCCGCCAAACCGATGGTTTGGGACCCGATATTGAGAGTAATGAGACGCGCCGGTGCGGCCATGGCCTTAAGCTTCTAAACTCCCAATTCCCAAATCAAATTTCAACACCCAAATCTCAAAGCGGTTGGCGCTCGCCCCTCCCGAATTCGAAATCCCAAATCCTGGTTTCGAAACAAATTCGAACAGAAGACCGCAATCAATCGTCGTATGGTCTTCCATTCCATGAACACATTCTGGCGGGTTTTTGCTTATCTGAAACGTTATCCATGGATGGCTACGGGCACCCTTGCCTGCGCCATTCTCAGCACCGTCATGATCGCCGCTTTTCCGGCGGTGACTAAACGGATCATCGACGAAGTCCTGATCGAGCATCACCCACAACAGCTCACCCCGCTGGTGCTCATCGCCGCCCTGGCGTTCCTATTGCAGCACGGATTCAATTCACTCCGGATCATTCTTAATAACACCTTCGAGCAAAAAGTGATCTTCGATCTCCGGAGCGATCTTTACTCCCACATCCAGATGTTGCCGCTTCGCTGGTTCGATAATCGCGCAACCGGCGATCTGATGACTCGGATCCTCGAGGACGTGAACTCGGTCGAACGCATGTTGATCGAGGGAATCGAGCAGGGCTCCGTCGCTCTGCTTCAACTGGTCATTGTCCTTGCCATGATGTTTTATGTTAGCGTTTCTCTTTCCCTGGTCGGACTGGCTCCATTGCCGTTTCTCGCCGGCGGGGCGCTCTGGTACACGCTGACCGCACACCGGCGTTATCGCCTTCAACGCCAGGCCGCTTCCGGCATGAATTCGCTCCTGCACGATAACCTGGCCGGAATCCGGCAAATCAAAAGCTTCGTCCGGGAACAGGAGGAACACTCCCGCTTCAACTCGGTCAGCGACCAGCTTCGGCGCGCGACCCTGATCGTGATGAAAGTCTGGGCCATTTATCACCCTTCCATGTATCTGATCGGTTCCCTCGGGATTGTCCTCACCGTATTTGTGGGCGCCCGCCATGTTCTCAACGGCACCATGCAGCTGGGCGATCTGTTCGCGTTCCTGATGTTGACCGGATTTCTCTATGAACCGGTCAACAAACTGCATTCACTAAATCAGCTGGTGCAGGCCGGACGGGCCGCCGGCGAACGCGTCTTTGAAATTATGGATGAACCGATCGAGCCGGCATGGGATACGGCCAAAACCAAAGTGGCGCGCGTGATCGGCGACGTTCGGTTCAACGATATCAGTTTTGGTTACAGCAAGGAAGGGCTGCCCGCGCTTGAGCACATCACCTTTCATGCTCAGCCAGGCGACACGATCGCATTGGTCGGGACCACCGGCGCCGGAAAATCGACCCTGGTCAATCTGCTAACCCGGTTTTACGAATACGAATCGGGCGAAATCCTGATCGACGGGAGGCAGATTCGTGATTTCGCGATGCGGCAACTCCGAGAATTCATCGGGGTTGTGACGCAGGAAAGTTTCCTCTTCAACGGCACGATCCGGGAAAATCTACTGATGGGAAAACCGGATGCGACCGACACGGAGCTCCTGGTGGCGGCCGAGGCAGCCAACGCGCGGGTATTCATCGATCGGTTACCGAAGGGGTTCGATAGCGTCGTGGGCGAGCGCGGGGTGAAGCTAAGCCTCGGTGAAAAGCAACGGCTCTCAATCGCGCGCGTTCTCCTGAAAGATCCGCCTATTTTGATATTGGATGAAGCAACTGCCAGCGTGGACACGGCGACGGAATGGTTGATTCAGCAAGCACTCGAACATCTGATGTCGCATCGGACCTGTTTCGTAATCGCGCATCGCCTTTCCACCATCCTGAGAGCCGATCAGATTCTGGTGTTGGAACGCGGTCGCATCATCGAGCGGGGCACGCACGCAACGTTACTGAGATTGGGCGGAAAATACGCGCGGTTATGGAAGCATAGTCTGCTGGAGAAACCCGTCGAGGAACTGGAAGGAGTGGCAGAGCTGAAAAATAGGCCACGCGTCCTCCTTGCCACACCGGATCTTGAAACCCTTCGCGCCGTGTTGCGCGTCGGCGTAAATAAATTGCGCAAATTTTCACTCAGAAAGAAGCTCCATCAGATAATGCGATAATCCTTCAGCTCCTTGAAGAACGTCGCGACGGCAGTCTTGACCACAACCACCGTGGGAATGGCGAATAACATGCCCCACAAACCCATGAGCAGAGAGCCGCTGATGATGGCGATGATAACCACGAGTGGATGAACGTTCACCGCGCTGCCAAGGACAAACGGTTGAAACACCACATCCTCCAGTACGCGCGAGATTATAATCAGAATCACCACATAGAGTGCCAGATCATTCGGGTTCAGACCGGGAATCAGCGGCCTGACGTTCTCTGCGATCAACGCATAACCAACACCAATCACCAGGGCAATGACCGTGCCCAGGAACGGAATGGCGCTCGAAAGCCCGGCAACGATGCCGATTGCTATGGCGATCCCCACAGGAATCCCGAGGAGGATGAAACCCAGTGCAAGAGTGAGAGCGACTAGAAAACAGTCGGTTAACGTCCCGCGTAAATAGTTGCCGATGGCCTCATCGAGTCTGTCAAGCACCGTAAGCGACAACTCAAAGTAGCGATTGGGGACAAGGCTAATGAAAAAACGGCGGATCTGACCATTATCGAAACCGAGAAAGAAAAAAATCAACGGAGCCAACATCCATGCGGACAATTTATTCTCCAGACTGGTGCCCTCCCCGGCTGGCGTCGGCCGGGCCGAAGCGGCCGCAACCGGCGCGGTGGAGGGCTCGGCTCCGGTGGGAGGTTTTTCTGGAATCGCATATCGTCCGGCATTTTGGTTCGCCCGAAAGTAATCAAAGAATTTATTCTCAACGGGAGGCTTCCCGTTGTATCCAGCGCAATATTTCAGAAACAAATCGCGTTCTTCCGGCTTGAGTTCGAGTGACCGGTTTATCTTGTCCATGATCGGGCCAACTTCTTTTTCAATTAACGGCGCCACCGCGTTTGATTTTCCCTCCGGCGACTTCGCCACCAACTGCCGGTATTTCTCATTCAGCTTGTATTGCAGGCGAACCCTGAATTCGAGCTTCTGCTCTTCGTCGGGGATGTGCTTGCGGAGAGTGTTGAAGGCGAAGAACAGGGCAACACCAATCGCCGCGAACGAACACAGAACCTGAAGCTCGTGAGGCAACCATCGGAGCCTAAACCGCTCTTTCACGGGCCGAAACAAGAACGCCAGCAAGCCCCCCACTATGATCGGCAGAATCAGACCGCTTAACTTCCAGACCAGGAATCCTCCCAAAATCAACCCGACCACCGCAAACGTGAGATAAAAGATTTTGCGCCGAACTTTGCGCTCTCGCTCTTTTTCTTCGAAGTCCTGACCGTTGCTCATCCCAATCCGGTCTCGTCGCCAGGAATTTTCATCTGCACTAATTCGTTGGTCGAACGAAGACGATCGCCAACCATCGCCGCAAGCGACCGGTAAATTTGACAGGCGGCTTGCGCATCTCGATCAACTAATTCGTTAAGGTCGTTCCGATAAAGCGCCAACGTCCGAGTCGGTTCCAAAGCCCGCACGTTGGCAGAACGCGGCGTGTCATCGAGCAACGCCATTTCGCCGAAAAAGGCACCCGTCTCCAAAACAGCCAGACGCGTCGTGCCAGCCTCGCGGTAGATCTCAACCGCCACTTTGCCATCCAAAATTAAAAAGAGCGCGGCACCCGGTTGTCCCTCTTCAAAAATTGATTCGTCGGTCTCATAGGTGCGTTCAAACATGATAACAGAAACACTTTTGAGCTGCCGATTCGAGAGTCGGTCAAAGAAGGGCACCGTCTTCAGGAATTGAATGTGACCTAATTCAGGACTTGAACGTTTCCAGCGTCCGAGCGGTTCCCACAGCAATTTATCCGCAGCGAGTTTTCGAGCCGACATTGCTATTAATCCGTTGAAACGACTCCGGCCAGCAGGCTCAATGGAAACCTCCGGTCTTGGATTCCCGGCCATACTAGGAAGGACCGGCCGGTAACTTCAATCGAAAAGATCGCTGCAAACATTCTTATTGGAGTTGCGAGGTGATCTGTTGAACAACAATCACGCAGCGCCAATTCGTGAGTCTCCTCAGGAACGGCCTCAAAAGCTGACACGGAAAGCCCCTTTCGGTGCGCTGACGTGCTGCGACAACACGTTTCACCTTCGCGTTAGGATTTCAGATAAGAGAATTATCTTGAAACAGGGAATGAGCGGAAGCGCGGTGTGTGTCCGCTCCACTCCTGATACTCAGTGCCGGCGGTGATCTGGAAATGATCGTTACCGACCTGACCGAAAATATAAGTATCTATCAGGTCGCCGCTGCCTTTGCCCGTCCCATGGCCGTATAAAAACCCGATTTCCCCACCGTAATAGATACGATCTGGTGGCGATAACATCTCGCCGTCAAAATCCTTGCCGTCCGTTCCAAAGTTTTCGGATTGTGGACGGGAAATCGCGCTCCCTCTCTTTGCAGGCGTGGAGGTGAAAGCATCCGGGGCGAAATACGGCGCCGGGGGCAGTTCGAACGATCCCATGCTCATGCTTGCAAATGCTCTCTCGCTGGCCAGGCGACCACCATCCGACCACGCGCCCACCGGACCTTTATTAAACAGAAGCGAACTATCCTTCGCGCTGAAAATTTTCGGTTGATCAAGACTCAGCCCAAAAGATCTGTCCGACGCGCCAGCAGGCTGCACGTGTTTGGATGCGACCGGCCGAGCTTCTGTCGACCGCGGCCGCTTTGCTTGTTGCGCTTCGAGGCAAAAGCAAACGGCGAATAAACCCATGGCGACGGCTAGCGCACGCCTAATCATGCCGCAATTCATAACGAAACCCGCACAAACGCTAGTAAAATTTTGCGGAATCCCTCTTCTCTCAAGTGCGGTAACGATTTGACGATCCAACAATTTAACGGCTCAACGACTCCCTAAAATACTCGATCGTCTTTTTGATCCCCTCTTCGAAGGCCACATGTGGTTCCCAGGCGAGCACTTCCTTCGCTCGGGAAATATCCGGTTGACGCACCTTCGGGTCATCCACCGGCAATGGTTTGTATTCGATCGCCGATTTTGTTCCCGTGATGCGAATGATTTCGTCGGCGAACTGTTTGATTGTCATCTCGCGCGGATTACCCAGGTTGACCGGCTCGTGAAAGCCGCTCATGGCGAGTTTGAAAATTCCATCAATCAAATCGGATACATAACAGAATGAGCGCGTCTGTGAGCCATCCCCGAAAATTGTGAGCGGCTGACCACTCAGGGCCTGTCCGATAAACGCCGGGACGACGCGCCCGTCGCGCAAGCGCATTCGCGGACCGTATGTGTTAAAGATGCGCACGATTTTTGTATCCACTCTGTGATAGCGGTGATACGCCATCGTGATCGCTTCGGCGAAACGTTTCGCCTCATCGTAAACACCGCGTGGTCCAATCGGATTGACGTTCCCCCAGTAATCTTCTTTTTGCGGATGCTCGAGCGGATCGCCGTACACCTCCGACGTTGACGCGAGAATGAATGAGGCGTTTTTGTCCTTGGCCAGGCCGAGCGTGTTATGCGTGCCGAGTGCGCCCACTTTAAGCGTCGGGATCGGGAGCTCAAGATAGTCGATCGGGCTCGCTGGTGACGCGAAATGAAAAACGTAATCGATCTTCTCTTCCGGCAGGAAAATGAAATTGGAGACATTATGTTTGATGAATCGCAAATTCTCGTTGCCGGCGAGATGTCCAATGTTCGCGGTATTACCGGTGATCAAATTGTCGATGGCAATCACGCGGTGACCTTCTGTCAGTAATCGATCGACCAAATGCGAGCCGAGAAAACCGGCACCGCCAGTTACAACCGAAACGGGATGGGGATCTCTGGCCGTCATAGCGCATTTCTTCTAATGGTTACCGCGCAAGTTTGCCAGCAGGAAGTCACGGCAAATGCCGATGGCGAAAACCAATGCCGGACTTTGCCTTATTATTCGGAAATTCGGCATTGATTCGTCATTCGACATTCGGCATCCGTCATTTAGTTAATTCCATGCGCATTTTATCCGGCATTCAGCCCAGCGGTGCTCTGCACATCGGCAATTATTTTGGCATGATGCAGCCAGCCGTTGCGCTGCAAGCCGAGGGCGAAGCGCTTTATTTTATCGCGGACTATCACGCGCTGACGACTGTGCACGATGCCGAAGCTTTGCGCGCGAACTGTCGACGCGTGGCGCTTGATTTTTTGGCGTGCGGACTCGATCCCGAGCGGGCAACGCTGTTTCGGCACTCGGACGTTCCGCAAGTCACCGAGCTGGCCTGGATTCTATCCACGGTGGCACCGATGGGACTGTTCGAGCGTGCGCACTCTTACAAAGACAAACTCGCCCGCGGCATGTCCCCTACAGTTGGATTGTTCGGTTACCCGATCCTCATGGCCGCGGACATTTTGATTTACGACAGCGACATCGTGCCTGTTGGCAAAGACCAAAAACAGCACATCGAAATGACCCGCGATCTCGCTGTGAAAATGAACGAAACATACGGCCAGTCCGAGCCGGACAGGCGGATCTTCAAGTTGCCGGAAGCGCGCATCCGCCCCGCGACTGAAACCGTGCCGGGAATCGATGGTCAGAAAATGAGCAAAAGCTATGGCAACAATATCGACATCTTTGGCGACGAGAAGGAAATGCGAAAACGCGTGATGAGTATCGTCACTGATTCCACGCCAGTGGAGATGCCAAAGGACCCGGCGAAATCAACGATCTTCAAACTATACTCGCTGGTCGCATCGAAGGATGAAATTGCCGATATGCGCGAGCGATTTCTAAAGGGCGGCGCCGGTTATGGCGAATTCAAGAAACAACTCTTCGAAAAAGTGTGGGAATATTTCGCGCCAATGCGTAAACGCCGCGAAGAAATTCTAAATGACAAATCCTACATCGACGACGTCCTGGCCCGCGGCGCAAAGCGCGCAAACGAAATTGCCGATAAAGTAATGAAACGCGTTCGCGAGGCTGTTGGCTTGCGCTAAAGAATCTCAGACAGTCGTTTCGGTGCGGTGTTGCGCCAGGCCGCGGTGAGAGCTTTCCGCACGATATCGATCTTCGCCGCTGGCAAATAGACGTTTGCGATCGCCTGGCGTCATCTGTCACAATGCCTTTCCGAATTGCGGGGTTCGATCCAGCTTGAGTTGCCGAAGGTAAAGAAATAACGGCAATCCAAGCGAAACGCCAACGAGCAAGACAGCGAGAGTCGGCAACCAAAGAAGGCGCACTCCTAAACGACTCCCTTCGGTTTGAATGAAACAAATCAGAACGACTGCGGAGACAATAACATCCAGGGCAAAGAATCCACTGATGCGGTTAGCGAACAAATCGCGAACGAATAGCAACATATTCAGCGCGTGATGCTCCCAGAGCCACAGAATGAATTGCGAGTAGGGCAACAGCAGCCCAAGCAAACAAAAGCCAAGATAGAGATAGCGAAGTTTCATGGCCTCGACTTTCTGGCAACCTTCGTAAATTTGTCGAGCAGAACTGCGATCAATACCGATCGCTAATTGAATTGAATCGATGACTACGCTCCACGTTCACGTTGTTCCAAATGCCAAAATCGACAAAGTCGCGGGCGAGCACGGCAACGCGATTAAAATCAAATTGCGAGCGCCAGCTTTTGAAGGGAAAGCAAATTCAGCGCTGATCAGTTTTCTGGCTGACGAATTGAATATCTCTCAGCGCGCAATCGTACTGGAACACGGCCAGAAATCACGCCACAAACTGATTCGCATCGATGGCTTGACCAAGGAAGAAGTGCGCAGGCGGTTGCGTGTGAGAAGTTAAGAACGAATCAAATTGTATGGCGCGGCTTTTATCTTCGAAAGCGGCGCGAGGACGCGTCGCACTCCGAAAGTTTCGCGAAACCAACCTGAAGGATTTTAGAGGTGCGCGATGCGATGAGACTCAGCGGCCTCGAGGTTGGCGCGCTGGTTTGGTTTGTTCCGCGGGCTTCGACTGAGCGGTTGCGGCGCTATCGCGGTAAAACAAGACGCCGTGCGCTCGCAGATTGCTGACTAGCGCGTGCAGATCGTTCGCCAACGATTGATCATTCAGCAGCGTCGCCACCAAGCCTTTTCCTTGTGTGGCGCTGCGCAGCACCTTGCGCGTGTCGCCAATCGCGTTCTGCAAACCGTCGGCAGCTTTTTTTGCTGAAGCCATCGCGGAATCCGCCTGCTCGACCACTCCATCCAACTTCTTGGAAGATTGCGCCAGCGCGCTGGAAGCCTGATTCAAATGTTCCATGCTCGATTTCAGATTTTCCATGTTCGCTGGGGAAAGCGTGTCTTGATTAAGACGGTCAACGGTTGTATCGATTTTTTGCACGGTACCGCGGAGATCGTTCACGAGCGCGCCACCTGAGCGGGTAAGATCGTCGATGCCGGTCTCGCGTGCACCATTCACATAGGCATTCGGCGCCAGATACGCCTTCGGCGGCCCGGGCGGCGTCGT
>WNFY01002839.1_pt1 | contig 16316 bp, 11 predicted proteins | sample 5400091 | NCBI WGS metagenome assembly WNFY01 (sample SAMN13153364, study PRJNA577476) | soil metagenome | isolation source: 60 cm soil or saprolite under grassland replicate 1 | place: USA:California | collected 2016-06-15
GAACGTCGCCATCAAGTCAGGTGGAAACCAATTTCATGGGACGCTTTACGACTACCTGCAAAACGACGCGCTCGAACCGACAAGTCCTTACAACGTATGGAACCATGACATCTATGGCACTTCTATTCCCGCTAAGGACTCGCTGAAGCAAAATCAATTCGGATTTACGCTCGGCGGTCCCTTCCTTATTCCGAAGCTGTATGACGGACACAACAAGACTTTCTTCTTCTACGCCTACGAGGGCGGCCGACGTCGCCAGTCAGGAATCGCTCAAGTCCTAGTACCGAGCGCACAAGAGCGTACCGGGGACTTTTCAGACTGGCGTGATTCGAACGGAAATCTCGTGCCGATCTACGATCCTTCAACCGAGACTGGCGGCAATCCGGCGACGCGTCAGCCGTTTACAAATAACCAGGTCACTGGCACATCCAGCACCATCGCGCAGAACTACTTGAAACTGTACCCACAGCCAACTATCACCATCGCAAATATGGCCGATTGCGCGACGAGTGCCCCTACGGGTGGCTGTTACAACTACGTGGCGTCCCTAAGCCGCCCATACGATACTGACAATAATACGTTCCGACTCGACGAAAACTTGAGCGACAAAGACCGTTTGTATTTCACAGGAATTCTTGGCGAGCAGCATTTTCACAATCCCAGTGCGATGCCGTTCACCGGCGAGGAGAAATACCAAAGGAACTATCTGATGGCGGCCAATTGGGAGCACACACTGTCGCCCAACACCATCAATTCGTTTCGCGTGGGCTACAACTGGATGAAATGGCGCAACGGCAGTGACGCTCCAAGTGGAGTCAATCTCGGCAGTCAGCTTGGCTTTGGCAATGTCCCGGGTAATCCTGGATTGTGGGGAGTTCCCGACATTCAGTTGCAAGGATTTCAAGAGTTAGGAAATACCAACTCCGGATGGACGCAGAAGGAAAACAATTACGAAGTGGTTGACAATCTCAAGTGGACCCATGGCAAGCATTCGTTCACGGTCGGAACTGACATTCGCCGTTATATGTTGTACATGGTTGCGGCATTTGGCTCGACCGGCCAGGTAGCCTTTAACGGCGCGTTTACCGGAACGAACCCAAACACCACCAACCTGAAGAACTACAATCTGCCTGGCTCGGGAAGCGCAGTGGCTGACTTCCTGCTCGGCAACCCAATCAACATCTCTGGTCCCGCACCAGGTGGTTCGGACCTCTTTGATGTGCGCGCCACAAACTGGAATTTCTTCGCTCAGGATGATTTCAGGGTCACACCCAGGCTGACTCTTAATCTCGGGCTGCGATACGAAATCCCTCCCGCTTATCACGATATTTACGACAGCGGAGCACAGCTGGATCTAGCGACTGGGACCTTTTTGTGGGCGAACAAAAGTACTGCCGCCGGAATTCAATCGGCAGGAGGGTACCCTTTCATCTCGGGTTGCTGTGCTGACAACAAGCTCACGCCGACGGACAAGAAAAACTTTGCCCCGAGAATCGGTATTGCGTGGCGGCCTTTGTCGACCGACCGCTTTGTGGTACGGGCCGGCTATGGATTGTTCTATGACCTGCAGAACCAGTGGTACTCTCTCACAACCTACGACAACATAAGCGTCTACACTGGCGCCCCAGCAACGTACCCGGGCGAGAGTGGGACTACGCCAACAGCAAATAGCCCCCTCGATACACTTTGGCTACCGTCAACCATTGACTACAGTTTCTTCGGTGCCGGGGCGAGCCCCCTTCAGGCGTACATACCCTACCCGCAGATCAACTGGCCTGGCAATCACAGTCCTTACAATCAGCAATGGACGCTCGACACACAGTACGCATTGAAACCTAATCTGCTACTTGATATTGGCTATGTCGGCAGCCACTCCATTCGCCAGCCTGGCTATTGGTATTACAACGCCGCCACGATGCCGGCGGTTGATGATCCTTGCGACCGCTATCGCTCGCTACAGGCAGTGCAGGACGCCGGCGACGCCACCTGCCTCAGCGACGCCAACTTCGTGGGGGCAATCTCTCGTGCGCACTTCCCGTTCAGCACGCATGCGTACTCCGTCGCGAATCTTTTCAGCGCAAACTATAACGCGTTACAGGTTCGTCTGAATCAGCGCTTTTCTCATGGACTGCTTTACCAGCTCAACTACACGTGGTCGCGAAGCTTTGACAATGTCTCTGCCATCAACAACATTCCAACAGAAAACCTAACCCTTCAGAACAACAACTGCTTCGCCTGCGATCGTGGGCCATCAGGCTTCGACCAGCCTAGTCGTTTCGTCGCCAGTGGTTCTTACGAGTTGCCCATAGGCAAAGGTCGTCCAATTTCGCTTGGACCTGCCAATTGGATCGTTGGTGGATGGAACTTCAGCGGAATCTACACAGTTGCTTCTGGTTTGCCGCAAACGTTGTCTGCGGGCCTCGGCGGTGATGGCGAGGACGGCGTACGTGCGGATTTGCGCCGTCCAGACCAGGTTGGCGATCCTAACGCTCCGGTGTTTGGCGTTTTGGATCCGACTCAGTACCCGCAAGCGAATTTCAAGAGCAACATTTTCCACTGGGTCAATCCCGCTGCCTATGCGGTTCCCGCTGGAAATGTGTATGGCGATACGGGCCGTAACAGTGTGCGACAGCCGTATTACATGCGCGGCGATATCACGTTAGCAAAGACGTTCCCGATCACTGAGCGTCAGAATTTTCAGTTCGGCATGCAAATCTTCAATGTCTTCTCACTGTGGCACGCCTCAGTATTGAACGGCTCTAGAGTAAGCGGGAACGGTGTCGGATTCTCCGGCAATGTGCAATCCAGTACTTTCGGATCACTAGTGGGCATCGACCCCGATCCCAACTCCGCCACGGGAGCTCCCCTTCCGGAGGATATGCAAGCTGGTCTTCGTCGCTTGTGGAATCCTCGGTTAATTCAGTTCCTGGCAAAGTACACGTTCTAACGACGATGTAGTCTAAACTCAAATGGAGAACCGGATGCGCCGCGACGCTCATGCCCTCCCCAACGAACGCAGCCGGTTCTCCATTTTCCAAATTACAGCAGGATCTCAGCCGAGGTGAAATGCCTTTCGGCTCAGGCGGAGCTATGAGCGAACCCATAGTGCTCGAAGTTTGTGCTGATTCGGTGGAGTCTGCGGTGGCGGCACAGCGGGGCGGTGCACATCGCATTGAGTTGTGCAGCGGACTGGTCGAGGGCGGTACCACGCCGAGCTCGGGCCTTATCTCAACAGTGCGCAGCAGGGTCTCAATTCCAATCTGTGTGATGGTGCGGCCGCGCGGCGGAGATTTCTGCTACGGAAATGACGATTTCGAAACTATGGAGCAGGACGCGCTCACAGCCAAACAGCTTGGTGCTGATGGCGTAGTGCTTGGAATTCTGAAGGAAGATGGCTGTGTCGATGTGGAGAGGACGCGTCATCTGGCAAATCTGGCACGTCCGCTCACCGTCACGTTTCATCGTGCATTCGACATGTCGCGCGATCTGAGGGAGTCCCTCGAAGCAACGATTGCCGCCGGAGTTCATCGAGTTCTAACTTCCGGTGGCGAGCAGCGAGTCGAAGATGGAGCATCGAAGGTCAAAGAGCTCAGCAAGGCGGCAGCCGGGCGCATTTCGATTATGGCCGGCGGCGGCATTACCGAATCAAATGCGCATCGCGTGATCGCCGCTACGGGCATTTGTGAACTGCACGCCAGCGCTGCCGTGTCTGTGTCGAGCTCCATGCGGCACCGCAATGACAAGATTTCCATGGGTGCCATCAAAGGGCGCGAATATCAACGCGCAGTGGTGGTGGAGGAGAAAGTTCGGCGCCTTCTCGAAGCTGCATTGAACGGCTCCCGCCACGGCGCAACGGTGCGGTAAGGGCTCGCCGAGCGCTCGTCAGGGTTCATTCCCATAGCACTCGAGTAAGAATCTCTATGATTTTCTGGCGTCAGTTAGCCTTGGTGCTCACAGCGTCGTTTGCTTTCAATTTAACGATGCTAAACTCGCAGACCCAAAACTTCACTGATATCAAACCCTCGCCCCAGCAGATCGAGTGGCAGGATCTTGAGTTCGGCGTCATTATTCATTTTGGCCCTAATACCTTCCTGGATCGTGAATGGGGTGACGGCACCGCCAGTCCCACGATCTTTAACCCTACCGAGCTTGATGCCGAGCAGTGGATGCGAGCGATAAAGGCCTCGGGAGCGAAGTATGTGGTGCTTGTGGCCAAACATCACGACGGCTTTTGCCTGTGGCCGACCGCGCAGACTGACTACAGTGTCAAATTGAGCCCGTGGCTGAACGGCAAAGCAGATCTCGTTCGAATGGTTTCAGATGCGGCACGGAAGTATGGGCTGAAGTTCGGCATCTACATGTCACCGTGGGATCGGCACGATCCACGCTACGCGAATTCCGCTGCATACGACGACTACTATATTTCTGCGCTTGAAGAATTGGTGCAAAACTACGGCGAGTTGGTCGAATTCTGGCTCGATGGCGCAGGCAGCGCCGGTCACGTTTATAACTTTCCACGCATCATCAACGAGCTCCGCACGTATCAGCCGAACACGATGGTTTTTGCCGACGTAGGACTGTTCGAATATGGAGACATTCGCTGGGTGGGGAATGAAAACGGGGTTATTCCCTATGAGAACTGGAACGTGATTGACCGGCACGGATACTTGCGCTGGCGCCCAGTTGAAGCCGATACGCCGTTGCACAAGGAGCACTGGTTCTGGCATCCGAATGATCAAGTGACTCTCAAAACCCTCGACGAACTCATTTCCACCTATGAGAATACTGTTGGCCGAGGTGGACAACTAATGTTGGGACTGGCGCCAGATCGCCGCGGTTTGTTGCCTGAATCCGATGTAGAGCGGCTCCAACAATTCGGAGACGCAATTGCGAAGCGCTACACGAATAATCTTATGCAGAAACGAATTCGAACTCATTCTGAAGCTGAGGCGGCCTTGGACGGCGATCCCGACTCGTTCTGGTCCGCGCCTGCCGGCTCGCACCATGCTGTCCTTGAAATCACTTTTCCTGCGCACGTGACCTTCGATGAGGCATTAATCATGGAGCGTCTCAACGATGGTCAGCACGTCGAGCACTTTCGCATCGAGGCTTGGGATGGCAAAGAATGGGAAACTGTGGACCAGGGACGCTCCATCGGACACAAGCGAATTGATCATTTCGCGCCCGTGAGTGCCTCGCGGGTTCGCCTCAATATCGTCTCTTCAACAGGCGCGGCGGAAATTCGAGAGTTCCAGCTGTTTCGGCTCGACAATCGCTGAAGCGGCTCCGTTACTAAGAGACACACGAGGCGTTTCACAAAGAGGATCCCACACGTTTTGCTCGCGGCTGGTTTGCATTCCGAGGAAATTTCGCGATGGCGAACAAGGTTAGTCGAAGATCGTTTCTGAAACGCGCGGCGCTCTCCTGCGTCGCTGTCTCCGGTCGGAAGTCCTGGCCTGCTCTCGCGGACGAGATCGTGCTACCCAAAGGCTTGACCCAATTTGTGAACATCTTGATTGGAACTGGAGGTCACGGGCACACCTATCCTGGAGCGACCGTTCCCTTCGGAATGGTGCAACTAAGCCCTGATACTGGAACAGTTGGCTGGGACCACTGCTCTGGCTATCACATCAACGACACCTCTATCATGGGCTTCAGTCACACACACCTGACTGGCACCGGCATTGGAGACATGCTGGATGTGTTGGCTATGCCTGCAATCGGGTCGATTCGTATAGAGCCGGGATCGCCCGACCAGGCAGGCGCCGGATACCGATCTCGATTCCTGCATGACGACGAACATGCCGAACCCGGATACTACTCTGTTTTTCTCAAAGATTGCGGCATTAAGGCTGAGCTGACGTCAAGCGCGCGAGTAGGGATGCATCGCTATACGTTTCCTGCCGACCCGACCAGCCACTTCATTATTGACCTTGCGCATGGGATTGGAGAGCACCCACGCGTTTTGTCCTCTGAGATCTCGGTAGTAGGAGACGATACTTTGCTCGGCGGACGGCGCGTTGACGCATGGGCGCGCGGACGTCACATTTACTTTGCCATGCGGTTCTCGCGGCCTTTTGAAAGCGCGCGTTTGGCCGCGGGCGGGGAATTGCTCGATCGGTCGGTTCGGAAAGCGAACGGCACTTCCTTGAAATGCGTGCTCGCATTTCCAACCGAGCGAAGTGAAATAATTCAGCTAAAGGTGGGCCTTTCCGCCGTCAGTGCTCAAAGTGCGCTGAAGAATCTCGAAGGCGAAATTCCTGGCTGGGATTTCGATCTCGTGCGCAGGAGAGCCAGCGCAGCCTGGGAGCATGAACTCGGCAAGATTGCTATTGAGACCAAGCGCGAGGATCACAGGCAGATTTTTTACTCCGCCCTCTATCACACCGCCCTGGCCCCTACCTTGTTTAGCGATGTGGACGGCCAATACCGCGGGATGGATCTGGACATTCACCGCCTTCCGGCCGGCGCTAACAATTACTCCACATACTCGCTTTGGGACACCTATCGTGCGCTGCATCCCCTCTATACACTCATTCAAACTGAACGTCTGCCCGACCTGCTTAACACGCTCATTCGCATGGCAAAAGAAAGCCCCGCTGGAGTGCCGGTGTGGCCGCTACAGGGTTGCGAGACGGGTTGCATGATCGGCTACCACTCTGCTCCAGTTCTCGCCGAAGCCTACGCAAAAGGAATTGGCGGTGTGGACTACAAGGGCGCTTATCCGCTCTGGCGGAAGCGGGCTTTCGAGGACGATTATCGTGGACTGGGTCAATATCGGAAGTTGGGGTTCATTCCCTGTGACCAACAGGAAGAGGCGGTATCTGAAACGCTCGAATACGCATACGACGACTGGGCGGTTGCACACTTGGCGCGCGCAGCGGGAGCTATAGATGCATATCAGGAATTGGTGAATCGTTCCCGTAACTACAGAAACGTTTTTGATTCTAAGGTCGGTTTCATGCGCGGGCGCTTGGCCAATGGCAACTGGGCGGAGCCGTTCGATCCCCGTGCAATGGGACATTCAAAAAAGTGGCGCGACTTTACCGAGAGCAACTCATGGCAAGCGACATTCCTGAACCAGCACGATATCGCGAACTATATGAGTCTGTTTGGAGGAAAAGAGGGATTCATTCGCAAGCTGGACGAGTTGTTTAATCAAAGCTCAGATCTGCCGCCCGATGCGCCTCCGGACATTGCCGGACTGGTGGGCCAATATGCGCACGGCAACGAACCCGGCCATCACGTGCCTTATCTTTATTCATACGCTGGTGCGTCCTACAAGACGCAAGCACGCGCGCGCTCTCTGCTGGACACGATGTATCACAACGCGCCAGACGGGCTGGCAGGCAATGAAGACTGTGGGCAAATGTCAGCCTGGTACATCATGAGCGCGCTTGGCTTCTATCCGGTTGACCCGGTGAGTGGCAATTATGTATTCGGAAGCCCTTTATTCGATCGCGCCAGCATTAAGTTGAAAAATGAGAAACGCCTGGTGATTGAAACCACGAACAATGGGTTGAATAAGCCTTACATTCAGTCTGTGAGCTGGAATGGCAGGCCTCACACGAAGAGTTGGTTCAGTCACGCCCAGATCGCCGATGGCGGAATATTCAGGATCGAGATGGGCGAGCACCCAAACGAGCGCTTCGGAGCGAATTCACCCGACACTCCGCCATCGTTCACCTATCAACCCGGTGCCTGAAGTCAGCGCACGATTGACGATATTCGCAGCGGTATGGATTCTTGTGCCGCCCGGCCCGATCATTTCGCCCATCACCAGCGTTTTGCTGACTCGGAGCGGATGACGGGCGCGGCGGACGCGGGACCTATGCAAATTGAATGTAGCGAAACAGGCGGGAAGGGAAAAACTCAGGATCCGACATCACGCGGTCCTCAGACGCTTCCGCAGTTTGTTGGGCTCGTTTTGTCGCCAGCTGGAAACGCATTCTACGCCTTACGCACATTGGCCGCCAGTTGTTCTTGGCGGGCGTTTACCCAGGGCGTGTAGTGCTTCTCGGTAATCTTCATAGTCTTGTGACCAAGCAGGATTGAGACTTGTTCCAGGGGGACACCGGCAAGAAGCATCTCGACGGCGAATGTATCGCGGAACATTCCTCCCGGTCCAAGTCCCAATCCACGCTACTTCTTCTGGTCAGGACTCCGCAGATAAAGATTGTGTTGTGAGCACTCTGGCATAGATTCGATCTGACCCATATCGCCCGTTGCCCATACGAGAATGGATACTAACGTTTTGCATTGCTAGAATCGGGAATTGACTCCATCCACCAAGCGAATCCTGAGGGTGTGGTTCCCGTCTGCCATCTGGCTGGCGATTATCGCCACCGAATCCACGCAGCTCGGCTCTGCCGAACATACCGGGCGGATTCTGTATCCGATCTTTCATTTTGTGTTCGGAATCGATCCGGCGGGGTTCGCGGTATGGCACTCCGTGCTGCGCAAGACCGGACATGTTGTCGGCTACTTCACACTGAGTGTTCTTCTGTTTCGCTCGTGGCGCGCCACCTTTCCCCGGCTTAGCACGCGATGGTGCTTGCAATGGGCTACGGTCGCATTACTGAGTACGTCACTTGTGGCGATTCTCGATGAGGGGCATCAGAGTTTTCTCCCGTCACGGACCAGTACGTTCCGTGATGTGATTCTCGACAGCACAGCAGGGCTTGTCGCGCAAATCGCGCTCTTCGCAATTCTGCGGTTGTATTTCAGAATAGAACAAAGTGTGCGCCCCAAGATCGGTGCTCTGTAGCGAAAACATGTGCAGCCAATTGCCCATCGCCACCTCAAAGAGTTGACAACAGTTACGGTAAAAGGGAGAGCCGGGTCTCTTTGGCGCGCCCCGAGAGTTATCCTGCAAACTTATACCCTAGACCTGGGACGGTGAGGATCAGTTTCGGCTGTTTGGGACTTTCTTCGATTTTCTGGCGCAGGCTGGCGACGTGCACATCCACCGTGCGGGTGAAAGCTTCGGTGCTATAGAACCAGACTTCCTTCAGCAGCAGGTCACGAGAGAGAGTTACCCCGCGGTGCTCGAGGAAGTAGCGCAAGAGCTGGAATTCACGGGCCGACAGCGGCACTACTTTGCCGTTGCGCTTTACCGATGTGCCGCGCAGGTCCACCTGCAAAGAACCGAACTCATGAATGCCGCCGCCGGTGGGTGATTTGGCTCGGCGCAACAGCGCTTCGATTCGCGCCAGCAATTCCATCGCGTCGAATGGCTTAGTCAGATAGTCGTCTGCGCCGATTTTCAGGCCTAGAACTTTATCTATGGTCTGGCCGCGGGCGGTGAGCATCAGGATAGGGACGACAACACCGGCCATGCGGATGTCTCGGCAAACGTCAAAGCCATTCCTGCGGGGCAGCATGATGTCGAGGATTACGAGGTCGAAAGAATCCTGGGTGGCTTTACGAAAGCCTTCGTCGCCATCTTTTGCAAACTCGGACGTGTAGCCTTCGCTGTGCAGGCGGTCGGCGAGCGCCATGCGAATGACTTCGTCGTCTTCGACGACCAGAATTCGTTCCTGCATATTCAGTGACGATCAGCGACTTCAAGCTGGGGTCTTTCTGAAGCGCTGGCACTCGGACCGGATTGCTTTTCTGCTGGCAAATGTACGCTGAAGATACTGCCTTTGCCTAGCTCGCTCTCGACGGTCAATTGTCCACCTATGGCTTCGATCATGCTCTGGACGATGGAGAGACCCAGACCGCTGCCATGAATCTGGGCGCTGGTGACGGCAGGGCTACGGTAAAAAGGCTCGAATATCTTCTTCATTTCATCTGGAGCAATGCCAATTCCGTGATCCTGCACCGCGATGACGACTTCTTTACCAAGGGCCGGGCTGGCCGAGCGATAGGTGCGAATTCTGATCCAGCGGTCTTCACCGCCGTACTTGATCGAATTCATCAGCAGATTTTGCAAGCATTGGTTCAGAGCTTTGTAGTCGGCCCAAATTTGTGGGAGCTCCGGCTCAATTGCTCGTTCCACGTGGATCGCCGATGAGCGGATGAGACTGGCTGAACTGTTGAGCGCGGTCTCAATCACTTCGAGAACATCTACCCATTGAAAATAGTATTGATGGCCGCCCTTCTCTGTGGCCGAGAATAGAAGGATCTGCTCGATCAATTCAGATAATTGTTGTGCCTTGCCTAGGATCGCGGCGCCGTAACGTTTGGCCGGTTCTCGGTTGTCAACCAATCCGTCGGCGACGTTCTGCGCTGCCATAACAATTCCGGTCAGTGGAGTGCGCAATTCGTGGGAGACGCTGGTGACGAAGTCCATTTTCAATTGTGCCAGGCGCCGCGCTCGCCGCGTTGTCATCACCACCATTACGATGGTCGCTGTCAGGACCACGAGCACGCCGAAGCTGACAGCGAGATTCCGGTGGTAGACGCTGGCCACGGCAGCTTCGACCGAGCCCTTCCGATGGCGGGCGATAAGAGTCCAGCCTTTGTCGTCGGGAGAGTAGCGGATTGCTTGCAATCGAAGCGGGCCGGGTTCGTGGCGCGGTGGTTCTGAAGGTCCGGTGCTCGGGGGTCTCGGTTCATTGAATTGCTTCGGACCGGGTTCTCCGCGACCAGAAATTCCAGCCGGGCGGGACGCGGACGGGAACATGCCGGCGGGTGGGCCTCCGTGGTCTGCCATGGGTGGGCCAAAAACATTAAGCTGGGCATCCGGCGCGCGACCGTCGTTCCCGAAGCCAGAATCCGATGAGTAGACTACGCTGCGTGGCGCATTGACGTTGATTAATGCGACTTGATAGTCCAAGTGCCCGTTCGAACCAAGATATCGCTGCGCGAGTTCGGGAAGAATGTGGTGCGCGAGCTCGTCAGCATTTAGCTGTACGATCACGAACGCTTCCGGCGCGAAATTTTCTGCAGAGCGAACAGGATGCACTAGCGCCGGTACGTTTTCATCTATTAGCCAAGAGGCAAAGGGAACGTTTTGGTGGTGATTCCAAGCTTGGTCCGAGAGTTCATTTACCTTCGTTTGCAAGGGTAGCAAATTCGTCGGCCATTCGGCTTCGGCTAACTGGCTGTGCCCTGGTTCTAACTGAACGAAACGTGGAATCACACTTCCTGGCGCAACGTCATAAAAGAAAACTGCCTTGATTAGCGCTGGATGGACTGCAGACCCGCGCCAAGCATCAACCTGATCCGCCAGAAATTCCAGGTTGGACTGACCAGGATTGGTTCCCCACGACTGGATCGCATTGCAAATCGGCGACAACTCCTGCTCCAGGCCGAAACGCATATTCATCAGCGATCCCTGTACGTTGGAGCGCACCTGCGTTTGCAAGACATCGCGTAATTGCCGATTTGACCGGTACTGAAGGAGCGCAAGCGATACGAGCGCTCCAGTCAATGCCAGGCCGAGCATGTACCAGCGGGCATTTTCCGTAAATCGAAATTCGATCATTTGAAATTTCGGCGACGACGGCCGCCGGATCCCCCGCTGCCGTGCAGAATTATAAGCGTGGCCGGGCATGTGATCGTGCACGGTTCCAGAGCAGCCCGACAACAACTCTAGTCCCGCTGGCACCCTAGCTTGCGTAAATTCCGTGTAAAGATCAAACGCAGGCTGCAGGCGAATCGCCCGCCAGATCAGGGATGCGACACGGCCGCCAACGTCAAAGAGTTTACGCCCGACTTACCGCCATCTTACCCCGGCACTCCTCATTTTTGGCTCTAATCCAACAAGCTACTGAAATCCAGAAAAACTTGAGAGGGACTATGAAGAAATTGACTTTGAGCGCATTGGCACTCCTGGTGATGACCGCGTCGGCATTAACGCTGCGTGGCGGAAACATGCAAACGGCGGCAGCTTCGGAATTGGCCAACAGCGCCGCATATCGTGATGGACTGTATCTGGGCAAGTTGGCGGCAGAACAGGGCAGCGATTCGCATGTCTCAACTGGACGTTGGATCCAGGCGAAAGATCGAGTCGCGTTCGCTGCCGGTTACGAGGGAGCCTACAACCAGCTGATTACGGAGCGTCTCGCGCCAGGCGGACAGCGGTAACACAGGCTTGACCAAATTCGGGACGGCGAAAATTCCGGTCCCACCGCAAGCCTGAGCAGGTGGGACTTCGCCGTTAAATTGAACTCACGATGGACATGAGGCAACTCGGACAAAGTCGAGATAAGCACGGCTTCACGCATGTTTACTCTTCCTCCTGCAGCGCTCTTCCGGTTTGCGTCCGTGCTGCAGCATGTGCATCGTAAGGTCCCTCTCTCGCCGCTTTCAGCGAGCGAGTTCGGGATGACAATCATGGAGTGGAGCCTTGGAGATTTTGTGGAGTACGGCTGTGTCAAGACGCGACACGCCGCTTCAAATCCATTCTTTTATCCGCCGTATGTCGTTCCCTCCGCGATTCCGATGCTCACGGTCCCGGTATAGCTGGTGCTGGCCGACCCACTTAGGCTCACCAGCAAAGAGGGACTCTCCGACCCATAAATGTTGTCCGCGGAATTCAGCGTGTCGCGGGAGCCGCTGCGGCTGTAAGCAGGGTTTGCAGCATAGACCGAATCGGTAGTCGAATCGTTGAAGAAAAGCTGGGTGGTAGCCTCGGTGGTGACGTTTCCCGATGAGTCGAAAATACGCACCTTCAAATGAATGTGTACAGTGCGGCCGCTATACCATCCGGGATAAATCGTCGTGAATGTTACTTGTCCGCGGGAGTCAGTCCACTGATATCCGCGGAGAAAGTTTTCGCCGGTGTAGTTCTGAACATCGGAATAGATGCCCTGTGCGTTGCAGTGCCAAATGTGTACTTGGGCGCCAGAGATGGGAGAACAGGCGCCGCTGCTGTAGTCGCCAACGGTGATAGTTAGGTATAGAGGCAGACCACTCTGGGTTCCAGTGCCTCCTTCGATGTCTGAACGAATGTCGGAGCGCTGTGGGATGCTGGAGTCCACGACATCGTTGTTAATGTTGGGATCGCTGCGATCGTCAACGAAGTACGGCCCGCGCGTCAGGTTAGTGGCCTGAAGGCACGACGCGGAGGAGGAACTGCTGGAACCCGAACTGTTCGAGCTGGATTGCGATGCGGCGTTGCAGGCGCTGAGCAAAGCTTCAAGTACCCCAGTTGCGCCGCTGGCAAAAATCACGCTGCCGACGCGGATGACGCTCCGCCGAGTCACTTCTTTGTTCATTTGCCCTCCCGATTGCGTTTCAGAATGGATGAGCGGGAAAGACCGCCAACTCATCTCCCCCGCTCTCGGCTGCTGTGTGAGCCGCTTCCATCAGAGCATGAGCTTGAGGTGCTGGGGGTAAAGTGTGGGAAAGGAGTTCTAAGCGGGATGTAAGTACCTCTTGATCGGGAGGCGGGCCGATAGGCTTCCAGACAGAAAACGTCCGACCTGCCTAATCGAGGACGCAAACGATTGCCCGGCGCGAGAACCCGTGCCTGGGCAGCTTTCTTAAGTGTCACTCTCGTCACGGAGAACCGCTGCCTGCGGGATGCTCACACTGAGCGATAAGCGATTCAGTGGTCACTCCCATGGCTCCGACCAGTCGGTAGTGGACTTGTTTCCGACGATCATTCGCCCGCTAACTATCCCGAGGGTACAGATCAGTCCAACCGTCAAACAGCAGTGATTCGCGTTATGCCGCCCTTTCAGTTTGCTGCGTATGTACCAGCGTTTGTGCGGGGTTTCTGGGTGTGCGCGAAGCAAATGTTGCCTGCTGGATGTTGCCAGCTACCACTTTGGAAACAGTTTTGGGACCGTAAGTGCTTTGGAATCTTTGACTGCCCCCCAGGGATTCGAACCCCGATATGCTGATCCAGAGTTATCGGGTGATTTCGTTCCCCTGCTACAAAAGCAGCTGTAAACAATAACTTACTTAAGCTAATGCCCGCAGGGATGGAAGCGCAATAGCGTTGGAAAAGCTTGACAAATGTGACCGAATTTGAGGAGTAACGTCACGTTTACGTCACGTTTTAGTGGGCGAAATACAGGAGGGTTCTGCCCCGGTTCACGCGATCGGGGAGCCAGGTGCTTTTTCTAGCTCTGCGGTGCGCGCCGATCTTTGATTTCCTTCAGATGTTGCCTTAACCTGTCCACAACTTCTTGCCGCTGGGAACTTCTGAGTTCCCCCCGAAGTTCTTCTAGAGCGAAGTGCACAACGTCGTGGTGGTGGATTTCCTCTGGAGCCACATCATTGCTAAGTTCGAGCCAAATCCCATGCAAGAGATCAACTTCTTTGGGGGTGAGATGTGGAGCGTGTGGTCCCAAGTAGAACACCTGTTCCTGCCCTGTGGGTGTGTAAACGGCAAGGGTCAACTGCGGCTTGGGGTCGGTGAGCCGCTCCCAGGCGAGCCCAGCTATACGAGCTTCTTCGGTGAGCGGCCGGTTGGGAGAGGCGCCGAGCACAACGACAGATGACTGCAGACTTTGGGCAGATCGCAAGATCGCATCCCACTTTTCGGTTGCTCCCGCAACCGCGAGATGAATGGTTTTCCCCTTCTTCTCCGCAAGTGCCAGCGCACGCGTAAACAGCGTTTGTTCCTCGGAGCTAAAGAGCTGCTCCGGTTCCAGTTCGTACTCTCCGGCATCAGCACGACCCAAAAAACGGAGATGGAGCGCCACCACGTCTTGCTTGTGAGGATCGACGCGATCGAGAGTCGCGGTGAGGTTATAAAGCGTGTTGTAGTTGCGGATCATCACAACCACATTGCCTGGCCGAACTCCGAGGGCTTGCGGCGTGAGATTGTCGCCCGCCTCAATGTTGAACTGATCGAGTTCAGCCCGTTCACTAGCGCGCTTGCGGGTCACTTTTTCCGAGATCTCGAAGACCGCGAAGAAGATGATGGTGAAAGCAATGCCGGAGATCGTTGCGACCTCTTTGGTAAAGAGATTGATTCCGCAGAGCGCGATCAGCGTGAGGGTAATCAGCGCTAGTCCGAGGGGGATTTCGGTCTTGCCAATGTGGAAGTTCAGGGGTACGCGGAACGCGCGCTTTCCCGGTTCTTTGTAGCGCAGCAGCAGGACCGCGAGGCCTTTCATGGAGAAACTCCACATCACGCCAAAGGCATATGCCTCGCCCAACAGGAAAATGTCGCCCCGGCTCAGAATGATGGTGAGCAGTTGGAGCGCAACCACCAAGTTGAGGATCCGATAAGAAGTTCCGAAGCGGCGATGCGGTATCCGAAACCATTCGGGTAGAATTCCATCTTCTGAAACACGGTTCAGAACACCGTTCGATCCGACAATAGCGGTATTCACCGCGCCCGCCAGCATCAGCACGCCGACCACAACGACAAAAGCACGGAAGACAAGTCGCAGGGATACTGGTCCGACCAAATACATCGTCAGGCCGCCAATGGGGTTGTCCTGAAAACTGGGGCGCACAGAGTCGGGAATGATCATGACCGAGAAGAACGCAACCCCAGCGGTGAAAACTAAGCTGTAAAGAAAAATGACGAGAGCGGCTTTCTTTAGGTTAGGAAGCTTCGGGTGTTCGATTTCCCGGTAAACCTGGGCCATAGTTTCCTCGCCGCTCATGGCGAGAACCGAGTGTCCCAATCCGATCAGGATTCCGATGAGTCCTATCTTGTAGGGAAAGGACGTGTACCGCAGCCAGCCGAGCGCGCCTCCATGTTCGCCCGTCAGATAAGTGATGTTCCGCAGGTATGGCCAGGGTGGAAGATGTCCGCCTTTGACCACAATTGTGTAGCAACACCAAGCCACCATCATGACCACCATGATTGTGGTCACGTACATAATGCGCAGGGCTTTTTCGCTGGATTCCGGAATGCCTTTAATGTTCTCCCACCAGAAGTAAAGCGTGACGAGCACCGCAAAGAATGCCGCCCCAGCATTCATGGGGATAGTAACGTGCGAATGCGAGTGCTGCAGAAGCTCATTCAGTAGGCCGACCAAGTAGAGGCCCGCCGAAACACCGCTGATTGGCCCGGTCAGAATGTAATCGAACATCAGGGCGGAGACCGAAAACTTGGCCAGCGTGCTCCCCATGGCCTCCTTGACCACGCGATAAACGCCGCCGCGTACAAACATCCCGCAGCTCTCAATGTAGAGCGCCGCCACGGTACCGGCGAGGAGCATGATTGCGAGAACGAACCACGGAGCAGGTTTGCCGACAAAATGCTCGGCGATGGCGCCGGCATAAAACGCCGACGAACCCATGTCGTTCAGCACGATGGCGGCCACGCGCCAGAAAGAAATAAACGCCAGCATCGCGCTGGAGGCGATTAGCACGCGTGCCGTAGTGCTCGGTGCCATTTGCTTAGGAGGGGGAATTGAAGATGGCATCTAAGCTTCAGCTCGCGGGCGATTTCA
>WNFY01003861.1_pt1 | contig 16315 bp, 15 predicted proteins | sample 5400091 | NCBI WGS metagenome assembly WNFY01 (sample SAMN13153364, study PRJNA577476) | soil metagenome | isolation source: 60 cm soil or saprolite under grassland replicate 1 | place: USA:California | collected 2016-06-15
GGTATCCCGACTGCGATTATTCCACGTGGAACAAGCCGGTAGCCGTCCCTTGTCCCAGCTGCGGCTTTGTGGGGATGGAAGAGATCAAGTCCAAGACGACGGGAGAAACGACGCGCAAGTGTCTCAAGTGCGGGCACCAGTTGGTCGTCGAGGAACCAGCCCCCGAAGCCGAAGAGGTGGCATCGTAGGGGCACGACCTGTTGTGCCCGTACACGTTATCGGTGGCGGCCTCGCGGGCTGCGAGGCTGCCTGGGCGCTCGCCGAGCGCGGCGTCCGCGTGACCCTGCACGAGATGCGCCCCGTCCGGATGACGCCGGCGCATCAGACGGATCGTCTCGCCGAGCTGGTCTGTAGCAACACCTTCAAATCGGTCGAACCCACGCACGCGCACGGCCTGCTCAAGGCCGAGATGCGCTTGCTCGGGAGTATCGTGCTGCAGGCGGCTGACAGCGCGCGCATCCCGGGCGGCAGCGCGCTCGCGGTCGATCGCGTCGCTTTTGCGGCCGCCGTCGAGGCGCGCGTGCTGGCCCACCGCAACGTCACACTGGTCCGCGAGGAAGTGACGTCCCTGTTCTCGCCGGCGATCGTCGCCACGGGGCCGCTGACGTCCGATGCGCTCGCTGCCACGATCGCCGCCCGGCTGGGCGTCGCGTCGCTCGCGTTCTATGACGCGATCGCGCCGATCGTCTCAGCCGATTCGCTGGATTACAGCCGCCTGTTCAAGGCATCGCGGTACGGCAAAGGCGGGGGAGACGACTACTGGAACGCCCCGTTCACGCGGCCCGAATACGAAGCGTTCGTCGCGGCGCTGATTGCGGGGGAGCAGTATCAGCCAGGACACGAATTCGATAGGGTGCCGTATTTTGAGGGCTGTCTGCCGGTCGAGGAGATGGCGCAACGGGGGCTCGAGACGCTGCGGTTCGGCCCGATGAAGCCGGTCGGGCTCATCGATCCGAAAACCGGACGCGAGCCCTACGCGGTTCTGCAGCTGCGGCAGGAAGATCGCGCCGCGCAGATGTGGAACTTCGTGGGCTTCCAAACGCGGCTCAAAACGGGAGCGCAGCAGAGGATCTTCCGGACGATTCCGGGCCTCGAGCAGGCGGAGTTCCTGCGCTTCGGCAGCATTCACCGCAATAGCTACCTCAATGCGCCGCTGGCCCTGACGGGGCACCTCTCGACCGGGGACGACGAGCAGCTGCTGTTCGCCGGACAGCTCACCGGGGTGGAGGGCTACACCGAGTCGGCGGCGACGGGATTGCTCGCTGGGATCAACCTCGCCCGGCTGCTGGCCGGCGACGCACCGGTACTGCCCCCCGCGACGACGATGCTCGGCGCGCTGTATCGCTACCTGCGGGAGTCGGAGCCGGCACGGTTCCAGCCGATGAATGCGAATTTCGGGCTGCTGGAGCCGCTCGATCCGCCGGTCAGGGACAAGTTCAAAAGGAACGAAGCGCTGGCGGAGAGAGCGCTGAAGGAGATGGCGGTGTTTGCAGAGGCCTTGGGGGTCGAAGTCACGGCATGAACGAGATCGCCGAATTTGTCACTTTCCTCGAGAAAGAGCGTAACGACTCACCTCACACCGTGAAGGCGTACGAGCGCGACCTCGTAGCCTTCGCCGCTTTCTGCGACCGCTATTACGGCGGCCCGTGGACGTGGGCGGGGGTGGATCGGCTGGCGGTGCGCGGTTTCCTCGCCGCTGAGCAGCTGCGCGGCCTGGCGAAGCGCTCCGTCGCCCGCGCGCTGTCGGCGCTACGCACGTTCTACGGCTTCCTGAACGCGACGCGCGGTCTCGAGGTGAACCCCGCGCGGGCGGCGCGAACTCCCAAGCTCGAGCGGACGTTACCGACCTATTTGGATCGTGGCGAGATGAACGAGCTGTTCACGCAAGCGGAGGCGCGCGCCGCCGCGGGGGGATTCCGCGAGGCGCGCGATCTCGCGATGCTCGAGCTGTTCTATTCGACCGGGATGCGTCTTTCGGAGCTCGCGGGGCTGAATGATCCCGACGTCGACCCGGTGTCCGATCAAGTGAAGCTGCGCGGCAAGGGAAAAAAGGAGCGACTCGTGCCGCTCGGCCGGCACGCCACGCTGGCGCTGCGAAAGTATCTGCCGCACCGCGACAGTCTCCTGGCCGGATTGCGAATGGGAACCCGCCCCGTATTCGTGAACGTGCGCGGCAAGCGGATTACGCCGCGCGGCATCCAGCTGGCCATGAAGCGGCTGTTCGATACGCTGGCTCGCGGCAAGGAGCTGCACGTGCACGCGCTGCGGCACTCCTTTGCCACGCACCTGCTCGACGCGGGCGCCGACCTCCGGGCGGTGCAGGAGCTGTTGGGTCATGCCTCGCTGGGGACCACGCAGGTGTATACTCATACGTCGGTGGAGCGCTTGAAAAAGGTTTACCATCAGGCGCATCCGAGGGCTTGAAGAAGAGCAGGGAGCACGGAGCAAGGAGCAGCATGCTACAGCGCATCCATAGCACGACGATTCTCTGCGTCCGCCGCGACGGGAAGGTCGCGATCGGCGGCGATGGCCAGGTCACGGTCGGCGAGACCGTGATGAAAGCCAACGCCAACAAGGTCCGCACGCTGCGCGGCGGCAAGATTCTCGCCGGCTTCGCCGGTGCGGCCGCCGATGCTTTTACGTTGTTCGAGAAGTTCGAGGAGAAGCTGGAGCGCTATCCCACGAACCTGCCGCGCGCCGCGGTCGAATTGGCGAAAGATTGGCGCTCGGACCGGGTGCTGCGGCGTCTCGAAGCGCTGCTCGTTGTGGCGGACAAGGAGCATGGCTTCGTCATCAGCGGCTCCGGCGAGCTGATCGAGCCGGACGACGGCGTGCTCGCGATCGGCTCGGGGGGCTCGTTCGCCCTGGCCGCGGCGCGCGCGCTGCTCGCGGCGACGAAGCTGAACCCGGCGGAAATCGTGCAACGCGCCCTGGAAATTGCGGCCGAAATCTGCGTTTACACGAACACCAACATCACCGTACTCGAGCTATAGCGATGCCCAAAGCACCCGCGTCCCCACCAGAGCCGCCAGTCTCGCCGCCTGCTGAGGAGGCGATGCCTTGGTTGGAAGAGATGCCGCCCAAGCGGATCGTGGCCGAGCTGGACCGCTACATCGTCGGCCAGGACGCGGCGAAAAAGGCGGTCGCCATCGCGGTCCGCAACCGCTGGCGGCGGTCCCAGGCGCCCGAAGAGATCCGCGACGAGATCATGCCGAACAACATCATCATGATCGGCCCGACCGGCGTGGGCAAAACGGAGATCGCACGCCGCCTGGCGCGCCTCGCGGGCGCACCGTTCCTCAAGGTCGAGGCATCGAAGTTCACCGAGGTGGGATACGTCGGGCGCGACGTCGAGTCGATGGTGCGCGAGCTGGTGGACGTCTCGATCAACATGGTGCGGTCGGAACGGGAAGATGACGTTTACCCGACGGCTGAGCAGCGTGCGGAAGAACGGCTGCTCGATTTGCTGTTGCCGCCGCTTCCCTCGCCGCCTCCCGCGCCTACAACGGCAGGAGCTGGGAGTCAGGAGTCGGGAGCTGGGCAACGCCCACTCTTCGTAGTGTCGTCCAAAGGCGACGTCCAGCCGAAAGTGCCCGAGGCCGAGACCGAGGCGAACGAGCGCCGCCGCCGCACGCGCGAGAAGCTGCGCCAGCAGCTCAAGGACGGCCAGCTCGAGGAGCGCGACGTCGAGATCGAAGTCCAGCAGCAAAGCTTCCCGTTGCTGGAGATGATGCAGCCGCCCCAGGGGATGGAAGGGCCGGACATCAACTTCGGCGAGGCGCTGCAGGAGCTGATCCCCAAGAAGAAGAAGCGCCGCACCGTACACCTGCACGAGGCGCGCCGCATTCTGATCGACGAAGAGCTGAAAAAGCTCGTCGACATGGACGACGTGGTGAACGAAGCGCTCGATCGCGTCGAGAACCACGGCGTCATCTTCATCGACGAGATCGACAAGATCACCGGCCAGCGCGGCCAGAGCACGGGGCCCGACGTGTCGCGGGAGGGCGTGCAGCGCGACCTGCTGCCGATCGTCGAGGGCTCGACCGTGCAGACACGCTACGGCTACGTGCGCACCGATCACATCCTCTTCATCGCGGCCGGTGCATTCCACATCGCCAAGCCGAGCGATCTGATTCCCGAGCTGCAGGGCCGCTTCCCGATTCGCGTGGAGCTGTCGTCATTGACCGAAGAGGACTTCGTCCGGATCATGACCGAGCCCGAGAACGCGCTCACGAAGCAGTACGCCGCGCTGTGCGCCGCCGACGGGGCGACGCTCGAATTTCGTCCCGACGGGGTCAAGGAGATCGCCCGCATCGCCGCCAAGGTGAACGAGCGGATGGAGAACATCGGCGCTCGTCGCTTGCACACCGTCCTCACGACGCTGCTCGAGGACGTGCTGTTCGAGCTGCCCGACTATCCGACCAAACACATCGTGTTTGACGGCCCCGCGGTGCGCGAGCGGCTGCTCCGGATCGTCGAGGACGAGGACCTCCGCCGCTACATCCTGTAGGCTGCGTCGTTTCGAGATAGCGACACGAGCATTTTCGACGCGCCGGTCCTCGTGATGCCGGTCACGGGGTGTCGCGCGCGTGTAAAACGATATTGCAACGTGCGTGTCGCTCCGATCCGCGCTGTATACCACTCATTTCAAGGACCAGCCCCAATGCCGACGCGCCGTCGCGTCTTAGCCGTGCTGCTCGTGCTTGCTGCGCAGTTCTTTCCCGCAGGGCGTGCGCTCGCCCAGCAGCCGGGCCCATCCTGGCGTCCCAGAATGCGGCTGCAAGGCGAAGTGCGCTACGACAATAACCCGTTTTTGCTCGACGCCACCCGGAAGCAGCGCCTGGAAGCGCCTTCGGCGGCGGATTCGGTGAACGGCCGGTTCCGCGACATGCAAAATGCGACTGACATCATTCCGGTTGCGTCGGCGGACGTCGCGCTGGGATTGCCGGGGGCGTTCGGCCGTCCGTTGGAGATCTCGGCTGACGCGGCTTACGAGGCAAACGTCAACAATGCGCATCGCCGGCACGCCGAGCTAAGCTTCGCACTGGAGCAGGCACTCCCCAAGGCGGGCCGCACGCGGCTGCGGGCGGAGTGGCGCCCGTCGTACTTCTGGAGGAACTACTTGAGCGACGCGATCGATGACAACGGAGACAACAATATCGAACCGAGCGAGCGTATTTACCGTCCGGGAACGTCGGACGAGCTCGACCTCACGCTCAACGTACGCCGGCGATTGTTGAAACGCATTCGTGGCGAGCTCGAAGCAGGCTACTTCACCCGGACGTACGCCGCGCCCTTCGACGGCCGAGATCGTCGCGGTCCAGGCGCGGCTGCTGGTATGTCGCTCGAGATAGGCAAACGCTCGACCGCTGGTGTTGACTACGCCTTTCAATCGCTCCAGTCGGATGTGGCGCGCGAAGTCATGATCCTCGATGAGACCGCATTCGGCGTTGACTTCAACGGCATCAACGGTGCCAGCGACACGGCGGCGCGGGCGTTCGAGCTGGTGGATCGCTCACGCGTCGAACACAACGTCGAGCTGTCGGTTCAGACCGAGCTGTCAGATGCCGTGACGCTGGCGTTGGGCTACGCACGCCGGATGCGCGTCTTCGGCTCGAGCCAGCCGTACGACGTCGCGGACCGTGACCGGCGGGACACGCGCAACGAGTTCACGGCGGAGCTGACGGTTCGTGTCAGGCACGGCATGCGCTTCACCGTGAGTGGGGCCGCTGCGAGGCAGAACACAAACCGTGGCGGCGATCCGGGGGCCAGCGGAGAAGTCGCCGATTATTCGCGCTCCGTCGTGACCGCGGGCCTCGCGTACCGCTTCTAACAACGCCTATAATGAGGACCACACCATGATCGTCCTGTTGCCGTTGATCGGATTGCTCGCCTGGCAGGCGCCCGCGCCGCTGCATTGCCGCATCGAGGTAGCCGCGGGCGCCGACAGCAAACGCTGCCAGGTGTCGGCGCCCAAGGCCCGGCATGTCCGCCGGTGCACACCAGCCGATGAGCAGGCCGGGCATTGCGGTGACACCGGCGGCGAACGCTACGTGGCGTGGGTCGTGGCTTCCGGCCCGGGACGTTGCCGCATCACCGACAAGAAGACGACGTGGAAGCGTGGTGTCGTGTCGGCGAAGCTGAGTCCCGGCCCGGGAGGGGGAGGGCCAAGCACCTGCGATCTCTACGTCGAGGTGGAATGACGCGCGTTCTGTTCACCGGCTACGCGCCCGTTCACTTTGTCTGCTTCCGCCCCATTTACGAGCGGCTGAGCCGGCTGCCGGGTGTGGAGGTGTTTCTTTCCGGCGGGCGTGAGCCGGCGGAGCAGTCCGACGGCGCCGCCGGACCGATCACCGCCGCCGAGCTGTATCGGCCGTTCCGCGTGCCGGCCAGGCGCGTGCTCCCCCTCGCTGCCATGCGGCGCCAGCGGTTCGACCTCGTGTTCTGCGCCCACGTGTCGGGCTATTTCCCGCGGGCAGACCACGAGCGTGTTCAGATCTTTCACGGACTCTCGTTCCGCAACATGGCCGTGCGCCGCGACGTGCTGGTCTACGATCATCTGTTCGTCACCGGCCCATACATGGAGCGGACCTTCCACGAGCAGCAGCTGCTGCGGCCGGGGGATCCGCGCCTCGTCCGGATCGGATTCCCTAAAGTCGATCGCCTGGTGGATGGCAGCCTCGATCGAGGCGCGATTCTGCGCCGCCTCAGCTTATCGGGACGACGGCCCGTTCTGCTCTACGCTCCGACCGGCCAACGCGGCAATTCGCTCGAGACGCTGGGGGAGGAAGTCATCAGGCGGCTGCGCGCCGCCGGCCGCTACGATCTGCTCATCAAACTGCACGACCACCCGCGCGACCAGGTGGACTGGTCCCCGCGGCTGCGGCCACTGCTCGACAGCCACACGAAACTGGTGCGCGACTTCGACATCGTCCCCTATCTGTTCATCGCGGATCTGCTGATCTCCGACGCGTCGTCGGTATCGTCGGAGTATTCGTTGCTCGACCGGCCGATGGTGTTTCTGGACGTGCCGGACATGATCGCCGCGATGCGCGCGAAAGGCCGGGCCGTCGATCTCGATACCTGGGGCCGCAAGGCGGGCGTCACGGTGCGCTGGCCGGACGAAGCGGTGGAGGCGGTACGCGAGTCGCTCGCCCATCCGCGCCGGGGCAGCGACGTCCGCCGCGAGATGGCGCGGGACCTCTTCTACAATCCGGGCCGCGCGGCCGAGGCCGCCCTCGCCTGGATTCGCGAACGGCTGGCATGAGCGCGGTCGGCGAGCTGCGGAAGATGCGGGGCCTTGCGGGGCTGCTGTGGCCTCACACCCGCGGCGATCGCAAGCTGCTCGTCTTGGGAGGCGCCTTGAGCGTCTCGCTCATCGTGCTGCGGGTGCTGCAGCCCTGGCCCCTCAAGTGGATCATCGATCTGCTGACGAACCGCCACGAGCACACGGCCCTCGGGGGCCTGTTGGCCGCGCCGAAGCTCGGCCCCGCCGAGCTGAGCCTGCTCTACGTGGGCATCACGCTGGTGGCGGCGACGGTGGCGTACGCCGAGCGCCTCGTTCTGGCCGGGCTCGCCAATCGCGTGATCTACCGCGTGCGCACCGCGCTCTTCGGTGACGTGCTGGCCCAGCCGATCGCCTTCCACGAAAGCCGCACCACCGGCGAGCTGCTCACGCGCATCGTGTACGACACGGTCCGGCTGCGTCAGGGCGTCATCGCGATCCTGATGCGGATCTTCCAGACGGTAGGCCTGTTTCTCGCGACGCTGGCCGTGTTGCTGTGGCTCAACACGCGGCTGGCGCTCGTCGTCGCGGTGGGAGCGCTCATCGCCCTCGCCGCGATGGCGTGGAGCGGCGGCGGCGTCGCCCGGGCGTCGCGCAAGCAACGCAAGAAAGAAGGCCGGCTAGCGTCCACCGTGGCGGAGGACCTGCTCGGCGTGCGCGAGCTGCAGGCCTATCGCGCCGGGCGCTGGCCCGACGATCGGTTCGGGAAAAGGAACGTGAAGAGCCTGCTCCACGAGCAGCGCGTGCGGCAGCTCGCGGCCTGGCTGATGCTCCGCATCGAGATCCTCGTGGCGCTCACGATTACCGCGATCATCTGGCTCGGCGCGCACGAAGTGCAGGTGGGCGCGCTCACGCCCGGCGATCTCGTGCTGTTCGTGTCCTATGCGACCGGGCTGTACCGGCCGCTCGAGCAGTTCGCGCGGCAGACCTACAAGCTCGGCAAGACCTTCGCGTCGGGCGACCGGCTGCGGAAAATCATGGAGGAGCAGCCGGCGATCGCCGACCGGCCGGGGGCCGCCCCGGCGCCGTCCCTGCGCGGCGACGTGGCCTTCGAGGGCGTCACCGTCACCACGCCAAAAGCGGTTCGGGGCGCACGCAAGCACGCGCTCTCCGACATCTCCTTTTCTGTGAGCGCGGGAGAGCGCGTGGCGATCCTCGGCGCGAACGGGGCGGGAAAGTCCACGCTGCTGCGGCTGATGCTGCGATTCGTCGATCCCGACAAAGGCCGCGTGATGCTCGACGGCCGCGACCTGCGCGACTACACCGTGGAATCGGTACGGCGGCAGATCAGCGTCGTCTTTCAGGAGAATGTGTTCTTCGGCCTTTCGGTACGGGAGAACATCGCGCTGGGCGATCCGGCCGCGGCCTTGGAGGACGTCCAGCGGGCGGCGGAGCGGGCGCGGATCGACCGCTTCATCGAGCGCCTGCCCGAGGGCTACGAAACGTCGATTCGGCGCGGCGGCGAGTTGTTCTCGGGAGGGGAGCGCCAGCGGATTGCCATCGCCCGCGCCCTGCACCGCGACGGGCGCATCTGGCTGCTCGACGAACCCACCCGGGGCATCGACCCGGCCACGGCCGCCGACCTGACGACGATCCTGCTCGAGGCGACCGAGGGGCGCACGACGCTGTGGGTGACGCACGATCCCGCCGTGCTGCCGCTGCTCGATCGCGTGGTCGTCCTCAAGCAGGGTGAGCTCCAGTTCGCGGGGACGCCCGCAGCCTACGGGGAGTGGCTCGCCGAGCGCGTGTCGGCGCGGTCCTCGCGCCTCACGGGAGAAACCTGATGCAAGCCGTGATCCTCGCGGGCGGCGTGGGCAGCCGGCTCGAGACGCTGACCGACGGCAAGCCGAAATGCCTCGCCGAGATCGGCGGCCGGCCCCTGATCCTCCATCAGCTCGAGGCGCTGTCGGATCACGGCATCGGCCCGGTGTTGATGGTCGTGGGCTACAACCACGAAGCCATTCGCGCCGTCGTGGGTCAGCGGGTCGAATACGTCGTCAACGAACGCTTCCGCGACACGAACAGCCTGTATTCCCTGTGGCTCGCGCGCGAGTGGATCAAGGGACCCTTCCTGTTGCTTAATGCGGACCTGTTCTTCGACCCCGAGATCCTCGCCCGGCTGCTCGAAGATCCGGGCAACGTGCTCGCCTACGACTCCACGTCGTCTCGTGGCCGCGAGCAAACCAAGGTCGCGATCCGGGGCCGCAAGGTGATCGACTTGGGCAAGGATCTCCCGCCCGCGTCGGCGCGGGGAGAGAGCCTCGGCCTCCTGAAGTTCGAGCCCGACGGCGCGACGGCGATGCTCGACACCGCCAAGCAGCTGGTCGAACAGGGCCAGGAGCAGGCGTGGGTCATCGAAGCCACACGCGCCGTCTGCAAGATGGTGCCGCTCTACGGCGTCAACGTCGCCGGACTGCCCTGGACCGAGGTGGACTTTCCCCACGATCTGGAGGAAGCGCGCAGCGAAGTGTGGCCGGCGATCTGGAAGGGACGCTGGCGGCGCGCCGTGTATTGGAAGCGTACCCGCTGGGCCGTGGCGGGACTGGTCGCACTGGTGCTCGCCGTCGCCGGCTGGCTCGCTAGCACGCGGGTTGGGCCCGCGAGTGTCGATTGGGAGAACGTCCCGCCGCTCGGTGCTGCGGCGGTGCGCCTCACGGTGCCGACGGGGCGGCAGAAATGGTGGCTGCTGCGGCGCGGCGACTCCGTGTCCGCCCAAGTGGATGGCGGCGCTCCGCTCCGCATCGAGTTTCGCTTGATCATGGCGCCGCAACGGACGGACAGCGGACGCTACGTCGTGGCAGTGTCCGTGGACGGAACGCCGCACGATTGGGACGCGTTCACGGCGAGCCGCGATTCGGCGGCGACGTTCCAGGGGCGGGCGGTCGGTGATCGCGACCGCTTGCAGTTCGAGCTGCCGCCCGGCCGACACATCGTCCAGTTCACCTTGGTCGCTGGGCACGGCGACGCGCTGCTCGTTCGAATCCGTCGGCCGGAATAAGCGCTCCGCTTGGCCTCAGTCTTGTCCTTCCTAGCCCTCCCGGGTAAAATCCGTCACACTGACCTGTCATTTTGACTGACTCGGGGGCCCATGGCGAAGCGCGACTTCCTCCAAATCACCGATTTCAGCCGCATTGAGATCGAACAGCTCTTCGACCTCGCCAAGCGGATGAAAAGCCGCGCCTACCGAGAGACCCCCCTCGCCGGCAAGACGCTGGCGATGATCTTCGCCAAGTCCTCCACCCGGACCCGCGTCTCGTTCGAGGTCGGCGCCTACCAGCTCGGCGGCCAAGCCCTGTTCCTCTCCAGCAAGGACATCCAGATCGGGCGAGGTGAGCCGATCCCCGATACCGCCCGGGTGCTGTCGCGCTACGTAGATGGGATCATGATCCGGACCTACGACCACGCCGAGGTCGAGGAGCTGGCCCGGTTCGCGACCATCCCGGTGATCAACGGCCTGACCGATCTGACCCACCCCTGCCAGGTGCTCGCCGACCTCTTCACAGTCAAAGAGCACCTCGGCGGCTGGGAGGGGAAGCGGATCGCCTGGGTTGGCGACGGCAACAACATGGCCAACGCCTGGCTCGAGGCCGCGGCGGTCCTCGGCTTCGAGCTGCGGCTGGCGTGCCCCGAAGGGTTCGAGCCCAACATCGCCAAGTACGAGGCCGCGAAGAAGAACGGCTGCGTGATGGTCACCGAAGTGCCGGAGGAAGCGGTCGCAGACGCGCACGTGATCAACACCGATGTCTGGGCCTCGATGGGGCAGGAAGGCGAGGCCGAGGCGCGGCGCAACGCGTTCAAGGGCTACACGGTCGATGCGGAATTGATGAAGCTGGCGGATCCGAAAGCGATTTTCCTGCACTGCCTCCCGGCGCATCGCGGCGAAGAGGTAACCGCGGATGTGATCGATGGTCCTCAGTCTCGCGTTTGGGACGAAGCCGAGAACCGGCTCCACGTGCAGAAGGCGCTGCTCGCAACCCTGATGGGATCATGAAGCAGACACCGCTACATGCAGTGCACGTGAGCCTCGGTGCCAAGATGGTGCCGTTCGCCGGTTTCGAAATGCCGGTCAGTTATCCCGAGGGGATCTCTGCCGAGCATAAGGCTGTGCGGGAGGGCGTGGGAGTTTTCGACGTCTCGCACATGGGCGAGTTCGAGATCACGGGTCCCGACCGGAATGCGTTCGTGCAACGGGTCACGTGCAACGACGTCAGCGCGCTCACGCCGGGTCAGGCTCAATACTCCGGCATTCTGACCAATGATGGGACGTTCGTCGATGATTGTTTGGTGTATCGCTTCGAAGACAAGCTGATGATGGTCGTGAACGCATCGAACATCCAGAAAGATTGGGACACCATCGTCGCGCAGAAGGCGGGCGCGAACGTGCGGCTGCGCGATATCTCCGACGAGACGGCGCTGCTCGCCGTGCAGGGGCCCAAGGCCGAGGCGTTGATCGGCCAGCTGACGAGCCTCGGCGTCGCGATGATCCCCTACTACCACTTCGCACAGGGCAAGGTCGCGGGCGTGCAGTGCTTCGTCTCGCGCACCGGCTACACCGGCGAGGACGGCTTCGAGCTGTACTGCCGCGCGGCAGATGCCGAGACGCTGTGGCACGCGCTCGTCGGTGCGGGACGCGCCGCGCCGGTGGGACTGGGCGCGCGCGACACGCTGCGCCTCGAGGCGGGCCTCCCCCTCTATGGCAACGACATCGACGACACGACGACGCCATACGAAGCGGGGCTCGCGTTCATCGTGAAGCTCGACAAAGGCGCGCCGTTCACCGGGCTCGACAAGCTGAAGAAGCAGAAGCTCGAGGGCGTGAAGCGGCGGCTGGTGGGATTCAAGATGACCGAGCCGAAGACCGTCGCACGCCACGGGTATCCCGTGTTCCTCGACGGGACGCAGGTGGATATCGTGCGCAGCGGCACCGTGACGCCGACCGTGAATGCGGCGGTCGGGACGACGTATCTGCCGGCGGACCGCGCGAAGCCGGGGACGAAGATCGACATCGATGTTCGGGGTAGGAAGGGTGCGGCCGAGGTGGTCAAGCTGCCGTTCGTGCCGCACAGAACCAAGAAATGAGAGTCGGAATCCTGACGATTTCCGATCTCGGTGCGGTGGGCCAGCGTGCCGACACGTCCGGTGACGCCATCCTCGACTGGGCGGCGGCGCGCGGCTACGAGGTCGTGGTGCGCAGCGTCGTCTCCGACGAGACCGACCGGATCGCGGGCAAGCTGGTGCGCTGGGCGGATTCGGGAGAAGTCGACGTCGTCCTCACCACCGGCGGGACCGGCCTGACGGAGCGCGACGTGACGCCTGAAGCGACCGCGGCGGTGCTCGAGCGCGAAGCCGCAGGGATCTCCGAAGCCATCCGCGCGGCCTCAGGACCGAGTTTCCCGCGGGCGTGGCTGTCGCGCGGCCGCGCCGGCACGCGTGGCAAGACTCTGATCGTGAATCTCCCGGGTTCCACCAACGGCGTCAAAGAAGGATTGGCGGTACTGGACCAGTTTTTAGACCACGCAGTGGATCTGCTCGCTGGCAATACCACGCACGCCCATGCCTGACCGCGTCCTCATCACCACTGACGACCTCGAGCAGGCGGTCCGCGTCAACGCGGCGCTCGAACAGGCGGGTTTCGACACGGCGATGGTTTCCTCGCTCGACGACGTGCGCCAGGCCGTACGAGGACGGGAGTCAGGAGCCGGGAGTCGGGAGCCTGATGCTATCGTCCTCACAGGGGGTCTCCACGAAACCACCGCCCAGCGCCTCCTCGCCGCCGCCCGCGAGCATGCGGTCTCGACACTCGGCCTCGTCGAGTCGACCGACGATCCCAACGAAGTCGGCCGCGAGCTTGGGCTGACCGGCTGGCTCATCAAACCCGCCGATCCGGCCGAGGTCACGGCCACCGTCCGGCGCCTGATCGAGCGCCGCCGCCTGCAGCAGCGCACCGGCATCCTCGGCGAGTCGGCGGCGATTCAGGAAGTGCTGGTGAAGATCGAGCAGATCGCGCCGGTCACGTCAACGGTGTTGATCGAGGGCGAGTCGGGGACCGGCAAGGAGCTGGTGGCGCGGGCGATGCACGATCTCTCGCCGCGACGCGGCAAGGCGTTCATCGCGGTGAACTGCGCCGCGCTGCCCGAGACACTGCTCGAAAGTGAGCTGTTCGGTCACGAGAAGGGCGCCTTCACCGGCGCCGCCGAGCGACGCCTGGGGAGGTTCGAGCTGGCGAACGGCGGCACGATCCTGCTGGACGAAGTCGGCGAGATGCCGGCCTCGACCCAGGTGAAGCTGCTGCGCGTGCTGGAGGATCGCAGCTTCTTCCGCGTCGGCGGGACGCAGCCGATTCAGGTCGACGTGCGCGTCACCGCGGCGACGAACAAATCCCTCAAGGAGTCGGTCGCGCTGGGGCGCTTCCGGGACGATCTGTTTTACCGTCTCAACGTGCTCTCCGTGTATCTCCCGCCGCTGCGCGAGCGGCGCAGCGACATTCCGCTGTTGGTGCGAACGTTCATCGCCGAGTTCGCGAAGACGCACGACCGCAACTTCCGCGGCATCACGCCCGAGGCGCTGCAGATCCTCGTGGACGCGGACTGGCCCGGCAACGTGCGCCAGCTCAAGAAGTGCTCGCGCCGGAAGGGGAGATTCGCGCGTCCGATATCCCTCCAGACATCCGGGAGCGGACCCGCTCTCTCCCCGTCCGCATTCCGGCGCCTGTCCGTCCGGAGTCAGGAGCGGGGAGTCAGGAGTTGGAGTTCATCTTCCGGACATTGGTTGACCTGAAGATGCAGCTCCAGGACTTACGTCAGCGGATCGAAGAAAGGCCTGCGGAGCGGGTGGAGGTTATCGAGGTTGGCGGAGGTTCTGAAATCGATCCGCTCGACCCCAGCCCCGAGGCCCCAGGCCCAGTCATTTACAAACCCGGCATGACGATGTCCGATGTCGAACGCGCTGCCATCGACGCGGCGCTGCGCGAGACCCACGGCAATCGCCGCAAAGCCGCCGAGATCCTCGGGATCGGCGAGCGGACGCTCTATCGCAAACTCAAAGAATTCGCGCTATCTTAGCTCGTCCCGATCACAAGAGACTCTAGCGCCCGGCCGGAGTTCGTGTGGATTTTAGAATCGATCCGGAGCTGTGCGTCGCGTGCCTGGCCTGCGTGCGCGTCTGCCCTTCGGATGCCGTAGCGGTCGAAGAGCAGAAGGTCTGGATTGTCGACGAGGCCTGCACTCGCGTGGGCCTGTGTGTGCGTGCTCATCCTGTCGGTCGAGTCGGCCGCCTGGTTCTATCCCGCGACCCCGGAACAGGTCGTAAACGCATGCTACGCCGTAGGATTCGGCACGGTGCACCGTGGCGTCCTGGGGGACGAGCTGGTCGCGAAGCAATACCTCGACCTCTGGAGTGAGGAAGAGTGGGGATCCGGCGGCACCGTGATCCGCAGTACCTGTCCCGTCATCGTCGAGACGATCAAGAACCACTATCCCGAGCTGATTCCCTATCTCGCGCCCGTCGCCACGCCGATCGAGGCCGAAGCGCGCTATCTCAAGGCGCTGTACGGCGAGGACACGCCGATCGTCTACTCCGGCGTCTGCCTGACCGAGGGGGGCGACGACGTCGACGCCGCGATCACCCTCGCGGAGCTGGAGGGGATCTTCAAGAAACGAGGGCTAAGGGTGCAGGACCAGCCGCTCTTCTTCAGCCGCATTCCGGAGGAGCGGCGCCGCTACTGGAGCACCGCTGGCGGCCTGCCGCTCGACTTATTAAAGGAAGAGCGCCAGTCGAGCCGGCGCTTCCGCAAGGTACGGGGGCTTGGTGCGCTGGAGGGGATCGCGCGCGCCGTTTCGGTCGACCGCATCGACCTCGGCTTCGTGGACATCCTGCCGTGCGAGGGCTGTCTCGACCATCCGCTGCTCGGCCCCAAGGAGGAGCTGTTCCGCCGGCGCGAGATCGTCGGTGCGACGGAGCCGCCGCGCGCGACCGCGCCGGTGCTGGCCGACGGCGTCAAGATCCAGATCGGCGCGGCGTTCGACATCGAGACGAACGACGCCGGACCGAGCGTCGAGGGGGTGGAAGAGATCCTGGACCAGATTGGGCTGGCGCCCAACGGCCGGCCGTGGGATTCGGGCGCGTGCGGGTATACGACGTGCCACGAATTCGCGGTCGCGGCGGCGCAGGGGCGGACGACGCTCAAGTCGTGCCCCCGCTATCTCGAGCGTCAGGCGTCGCTGGCGCAGCAGCAGGCGGCGGTGGATGCGCTCACGGGATTGGCGTCGTTCCGGGTGCTGCGCGACCGGCTCGCGAACGAGGTTGCCCGCTGTCACCGGTCCGGGGACCACTTTGCCGTGCTCTTTTTGGACCTCGACAACTTCAAGCAGGTGAACGACCGGTTCGGGCACGAGGCCGGGAACGTGGTGCTGCGCGAGACGGCGCGCCAGTGCACCGCCCACATCCGCTCCACCGACGTGGCGGGCCGCTATGGCGGAGACGAGTTCGTTGTGGTATTGGTGGGGACCGGGGAAGAGGGGGCGCTGGGCGTGGGTGAGAAGGTGCGCGCCGCGGTGCAGCAGGTCGGGGTGGGGATGGGCTATCCGGAAGGGCTCGTAACGGCGAGCATTGGGGTCGCCGAGTACCGGGGAGACAAGAAGGATGAGGACGTGCTGGTCGCGGCGGACCGCGCATTGTATCGTGCGAAGGCCGCGGGACGCAATCGAGTCGCCAACGGTGGGGGGGGGGAGCAAACCACGTGACCGCACAGGAGCCTTTGCCGCTCGGTACCGGACAGACCGACCCGTGGGGCATGAAGCGGGTGGAGAATCTGATCACGGGCCTGACGGGTGTGCTGTCGGCGCGCGTGGTTGTGACGCCGTTGGGCGAGGTGAGCGAGGTGCACGTGCTCACCAAGAGCGACATCGCGCCCAAGCAGGTGGTGCGCAACATCGAGTCGGCGCTGATGGCGCAGCTCGGGTTCAAGATCGATCACCGCAAGATCAGCGTCGCGCAGACCGCGGACGTGCGGCCCATCGAGGCGTTGCAGGA
>WNFY01004043.1_pt1 | contig 16315 bp, 15 predicted proteins | sample 5400091 | NCBI WGS metagenome assembly WNFY01 (sample SAMN13153364, study PRJNA577476) | soil metagenome | isolation source: 60 cm soil or saprolite under grassland replicate 1 | place: USA:California | collected 2016-06-15
ACCGGCGATGCTGTCGCGTCGCCCGGAGCACTGCCGTTGACTCCTGTTGCCGGGCATCAGACCATTGTCGTCGCCTCGAATCTGCTGCACGGAAATCATAAAACTCCCGACTATAGCGGAGTGTCGAGCGTCGTGTTCACGACACCTCCTCTCGCAGCCGTGGGCCTCACCGAGGAAGAGGCGAAGCGTAACGGTCTCAAAGTGCGCGTCAAATCAGAGGACACGCGAAACTGGTTAACCAACCGCCGAGTTCTCGAGAGCGCGGCAATGTACAAGACGATAACAGAGGAAGGAACGAATCGAATACTGGGCGCCCATCTTCTGGGACCACACGCCGAAGAAGTCATCAATCTTCTTGCAATTGCGATCCGAAATAATCTCACCGCGTCTGATTTGTCGCACATGATATACGCGTATCCGACTAGCGCGTCCGACATTGCTTTCATGGTGTGATGTCGGAAACAACATTTCGGAGTCGCGAGAACTAACGGAAGACTATCTGCTGGGAGATGAAGGCATGTCGCACCAACTTTTCAACGAGACGCGGCCACTCCGCTTTTACGCCGCCGGAGCTACAATGGCCTTGCTTGCCGTTCTGGTGATGGGTTTCAGGCGGAATCAGCGAACGCATTTTTCTGAAATCGACGTCGAGCGCATCAACATCGTCGAGAAGGATGGACGCGTGCGTCGACTACGACGGGCGCCGTCGCTCGGGACTCGCGATCAACGATTATGCGCCTGGTCTGTCGAGCAGGCAGCTCGACGTGCGAATGAAACGCGCCCAGGCACTTGCGGATAGCTCGGCGCGTGCTGACTCGATGAAAGTCCTGCGCCCTTATTTCCCGAAAACGCGCGTCTACGTCGGACGAGCGCGGGATGGCTCCGCGCAACTCACCCTGAGCGATGGCATGGGCAAAGCGCGCTTGCGTTTGAGTGTGGATTCTGCGGGCGGAGCGAGAATCGCGTTTCTCGACGATTCGGGGCATGTGACAAGGGCCATTCCCGAGCAAGCGCCTACGCGGAAGTAGGCCACGCTAATGAGATGGCGTCCCGTTGTTCGGATCTGTTTGATCATTGCGGTCAGCGGCTGCACGACCTCACAATCGGGCACGATATTCCGTCCTGTACCGTGGCCACCGCCTGTCATCCCACACTACAATATCGACTCAGTAACCAGCGACTCTGCCTCAAATCGCCTTTACGCGCTGGTGGGAACCGTGGTTGACTCGAGCTCGGGCAGGCCGCTGGAGGCTACCCAGATTCTCCTAAGACAGTCTCCCAACGGGCGAGTTTACTATGGATACGCTGATAGTCATGGCGGATTCGTGCTCGGCCGCGTCGTGCCTGGCCAATACGAGTTCCTGGTACGCAGAATTGGGTACTACGCAATTACTGGGACGCGAGATGCGCGGGCGGGTGCAGTGGATACCGTTAGAGTCAGAATGAGAATCAGCGAGATGCTGCTTCAGTAGCCAATACGTACACCTAACGACCATGAGAATCCGACGACAGTCGTATAGTCTTACGGTTTTACTATCGCTTCTGATTCTTCTTCTCACTGCCCGCGTACTCTCGGCGCAGAGAGACGATACTCACCGGAACTTCCCGCCCCGCTTCGCCGCGCTCGCCACCGCGACCGGACTCAGCGACAGTGCGAGGCTGCATCAACTGTTCGATCTCGATTGGGAGTACAACAACACGGTCTATCCCGAATTCGCGACGTACACCGGCTATCCGGGGCAAAACGATCGCTGGACAGATCTCTCGGTCGCTGCAATCAACCGCCGGCGCGCAAATGTGAAGAGTGAGCTCGCTATCGTGCGCGCGATCGATCGCTCTCGATTGAACGCCGCCGACCAATTGAGCTACGACATCTTCAAGCGCAGGGTCGACGAAGCGATCGAAGGCCAACGATTCCCGGACGATCTTATCCAGATCACACAGCGCGATGGCCCTCAGTACGCTGCCTCGACCATCGGCTCGATGCCCGCGTCGAATGTCAAGGATTACACCGACATCGTCGCGCGACTGCGCGCGCTTCCCACTGTCGTCGATCAGACGATTGCCTTGCTCGACAGCGGCATCAAGCGCCGTATAACTCCGCCCCGCATCACACTGCGAGATGTTCCGGCGCAGATGACGAACCTGATTCCCGACGAGCCGCTCGAGAGTGCGCTGCTCGCTCCTTTCACACGCTTTCCCGTTGGAATGCCTGAGAGCGAGAGAACGCCCGTGCGTGCCGTCTCGGCCTGTCTGAGGTCCGGCGGATCCGCACGCAAATGGACAGCGTGATTGCGTCGACGGGGTTCAGCGTAGATTTCGCAGCGTTCACCAACATGCTGCGCACCGATCCGAAATTTTTCTACACGGATTCAGCTTCGCTCGTGCGCGCGTACCGCGACATCACCAAGCGAATAGACCCCGAGCTGCCAAAATTATTCGGGAGACTGCCACGCCTTACTTATGGAGTCTCGACGATTCCGACCTACGCAGCACCGTCGCAGACGACGGCTTATTACCAACCGGGCTCACCGCAAGCGCATCGCGCCGGCCAGTTTTTCGTCAATACTTACAAGCTCGATATGCGACCGATGTGGGAAATGGAAGTGCTAACAGCGCACGAGTCCGTGCCGGGCCATCATCTCCAGATCGCGATCGCGCAGGAGCTCGAGGGAATTCCTGAATTCCGTCGCTACGGCGGCTACACCGCATTCGTCGAGGGCTGGGGTCTCTATCCGTATTCCAAATTCGGACAGCTCACGTATGAGATGTGGCGCGCGATCAGACTCGTGATCGACACCGGCATACATTCCCTCGGCTGGTCGCGCCAACAGGCGATCGACTACTTCAAGGCGAACAGCGCCAAGACGGAGCAGGACATCACGCAGGAAGTCGATCGCTACATCGTTTGGCCGGGACAGGCGCTGGCGTACAAGAGCGGCGAGCTTGAGATCAAAGCTTTACGCAAATACGCTGAACAGTCACTTGAATCGCGGTTCGATATTCGGGCATTTCATGATGAGGTACTCAGTCAAGGCGCATTACCGCTCGACGTGCTTGATATGCGCATCAGGGCATGGGTCGACTCACTGAAGAAAGGAAGTTGAGTGTAAGGCCGGGTTTCGACTGCTGCGCTAGCTGGCTTCGGTATTATCGAGCTCGCGAACCGCCAAAAACTCATTGCTGATCTGGATCGCGGGGTCGCCGCCGCCTGTCACCCGAACCACCTCGCCTGTCGCCCGCTCGACGTCGCCTGTCAGTCACTGCGCCTTCACCTCCGCGCGGAAGAGAAAGCGTGAAGCGTGCGCCTTTCCCTTCGCTGCTCTCCACGGTGAGGTCACCATTCATCGCCCGAGCGAGGTCACGGCTTATTGCCAAGCCCAGCCCAACCCCGCTCTCCCGTTCGGCGAGGCCCTCCTTCAGCTGAATGAACGGCTCGAAGATCGTCTCGTGCTTCTCCGCCGCAATGCCAATACCCGTGTCGCTGACTCGTAACGTGACAGTTTCATCCGCTACTGCGCAGTGGGCGCTGATATGGCCGCCCGACGGCGTGAACTTGATGGCGTTGGAGAGAAGATTCACAAGAATCTGAGTTACTCGCTCGGGATCGGCGCGGGCCACGATACTCGAGTCTCCGGAAATCCCATCGAACGTGAGTTTTTTCTGCGCGAAAAGCGGCTCAACCAGCTCAACCGCGCGTTGCAGCGCCTCGCAGGCTTTGACGTCGAGCAGCGCGTAAGACACACGCCCGCTCCCGACCCGAGCGAACGTCAGGATCTCGGTGATGAGCAACGCGAGGTGCTGCTGATTCGTTTGCATGCGGGCGAAGTCGGCGTGTTGTCTCTCCGTCACGGGTCCGCGCAGGCCCATATCGAGGAGCTCGATGTAGCCGCCTATCGCATTGAGTGGCGTGCGCAGCTCGTGGCTCATCGCGCCGAGGAACGCTGTCTTCGCCTTGTTGGCGGCCTCGGCGCTCCGTTGGAGCACCAGCGCCAGGTCGTACACCTGCGCATTGTCGAGCGCCAGCGCTCCTCGCGCTGCCAGGTCTTCAGCAAGCTGCACGTCCTCTGGGGTGTACCACCAACCTCGTTGAGCGCTGACGAAAGTGATCGCGCCCAACAGCCTGGCACGGGCGATCAGCGGCACGGTGATGAGCGATCCGATTCCGAGCTGACGCAGGATGTACAGGTTCTCGGCACTGTGGGCCGTCGCGGCCAGCGTAGCTTCGATGTTCTCGGTGATGGCGGCTGTTCGCGCGTTGCGCAGCATCGCGGGGGCTCCAAAAGGATCGTCGCGCTCAGGCAGCCATGTCGCTTCCAGCTGCTCCGCGAGCCTCTGCTTTTCCGGATCAGAGTGGAAGATGCCCAGACGATGGATCGCGCCGCCCTCTTCCAGAATGTCGACGATGCACCAGGCATCCAGAGTTGGAAGCGCGAGCTTGGTGAGCGCGACGAGCGTGCTGGCCTGATCCACTGACTGCGCCAGCAGGCGACCGGCTTCAGCCAGGAAAGCTGCCCGGCGGCGCGCGCCTTCCGCTCCTTCTGCCAGACCTCGTTCGCGTAGCGCGCCGAGGAGCATCTGCTCGGCAACCTCCCGCTGCAGCTCTAGCGTATCGTCTCGCGGTTTGGCCTCGCGGATCTCGAGACCGAGGGCTTCCGGCCGGCCCCTGTAGTTGATCACCGGCCACACACTGCATCGCCACCCGCCCGCTCTCTCGCTCGATGCGGCGATCTCCTGATCTGATAGCTCGACGCCATCTCGAAATGCACGATCGAGAAGTGCGATCAGCGCTCGTCGCTCGTCGGTGGCAAATGCGCTGGCGATTGGCGCACCGAGCGGGTCACCGTTGGGAACTCCGACGAGCTGGCAGAAGGCAGAGTTCGCGTAAACCAGAGTGTGCCCGGCACCACGAGTGATCGCGAATGGCAGTGGGGCTTGCTGCATGCAGCGCCGCAACGCTTCCTGAATCGAACGCTCAGTCGCGCGTCCGGTGGCGGATCCACTACGGGAGCTCATTCGCTCTACCTGCTTCGTTTTGCCCCGGTCGCTTTCGCGCGCAACGTTGGTACGCCGGTGATAATTCCATCGTACTCGGTCAGTGGACCACCGACGACCACGCCCTTGGCCGTCACCTCATACGACCTGAATTCATGGGTGTGATCGCTGCCACGCATCTTGATCACGGCCATCACGCGCCTGAGCTCACCCTTCATCTCGACGTACCGCTGGACGATGATCTCGTCGGTGATGAAGGAAACGTTTTCCGATGTGAAGCGCGCCTCGGAAAACGCCTCGGACACTTCCGCTGTCATGAATACTGTAACCCCAGTCGCTGTCAGCGTTCCCACGAGACGGTAGAGCGACTCCCGAAAATCCTCGCGGAAGGTCGGAGCGAGCGCGACCTCGAAACCCGACAGCGAGTCGATGACGACGCGCTTCGCCTTGAGTCGTTCCACTGCTTCGAGAATGGCGGCGAGCGCCTCGTCGACGGAGAGGTCGAGCGGACGCAGATAGATCAGCTCCAGCTTCCCGGCATTGAGCATTTTGCCGACGTCAGGATTCCGCGCGTTAGCGCGGGCAAGATACTCTTCCGGATACTCTTCGAATACCGCGATCACGCCGGTTTCTCCCTGCGCTAAGCCTGCCACCATGAACTGCGTCGCGACGGTCGACTTCCCACTGCCGGCGGGACCTGTGAGCATCACCGCGTCGCCAGCAATAACTCCGCCACCGATCATCTCGTCCAATCCCGACACTCCGGTCGACAGTCGCTCACGCTTCTGAAGCCGGCGCGCGCGCGTCTGCTCTGGGATGCGCGGGAAGATCTGGAGTCCGTCGTCAGTAATACGGAATGTGTGCAGGCCCGGCATCGGCGCGCGACCGCGGGTCTTAACGACCTGAAGCTTTCGCACGACGGAATTCCTGTCCGTCGCCTGCGAGAGCCAGAGTATGCCGTCCGCGACGGTGAGGACGGGATTTCGCTGCTCCTGCTCGGTGTATTCGCCAAGTAGAAAGGACGTAATTTCCCAGCTCGTGAGGTTCAGTGCGAGGTGCTGAACGAATTGGTCGAGCTCGAAAGTTGCCACCCGCTCGGCTGTGCCATACTGCGCGCGGATCGTTCGAAATGAATCGACGACCACGATCCCCGGTTTCACGCGCTCGGTCTCGCTGACGATCCGTTGCAGGACTTCGCCAAGGTCCCGCTCCATTACCTCAGCGCTCAGATTGACGAATTGAACAGCCGATCCGACCCGGGCAGAATCGAAGAAACTGAACTGCCGTTGATATCGCAGCATCTTCAGCGTCGGCTCGCCGAGTACGGTAAAATAGAGCGCGGGTCGCTCGACTGTCGCGTTCGCGAACATCATCTGGTGGGCGAGAATTGTTTTCCCGGAACCGGGGCCGCCCGCGATCAGATTGAAGGAGTATTCCGGCAGCCCTCCACCGAGCACCGTATCGAGACCGGGCACTCCACTGGGGAAACTTCGAATCACCGCTCTTTCCTCGCCGTTCACGCTTCCTCCCGCCTGTCATCGGGCGCCGTGTCATCGCGCTCGGGTGCGGCCAGGCTTCGCTCTATCAGTTTCGTTGCCATGTCATCGCCGATGAGTCTGCCGAGTAACTCGATGAGGTGGACGAGCATCGACTCGAGGGCCTCAGCGATGGCGGCGTCTCCGCGCGCCATGATGATTTCGGCGACGCCGTCGAGGTAGGGCATCGATCGGGGCCGGAGTTTAATCTGGTCGAGTGTTGCGTACTCGAGCCGCGTCTGAGCGAGCGCGCGCGCAAAGAGCGCGTCACAGCCGTCCGGCCCAACCCACCGTGAGAGGTCCCGGTAGAGGTCTTCGCACGCCAGGGCGGCGGCACGCGAACGGCTGTCGGCACCCTTTCCTTCTGGCTGGCGACTCTCGATCAAGCGGCGCGCGATCTGTCGCGCCGGCTGCTTCTCCGGCGAGAGCCTGTCCCTAACGGGGTCCGCCGGCTTCATACGAGGGCGCGCCGACAAGGGAGCGCTCATGCGGCCGACTAGCAGATGAGCTAGAAACGAGGAGCATCAGGAATCCGGTTGCAATCTCGCCGGACAAGTTATCCGCCGAACACATCACTATTCAACCGTGAAACCGCTTCTGGCCCGGAAAGTGAGTACATTTAAAGCAGGTCCATCAAGTGATCATTTGCGGGAAGTTCCCACCAGCCCGCACTTCCGATCTGCCTCGAATCGCGAGGCGGTATCCCGGCGCTACTGGCGACGCCTTATCTCGCTGAGGCGCAAATGAAAAACTCCCCAACCGCAGCCGCTGGGCTACCCGATTCCGTCCGCTCAGACGATGCAACCTCCGCCAAACCGCGAGCTTCGCGCACCGTGGGATTGACAGAGCAGAGACTTCGCGCGCGCAACAAACAATCCTGGATGACGAGCACGAAAGGATGGAGCGATTTCTTCGGGCGCTTCACCACCCCCGCTAAAAGTAGGGCGAGATGACGCACAAAGGCGCAAGTACAGACTCGGCGATTCCAAACAGTAACGGCGGCGTGAATGGCGACAAAAGAGTCGACGCGCCGTCAGAGATTTTGGCGTACCGGCGCTCGGCCGCTCCATGGCCATTGGAAAATGCGATGAAGTGGATTCGCGGACACGTCTTCACTTCGCGCAAGATCAGCGTGGAGGGTGCTGACTTCAACGTAGACCGTCGACAGAGGGAAGCACTCCTCAACGCGGGAGCGCTCCAGAGCGCAATCTTCAACAGCGCCAACTTTTCCAGCATCGCTACCGACGCCAAAGGTGTCATCCAGATTTTCAATGTCGGCGCCGAGCGCATGCTTGGCTACACGGCGGAGGAAGTGGTTGACAAGATCACACCGGCGGACATCTCTGATTCGCAGGAAATCATCGAGCGCGCCAGAGCACTCAGCATCGATGTCGGAACCGAAATTGCTCCCGGCTTCGAGGCATTGGTATTCAAGGCATCGCGCGGGATCGAGGACATCTACGAGCTGACGTACATCCGTAAGGACAAGAGCCGCTTTCCCGCCGTCGTGTCTGTCACCGCCCTGCGCGATGCCGAAGATGCAATCATCGGATATTTGCTGATCGGCACCGACAACACCGCCCGCAAGCAGATCGAAGACGAGCGGATGAAGCTCGATCAGCGCCTGCGAGACCAGCACTTCTACACCCGGTCGCTGGTAGAGAGCAGCATCGACGCGTTGATGACGACGGATCCGCGCGGCATCATGACCGACGTCAACAAGCAGATGGAAGCCTTGACGGGCTGCACACGCGACGAGCTGATTGGCGCGCCGTTCAAGAATTACTTCACGGATCCAGCCCGCGCCGAGGCGGCAATCAAACGCGTGCTCACCGAAGGCAGAGTCACCAACTACGAGCTGACCGCGCGCGCCAGGGATGGCACTCTGACCGTCGTCTCCTACAATGCAACGACCTTCCACGACCGCGACAGAGTGCTGCAGGGTGTGTTCGCCGCAGCACGCGACGTCACCGAGCTGAAGCTCTTCGAGCAAAAACTGCAACAGAAAAACGTAGAGCTGGAAGAGGCGAGCCGGATGAAATCCGAGTTCCTCGCCAACATGTCGCACGAGCTGAGGACGCCGCTCAACGCCATCATCGGATTCTCCGAGGTGCTGGGTGACGGGCTGATCGGGAACCTCAGCGATCAACAGAAGAAGTTCATCGGTGACATCTTCAGCAGCGGCAAGCACCTGCTCTCGCTGATCAACGACATCCTCGACTTGTCCAAGGTCGAAGCCGGCAAGATGATGCTCGATCTCGAGTCCGTGCAGATCTCTTCGTTGTTCGCCAACAGCTTGTCGATCATCAAGGAGAAAGCCCAGGCGCGCCACATCAACCTCACCCTCGACGCGCCGCGTGAGCTGGGCTCGATTCGCGCCGACGCGCGCAAGGTGAAGCAGATCGTCTACAACCTATTGTCCAACGCCGTGAAGTTCAGCCTCGATGGCGGCCAGGTGACATTGCGAGCTACTCGCGTACCGCGAGCTCAAGTGGGACAGCTAACTGGGCCAGGCATCGGGCGCGGCTTTCCTCTGGCGGACAACGAATTCCAGGAGTTTCTCGAGATCAGCGTCATCGACAACGGCATCGGCGTCTCGCCGGACGGCCTCGAGGCATTGTTCAAGCCGTTCAGTCAAATCGACAGCGGCCTATCGCGAAAGTATCAGGGCACCGGGCTCGGTCTCGCGATGATCAAGCTGCTCGCCGAGCTCCACGGCGGGACCCTGGCTGTGGAAAGCGAGGAGGGGAAAGGCTCGCGCTTTACCGTCTGGCTCCCACTCAGAGCGGAAGAGGAGATCGAGCAGGCAAAAAAGGTCGTGCTCAGTCCCGCCGTTGACGCGTTGTCCGGCGATCGCTATGCAATGATCGTCGAAAGCGACATCAAGTCCGCCGATCTGATTCGCGTTCACCTCGAAGCCGAGGGCTTCAAGGTCCTCCACGCCCCTACAGCCGAAGACGCGCTCGCGCTCGCGGAGCAGAACGTGTTGTCGCTCATAACTCTGGCCATCATGCTCCCCCAGATGGACGGCTGGGAGCTGCTCGGGCGCCTCAAAGAGATGCCGGCGCTCAAACACGTTCCGATCGTAATCGTGTCGATCGTGGCGGATCGGAACAAGGGATTTGCGCTTGGCGCGGCGGCGGTGATGCAAAAGCCGATTTCACGGCAGGAGCTGTATGACTCGCTCGTCGAGCTCGGTCTGCTTCCAGTGGCACACGGTGGAAGCCTGCAGGTTCTGATCGTGGACGACGACCCTAGCGCGGTAGAGCTCATCGCTCTGCACGTCGATGGCCTAGCGAGCAAGGTGTTGCGCGCCTACGGCGGCGCCGACGCCATCGAGATGGCAAGACGAGAGATGCCGGACCTGATCGTGCTCGACCTGCTTATGCCCGAAGTCAACGGATTCGATGTCGTGGCAGCGCTTCATGAGAATCCCGGAACGGCGACGATACCGATCCTGATCGTCACTTCCAAATCGATCACGGCCCGCGATCGCGACGAGCTGAACGGCTTCGTCTCGACGATTATGGAGAAGGCCGACTTCGACGGTGACCGGTTCGCGCTCGAAGTTCGGCGGGCCATGACGAATCGCGAAGCGGTGGTCTGAGATGGCGAAGGTACTGATCGTCGAGGACAACCCGGCCAACATGACGTTGGCCACATTCCTGCTCGAGTCGGCGGGACACAGCGTGCTCAAGGCGACGGATGCGGAGACAGGAGTTGCGCTGGCGGCGGCCGAGCGGCCCGACCTCATTCTGATGGATATTCAGCTCCCCGGCATGGACGGTCTCCGCGCGACGGCGCTGCTCAAGGCCGACGACGCAACGAAGGACATTCCAGTGATCGCGCTTACTGCTTTGGCGATGAAAGGGGACGAGGAGCGCATTCGGGCCGCCGGGTGCGACGGCTATATCGCGAAGCCTCTCTCGTACAGGGATTTTCTGGCGACGGTTTCCAGCGAGCTTGGGAAGCGGGTAACCGTTCACACCACTATTCAACCATTGCATTTCCATGGTAGCGCTGCCAACGGCTAGTTGGTCACCAGGACTGTCACTCTCGTTGGTGAAAAAAAGGAGGGGCTCGGGTGAGCCCCTCCTTTCATAAAAGCAATAAAGCGATCGTCAGGCAGTCGTAGACAGCGAATCGTACTGGTACGTCTCGATCGTCGGCTTTCCGAACATCACCGGGCGGAGCGCCTTGTCCACCTGAGGATACGTCGCGGATTCGTACTTACGAGCTGTATCCAGGTTGCTCCAGACGCTGATCGCGAGAACGTGTTGATCCTGCACCAGTAGGAGCTCGTTCCTGAAGCCATCCTGCTTCTTCAGGATCGGCAGCACGTCGTTTCTGAATATCGTATGGAACTCTTCGTTCTTGTCCGTCGCGATGTCGAACCGAACGCTGCGTGCGACTTGTCCGTTGTTGATCTTCTGCATTTGAACATCTCCAAAACACCCCGTCGGAATTCGCCGGCCCCTGCGTGCGAGGATCTTCCGCAGAACGGCAACGCGAGAGGCCCAACTCCGGCGCCCAATCTATTTCAAATTGTACAGAGTAGTATAGCACGTTTGGGCCCGAAAAGTCGATTTAGACGTATTCCGTTGTAAGTGGCGCGACCCACGAAGCTTACCTGATGAGATCGATTGACGGGGCGCGATTCATGCCCTTAGAATGAGCAGACTGGATCGCACCAGCCCGGTCTTCGAACGAGAAATTCCAACGAGTTACGGCGCTTCTGGTGACGCCTCCCCCGTTCAAAAGGCGTTACCATGACCACCTCGACGGAAGTTACGTCGGCCCCCGCGACTCTTGCTCTCGGGCTCGAAGTGCCGGCCACAATTCAGGCCAACCGCGAGCGGATGGAGGCCGCTTCATCACGTAGAGAAATGCGCTTAGCAGATTTCATATTGACGAATCGCGCCGCTATCCTTGCCGAATGGCAGGCATTCGCGAAAAGCTGCGCACCCGCCAGCATGTCGATGGGTATCCCCGCGCTCAGCGACCACGCCAGTGAGATGCTGACGGTAATCGCCGAGGATCTCAAGACACCGCAGGGCGCCCACCAGCAATCGGAAAAGTCGATGGGTCGCGCTCCGGGTACGGGGACCGATGTGCGGACCGCCGCCGAAAAGCACGGCACGGGTCGCGCCGAAAGCGGCTTTACCATGGACCAGATGGTGGCCGAGTATCGGGCGCTGCGCGCAAGTGTCATTCGACTCTGGACCAAGGAACGCGGCGAGGCTACACGGCTCGATCTCGAGGACCTGACGCGATTCAACGAAGCGATCGATCAATCGCTCGCCGAATCGATCACCCGATTTACCCAGGACCTGGATAAGTCCAAGGAGATGTTCCTCGCCATACTCGGCCACGACCTTCGAACGCCGATCGGCGCGATCATGACGTCGGCCAAATTCATGCTCGACACGCAGGAGCTTCCGGAACCGCACCTCACGCTGACGTCGCGAATAGTGAGCGCCTCGGGTCGCATGAACCACATGGTGGGCGCCCTGTTGGATTTCACCCGCAGCCGGCTGGGCGGAGGGATTCCGATCGTTCGCGCTACGATGAACATGGGGAAGGCCGTGCACGATGTCGTCGACGAGATCTCCGCCGCGCATCCGACACGAACCATCTCGATCGACGCGCGCGGCACCCTGCACGGTGATTGGGATTGCGCACGAATCTGTCAAGTCGTGTCGAATCTGATCTCCAACGCGCTCGAGCACGGGACTGAGAGGACGGTCGTCAACGTCGGAGTCCATGGCGACGACAAGGAAGTCACGATCGCCATACACAACCGGGGCCCGGCGATTCCCGAAGAGCAGCTCGACGGAATCTTCAACGCCATGAAGCAGCGGGCTACGGCCGGCAAGACCAGCGGACCATCAGCGAACCTCGGCCTCGGTCTCTATATCGCCGATCAGATCGTGCATGCGCACAATGGCACGCTGGATGTCGAGTCTTCGGAGGAGCGGGGAACCACCTTCACGGTTCACCTGCCGCGGAAGGTATAAGCGGGAGGAGAAGAAGACCCGGATTGCGCTAACAGCCACTGGGTCCGACGCGCGATCGGTTGAAACGAACCCCCATTCAACCGCGCTTTGTGATTAGCTTTAATGCACGATTTGTAAGTGATTGTGTGCGGGAAGTCCCCACCAGCCCGCATCTTCGATCTGCCTCGATCCAGGCAGCATCCGGCGCTACTGGCGACGCCACTACTGGCCCACGCGCCACATCAAAAAACTCAAGCAGGTTCCGCGAACGTCAGCGCCGAACAATCGGCGCGCTGGAGGTTCGCGGCTCACACCAATCAGAGAGAAGCAATGAAAAAAAGTTTCAGGGACACACTGTTCGGCTCCAGGACCAGGAAGACCGCCGGCGCTGCCGCAGTCAGAAAAGAGCAAACGCTGGCAGCCATCAACGAAACGGAAACGACCTCGGCAAAACCACCGCGTGTCCACCGCACGATCGGATTGACGGAACAAAGACTGCGCGCGCGCAACAAACAATCGTGGATGACGAGCACGAAGGGGTGGAGCGATTTCTTCGGCCGCTTCATGAGATAAAGCGAAAGGGTTCACCACGACGCTTTATCTAAGGCGGACGAACACCTCCGTGCGACTGAGCGGCGGCATCGAGTGAATCGTAAACCGCGCGCTTGACCATCGTGCGGCGCGATCTCCGGCCCGATCTCGAGCAATGCATCCGTCGACGATTGATAGCGCGGCCAACGCGGCCATTTGCCTGCGGTCGGTGGACCATTGGGATCGCCAGTGGTAGCGAGCGCCACCCAGTAATCGCTCATCGCCTCGGCCACCGTCGAGGCGAGTCGCATGAAGTTGCAGGGTGTGACGGCTACATCGCGAAGCCTTTGGCGTACAAGGAATTCCTGACGACCATTGCCGCCGAGCTTGGGAAGCGCGCAGTTGTCAGGTGATGAGGTGCTGGGCCCTCTGTCGCTCGGGCTAAGCATCCGAGTCATCGCTATTAAGGGTCGAAACACTTAGATTTAAGTAGGTTCATCAAGCGATCATGTGCGGGAAGTCACCACCAGCCCGCATTTTCGATCTGCCTGAACGCGAGGCAGTATCCCGGCGCTACTGGCGACGCCCTTCCTTCCGCCAAGGCGCTCATGACAAAATCCCAAATTGGAATCGTCCGACTTCCGGACAAATTCGGCTCGCCCGATGACTCAAGCCTCTTCGCATTCATAGATGCGCTGCGGCAGTCCGTAAGAGCGAGGGTCGTTGCTGAGCAACGCCGCGGACTGCCCCTCGCCGAAATCGTGATACTCGTGCGTGAAATGGTACGGCTCAGCGAAGAGGCGACTAGTCATTCGAAGCCAGCTCGTTCCCTCGCGTTTCGTTCCATCTCGAGACAGGCGGTGGCCTGGTGTCTCGAAGCGTATCGACCTCCTGCCGCTCGCGGGCAAATAGCTCGCGATCGGTTTCCATTGCAATCACCAACCTAGAGGACAACCATGAACAACTACAAAGGTATTTCCACGGACGACAAGCACAGAATAATTTCCGCACTTAAAGCTCGAGGCGCCGGAAGCTGTCCGCGCTGCCGCGACAGTCAGTGGACGGTTAGCGAGTACTCGATGATCGAAGTCCAGGCAACAATGGATCGCAACAGCGCCGAAACGACGACGATTCCTTCCATCATGATCGTCTGCGAGCACTGCGGCTTCATCTCTCAGCACGCGCTTCAGCCGCTCGGCATTTGGCCCGAGAGCAGCGTCAATCTCGACAACAGAAAGTCGCGTTCCGCCAAAGAAGCGACTGCTTGATACTCCAGGAAACGTCGTGACGACGTCACAGAACCCCGTCGCCGGAGAGAGGCTTGAGCGGCGGGCATCGGAGAGCGCCTCGGCGCGAGCAATAGCCGACGCCGCGACGGCGCGACTCGCGCGCCTGCAGAGAATAACTGCGGCGCTCAGCAACACCGTCACTCAGGATGCCGTAGCTGACTCGGTCCTGCGGGAGGCGATTGTCGCACTCGAGTGCGATGCGGGGGCTGTCGTCGTCACGACGGAAGGCCATGAGAAACTGACACTGCTCCGCGAATCCGGGTCGCTGGATCCAGTGATGCGCTCGTTCGAGGATCAGCAACCGAGCTGGTCCGGCGGCCCATACACCGAAGCGATTGAGGAAGGCGCTGCGGCCTATCTCGAGTCGTACGAGGAGATGGTGGCGAGGTACCCCGCGTTTCGGAACGTCAGCAAGGAGGACTCGAGCGGCGCATGGATCTTCCTTCCGCTCGCGATCGAAGGACACGCGGTGGGCGCGCTCGCTTTTGGATTTGCGGGCCCGCGCAAGTTCACCTTTCTCGACCGTCACTTTGCGGACACTGTCTCACGCTATTGCGCGCAGGCGCTCGACCGCGTGAGACTCCGCGTTGCCGCGGCGATGGCGCTTGCCGAAGCCGATGAGGCGCGCAAAATGGCTGAGCACGCGAACAACGCCAAGACCGTCTTTCTGCGCGCAATGAGTCACGAGCTTCGCACTCCACTCAATGCCATCGCGGGCTACACCGAGATCCTCGAGATGGGAATCCGCGGACCGGTGAGCTCTGATCAAGCGAAGGATCTCGGTCGCATCAAACGGGCGGCTGCCTATCTGCTGCGTCTGATCAACGATGTGCTCACCGTCGCCAGGCTCGAAGGTGCGAGACCCTTGAGCCTGGTTTCGATCGCGGTCAACCCAGTGTTGGCCGAGGTGGAGGGACTTTGCGCGCTGCAGGCGAAAGCGAAAGGACTGGAGCTGAAAGTCACTCCGTCAGACGGGGCGCTCTTCGTCGCAGCTGACGCCGAAAGATTTCAGCAGATCCTGCTGAATCTCATCACCAACGCGATCAAGTTCACCAATAGCGGGAGTATCAGCGTTACATGCGATCTCGATGCGAGCATGGGTCGGGTGCGCGTGACCGATACTGGAGTCGGTGTCCGTCCGGTCGATGTCGATCGGGTGTTCGAGCCATTCGTGCAGATCGACAGGCACCTCACAACTGCGACGCAGCAGGGCGTGGGTCTCGGACTTTCGATCAGCAGGGAGCTTGCACGCGCGATGCATGGCGATCTGACGCTGCAAAGTATTGAGGGCGTCGGTTCGGCGTTCACGCTCACCCTGCCGATTGCGTCGGCAACTTCGGTGACGCCACCGATAACGGCGTCAGCTGTTGGGGGCACTGAGGCTCTCTTCGGGCCGGTGCTCGTTTCGTAGAAGCAAACAGGTCTACGCCGAGTCCACTATTTACTGATCGCTTTGACAGAGATGTCTGCAACCAGTCGCGCTAATTAACAGGAGAATCGATGCCGCAGCAAATACTGCAAGTGAATCTCAGGTTCAGCATTCCACGAGCTGACCTGGAAACGGCCTGGCTAGACGCGGCACAACCAATAGCAGACACGCCAGGTCTACACTGGAAGGTGTGGTTGATGAACGAAGCGGAAAACGAGGCAGGCGGTATCTACCTCTTTGAGAGCAAAGCTGCGGCCGAATCTTATATCACCGGCCCGATCGTGGCAGCCCTCAAGGCGAGCCCCGCGATCAGCGATATCAGCGCAAAATTGTTCGACGTAATGGCGTACCACAGTGCGGTCACGAGGGCGCCGCTCGACTATGTTTTTGATTCAGCCGGCTAGCTAATCTTTGGCGGTCTAGATTCGTTGCGCTAGCGCAGCAGTGGAAACCTCGCCTTGACCGCTAGCAGCTCATTGCTGCGCATCCCAACGCGCAGCATCATTCGCACATGAATCTCCTCGTCCTGGCCGCTGCTGC
>WNFY01006211.1_pt1 | contig 16314 bp, 15 predicted proteins | sample 5400091 | NCBI WGS metagenome assembly WNFY01 (sample SAMN13153364, study PRJNA577476) | soil metagenome | isolation source: 60 cm soil or saprolite under grassland replicate 1 | place: USA:California | collected 2016-06-15
AGATTTTTGAATACTTTCCCTATACTCAATAAAGAAATCGAATTATTAAACTTTGAATAAGAAATTATATTGCTGTCAAGAAAAACTGTATTACCTATGAGTAAATCCTGCAAAGTGGAAAGATCAACCGGCAAAGCACTTACTTCCTGCAGATATTCTATGCTGCGTGCCGTATAGAGTTTGTTTTGCTTATCAAGAATTTTCACAGAATCTTTTGTAATAAGAGCTTTCAACGCTTCTATGCCCAGAAAGGCGTGTATATCTATCCAGATTATACTATCCTTAAACATTCGGAGGAAAGCATTTACACTATATTTTTTATCGTCGACGTCAATGTAGTCAACATCAATCTTGGCAGAAAAAGTAGTGTAATCAATATGATTTGCGAGTATGCTATGATAAGTATCTTTTATAACCCCGATCGAGTCTTCTTTGGCATGATCGACTACGACAGTTTCGGTGCTATCTTTTTTTATAATGGCTGTTTGTATTTTTTTTGTAGGCCTACAGGAAACTATTGCCAAAGTAAAAATGATTAAAATGAATAAAGTCCGCATCGTTGAGCAATGCGATCCCCGGAGTACACGACATGTGGTTCCTGCGAAAGGTTGACCAAAATAATTTTAATCTCTCCGCGATAATCTGCATCAATTGTGCCCGGAGTATTTAAACAGGTTATACCGTGTTGTATGGCAAGCCCGCTTCTTGGCCGTATCTGTGCCTCATATCCATGAGGCAATTCAATAAACAGCCCTGTAGGTATCAAACATCTTTCCAGAGGCTTAATGGTTACAGGTTCACTAAGATTGGCTCTTATATCCATTCCCGAAGAATCCGCCGTTGCGTACTGCGGCAAGGAATTGTTTGAGTGATTTATAATCTTAACATTTACCAGCGACATGCTGACAAAGATAAGAGACAAGGCTCAAGGTACAAGGTACAAGAGTAATTGGTAATGGGTAACAGGCAGGCTCAACTAACAATAAAATCATTAAACAATATAACAATTAAACCTTTTCAAGTAAGGCCACCGCATACGCAGCAATTCCCTCTCCTCGTCCAATAAACCCCATTTTTTCAGTCGTAGTTGCCTTTATAGAAATATCTTTTACAGTAATATCAATAATTCCTGCAATGATCTTTTGCATTTCATCTACATAGGATTTGATCTTTGGTTCTTCCACACATATAGTGCTATCAATATTGATCACGCGATAATTTTCATTCCTGATCAATTCAATTGTTCTTTTCAAAAGAATTTTGCTGTCAATATTTTTGAATTCGTCAGAAGTATTGGGGAAATGAATGCCAATATCACCCAGACAAGCTGCGCCCAACAGGGCATCGCAAATAGCATGAAGCAATACATCAGCATCGCTATGACCAACTGCTCCTTTATGATAAGGGATTTTTATACCTCCTATCCATAACTCCCTTCCTTTAACGAGTTGATGAAAATCTACTCCAAATCCAATTCTGTGAGGCATGTTTCTATTTATACGACAAATATCTAAAAGAAAAATGTCCCGATGTTTCGGGACACTTACAAATTCAATTTATTTTTATTGATTATCACTTGTCGTAGTGCCATTCTGCCCATCCAGATCAAACAGCAAAGAAAAGCGAAGAGTGTTTGATAAGGGATTGCGATTTACACCGCTTCCTGATGGTAAGAGATAAGAGAAGTTCAAACCAAAGATGTTGTACTTAAGTCCAACACCCATAGTGAAATATTTACGATTCCCTTTTGTTTTGTCCTCATAGAAATAACCGGCTCTCACGGCGAATTGGTTATTATACCAGTATTCTCCACCAAGAGAAAATTGAAATTCTCTTAATTCCTCACTGAAACCACCCGGAGCATCACCGAAAGAACTAAACCAACTGCCAACAACACTTTTTTTGCGATAGGCATCTAATGCTGCCTGGTCACCTTCTGCAGGAGGAGTTGGTACCAGTAATTTATTTATATCAATACCAAAAGTTATTTTGTTTTGTTCATCAATAGCTTTAGTATATGTAGTGCCAAAACCAAGGTTGGCAGGAATAAAATCCTTTTGATCTGCATTGTCAGTGTAGGCTATTTTAGAACCCAGGTTGGTCATGGCTGCACCAAACGCCCAGCCCGAGCCAGCTTCATCCTTACCATCGTAATAAAATCCAAGATCTCCGGCAACAGCCGAGCCTGCTTTGTAATTAGAGCCATTTGTAGCAGCACCTCCCGCAAGATTTGAGTAAATATATTTTAATCCAACACCGATTCCCATTTTGTCAGATAACTTCCGTGAATATCCAACGTCAATTCCAAATTCACGAGGACGAAATGAATTAAGATCATTTCCAAGATTATCAGTAAACTGGATATTGCCAAGGCTGAAATACCGAACAGAAGCATTTATGGCCTGGTTTGCATCAAATTTGTAATAGCCAGCTAATGAAGCAAGATAAACATCATTTAAGCCAAGATCTTTCAACCAGGGAGTATATGTTACGCCCAAACCGCCTTGTGATTGATTAAATGGAATTTTTGCAAGATTAAAAAAACCTGAATTAGCATCAGGTTCTGTTGCCATTGAGAGATCACCCATACCACCGGTTCTTGCATCAGGAGAAATTCTTAGAAAAGGTACCGCGGTTGTTACAACATTTAATTTATTAGCCTGGGAAAATACAGTCAAAGTAAAGAAACAAAAAAACAAAATTCCGGAGCTTAGCCTTAATGCAGTTGATCTCATCAGTAAGAATTTTAAAATTGGTGCGCAAATATAGCGGCTTTTAAAGTTTGTACTTAAAATATTGGATCTGAAGTTGATAGGCCGTCAAAGAATAACTAACTTCTCCACTTTCTGTTTTTTCCGGCCATCGGGTGTAATTACCGTAAGTCTGTATAAATAAACTCCGCGGCCCAGCCTGTCTCCGTATTCATCGCGTCCGTCCCATTCAACTTCAAAAGAACGATTTCCGGCATCGTTTATTGTTTGTTTAATGGTTTTCACCACCTTGCCTGTCACAGTAAATATTTGAACCTTAACCTGCAAATTTTGCCCCGGTCGATTATGTTCAAACCAAAACTGTGTTTTTGTTGTAAAAGGATTAGGGTAATTCAGTACATGATCGAGCACCAGTTCATCATCCTTTACCACATTAAATTCTAAAATATATTCATTTGAATTATCCAACACATCCCAGGCCTTTATTTTTAAAGAATGAAGTCCGGCTGATAATGAGGGAAGTTGAAAATGTATTGCTCCCTGTTGATAACTATTCAGATCCGCTTCATAAAAATCATTCAAAACAAAATACTGTCGGTTATCATTATCAAGAGTTGCTACAATATCATGACCAATACCCGTGCCTGCAGTGTTAATTCCTGAGGAGTCGCTGAGCTTAACAATAAGAATCGGGTTTTCATTGGTGACACTACCATTTACAAATTTCTCATCATTTAAATAAGCTTTAATAACAGGTCCCACCTTATCGTTGTCGGCATTATTATCTATACCACCAATAATAAAATTTGTAAAAAAACCATTGCCATCATTGATTCCATTTTCTGCATATAAACTTAATTTTCCATTTCCATACTGATAATTAATGTCTTTGGGCAACTTGTAAGTGAAAGAAAATTTTCCATTTATCACAGACGCCTTGCCTTTATATAAAATATTATTCTGAGCCTTGAATCCCACTACCTGGCTGGTAGCATCATTTGCCAATGTGTTAATAGTTTGCCCCTTATCAAACACCGTGGGATAAACGGTTCCATTAAAATCTGATAAAAGATTTCCCTGCACATCCGTTACCTCTCCGTCCATGATTACTTTTTCAGTAGCCCTGATCGTATCAACTTGCGCAACAGGAATATTGTTCACTTTAGTTGCACGAACTTTTAAAGCGGGATATGTTATCGTTAATGCCGGATCGCCCAATAAAGTAAACTTGCGGTTATTCGCAATATCGCCGGAAGTCTGATAAGTATAGTTCTTCGCCACTCTTATTGATTCGCCTAAACTTTTATACACGCCATTTGTGTCGGGCTGTAAAGCAAATTGCAGGTAGTTATTATTGATGATGCGATTGCTGAAAGAAAACACAACTCTTGTCGTTGTTAGCAGGGCAATTCCCCCGGTTTTTGGTCTCAGCAAAATATTTTCGCCTAAGGAATTAACAATTGGATTATCATAAGGAGCAAAATCACAAGTAGCAGTAATAAATAGAGGAAGCCTATTCGAATTATTCCAGGTGTTTACAATATCCTGGTCAATTACTACTTCTTCGGCCAGCCTGTTTGCTCCGCCATGCCCGCTATAGTTCCAGATCAGAGTGCCATTGTAGACCTGGTTATTGATCAATTGATTTGCCTGGGGATAACGGCCACCACCGGGCCCGGTTTCCTGTTTAAAAGCATCCAGGTATGCTTTGGTAATATTGAAAACGGGTGCAATTGATTGCGAAGTTGCTGTCAGCGTCTCAGCGTCCTGCAGATGCAAATTAAAATCCTCATCATCGGCAATAAATAGTTGGTTGTTTCTCCAGGGGCCAAGGCTTTCCTTGTTATTGTACACTTCCACTTTATCAACATAATTTTTCGCTTCGTCCGCATTCTTTGCAGGAATCCTTCCAATACCTATGTCAAGTTGGTTGATCAGAATAGCTGAGTTGATATCTTCATTATCGCCTAAAAAACCAAAGAAGTCATCAGAGGTATAAGTACCCAATGGGTCTAACGAACTATTATTTTCATAAGCAGGAACAAAATTGGTGTTATTATTTATCCTGTCTTTATAATCAAAGGAAGCATCACCAAAAAGCAAAAGATATTTTGGTTGATTAACAGGATCATTAGTGAATCGGTCATAACACATTTTCACGAAATCCCGGATAGCGGTTGGATCAGGCATACCGGAAGAAAACTCATTGTACACCTGGTCTGTTGTTACTATAGTATAGCGAAGATTGTGTTTTGTTTGATGAAATTGACCCAATCGTTGCGCTTGCGGTAATAACGAAGGGTTGGTCACAATGATAAAATCCATCGCGGTCAGACTATGAAGATCCTGGTTAGAAATTTTTCCAATTGAAACGGGTTGAAGAAAATTTGATGAATTAAAAGCAACGTATTCTCTTAATCTTGCGCAGCTATTTACAAACCTGATATCCGAACCTTGCAAATTTGTTTGCATTTTAACTGGAGTTAATGGATCAGTAACATCCCAAACTTGCGTTGTTTGGCTGGCATTAGAAATATCAAATTCTCCAATATTATTTCCCACACTATTCCAATCGCGGAACAAAACCTGGTCAATGCCATTCATTGACAAATCACGGCGGCTGAATATCTCAAACCAATTTAGCCAGCCCTGTGAATCAAAACTTCCGGGCACATAATTATAACTGACAGCTAAATTTGATTGAGAGACCGCAGCATTTGCAATGGATTGTGTTTCCTGGGCAACTAAATCAAACTGACCGCCACTAATAGGTGAAATATTTATTTGTTGCGCAGGTTGGTTATTTATAGAAATATCAAACCTGCTTCCAATACTTACTGATCTTGCCAGGCAATCTGTGACAATCGTAACAGGAGAAGTTGTTTCCAAATTTGGAATATCAATCGAAAAATTTCTCGCAAGTGAATGACCCGGAGTATTTGCAAATTCTTCACCATACCATTCTTTGCCACTTGATAAAAAATTTATTGTATCCAGCTCATGAAATAAGCGATCATTAAAAGAAGTAACAGAAATATTTGGAATAAAATTATTTTGAATATCTGAAACCCTTTTTCCGCTTCCGCCAACTGACAGGTAATAATAAACTCTGTCGCTATAAAGGTTCTTTTTGTGAATGAATTTTTTATTCGCCGAATCTTTTAACCATTGATTAGCTCCATTGGAAAAAAATAAAATATAATCCCCGGCATTCAGTATCCCGTCTCCCCCATCAACTACCATCATTGCATTTTCCTCCAGGTCATCCGGACGGAAAATATTGTTCGCCTCTGGTAACATGGCTCCTCCATTTCCAAACAAGCGAATGGCATTTGAAGCAAGATTGCTTGTGTTTATGCCCAGTCCGGAAAGAAAGGGAATATCAATTCTATATATTCCCGCATCTTTTATGGCTATTTTATACCAATTGCCTGTTGAAAGCACAGAGTTTGCCTTATAGGTCCGCTGTGCCCATATTAAGAGAGGAATTACAGCCAATATCAAAAAAGCAATTCTTTTCACAAAAACCTGAAAACATTAAAGATATAGGGAATTCACGTTTGAAAAAAGGTAGTTGTCCTTACCTGCTATTATTTAAAGTGTTTATATTCGCAAACCCGCGGGGAAAATTATTCTACATCTGCAATATTTTATCCCTATGGGACGTTAGAAATATTCCAATTCACAGGTTTATGCAAAAAACTATGACATTGAAAAATCTATTGATCCTGATATCCTGCGCTGCCATTCTTGCGTCATGTAAAAATGGCCTATTCGGAAAAAAGAAATACGATAAATCGGAAGCTACCGGTTGGAACTATAACGACAAGACCATGGGTGGCTACCAGGTAGCAAAAACTAATGAACAAGGCCTCGGTCCAGGTCTCGTTTTCGTGCAAGGTGGCACCTTTACAATGGGCCAAGTTGACGAAGATGTAATGGGCGACTGGAATAATATTCCACGCCGTGTATCTGTCGCATCTTTTTACATGGACCGTACCGAAGTTTCTAATCTTCATTATCGTGAATATTTATATTGGTTAAATAAAACATTTGATGCTTCTGCCGATCCAAACAATCAAAAAATTCTTGATGGTGCATTGCCTGATACCCTGTGCTGGAGAAGCGAATTAAGTTATAATGAACCATTGGTTGAATATTATTTCCGCCATCCTGGTTTTAATAATTATCCTGTAGTTGGAGTAACCTGGAGACAGGCTTCCGATTATTGCTTATGGCGGAGTGACCGCGTAAATGAGGGTATCTTGATTCAGAAAGGCTATATCGCTAAACAATCGCTGCAGGGAGAACAACAGGAAAATAATTTTACTACTAAATCATATCTATTAGGCCTCTACCAGGCACAACCTGGCAAAACAGCTACTTCAAAAAAGAATCCGCTTAAAACTCCTCAGGGTACACCGCGTACTACTGTGAGTTTTGAAGACGGTTTGATGCTGCCAAATTACAGGCTGCCCAGTGAGGCTGAATGGGAATATGCTGCATATGGTTTGATCGATCAAAACCCAAGACCCAGCACGAAAGAAGGAAAAAGAGGTGAAGAGCTTGCTATGAATAAACAGGTTTATCCATGGTCACAAAATATGTATGGTTTGCGTGATACCCGTCATGGAAGCTGGCAAGGTTCATTCCTCGCAAACTTTAAACGTGGTTCGGGTGACGTAGCGGGTGTGGCCGGGGGATTGAACGACCGTGCATTCTATACTTCAGAAGTAAAATCTTTTTACCCCAATTCATTTGGTTTATACAATATGGCGGGTAACGTTAGTGAATGGGTACGGGATGTATATCGTCCGCTGACAAACTTAGATCTTTCATCAGAAGATGAAACAAATCCTTTCCGTGGTAATAAATACCAGGCAATATATAAAAACCAAAATGGTGAGGCTGAAATTGATAGCCTGGGCAAGGTAAAAATGAGAGATGTTACCGATTCAGAAAGCAAAAACCGCCGCAATTATCAGCGTGGTAATGTGATCAACTATCTTGATGGTGATAGTTTATCACAAGCTTCTTATGGTTACGGGCTTACAACATTGATCAGTGATCATTCAAGGGTGTATAAAGGTGGGAGCTGGAACGATCGTCCTTACTGGCTAAGCCCTGGTACTCGTCGTTATCTTGAAGAAGATGAGTCATTGAGCACTTTGGGCTTCCGTTGTGCTATGGATCGTATGGGCAGCCCGGAGGGTAATAAGCGTAAAACCGGTAACTGGTGGAAGAACCGGCGTCAGAATTCCCGAAAAAAATAAAATAAGTACAGAACCAACATAAAGTCCCGGCAATAATGCCGGGACTTTTTATTTTAACATCATCCTACATTTGTTTCATGAATATTTCAAATTTATATGAGATCTATAAAAAAAATCCTTCTGTTCAGACTGACACCCGTAAATTAAAAAAAGGAGATATTTTTTTTTCATTGAAAGGCCCCAACTTCAATGGAAATGAATTTACAAAAAAAGCCATTGATGAAGGGGCTTCCTATGTAGTGATTGATGAGAAAGAGTTTGAAATTCCAGGGAAAACAATTTTAGTGGATAATGTTCTTATTACTCTTCAACAATTAGCCAGGCATCACCGTCAGCAATTTTTAACCTTGTCCCGCAACGGCGGGATTCCCTTTATTGCGATTACAGGAAGCAACGGAAAAACTACAACCAAGGAATTAATTCACTCAGTTCTTTCAACAACTTATAAAACTTACACCACGGAAGGGAATCTTAATAATCACATAGGAGTGCCACTTACCATTTTAAAAATAAAAGATGATGCAGAGATGGCAGTGGTCGAAATGGGTGCTAATCATATTGGAGAAATAGCATCTTATTGTCAAATTGCATTACCTACTCATGGCCTTATTACCAATTGTGGCAAGGCTCATTTAGAAGGTTTTGGCAGCGAAGAAGGAGTTCGAAAAGCAAAAGGAGAATTGTTTGATTATTTAAGAATGCTAACACATGGATATGCTTTTGTAATGTGGGATTATGATTACCTGCAAAAAATGAGTAAGGGCATCAGTGGAGTTATTAAATATGGAACAAAGGGCGATGCACACGTAATTGGAAAAGTCTCAAAAAATGATCCCTTGCTTGAAGTAGAAATTAACCAGGGACTTAACGAAAAAAAAATAAAAACACAATTGGTAGGCGAATATAATTTGCCGAATGTATTAGCAGCGATTACTGTTGGAACGTTTTTTAAAGTGCCCGAGGCAAAAATTAAATCGGCCATTGAAAACTATATACCCTCTAATAGTCGTTCGCAGTTAATACATCAGGGCACTAATAAGATTATTCTTGATGCTTATAATGCCAATCCCAGTAGTATGAAACTGGTTATTGAAAATTTTTCAAAAATACGGGGTGATAAAGTTTTGATCCTTGGATCCATGGCGGAATTAGGAAAAGAAAGCAAAAAAGAGCATACGGCAATAATTGAACAGATCAAAAGCTTTAAATGGAAACACGTGGCATTGGTAGGAAATGAATTCCAGAAAACCAATCACCCTTTTCTGCAGTTCAAAAATTCTTCTGAAGTAAAGGATTGGTTTCTTCAACAGGAATTTGAAAACACAAATATTCTTATCAAAGGCAGTCGCAGTATGCAAATGGAAAAAACAATTGACCCCTAACTAGTTTTCCATACATTTCTCGAACAGGACCAAGATTTATCATTCCTCTCTCTCATGCAAATCATAGATCCGGATTTTCATTGCAAGTCCTTTGTTTCATTTAGACGCATGATTCAGAATTGACAATAAGGTAATCTCTTTCACAGCCATTTAATGATTGATTATCATGTTAAGAAATGACCAAAATCATACGACATTTTTAAGTTCAATTTCCATTTTCGTGACTTATATCACATCTGCCCCAGCGATGTCGAAATAGCTTTGTGTTATAAAAGAGATAAAGATGAAAAACATAATCATACTCGGCGCAGGCACGGCAGGAACCATGATGGCAAATCACTTGCACAACAAACTAAATAAAAAGGAATGGCAGATAAGCATTATTGATGAAAGAAAAAATCATTACTATCAACCCGGCTTTTTATTTCTTCCCTTTGATCTCTACACGCCTGAAGCATTAGCACAGCCCATTCAAAAGTTTATACCTCGCGATGTAAATTTTATCAACGATTCAATAGATAAAATAATTACCAAAGAAAACCTGGTTAAAATGGCAAATGGTGAAAACTATCACTACGATATTCTCATCATTGCAACAGGCGCTGAGATAGCTCCGGAAGAAATTGAAGGAATGAATGGTAAGGAATGGGAAAGATCAGTATTTAATTTTTATACTTTCGAAGGGGCATTAGCTTTACGAAATAAATTAAGAGATTGGGAAGGTGGTAACCTTGTTGTTCATATCAGCGAAATGCCAATCAAATGTCCTGTCGCTCCTCTGGAGTTTGCCTTTCTCGCCGATTCATATTTTAAGCATAAGGGAATACGTGAGAAAGTAAATATCACATACGTCACGCCTTTAAGCGGCGCCTTTACCAAACCAAAAGCTACAAAAGCTTTGGAGCATTTGCTCGAAGAAAAAAACATTTCAATTGTCAGCGATTTTGCAATTGAAAAGGTAGATAACGATAAAAAAGCAATTGTAGATTATGGAGGACAAGAAATTTTATTTGATCTTTTAGTTACTGTTCCTACTAATAAAGGCAACGAAGTAATCGAAAGGTCAGGTCTTGGAGATGAACTAAATTACGTGCCCGCCAATAAAGCTACTTTGCAAGCTCTTGCGTATAAAAACATTTTTGTAATTGGAGATGCAGCCGCCATCCCTGCGTCGAAAGCAGGCTCTGTAGCACATTTTGAAGCAGAGATACTCACCAAAAATATTTTGCACTATATACACAATGAACCTCTGACTGAAGAATTTGATGGTCATGCCAACTGCTTTATTGAAACGGGAAATCGTCGCGCATTGCTGATAGATTTTAATTATACACACGAGCCGGTCATTGGTACGTTTCCTTTCCCGGGATTAGGTCCATTGGGTTTATTAAAAGAAAGTCACATGAACCATTTAGGCAAAATTGCTTTTAAATGGATCTACTGGCATATGCTGCTAAAGGGACGACATATACCATTTGTATCGGCTAAAATGCAGGAATCTGGAAAAGAATTTGTTTAACTCAAAAAATATTTTTTATGGAAAAAATAATTGCAGGAAAGACAATAGCCGTAAACGAAGAAGGCTATTTAATCAATTTTGCTCAATGGGATGAAACAGTTGGGGAAGAGTTGGCTAAACAAGCAAATATCAATCTTTCGCCGACCCATTGGAATCTCCTTCACTATATCCAGGATGAATATAAAAAAGAAGTTCCCCTCACGATCAGGAAAATTGGAAAGAGCGGAGTAGTGGATATAAAAGGATTTTACCAGCTATTCATATAAAAAAGATGATGATCATTCTTTCAAAGTCTGGTCTTGAAAATGTATATGCGGCCTTTGTTTTAGCTAATGGAGCGAGAATGGAAGGGATTGAAGCAGAACTCTTCTTCACTTTTTTTGGATTGGATGCCATACATAAAAAGAAATTGAATCATCTGCATATTGCCACGGTAGGCAACCCCTCTATGAATATGCCAACTCTTATTGGTGGCATGCCAGGAATGGAAGCCTTGGCAACACACATGATGAAAAAAGAAATGGAAAAAGTTGATATGCCTGAGGTGCCGGAATTCATCGAAATTTTAAAAGCATCAGGTGTAAAACTTTGGGCATGTAAACTGGCCATGGACATGTTTCATTATGAAAAAAAGGACATGTATGATGATATAGATGGCGTGCTAACTGTTGGCGATTTTTATAAAAAAAGTGAAGGTACAGGCGTACACATGTTGTTCATTTAGCTTCTTGATACACTCATAACAAAAGCACACGTTAATGAAGGTTGATAAGGTAACAAGGCTCTGTTACATTGTTATAAGTTACCAACCGATTAACTTGTCAACTTGCTAACTGCTTTTCTATTAAATTAAGATCAAGAATTTCTACCTGCTGATTTTTAAGTAGCCGGATCATTCCTTTTTCAGAAACTTTTTTCATTAATCTGGATACCACTTCTCTTGATGAGTTAAGTTCTTCTGCCACCTTTGTATGATTGATGGTAAGTATGGAAGTATCATGTATTTGCTGTTCCCGCTTCATATAGCTCAATAGTCGTTCATCCATGTTGCGGAAAGCAATATCATCAATCGTTGCAAGCAATTCTTCGATCCGGTCGCGGTACGTGTTTAAGACAAAATGATACCAGCTTTTATATGTTTGCATCCAATGATCCATGCAGGATATTGGAACGGTGATAACTGTTGTTTCCGTAACAGCTTTGGCCATTACCTGGCTTGTTTCATTTTTTAACTGGCACTTCATTGAAAGGGCGCAAGCCTGACCCGGCTGCAAATAATAGATAAAAAATTCGTTTCCATGCTGGTCTTCGCGATATACTTTGATTAAACCATCCACAATCAGCAAAATTGACCGGAAGTATTGCCCGGTCTTTACCAATGTTTCGTCTGCGTTAAAAGTTTTCGTTTCCCCTTTTTCGATGATCTCTTGCACCAAATCTTTTTCAAACAAAGGAAAAAGTATTTCAAGGCTCTGTGTCATACCACGAATGTAGAACGGTGGACAGGCGAATAAGATGATTTACGTCAGTTTAAAAGATGACAAGCGTGATAAAAGTCACGAAAAAAGGACCATTGTTGTTTGATTTTTACATAAAATATAAACTATGACACACCAAATCGAAACTCAATGGATGGGAAAAATGCAATTTAATGCTCTGGTAAACGGCCATACCATCATTATGGATGCGCCGGAAAGAGTAGGTGGTGAAGATAATGGCCCGATTCCGAAACCATTTGTCCTGACAGCGTTATCGGGATGTACAGGCATGGACATTGTTGCCATATTACGCAAGGCAGGTAAAGAAGTAAAGCATTTTGACATGACAGTTAGCGGCGAGATCAGTAAACAAGCTCCTATTGAATATACATCAATACATATTGTGTATGCATTTGAAGGAGAGGAACAATTTAAAAATGATGCTCTGAAAGCAGTAACTGATTCACAGGAAAAATACTGCGGCGTCAGTAAGATGCTCAAAAAAATAATGCCCGTAACCTGGGAGATATCCTATAACGGAGAAAAAATATTTTCTAATGAACTTTTAAAATTTGATAGTTGTATAACTTGTAATGCATTCAACTGATGATAATGTTTTTAAAAAATTTATTGCGAGCAGGCCCTAAGTTAAACATAGAGGAGCTGTTAGCAGGAGGAGCGGTTATTGTTGATGTGAGAACCGAGAGAGAATTTAACAGCGGGCATATAAATGGATCCGTTAATATACCTCTTGATAAACTACAGAAAAATATTTCAAAACTGAAAAAAAGTAAACCTGTCATTACCTGCTGTGCCTCAGGTATGCGAAGCGCCACTGCTAAAAATATTCTTACAAATAAGGGTTTTACCGAAGTTTATAACGGCGGCAGCTGGATAAACCTAAAACGAAAATTAAACTGATTAATCTTCTTCCGACAATCAAAATTCCTTTTTCCTGTAACTTAAGTCACGACTGGGTTTTTTATTCCATCCGACCTTTGTATTGTTAAAAGGTGATTCATTTTTTGGGCTATTCTACTCTCACTTATTACATGACAACAGAACTACCTGACTTTAAAAATCATTTATATGAAAAAGAAATATGCACTGATTGCAGCAATTATCATCCTATCAGGTTCGCTTCAATCATTTTCACAAAACGGTACAAGATTAATCGGGTTTGACGCAAAAACAACCGGCAGAGGAGGCACGTCAACCGGTTTTTTTGATACCCCGTCTTTAATGATGAATAACCCTGCAGGGCTTTCATTTTTAAAATCCAGTGAATTGGATATTAGCATCTCATTGATGGCACCTACTGTTCATTTCAAAAATGCAATTAATAACACCAACGGGGAAAACAATATTTTTCCGTTAGGTTGCATCAGTTATGTACACGCACCTTCCAAAAGGCTAACCTATGGAGCAGGAATATTTACCCAGGGTGGAATGGGAGCAGATCTTAATTTAAAACATAATTTATTCAGAGACCAGTCTGGCAACTATGTGCAGCAAACATATCATTCAAAGTTTGCAGTCATGCAGGCAGGAGCATCTGTTGCTTACAGATTAACCAATCAGCTTTCCATAGGTGCCACAGCGGACCTTGTTTATGGGCAAGTAGAATTTCAAATGCCAATGGCAATGCCACCATCGATGTTAAAAGGAGTTATTGATCCACAATCCGGTTTCACTTTCGGAAATATGTTTTCAAATTCACCTGAAACCGGGGGGCTTGGCTACACAGAGCTCGCAGCCGCGGCAAATATGAAAGGGTTGGTCGCTTTTGGATTTAATGGAAAGATCGGTCTTGCATTCAAACCGAATAAAAAATTTTCAGCAGGCATTAATTACAGTTTGCCTGTTACTATGAACTATAAAAATGGTTCAGCTAAAATGGATATGACCTACCAGATGAATGATGCTTTTGGAAAAGTGGTTGCCGGCATCATGCAACAAGACCCTAATATTACCATGGAACAAGCGCAGGGAATGGCTATGAATCAATTTGCACAATTAGGAATTGATCTTACCAAAGGAGCAGTTGATAATTACGATGCAAAAGCTGAATTCGGATTACCTCAATCTATTTCAACAGGTTTATTTTTTGCTGCTTCAAAAAAAATAAGACTAGCTATAGATGCTGAATGGATAAACTGGGCAAATGCTTTTGATAAAATGGACCTTAGTTTAAAAAATGGAACAAACCCCAATATCAATAAAATGATTGGTACAAATGGCAGTATAGAAATGGCCTTCCCGTTAAAATGGAAAAATACCATTGTTATTCGCACCGGTGGAGAAATTGATATGGCGAAGAATTTAACACTCAGAGGCGGATACGTATATGGAAGTAATCCTGTTCCTGAATCAACCATTTTTCCTGTTTTCCCGGCCATCGTGAAACACCACATTACTCTCGGAGGCACTGCTAAATTCTCCCGCTCAATTGCCCTAAATCTGGCCTGGGAATACGCTTTTAAAAATGATGAGACCAGTAATGGAAAAAGCCTGATTGCCAGTGAATATGATAACAGCACTTCGAGTTTAAAAAATAATATTTATCACGCTTCCCTTTCATGGTATTTGAGATAAAGAAAATATCAAAATTATTTTGTTCTGCATCGCCAAAAAACGATGCAGAACCTTTATTTAAAGAAGATGCCAGAAAGAAAATGGCAGGATTGTAGCTGCAATTCAAATGGTCAAAAAAAGAAATTATGGAAACCAAAAATAAAAAGGAAACCTTTGGTGAAATTATAGGAGGAAGCAAACCTGTCCTGATAGATTTTACTGCAGAATGGTGCGGGCCATGCAAAATGATGAAACCCATATTGGAAGAATTAAGACAAAGAATGGGTGATAAAATTCGCATTCTGAAAATTGATATAGACAAAAGCCCGGCGGTTTCAGACGCTTTTAACATACAAAGTGTTCCCACTTTGATGCTTATTCAAAATCATAATATCTTGTGGCGGCAATCAGGAGTCATTCAGGCCAATCAACTGGAAGGTGTCATCAATCAATTCCTGGTTACATCAAAAACATGAGTACTGAAAATCAAAGCTCAAAAGGTTATATTCTATCTACTTTAAGTTGCAACTGCCCAAGATGCAGAAAAGGAAAATTGTTCAAAAATTCTATCAGCATAAGTTTTAAAAAAAATATGGAAATGAATAAGGACTGCCCCGTATGTGGTCAGCCTACTGAAATCGAAGTTGGATTCTACTACGGCACCGGGTATGTCAGTTATGTACTAAGCATTTTGATTTGTGTTATCAGCTTAATGATATGGTGGCTAACGATTGGTTTATCGGTTGATGATAACCGTTTCTTTTTTTGGTTGGGATTTAATGCCATTTTACTTATTGTTCTTCAGCCCTGGCTGATGCGTTTATCAAGAAGCTTCTGGATATCCTGGTTTGTAAAATACGATCCTCATTGGAAAGAACATCAGCCTAGTGATGTCAGTGAACGTCTGAATGCTGACCAGGCGAATAACTGGTAGAATAAAAAATGGCTCATCCTAATACTAATAGTCGATTTGTTTACCGACTAAGCTGGTCGTAATAATTTAGTTTGAAACAGTGCGCTTTCAGAGACCAACGGGATGCTCCGAAATTCATTTAATATGAACGCTGCAGCTGAGTTAGTGGAATACGGGGACTACCAATGTCTTCATTGCGATAGCCGAACCTTTTTATAAGTAAACAGATCAATATTGTAATGATCATTGAATGCATGTAAGGTAATTGGAAATTATTCAGAGATGTGATTGAATCAGTCTTAGGTCATTTATATTAGCATAATTCAATCTCCTGGAATCGGTATTAATTAATTAATATTAAATTGTTAAGCAGGTAGTGAATAAGTTCCTCCAAAACAAGGGCAATCAAACCCTCTTCCGTTTCAATGCACTACGCCTATTGATTTTTTTCACGAAAATTCAAA
>WNFY01002840.1_pt1 | contig 16312 bp, 19 predicted proteins | sample 5400091 | NCBI WGS metagenome assembly WNFY01 (sample SAMN13153364, study PRJNA577476) | soil metagenome | isolation source: 60 cm soil or saprolite under grassland replicate 1 | place: USA:California | collected 2016-06-15
TCGGCAGTATAGGGGCACGCGGAGCGGACCGCGCGGAAGGGCGGTGATCCGATCGTCCTCGCAGCTCACCAGAGTGATGCCTGCCGACAGCGACCTCGACCGTCGCTCAGGCTCGCGCTTTCCCACGAGATGCGGCGCATGTTGTACTCGCGCGGTCGGTCCGCTACGCCTCGACGCGAAGTATCGAACGTGGGGGCCAATGCGTCACAATCGCTTCAGGAGATACTCGGCATTGATTCTCAACAACCAGTATCCGCTGTCACTCACGTGTTTTCCAGGTTCCGAACCATGCTGTGCCTCTAGCTCGGCCAAAGCGTCGCGAAGCTCGCCGATGGCGATATCAGTGTTGTTTCCTTCGACCGCCTGTCTTGCGGAATCGAACTTCGCGCGGAGACTCGTACAGACTCCTTGCTGACGGATCCAGCCCAGCTCACAAGACTCACTCCCGAGGTCCGTTAGGCGTTGGGCCAATTGCGCAGCGTGCAGATTCCCTGGAAGGGGAGCGATGCCCACTGTGAATCCCCTGACCGAGTTGGTCCAAATCGACGGGGCTTTCTTGAAGACCCAGGGTTTCGTGTCATCGTAGGTTGGTGGGGGGGAGTATCCCTGGACGCGGTATGGAACGATGTCCGGCAGGCCACGAGCAATGAACGAAAATCCACCCTGACTCTTGCCTGGCTGGACTTCCGGTTGTCCGAAGACGGCGCCCCACAGCGCTGCGGCAGAGTCTTGCACAGTTCCCGAGCTGCTGACCCAGTGCGCTGGCGCACCCAGTCGGTACTGAGTCACGTAGGTGCGCACCACAAAATGCGCGGCTGCCTGCTGACTCGTCGGAGCATTAGTGATGACGTATGTCAGACGTACGGTGTCATCCGGTAGGATGGTCGCACCCGTTTCGACGCTAACCTCGAGTTGATTTTGCGCTGGCCAAGGAACGGAGTCGTGTGCAGATGCGCTCGCAGCGCAAATGCACAACAGGGCCAGCCATGGCGATGTTTGGTAGCCGCTTCGCATATGTGGATCTCCCAATATGATCGTCCGGCGTCGCTAGAAGCGCAGGTGATAGTGGTTGTGGTCGGTGCGCTCGTCCCCAAGCTCATGCCCGAGCTTTACCTGCCAGATCAGTTGAACGTATCGCGCGTAATCGTCGTCCTCCGCTCCCCTGCGTACGTCGATGTCGGCGTTTGTCCCCACGCGGTGGTCGCAATGTCCTGCACTGCACGTCCAGTTCGCGTCGAGATCGAACAATCCCCCCAGCGGCAGGCTCATATCGTTGATGGCGAGGACGTTCGGGAAACGGCCGGTGGGCTTGAGCGAATCGGGCATTGTCGGTATCAGGGCTGCGTACGCTGCTAAGGAGTCGGCAAGGGCTCCGAGAGCAGCGTTCAACCCGGTCGTGCCGGTGTGACTCTCAGGATGTGCCGATCGGACGCCGATCAGGGTGTAGTGCTATCACACGCCTCTTTCCCCCTCTCCACAACGTGGAGAGGGGGTCAGGGGGTGAGGTCACCCGCCCCGGGTGTGCATCTCCCGGTGCGGATCGGCGCGCAGCGAATCGATCCGGTAGAGCGCGCTGCGATCCGCGACGCCGAGGCGCTCCTCGGCCCCGCGATCGGCGCGGCCCTGCCACGTCGCCCGGATGAGCGCCGCCAACTCCTCGTCGCTCGCGCCGCCGCGCAGACGCTCGCGCAGATCGACCCCGCTCGCCGCGTACAGACACAGAAACCACGTGCCGTCCGCGGTGACGCGGCTGCGGTCGCAGGTGCGGCAGAACGGCGCGGTGACCGAAGCGATGATCCCGAACGTCGTGCCGTCCGGGAGACGGAACCGCTCGGCGGGGGCGCGGCCGTCGCCGGGTACCGGAGTGATCGGGCCGTAGCGTTGTGCCAGCGCGGCGAGCATGTCGCGCTGCGATACCACCTGGTCCATCGACCAGTGCGTCGCCCCACCCACGTCCATGTACTCGATGAACCGCAACTCCGCGCCCTCGGCGCGACCGAACTCGATCAGATCCGCCAGCTCGTCGTCGTTGAAGCCGCGGATCACCACGCTGTTGAGCTTCAGATGCTCGAAGCCCGCGTCGCGCGCGGCCCGGATGCCGGCGAGCACGTCGGCGTGCCGTGCGCTCTTCGCGAACGCCAGCATCCGCTCGGGACGCAGCGTGTCGAGGCTCACGGTGACGCGCCGCAGGCCCGCCGCCCGCAACGCGGGCGCCTGCTTCGCGAGCAGCAGACCGTTCGTGGTCAATGCCAGATCTTCGATCTCGGGAATCCGGGCGATCAGCCGCACCAGCGCCGGGAGGTCCTGCCGCAGCAGGGGCTCGCCGCCGGTAAGGCGCACTTTGCGCACGCCCAGCCCCGCGAACACCCGCACCACGCGCTCGAGCTCCTCGAACGTGAGGATCGAGGTCCGGGGCAGCCACACGTACTCGTCTTCCGGCATGCAGTAGCGGCACCGCAGGTTGCAGCGGTCCGTCACCGAGAGCCGCAGGCTCGCGAGCGGTCGCCGGAAGGCGTCGTGCACGGCGTCAGGCATGCAGGTCGGACGGGCTGGTGGTCGGGCGGCCGGACGGGTCGACCCAGGTCTCGGTGCCGTCCACCCGCAGCTCTTTCTTCCAGACGGGAATGCGCCGCTTGACCTCTTCGATCACGAAGCGGCAAGCCTCGAACGCTTCCGCCCGGTGCGGCGCCGCCGCCGCGATGGCGATGCTCGCGTCGCCCGAGGGAATCACCCCCAGCCGGTGACGCACGGAGATGCGCGTGTCGGGCCAGCGCTGGCCCGCGTCCGCCAGCAGCCGGCCGAACTCGGCCTCCACCATTGCTTCGTACGCCGAGTATTCGATCGCGGTCACGCCCTGGTCCTCGGGTCCGCTGCGCACGGTGCCGAGGAACACGCACGTCCCGCCGCGCTCGGGGGCCGAGACTTCGGCGAGGAGCCGCTCGACAGACAGGGGATCACGCGTCAGATACCGCATCAGCCACCCGCAATGGGGGGTAACAGCGCCACTTCGTCTCCGTCCTTCACCGGCGCATCGAGCTTCACCTGCCGCAGGTTCACGGCGGCGAGCAGGCGCTCGGGCAACGCGCGCGCCGCGGGGATGTCGTCGCGCAGACGGCGCACCACGTCGCCCACGGTGGCGGGCAGCGGCACGGAGACCGCCGCCTCCGCCCGCCCCACCAGCTCCGCGTAGCGCGCGAACAACCGCACCCGGACCGTCGCCGTCCCCGTTGCCTTAGCCGTCATGTCCGCTCGCAAGATAGCCGTCGTCAGTTCCCCGTGGAACCCGTCGCGAGGCCGCGCCAGATCTTCGCCTGCTTCGGCGTGGGCGCCGCTGCCGGCGTGAGCGTGAACGACACCGCCGTGCGCTCCCGCACTTGCGTGTCGAGCGTCAGCGCCTTGCCGCCGCGCGTGATGCTGATCGTGAGGGGCTGCCCGTTCTGGCCGCGATAGCGCTCCCGGTAGCGCGCGCCCCAGTCGCCGTCGGAATGGGCTTCGATCTCTCCCACCCTGAGCAGCACGTCTCCGGGCTGGAGCCCCGCGACGTCCGCCGCGCTGCCAGGCACCAGGCTTTGCACCACGAGCTTCCCCGTCTCGTCGGGCTGGGCGTTGACGCCGAGAAACGGATTGGAGGTCGTCCGGCGGGCGACCGCGATGCCCGCCTTGGCGAGCACCGACTCGTACGGCAGCGACTCGCGGCCGTTGATGTAGCGCTGATAGAACGCGTCGACGTCGGGAAGCCCGTACTCCCGCAGCAGGCCGAGCAGGTCCTGCGTGGTGAACCCCTTCTGCTTCTGGTAGAACCGGGTGTACAGCGCCCGCATCACGTCGTCCAGGCCGTGCCGGTTATCGCTGGCATCGCGCAGCGACACGTCCAGCAGCAGCCCGGTGAGCGAGCCCTTCGGGTAGTACAGCTGCGAGCTGTTCACGAACACTTCGTTGATCCAGGTCGCGACGCTGCCGTCCTCTTCACTCCACGGCTCGGGCGCCCCCTCGACCTGCTGCATGTTCTGCGTGGCGTTGCCGAGGAACTGCTCGGTGGTCCACAACCCGGAGCGCAGGTTGGCGAGATCGGCGTAATAGTCGGTGACACCCTCGGACCACCACAAGAGCGGTGTGAATTGCTCCGCGTGGTAGTCGTAGGGCCACATCTCGGCCGGTCGGATACGCTTCACGTTGAAGAGGTGGAAGTACTCGTGCGCCATCAGCGGCACCATGAAGTCGCCGAACGTGCCGGCCGCGTCCGCGAACGCGCCCTGCGGCATGATGTCGAACTGCGACGCCGCGTGCTCGAGCCCGCCGCCGAAGTTCACCGGCTCGCGGATGACGTTGAAGAACACGGTGTAGCGATCGTAGGGCGGGCCGCCCAGCAGGGCGTTTTCGGTGCGGGCGATCTTCTCCAGGTCGGCGCGCATGTTGCGCTGCACGCCGGTCGAGTAGGCGTCGGCCGGCCATACCGCGACCCGGATCCACTTGCCGTCCACCTGCAGTGAGTCGAGGCTGTATTTCCCCACGAAGGTCTGCGCGTCGGCGAGCTCGTGATAGCTCGCCGCAGTGTAGGGTCCGCTGCCCGACCCGCCCCCCCCGAGCGCGGTCGTCACCTGCCATCCGGCCGGAAGCGCGAAGCGCACCTCGGCGGGCCGGTCGAGCTGGCCCTCTTCGTACAGAAACAGGTTCGTGCCGAGAAATTCGCCGAACTCGCCCGTGAGCCGCGCCATCGAGAGGTCGATCGTGTCGGCGAAGTAGTCGAATTCCACCGTGACGCGCTCGCTCCGCGCGGTCGTGACGCGCCACGTGTCCTTGTCGAAGCGGTCCCAGAACAATGCCTGACCGGCCGGCGTCTTCGCGCCGAAGTGGCGCACGTAGCGCGCGTAATTCTGGATCTCGTAGTTCCCTGGGCTCCAGGCTGGCAGCGACAGGTACAGCGTGTCCTTGCCGCGCGTCGGGAAGTCGGCGCGCACATGGAACAGCCGGGTCGCGGGAGCGGGCACCGAGATTTCGTACTGCACTGGTGCAAGGCGTTGGGCCGACAACGGGACGGCGACGAGCAACAGGATGAGGTGGCGCACGACGCTGTTCTCCCGCAAGTGTGGGCCTCTTGGTTACACCGCGCAAAACAAAGCGGCCCAGACGGTTAGTCCGGGCCGCGCGCACTCGCTCGCGCCACGCGTCAGGGCGTGACGCGCTCGCTCGCCTCCGCGACCATCGCCCGCAACTCCTTGCTGGGCTTGAACACAGGCACCGGACGCGCCGCCACTTCCACCGGGTCGCCGGTGCGCGGATTGCGCGCCATGCGCGTCTTGCGCTGGCGGATCTTGAACGTCCCAAACCCGCGAATCTCAATGTTATGCTGCTCGGACAGCGCCGCTTTCACAGCGTCCAGAAACGAGTCGACGACGCGGGCGCAGTCCTTCTTGGAAATCAGGGGACCGGCAGTGCGCGCGATTTGTGCGGTGACCTTTTCGACCAGGTCGGCCTTCGTCATCCGTCCCCCTTGAAGGGCCCAAGGGCAGTCAAGACGAGGGGCCAACATACGGGCTTACCTATTGTGTGTCAAGAGCTTGGAGGAACTGTTCGAAGTGCCCTTGGGCGTCGTGTGGGCCCGGAGAGGCTTCCGGGTGGTACTGCACCGCGAAAATCGGGTACTCCCGGTGCTTCACCCCTTCGACGGTGCCGTCGTTGAGGTTAAGGTGGGTGACCTGAAGCGCTTTGGCACCCGGGACGCCACCGGTGTCACCGCGCACCGCGAAACCATGGTTCTGCGACGTGATAAGTACTTGTCCTGTCGCGAGATCCCGCACCGGATGGTTGCCCCCCCGGTGGCCGTACGGGAGCTTCACCGTGTCGCCCCCGAGCGCCAGGCCGAGCAGCTGGTGGCCGAGGCAGATCCCGAAAATCGGGAGCGAGCCGTCGGCCAGCTCACGCAGCGTCGTGATGGCGTAATGCACCGCGGCCGGGTCGCCCGGGCCGTTCGAGAGAAACAGGCCATCGGCGTCGAGCTCGCGGATGTGGCCGGCGGGCGTGCCGGCGGGGACCACGGTCACGCGGCAGCCGTTCTTCAGGAACAGCCGCAGGATGTTGCGCTTCATACCGTAGTCGTAGGCGACGATGTGATGGCGCGCGTCGGGCGGCCCCTCGCTGTACTCGGCGCCGATGGTCGCCTGGGTCGCGAGGTCGAGGCCGTCCATCGACGGGCTGGCTGCGAGCGCGGCGCGCACCTGGTCGCTGGGCTGCTCGCCCAACGCCACGGCGCCGCGCATCGCTCCCTGGGAGCGGATGTGGCGCGTGAGCTGGCGCGTATCCACGTCGGCGACGATCGGCACGCGCGCGGTCGCGAGCCACTCCGCGAGCGTCCCCGTCGCCCGCCAATTGGACGGCTTCACGGTGAGCTCGCGCACCACCACGCCCGCCACGCGCGGCCGGTCCGATTCCACGTCGTCGGGATTGATCCCGTAATTCCCGATCATCGGCGCCGTCATCACGACGATCTGACCGAGATACGACGGGTCGGTGAAGACTTCCTGGTACCCGGAGAGGTTCGTGGTGAAAACCACTTCGGCGCACGTGCACTCGAACGCGATCGGTGCGGTGCCGCGGAACCAGGCGCCGTCCTCGAGCAGCACGTAGGCGGCGCGACGGTCAGCGATGGGGCGGCGTCTTGTTGGAAGGTTGCGGCGCGCCCTGCGGCGGTGGCGTCGTCGGGAGCGGCAGCGGCGTGGGCTGGACGGGGGCCGGCGCGGGGACGTTCCCTTCGAGCACCGAGCGCGGCGCCGCGCTGTTCGACGACAGGACCGCGAGCACCAGCGAGATGAACAGGAACATCCCGGCGCACCACCACGTGATCTTCGTGAGCAGCGTCGTGGCCTGGCGGCCACCCATGAACTGCTCGGTGCCGGCGCCGCCGCCCAGCGACGCCAACCCGCCGCCCTGCCCCGCCTGGAGCAGGACTCCGGTGGTGAGGATCAACGCGTCGAGAGCCAAGAGGAACAGCAGCAGGTTGTACATCGCGCCGGGAAATTACCTATGCGACGCCGCTCTGCACAAGTTGCGCCCAACCCTCGGGATCGAGCGATGCCCCGCCCACCAACACGCCGTCCAGCTCCGGCTCCGCGACGAGCTCGGCGACGTTCTTGGCGTTCACGCTGCCGCCGTACAGAACCCGGGGAGCGGAAGCGCCCCGCCCGCGCAGCCAGGCGCGGATCTCGCGATGCACCGTCGCGGCATCGTGCGGCGTCGCGTTGCGCCCGGTTCCGATCGCCCATACCGGCTCGTAGGCCACGCTGACTCGCGACAGCGTGGGGCCATCGAGACTCGAGAGCGCGCCGGCGAGCTGGCGCACCACCACCGCCAGCGTATGCCCGGCGTCGCGCTCGGCCAGGGTCTCGCCCACGCACAAGAGCGGCACCAGTCCAGCCGCCACGGCGGCCGCCACCTTGCGACGGGTGTCCTCGTCCGTCTCACCGAACACGTGCCGGCGCTCCGAGTGGCCCACGAGCGCAGCGCGCGCTCCGGCCTGGTGGGCGAGCGGGGCGGACACCGCACCGGTGAACGCGCCCTTGGGCTCCCAGTAGATGTCCTGTGCGCCCACGAGTAGATCGGTGCGCTCGCGCACCGCCAGCGCGGCGGCTTCGACCGACACCGCGGGTGGGAAAAACCACACCTCGCGGTCGTCGCGCCGGTTGTAGCGGGCGCGGAAGGTCTTGAGGTAGCCCCGGGCGTCGTCCGGGCCGAGGTGCATCTTCCAGTTGGCGGCGAACAGCAGCCGCCTCACGCGTCCTCCAGGGCAGTGACGCCCGGGAGGGGTTTTCCCTCGAGGAACTCGAGCGACGCGCCGCCGCCCGTCGACACATGGGTGAGCTTGCTCTCGAACCCGGCGACGGCGGCGGCGGAGTCGCCCCCGCCCACCACGGTCGTGGCGCCGCGCTTCCCGGCCTCGACCAGCGCCTCGGCGATGGCCCGCGTGCCCTCGTCGAACGGCGGTGTTTCGAACACGCCCATCGGGCCGTTCCAGAAGACCGTCTTGGCTTTCAGGATCCGTGCGCGGAAGTCGAGTCGGGTGGGCTGATCGATGTCGAAGGCGGCGCAGTCGACGGGGATGTGATCGCTCGACACCTCCTGCCGTTCGGCGGCGCGCGCGAGACTCGGCGCCACCACGGCACCCCGCGGCAGGATGAGCTTCGCTCCCGCCTTGGCGAGCAGTCCCTTGGCGACGTCTTCCTTGTCGCGCTCGACGAGTGAGCCGCCGACCTGAAAGCCGATGGCGAGGAAGAACGTGCTCGCCATCGCCCCTCCGACCAGAATCTCGTCCACCTTGGGGAGCAGCGCCTCGATGACGTCGATCTTTCCCGAGATCTTGGCGCCGCCCAGCACCGCGACGAACGGACGCTTGGGATGGTCGAGCGCGTCGCCCAGGTAGGTGAGCTCGCGCTCCATGAGGAAGCCCGCGACGGCGGGCTTGAGCAGCCGGGCGACCGCTTCGGTGGAAGCGTGTGCGCGATGCGCCGAGCCGAAGGCGTCGTCGACGTAGAAGTCGCCCAGCGCGGCGAGCGTTTGGGCGAAGCCGGCGTCGTTCGCTTCTTCGCCGGGCCAGAACCGCGTGTTCTCGACGAGGGCCACGCCGCCGCGCGGCAGCCGGCGCGTGGCGGCGACGCCCGCGGTTGGATCGGGGATGAATTCGACCGGCGCTCCCAGGACGCGCTCCACGTCCCGCACGATCTGCTTGAGCGAGAGCTTGGGATCAGGACCGCTGGGGCGCCCCAGGTGCGACAGCAGCACCACCCGCGCGCCCTTGTCGCGCAGGTAGGCAATGGTGGGGACGGCGGCGCGGATCCGCGTGTCGTCGCTGACCGCGCCGTTCTTCAGGGGTACGTTGAAATCCACGCGCACCAGCGCGCGCCGGCCGTCCAGCGCCGCCGGGGGGAGATTGCGCAGACTGCGCTTGCTCACTTGCCCGCGATGTAGGCCAGCAGATCGACGCAGCGAGCGGAGTAGCCCATCTCGTTGTCGTACCACGACGACACGTGGAGAAACGTGCCGTCGATCACGTTGGTCGAGAGCGCGTCCACCACGCTCGAGTAGAAACTGCCGATGTAGTCCGTCGAGACCAGCGGCTCGTCGCTCACATCGAGAATGCCCTTGAGGCTCGAGCGGGCGGCCTGCTTGAAGGCGGCATTCACGTCCTCGATGGTCGTCTTCTTCTGGACTTCCGCGGTGAGCTCCACGATCGACACGTCGGGGGTGGGCACGCGCAGCGAAATCCCGTCGATCTTCCCCTTCACTTCCGGGATCACGAGGCTGGTCGCCTTGGCGGCGCCGGTGGTCGTGGGGATGATGCTGAGCGCGGCGGCGCGGGCACGGCGCAGATCCTTGTGCGGCAGGTCGAGGATCTGCTGATCGTTCGTATAGCTATGGATCGTCGTCATGAAGCCGTGTGTGAAGCCCCAGTTGTCGAGCACCACCTTCACCACGGGCACGAGGCAGTTGGTGGTGCACGAGGCGTTCGAGAGGACGTGATGCTTCGCCGGGTCGTATTTCTGGTGGTTGACCCCCATCACGATCGTGATGTCCTCGCCCTTGGCGGGGGCGGAGATCACGACTTTTTTCGCGCCGGCGGCGAGATGCTTGTCGGCGTCCGGCCGGTTGGTGAACCGCCCGGTGCTCTCGAGCACCAGCTCCACGCCCAGCGCCTTCCAGGGCAGCTTCTCGGGCTCCTTGATCGCCGACACCTTGATGGGCTTGCCGTTGACGACCAGTGCGTCACCCTGCGCCTCGACCGTTCCGGGGAAGCGGCCGTGGACGGAGTCGTACTTCAAGAGATGCGCCAGCGTCGTGGTGTCGGTGATGTCGTTTACCGCCACGAACTCGAGGGCCTGCTGCTTCATGAGCACCGCGGCGCGCAGCACGTTGCGCCCGATGCGACCGAACCCGTTGATCCCCACACGCACTGCCATTGCTCTCCCCTAGGTGAAGTCCGGCACGAGCGCCCGGCCGAAGGTCACGGCCAGCACAGTGCGGGCGCCGGCGCGCTCCAACGCCCTCGCTGCCTCGGCGAGCGTCGCGCCGGTGGTGAAGACGTCGTCGACCAGAACGAGGGGCCGTTCGAACGCGGAACTCGGAACGCGGAACGCGGAACACTCATCCGCCCTTCCGTTCCGCGTTCCGCCTTTCGCGTTCCGTGTTTCAAACGCCCCCGCCACGTTCGCCAGCCGCGCCTCGGGTGTCAACGCCGTTTGGGTGCCCGTGTCCCGTGTCCGGACGAGTAGCTCCACGACGGGCCGGTTCCAGCGTCGGCTCAGGGCGCGCGCCAGGCGCTCGCTCTGGTTGTAGCCGCGCTGGCGCAGCCGCCCGGCGCCGAGCGGCACCGGCACGAGCCAGGCGGCCTCGCGCCCCGGCAGATCGAGCGACGCCACCGCGGACGCCAGATCGGCGGCGATGCGCGGCAGCCCGCGGTACTTGAGCGCGTGCACCGCGTCGCGCGCCGCCGCGTCAAGCCAGACCGCGGAACGGGCGAGTATCAGCGCGGCCGGCCAGTCGGCGCACAGGCGGCAGCGGCCGAACAGCGGCTCCGGCTGACCGCAGCGCCCGCACCACGGCGCCCGCACCGGACGCCAGCGGTGGCGGCAGACGTCGCACACGAGGCGCTGGGAATCGCGGAACGACAGCAAGGCACGGCACTGCAGGCACTCGGCCGGGAGCAGCAGCTGGTCGAGCGCGTTACGCACGCAGCGCTCGGTCCACGGCCGCGCGCATCACCTCCACGGGCGCCGCCCGATCGGGAAAGAAGCGGCTGAACGCGGCGGCTCCCTGCTGCACCAGCACCTCGCGGCCGTCCTGGGCCCGCACGCCGGCCGCCCGCAGGGTACGCACCCAGCGGGTGCCACCGGGCGCGTACACCAGGTCGAGCGCGGCGGCGAGGCGCCGGGCGCGGTCGCCGTCGAGCGGCAGTGGATCCGCGTCCTTGAGGCCCAGGGGCGTGGCGTTGATGGCGACGTCGGGCTGGAGGGCGCCGCGCGCCGGCTCGGCGCGGGCGCCGCTCGTCTGCGCCCAGTCGCTGAACGCCCGGGCCCGCGCCGCGTCGCGCGACACCACGTGCAGGTCCGCCTTGGCCGTCGCCGCCGCCACCGCCACCGCCCGGGCGGCGCCCCCGGTGCCCACCAGCAGCCAGCTGCCGCCCCCGTCGGCGCCCAGCTGGCGCAGCGCGGTGAGAATGCCCGCGACGTCGGTGTTGTCCCCCACCAGCGCTCCGCGTTCGGTCCAGAACGTATTGCACGCGCCCACGCGCGCGCACAGCTCCGTTTTCTGCGCGATACATCGTTCCGCCGCCGCTTTGTGCGGCACGGTGATGTTCCCCGCCCCCCCCACCGCAGGCAGCACCGACAGGAGGCCGGGAAGCGCGGCGGCCGGCGTGGGAAGCGCGACGTACACGGCGTCCAGCCCGAGCGCGCGAATCGCCGCGTTGTGCATCGCGGGGGAGAGCGAATGGGTGACGGGATCGCCGAGCACCACCAACAGGCGCGTGTCAGCGCTGACTTCCACTCGCGAACTCTTTGACGATGCGCTCCACCGCCGCCTGGATCAGTCCCTCGAGCTCGGTGCACGTGTCACGGTACACGTCCAGGTCGCCGCCGAACGGATCGCTCACCTCGGCCTCGTCACCCTCGCGTCCCGCGTACTCGCCCAGCACGAAGACGCGGCCCTCGCCGCCGAGCTCGTCCACGCGCGCCCGGTGGTGGCGCGCCATCGTGAGCATCAGATCGGCGCCCTCGACCAGCTCGCGCGTCAGGAGCCGCGCACGGTGCCCCGAGAGATCGAGCCCGCGCTCGAGCCCGACCAGATAAGCTCCCTCCGACACGGGCGCGCCGTCCCAGGCACCCGTCCCCGCGGACGACACGGCGAGACCCTCGCTGCCGCGCTCGGCCAGCGCGCGGTCGAGCAGCGCCGCGGCGAGCGGGCTGCGGCAGATGTTGCCGGTGCACACCAACAGGATGCGTTTCGTCTTCGACTCCTCGGGTCTGGCGCCTAGGGGGCGAGCCGCCCAGCCGCGCGCCGCAGCTCGGCGAGCGTGAGCGCTCCTTCGCGGATCAGCCGCGGCGCCTGCCGGGTGCAGTCCACCACGGTCGAGGGAGGCGAGTTGCCCAGCACGCCGCCATCCAGCACGAGTAGCGTCCCTGCCTCCAGCGCCGGCGCGAAATCCCGGACGATCGCCTCCGCCCCGGGCGCCGGCGGCGCTCCAGGCAAGTTAGCCGATGTGGACGTCACCGGCTCTCCCAGGGCGCGCACCAGCCGGGCCATCCCGCGGTGCGAGGTCCAGCGCACGGCGATGCCCCCCTCGGGACCGCGCAGCGCGTCGGGCAGCCGGCCGCTGCCGCCCGGCAGCACCAGCGTCAGGGGACCCGGCCAGAAGGCCCGCGCCAGCGCGCCCGCGGCCTCGCCGAAGGCGAGCCCCTGCTCTTCCGCCATGTCCCGGTCGGCGACCAACAGCAGAAAGGGCTTGTCGGGACGGCGCCCCTTCAGCCGGGCCAGCGCCTGCACCTCGGCGGCGCGCGGCCGCGACCCCAGGCCGTACACCGTCTCGGTCGGATAAGCGATCAGGCCACCGGCGCGGAGATGGGCCACCGTGGGATCCAGTGCGGCCGTCACCTCCGCGTCGGTACGGAACGGGACCGGCCTCACCGCAGCTCACGAGCGAGCGCCTCGGCGATCCGGAAGTCGTCGGCCGTCGTCACTTTCAAGTTGTAGGGCGAGTCGGGCACGACGTCCACGGGCAGGCCCGCGCGCTCACACAGCTCTGCGTCGTCGGTCGGCGCGGCATCGCCGTTCGCGAGCCCCGCGTAGGCCCGCTCGATCATCGCCCGCGGGAACCCTTGCGGCGTCTGCGCCCGCCAGAGACGGTTTCGCGCGACGGTTTTCGTGATACGCTCCTGCTCGACGTCTTTCACGGTGTCGCTGACCGGTATCGCGGCCACGGCGCCGACCCCCGCACGGGCTTTGGCCACTACCCCGTCGATCGTTTCCCGGGTCACGAACGGACGGGCACCGTCGTGGATCAGCACGATGGTCACGTGCTGCGGCAAGACGCGCAATCCCGCGCGCACCGAGTGCGCCCGGGCCGCGCCGCCCGCGACGAGCCTCAGGCGCTCACCCACGAGCTTTGCGAGCCACTCGGGGGGCCGCGTCTCAAACCCCGCCGGCAGGGCGACGACCACGTGGCCGACCTCCGGGTGCGACGTGAACGGGCGCAGCGCCCGCAGCAGCATGGGGACGCCGAGAATGGGGCGGAATTGCTTCGGCTCTCCGGGTCCGGCCCGCGCGCCCGCCCCCGCGGCCACGATCACGACCCCGACGTCAGGCGGCGAGCCGTCGGGCGAGGTCACCGATGCCGTCCACCGCGACCACGTCGAGACCGGGCAGGATCACGCGCGAGCGGGCCGAGAGGAAGGCGCGCCGGAAGCCCTGGCGCACCGCCTCGCCCAGCCGCCGCTCCAGGCCCGAGACGGGGCGAATCTCGCCGCCCAGTCCCACCTCCCCGAGGAACACGGCGTCCGGCGGCAGCGGCCGGTCGTGCACGCTCGACACCAGCGCCGCCAGCACGGCGAGGTCGGTCGATGGCTCGACCAGCCGGGCCCCGCCCGTCACGTTGACGAACACGTCGAGGGTCCCGAAGGGCAGCCCGCCGCGGCGCTCGAGCACCGCCAGCAGCACCGCCAGTCGACGATGGTCGAGCCCCGTCGCCACGCGCTGCGGCGTGCCGAAGCCGCTCTTGGCGGCGAGCGCCTGGATCTCGACCAGCAGCGGTCGCGTGCCCTCCATCAGGGCCGTCACCGCCGAGCCCGACACACCGCTGGTGCGGCCGGCGAGGAACGCCGCCGCCGGATCGGCGACCGGCTCGAGGCCGGCGCCGGTCATGGCGAACACGCCGATCTCGTCCACCGAGCCGAACCGGTTCTTTACCGCGCGCAGGATGCGATGGTCCAGCGTGCTCTCGCCCTCGAAGTAGAGCACCGTGTCCACGATGTGCTCGAGCGTCTTGGGGCCCGCGATGCCGCCGCCCTTCGTCACGTGTCCCACGAGCAGCACGGCGGGCCCCGTCTCCTTCGCCAGCCGCATGAGCCGGGCGGCGCACTCGCGCACCTGACCGACGTTGCCGGGAGCGCCTTCCAGCTCGTCGGTGTACGTGGTCTGAATCGAGTCCACGAACACGACCTGCGCGTCCAGGGCGCGCGCGTGATGCGCGATCGCCTCGAGCCGCGTTTCCCCCAGCACGTGGACGGCCCCGGCGTCCAGCGTGAGGCGGTCGGCGCGCAGCCGCACCTGGTCGGGAGACTCTTCCCCCGAGACGTACAGCGTGCGGATGCCGGCGTGCTCGAGGCGCGCCGCGCACTGCAGCAGCAGGGTGGATTTTCCGATGCCGGGCTCGCCCCCCACCAGCACGACCGAACCCGGCACGATGCCGCCGCCCAGCACGAAGTCGAACTCGCGCAGGCCCGTTTGCCACCGCTCCAGACGCGGCCCCCCGCCCAGGGCGGACAGGCGGACCGGCGGACTGCCGGACGGGGAGACGCGATTCCTGTCGGGCCGTCCGCTTGACCGCCCGACCGCCTCTTCCACGAGTGTATTCCACGCCCCGCAGGAGTCGCAGCGGCCCGCCCACTTCGGCTGCTCGGCCCCGCAGTCGGTGCAGCGGAACACCGAATGCGCCCTAGCCACGGATCGCCTCGGCTGGCGCCTCGCGCGACGAGAAGTTGTCGAACCGCGTGTATTCCTTCGCAAATCGGAGCTTCAGTCGCCCGGTGGGGCCGTTTCGCTGCTTCGATAGCAAGATCTCCGCCACCCCGGCGGTTGGATTCCCACTCTCGTCCTCCATTATGTCGTACATCTCTGGACGGTAGATGAAGATGACGACATCTGCGTCTTGCTCAATTGCCCCCGACTCACGCAAATCAGAAAGCTGTGGCCGTCGATCTTTTCCCCGTTGCTCAGGCGCACGAGAGAGTTGAGAGAGCGCAAGGACAGGAACGTCGAGTTCTTTGGCGAGGGCCTTAAGTGATCTGGAGATTAGGGAGATTTCTTGAGTGCGGTTTTCGGCTTCCGACGCGGCGTGCATCAACTGCAAGTAGTCCACAATCACAAGATCGATGTTCTGCTCGGCTTTGAGACGGCGGGCTTTGGAGCGCACCTGTAGGGGCGTCAGGGCTGGACTGTCGTCGATCCACAATGGTGCGGTGCCTAGGAGGCCCGCCGCCTTGGCAAGCTTCGGATAGTCGTCATCCCGTAGCTGAGCTCGGCGTAGGTGTTGTGCGTCCACCCACCCCTCGGAGCAAAGAAGGCGCTGAACAAGAGCGTCAGCCGACATCTCGAGGGAGAACATCGCGACTCGCGATCGGTGCTCGATGGCTGCATACTGAGCCACGTTCAACACGAATGCTGTCTTGCCCATCGACGGGCGTGCTGCGATGATGACCAGGTCGCCCTTTTGGAAGCCTGCGGTCAGGTCGTCAAGATCCTTGAATCCTGAGGGTATGCCAGTTAGGCCCCCGCCCGAACCCTGTAGCTTCTCTATCCGTTCCATTGCGGGCCATACCAACTCCTTGATCCGCACGAACGCTTCTGCCCGGTGGAGCTGCGCTACTTGAAAGACCCGCTGCTCAGCGACATCGAGCACTTCGCTTGAACTGCCGTGACTGTCGTAGACGTCCTGGATGATGCTCGTCGCGGCCTCGATGAGCCTGCGTTGAATTGCTTTATCTCGTACAATCCTGCCGTGGTACTGGACGTTGGCGGCCGTTGGGACGACGTCGATGAGCGCCCCGATGTATTCAAGCCCTCCGGCTCGGTCAAGATCACCGCGCTGCAACAGCTCCTCTCGCAGCGTGATCGGATCGATCACGTCACGGCGCTCCGTTATCGCAGCCATCGCTCTGAAGAGGATGCGATGGCCCTCTTTATAGAACATCGAGTCGTCGAGCTCCTCGACGGCCCTCAATGCAGCATCCTGATCGAGGAGCATGGCGCCTAGCACAGCTTGCTCCGCCTCGTTGCTCCACGGAGTTTGGCGAACGTGCTCTCGCTTAAGAGTTGAGGATTCGGGAGGCGATGCTGACGTCATGCCAGGTTGGCCGTTTCCAGTTTGGGTTCCGAAGTAAAGCTGCCGGATGGTAGGTCACGACGACTGGAATGCCCCGCAAGCGATGGACCTGATTGCGCAGCGCGCCGAGCGACTGCTTGGTGTTGAGGAGCGTCTGCGCCGCCGTGCCGCCCATGGCCAGAATCACGGCCGGTTTCACCAGCTCGATCTGGCGCAGCAGATACGGGAGGC
>WNFY01013001.1_pt1 | contig 16307 bp, 13 predicted proteins | sample 5400091 | NCBI WGS metagenome assembly WNFY01 (sample SAMN13153364, study PRJNA577476) | soil metagenome | isolation source: 60 cm soil or saprolite under grassland replicate 1 | place: USA:California | collected 2016-06-15
GTGCTGTATGGTCCAATCAGCATACCATAGCCACCGGACTCGCCCACAGCCTTCACGACCAGTTCATCCAGGTGTTCAAGCACGTAGCTGCGCTGAGAATCGTCTGAGAGCAGGTAGGTCTCTACGTTGGGCAGAATTGCTTCTTCGCCCAGGTAGTAGCGAATAATGGCAGGCACGTAGGCATAGAGCGCTTTATCATCGGCGACGCCTGTACCAATCGAGTTAGCAAGCCCCACATTACCAGCGCGATAGGCATTAAGCAGGCCAGGAACACCAAGCGTTGATTTAGGGTGGAATGCAAGTGGATCAAGGTAATCATCATCGATACGCCGATAGATCACATCGACGCGCCTTAATCCCCCTGTGGTGCGCATGTACACAATATTATCGTGGACCAGCAGATCGCGTCCCTCAACCAGCTCGATGCCCATCTGCCGTGCCAGGAAAGTATGCTCAAAATAGGCTGAGTTATAGACTCCCGGTGTCAGCAGGACAATCGTCGGGTCTGGGCGACTTACCGGAGCGAGTGCCAGTAGCGTACTCAGCAGCACCTGCCCATAGTGATCGATCGGTTGCACGCCATAGCTACCGAACAATGAAGGAAAGACACGCTTCATCACCTGGCGATTGGTCAGCATATAGGATACCCCACTAGGTACACGCAGATTATCCTCCAGGACCGCGAAGCTCCCATCCGGCAGACGCACAAGATCCGTACCGGCAATTGAGACATAAATATCGTGAGGTACGTGCAGGCCGCGCATCTCGCGCCGGAAGTGGCGACAGCTATAAATCAGCGAGCGGGGTACTATGCCTTCTGAGAGAATATGCCCATCGTGATAAATATCCTTGAGGAAGAGATTGAGAGCAGTAATACGTTGTGTCAATCCCCGCTCTATACGGTCCCATTCAGTACTGGTAATGATGCGTGGTAACAGATCATAGGGCCAGACCCGCTCGGTTCCTTCATCATCGCCATAGACCGTAAACGTGATCCCTTGATTGAGAAATGCTCCCCACACGAAACTATGTGAGGCTCCATTGCCAGGGATCGTTCTCTTGAGAGAATCGTTGTAACAATCGTACTAGCCAGAGGACCGGTTTGTCAAGATTATGAAAAATCTGGGTCTGCATCCTTGGGCAATTCCCTCGTAGGGGCCTGCCTTGCGTGGGCCCTGGGTGGGTTGATATGTTGGCTCCCAGGGCCCACGCAAGGCAGGCCCAATATGCGTCAACCGAAGCCACGGATGAGTTTTGGATTCTCAAGAAGCTGAGCGGTGTTGGGCCGCGTCTCACGAGGCTCGACCCGACATCCCTGGCTCATGCCCGCGAGAATGCGAGCGATCACCCCTTGCAGGGTCATCGCTCCCGCCAGCGCAAAACACAGCGCGGGAGCGGCCCACTGACTCATCTGTTGCGCCTTAAAGATGCTGCGCCTGGGATCGTGCCAACAGCCCAGTAGCAGCATCCAATGCTCGATGAGCAAGCCGATCAGCTTGGCATAGATTTCCGTTTCGATGCGCACCGCTTTTTCGCTGCGCCAGGTATCCACCTGGCCATACTGCTTCCATAATTTCCACAACAACTCTTCCTGCCAACGCATGCGCATGAGCACCAGTACCTCGTTGACGCTCAGCCGCTCGGCTGGCACATTGCTCAGCAGGATCGTCCAGTCTGCCAGTCGCAGCTTGCTAGCCGACGCCCGTTTCTGCTTGCGATGCTCCTTAGCAACCCGACGGCCTCCCTTGCCCTTACGCCTGGGTCCACAGCGCTGAGCTCCTTTGCGATGAGCCGGTTTGCAGGTTCTGACTCTGGCTCGCTCACGCCTCTTTTGTGCCTGCTCGTTACTGACTCTGACCGCGATCAAGCGTACGGGCAGACGCTCCTGGGCTCCCACTTGCACCCAGCAATCGATCTGCGTTTCTTGCTGGTGCAGCTTGAGGAAAGTCTCCAGGCGGTATTTGACCCCGTGGCTGTCATAAAGACACAACTGCGATTTGGCCCCCGTGATCCAGAAGTGATCGACTCCCCGCTTGCGCATGTCCTGCAAGGTGAAGTAGCCGATGTCACTCACCAAGAGGCTGCCTGCTGGCATCGGAGTCTCGATGGCCTCTCCACTGCGTTCGGCCTCTCGTCCCGCTTGCAGCCAGGGGCCTTGTAAGCCTCCTCGCCCCATCTCCCAACGCACCTGCAAACGCAAGCTGCTGGGAGCAGAATGCTCCGTACTTCCTCCACAGCCCCCATAGCGCTCGGTCAGTTCCTCGGGCAGACTCACGATGCTGCCATCCTGCAGATAGACCCCGTGAAAGCGGCTCAAGAGCGGTGCGACCTGTCCGTCGCTACAAATCACTTGCTTGCCTGCCTCTTGCAGGACCGCTTTGAGCAACTCCACTGAGGACTGGCTGAAGCGTTGCTCCACCGCTTGTTTGCTCACCGAAGCCCCCAGGGTGCCGGCCACATGCCGCAGGTGCGTGTAACTGGCCTGGGGCCGAGCCATCCAGCCAAAGACCAGGCTCTGGACAAAGGTCGGCCCATCTAAGCGGGCAGTGCTGCGTTGCACAAAACCCGTTTTGCGCTCCATTTGGCGAGGGTACTCCTGCACGATCCACTCGATCGTCTGGCTGATTTGTGGTACAGTACTCATAGACATGATCCTTTCTGATGGGAGATTCCGCTGAAAACGTCTCTTGGATTCTACCATCTCAAAGGACCTTTTTTTAACCTCATCCTTTCTTAGATTGACGCATATTGGCCTTTCTTAGATTGACGCATATTGGGCCTCCCTTGCGGGGGCCCTGTGGGCAGATCTATTGGCTCCCAGGGCCCCCGCAAGGGAGGCCCCTACGGGCCAATAAAGGGTTGCAGATAGGGGCGTTGGGCCTCCCACATCTCGTCAAACATCGTGCTTATCTCGGCTGGCGAGCAAACGGCAGCGGTCAGCGGATCAAGCATCAGCGCATAGCGCGCGGCATCTTTATTGCGCTGGAGCAAAGCATCAAGCATCAAACTATGTACCGTCATGTGCGCACGATTCCACCCGGCCAGTTGCTCAGGCAGAGGTCCAAAATGAGTCGGCTGAACGCCGTTGCGATCGACGAGGCAGGCGACCTCAACACATCCAGCGGGTAAGTTGTCGATCAGACCAGTATTGCGTATGTTGCCGTAGATTACCGTAGGACGATTCATCGTCATCGCCTCAATAATGTTGGAACCGTATTCGTGGCTCCGGGTAAAGGGAATAGCGCGGGTACCTGCCAGCATTTCACGGATGGAGGTGTCGTTCTGTTCACGCCAGGTGGGCCAGTTGTTCGCATAGAAACCAGTTTCACCCAGATAGCCATCGCGGCAGTAGCGCTTGATCAAATCAGGTCGTTTACGAAAGTAAGGGACATACTCCGAAAAGTGTCCACTGCTCTCGGTCACAAACGCTCCCAGGTAACGCATAATCTCAAAGCGAATGGGATCGCGTTCATAGACCTCGGACAATCCGGCCCTTTCACGGAGTCGGGGATACATGTCTTGCCCCTGGTAACGCAGCTCTGTAAACCAGGCATTATGGTTAATGCCTGCACAGCGCCATTGGAGTTCGTGATAAGGAACTTCCAGGTATTCGGCTAATAGCCTGGAAGTATGCTGTACACTGTGACACAGGCCCACTGTGGGCATGCTGGTACCGACAAGCGCGACCAGGGTGAGTATCGACATGGGATTGGTATAGTTAAGCACCCAGGCCTGGGGACAGAGCTGCTCGGCATCGTGCAGAATATCGAGCCAGGCAGGGCCGGTACGCAGTGCTTTGAAGATGCCTCCTGGTCCAATAGTATCGCCAATGCACTGATTGACGCCATACTTCAGAGGAATATCGAAATCGTGGCGCACATTGGCCAATCCGGCTACTTCAATTGAGTTGATAATAAAATCGCTGCCCGCCAGCAGATCGCGCCGCTGAGTAGAGGCCCGCACGCTCCAGTGCTTACCACTGAGAGCAATAAGTCGCTCAGCGACCTGATGCGCTAACTCCAGGCGCGTAGGATCGATATCCACGAGCGCGAAACAACCCTCGTTCAGCCCCTCGATCTGCAAGATGTCGGTCATGAGTTGACGAGCGAAAACGGCGCTCCCGGCACCTAAAATAGTAATATATGGCATGGTTAAGGCAACTCCTTACTGGTCTGCATATCTATTATGTCATTGAAGAAAGGCCCTTATCAAGTATTAGTCGCCCGTGTGGGCCCGTAGAGGCGTGCCTTGCGTGCGCCGGGTGCGTCCACGAGCAATCCCGCCCCACATCAGCAAAGTCCTCCCAACCGATCCGGCGCACGCAAGGCACGCCTCTACGGGTAATAGCAGCGTGGAATCTGGCCGCGTATGATATCATAGATACCACACATAGAAATGGGCATCATCCAGATTTTTCAAGAAGGAACATATTATATGGCTCTTACTATTGGTATTATTGGTCTACCGCAGAGCGGTAAGACGACGTTATTCAATGCGCTGACGAAGGCAAATGCGCCTGTTAGCGGCTATGCAACGAGTACCGTACAGGCAAATGTTGCGGTAGTGCAGGTGCCAGATGCCCGTCTTGAGCCACTGGCTAAGATTTTCAAGCCCAGGAAGGTTACGTACACGACCGTTGAGTTTGTAGATGTAGCGGGTATGGGACAGGGTGCTCAGGCTGGCAAGGAGAAGCGCGAGGGGCTGAGTGCCGAATTTCTGGGGCACATTCGCAATGCCGATGCGTTGGCGATTGTTCTGCGCACGTTCGTCAATGACAATGTGCCGCATATCTACAATAACATTGATCCCAGGCGCGACCTGGAGAGTCTTAACGCGGAACTGGCGTTAACCGATCTTGCTACGGTCGAGCGGCGTATTGAGCGTACGACAAAGGCAGCTAAGTCGGGTGATAAGAAGTATCAGCACGAGCTGGCGGCTTTGCGGCGCTTGCAGGAGGCACTTAACGAGTTGAAACTGGCAAGCCAGGTGGAACTGGAACCACAGGATCATGCGATCCTTGACGAACTCTTCTTGTTGACTCTGAAGCCACGCATGTATGTGCTTAATGTGAGCGAAGATATGCTTGGTCCCGCTAATGAGCTGCTGGCGAAGATTAGTGCGGGTGAAGATGTGAAGGCTGATACGCTGGCTGACGAACTGAAGGGTATTGCGACGATTGCCAGGCATGCGAAGAGCGAGGGTGCCGAGGTCGTTGCGGTTTCGGCACGTCTGGAGGCTGAATTGGCGGAGTTGTCCGCAGAGGATGCGCACGAATATCTGGAGTCGCTTGGTCTGCCTCAACTGGGTGCGGATCGCGTGATTCAGGTTGGCTATCGCCTGCTTAATCTGATCACCTTCCTCACTGCTGGCGAGGACGAGGTGCGTGCCTGGACTGTCACAAAAGGAGCGAAAGCACCCGAGGCAGCCGGTAAGATTCACTCGGATATCGAGCGTGGCTTTATCCGTGCCGAGGTAACGCGCTTCGAAGATTTTATGGCTTGCGGTTCGTTTGCTGCTGCTGCCAAAAAGGGATTGCAACGGCTTGAGGGGAAAGATTACGTCATACATGATGGCGACATCGCCCATTTTCGCTTTAATGTGAGCAAGTAGGAACCCGATTCATCCCTCCTGTATTGGAGGGGCTACATTGACGTGATCCCTACCTACATCGATTGCATGGTTGATAACAAATTGTCGGGCAGAGAGGTCCAAGGGTCGGGTGGGATGAACCCGACCCCTATTGGAAGATCGTTATCTGCTAGGAGGCACCGCTGATATTTTCTTCTTTCGGCATTTCGCGCAGTACATGTGGTTGCGCAATAAGCATCCATATAAAGTAGATCAGCCCGATACCAAACATGACTCCACAATATGCCCAGGATGAAGCAAATGATGAGTCGCGGAAGATGGCTATCTCAAACAGCAACCAGACAAGCGAGAGCACGATGATGGGCCACTCAAACATGCCCAGGCTGAACCCATGTGTCTGCGGCAGCTTACGTCGCGCATAAATGTACAGGATGACCGTCACCAGGTAGATGGTTGCTGGCAGCAATGTTGAGGCTGAGAACAGACTCGTCAGGGTGTTTGTCTGGTTCGCGAATATAGCGAGCACCACTTCACACAGAATGCCCGAAAGCAACGTTGTCGCCACTGGAGTTCCTGTGTTCCTGTTTACCTGGCTGAGGACTTGATAACCAGGGAAGCGCTGGTCGCGTGACATCGCCCATGTCAGGCGTGTGGCAGTGATAAAGATGACCAGCCCACAGGCGAAGATCGAGAAGGTGACCAATACCAGGAAAATGTCGCCAATAACGATGCCGAGCGTCTGCGTGACGATATTCGCAACCGGTGTTGCAGAAGCGGAGAGCGCTTTAATATCGCCCGACGCCAGATTAAGCGCGATGAGGAAGACAAAACCCACGATACCGCTCAATGCAACGGCTGACCACATAGCGAAAGGTACAACCCGGTGCGCATCCTGTGTCTCCTCAGCCAGATTAGCCGCCGCCTCAAATCCTACGATGGTGTAGGCACCAAGCAGGAATGAGAACATGAATGGCCCTGTGGAGGTCAGTCCACCGAGATTGAAATAGCCATTGGGCGATACGACGCCCATGCTGAACAGATGATCAGGATGCAGGAGTCCTCGCACTGCACCAACAACAATGAGCAGGACTGTGAGTCCCAAGATCCCCACTACCTCTGTACCAACCGCTGTATTATTAATGCGGGTTGACCACAGTGTAGAGAACACGATAAGTAGCATCTGTATTATAATGATGATAGCCGTAGCAAGCCAGGCGTTCTGGGGAGTCTCCGTATAGTTGAAGAGGCTAGGCAGAACGGTCTGCGCAATGGAGTAGTCGACCGATACAACAACGATGGTCAGACAATTCTCTACAGCGAGATGTAACCGCTACCGATGTCGCGCTACTAGCTCGCTTGCTTACCGTGGACGCCTGATTCGTAGCAAGTATGCGGTGATCTACTGCATATCAATTAGTACAAGCAGATAAAGACTTTTTGTTCTTTATCTGCTTTTTTGTACATCCTTGTATGGGGCTGGTTGTGGAAGTAGCCTCCTACACTGCGGAATTAGGTAAACAGGTGTGGTTTCTGTGCTTTCAACAATTTTATGCCCAATTCTGCTACAGCATCGCTTTGCCCGAACGGACTTTTAAGCAGTCCTTGGTGCAATGCGTCCAGACGAGCAAAGTTTATAGGTGAGTTGATAAGATCTTGTACAAAGGGAATTGCAAGTTGTGCATGCGTTGTTGCCATCTCATACTCACCAGCAACAAAATAGGACTTTGCCTGGAGAAAAGCGTTTTCTGCATGGCGGGTTTTGAACCCCTGTGTCCGTTTCATTGCTTCATCCAGTTCTTTCTCGCGTGCTCTCTGAGGAAACCGTAATGTTTTAACGGGAGAGGCAAGATAGGCATATGCCTTATCGAGATGGTATCTTTCTTCGTCCAGCCTAGCAGGTATCCGTTTATCATCAGTCTCACTCCCTATTGCCTTTCCTGCCTCGTCTATCATATGCAATGCTGTAGCAAGCTGTTTTTGACTCTGTGCTACATGAGCATGTGCGCCACCCGCCAGCAGTACCGTGAGTGCATGCCGCTGTGCAGAGACGAGACCCTCAAGTTTTATTGCCTCATTAAAGGTACTAATAGCAGCGTCAAAGTCAGGTTTTGCGGCCTCATAGCCATACGTGATAGCCGTGATCTCCCCCTTGTCCAGATACACCAGACCGCGTTCACGAAATCCATAAGACAATACGGTATACAACTGGTTATCCTCAGCTACGATAATGGCTCTATCTAACAAGGTAATTGCCTCGTCGAATCGATAGTGAGAAAGAGCAATATTTGCCGCAAGGATATGATATTCACACCAGAGCTGCAGCAGCTCTTGTTTCTCTGGTGACCTGGTACTGAATGCTTCGTTTTGCAGAGAGCTAATCCGATGCAGAATGTTTTGGAGTATCTCACTGAAATTGCCTAGTTCTCCCCACGAAGCGCAATACCTTTCCAATGTTGTACGGTATTCCTTAACATTTATTGGTTCCCTCTTGAGGATAAGATGCAATGTTTTCGTGAGTACCTTTGGGGGTTGGTTTAGTTCTTTCAGACCAAACGATGCAGCAGGAATACCAAGCAGCATTGCTAGTACCCAGCGTCGTTTGGGATCTTTTGGCACCTGGTTTTCTTTTTCCATGAGCTGTATCCATCGAGCGGTAATTGCCTCGTCCTCATCCTCGCCTTGTTCCCTCAACACTTCGGTGTAGCGAATTGCAAGATACCTTGAACTCCATCCTTTGACAAACAAGCGGAAATACCGCATGACTGCACCATAATCAGGATTGCCGTCTTTATCTTTTGGAATAATGACATTGCCGTCTTTGTCTAGTGGCAGCCGAAATTTCTCCGGCGGTCTGTTCTTTTGTTTCTGTTGTGTGGACACGGTAAGCCTCCCTTGTTGCACTCCAACGTATTACCCCATTATATGGAAGGCTACCTGTCCTGTCCATTTTCACTCCTTTTGGGTTGCCGAAACGAAGAACCAGGAGAAGAAAATGAGCAAAAAACTTCGCACCCTCTCTCCCCCGCTTCGCTACTCTAGTATGTGGATGAGCATGAAAGATGCTTACCTGATTGTTTCAAGTATGTCATTACGCGTTAGGGTATGTCAATCTAAGAGAGAGGGAGTACATCATGTCAAGCGAAGTACAAAGCGTACAACAAATCCGTAACCAGATAGAGCAAGAACTCGTGTCAATGCGTCTTGGGCTGTATGGACTTGCCGCAGGAGTCGCAAAACACCAATTTATTGAAATGAAAATGCACCGACTGGGAACCTATGAGGATGAACTCGCAGCTCATGTCGGCAAAGAGGAAGCTACCCAGTTTTCCTGCCAAACCTATATGCGTGTTTTGGAGGAAAAAGAGCCCGTATGACCAGAAACCACTACAAGAAAGGATACACCAGATGAGTGAGCAATTGCGGTGGAGTGCAACCAGAACCTCCCTTGTTGCCTCCAAAGGAGGCATGCTTATTGAAGTCCCCCTTGTAGTTTTTCAGCGCCATTTTGTGGCGTTTCTTGCCCAACAGGAGATGACGTTTAAGACGTGGAGCCAATTGGACCGGCAAGCAAGAGCGGCATGGGAGAAACAATGTGCACTGGAAGATTCGTTCAAAGCAGATCTTGACTACTGGATTGCCTTAGACGGGCAAGGAGTCATTGTCAGACACCAAGGAGTGGAGTCCCACGGTGAGCGAACGTGACAGCCCTTTCGTCCCTGGAAGTGAGGCCAGCCTGCAAAAGAGAGAGGCAATCACTCAGGCGATGGAGGAGTATATTGCAGGAAACCCTGAGCATCGGGGGTTTACGTTTTTTCTTCCCTCACGCCAGGACATCCACGTGATCAAGCAGGCAGCAGCGAGCATAAGCTTGAAGATAGGAAAGCCCATTGATATTGTGTATCCGTATGAAGGAGACAGTGAGCACCACGGATGAGTGACCTTCTTGCCTTTACCCAAATACGCAAAGCCTCAAAGGAGACTCGACCAGGAAAAGAGAGAGCGGATTGTCCAGGCATTAAACACCCTTGCAGGGACGCAGTACTGCCTGAGCGACTTTTACGATACGACCATGCTGTCTCCCCCGTGGTCTTTGCCCAGAGACATATAGCTTCATCAGGAGGAGAGTTTTTGTTGTCGTGTATAGCAAGAAAAGGAGAAAGGTATGCACCACGGTTTGGGAAGCATCCGAATGACCAAAGAGTATTTAAACTTTCAACACGTGCGCAGAGAGGCAGGGCTAACATCCAGAGCCGTTGCGCAAGCGGCTGGTGTGCCGTTGCGAGACGAGTATGTATTTGAGCTTGGTGCAAAAGTCGATCAGGAAACCAAACAAAAGCTTATTCAGGCACTCTCTACCCTCACAGGACACGCCTATACTCTTGCTGATTTTGAGCCTGATGAGACACCAGCCCACGGCCTGCATCCGCTAAGCAGAGCACCACTGCCAGACAAACAGCCATAAGGAGATGTGGTTCATGGAGGACAATACGTATATCAATAATCCCGAGAGCACAGGAGAACTGGTCAGGCTTGATCATCAAGAGCAACTGGTACAAAAGGCGGTAAAGCTGCTTCCAGGATGTTTAGCAGACACAAAGCTTACCAGCGTCTTAGATATTGGCTGTGGGGCAGGAAGGTGGGTACTGGATATGGCTTTTTTCTCTCCTGACACAGAAGTGGCAGGGATTGATTGCAACAAGACTTTGGTTGATTATGCCAATGCCAGAGCCCGCTCGCAACGGCTTACCAATGCCTCCTTTGGCCTTGCTGATGCTCTTGACCCGCACGGACTGCCATTTGATCCTGCCTCATTTGATCTCATCCATCTTCGGTTTGCTGCCGGATGGCTCCTGCCTGATGCCTGGGAGGAACTGCTCAAACGCTGCTACGAGTTGCTCAGGGAGGGAGGGTATATGGTCATTGCTGAAGGGGAAGGGATGTATACCTCCTCTCCTGCACTGAACAAATTGTATGCGCTGTTATGCTTGGCAATGTATGAAACCAAGAGAAGTCCCTCAAACAATCCCACCTTTATGGGAGTGGCAGCAAGGCTTGGGTATTTATTGACCACCCTTGGCTACAAAGAGGTTCGTGGGGAGGCAGGCATGCTTGACTATTCGTTTTATCATCCCGAGGCAAATACGCAATGGCGCGATAGTTTCCGTCTGCTGGTGCACGAAACGGCACCGTTTCTGCTTAGCGCAAAGGTTGCTACTGCGGGAGAGTTGGCAGAGGTATCAAGAGAAATAGACATTCAGATGTTTCAAGCAGACTTTTATGGTATCGGGTCGCTGTTTACTTTTTATGGACAGAAGTAACAGAAAAAACAACGATCTCGCATCCCGCCACTAACCAGGCGGGATGCTTTTTTACCTCCTCACTCCCCTATCACCTTTCGAGTAATTCGTACTCCCCTTTCCTTTTGTGCCTGACGTTGGTTCGTTGGTAATCAGTTGCAGTGTCTCCGTGGGCTAATGAGATGCTCTTTTGTGCCGATTAGAACTATGTGGAGCAAGGACAATATTGAAGTATATAAATAGATATTATCCTATAACTTGCATCTTGGTTGTATTTATAGTATGCTCCGTCAGCTTGCTTGATAGCAGGCTAGGTACGAAGGGTTTTCGTATCTGAAGCACGTTTACAATACAAGATCGGAGAAAAAGACGTTGAAAAAGAACGTAGGAAAATTCACAACCCGTGTATTCCTTTTGGTCAGCTTCTTGTTGACATTGGTGTTTGGTTCGTTTGTGGCAACACAAACGGCACCAAAAGCGCAGGCAGCAAGCACGACACCTATTCATGCAGGAGATTCTTGGAAGGGAACAGAAAACTACTTTGATGGAGAAACCTATCCCGCAACACTCAAAATTACTTCTATCAACCCGAATCAGGAAGATCCCATCACAGGGTACTGGAATTGGGATATGAGCAATGAACCTTATCCAATAGTTTTTTCAGGAACTGAAGAAACCTATGCACAGGCATATCCAGGGTCATTGACGGATGTAATAAATGTTTGGGGCTACTCCCCAGTTGATCGATACATCAGTTTCAAGATGACTGGAACGAAACTTGGTTATATAGTTGAAGGTACCAACGGTGATCTAAAGGGGATTTATACTGGCTTGGGCGCTGACGAGTGGCTTGCTAAGTTCTCTCTCACCAAAGTCACACCGGCACGTAAGAACTTAGTTGTTGTTGTTGATGGAATAGGGAGCGCGCTTACTTCTTCTCAAGCAAATGGGAGAGGAAAAGATGGAACTGATTATCAAAACGGTTGTCTGATTCCCTGCTATGGTTTTTTCCTAAATTCAGGAAGCATATCTGGGATCGTCCCATTCCTTCAGAATAACAGTGCTACGTATAAGAATGCTCGCGTCATCGTGTATAGTTATGCGGGTTACCATGACAATGGACAGCCGAATGCCTACACGTGTCGTGACACTTTCGTGAATCCGCTCGTGAAAGATGCTCAGCGTCTCGCTGACCAGATCAACGCAGCTTTGAAAAGTGATCCCAACCAAGATATTACCTTGCTTGGACACAGCCAAGGAGGACTAGTCCTCCTCACCTACATTACCGCACTCGTGGCGAATAATGGCAGTGTACACGGATTACCAACAGGTGCGCATCTGAAATATGCAGCGACCTTTGATTCACCGGATGCAGGAGTGTCTGATGCTGCATCGTACCGTAAAGACGCAGAAGGTTTTTATCGAGGAAAGCTCGGTTGCTCAAGCCTTACATCAAAAGACAAATTGGTAAGCCTTGACAACATGCAGGCAATCTATAAAACCGCAACGAATAAGGACGCTCGTGGAGAGACCGCAAGCATTCTTAGTGCTTTATTGAAAGGAAAGAACACGAAGACTCAGGACGTTTTGAGGCAGGCGAAGAAGCAGTTTGGATTGTCGTTTATGACGTTTGCTAATCTGAATGACCTTTTGTGGTTACCTGGTGCATGCAAGCAAAATGTTCAAAACTTTCAGAGCACTGCTTGGGTTGCTGATGGAGGTTCTAACTCAGGAATTTATCGAAGAACCTTGTCACTAGGAAACTACACAGGCTGTGTGTACTTCTGGCTCGACAAGAACATAAACCTGGCCCTTGGTCTAGCAAACCACTTTCAAGTGTTGAATAATACTTTTGTAGAAAGAGCTTTGCTGGAATTTGTGGAAGGGAAGACGCCAGACAACTACTAAAACCGATCTTTGTAAAGTTTAAAGCTAAAGCCATCTGCTAGAAAGTCTAACAGATGGCTATTTTTTTGTTTTATAAAGCTTTCCGCCTTTTGCAACTCTTTATAGTATGAACTATGTTAATCACAACACACACAACAAGGTACACAAAAAAACAGTAAAGGATGGCATTAAAGACTAAGACACTAAGAGCATAACGGATACCTAAGTCATTGCTGTTTTCAAAATAGGAGGCTATATGGGTAGGAATAGGAACGATAAAGCCCTCACCCCAGGGTATGTCATGAGCTGATTGTATAGATAGAACTACAAGAAAAAGAATAATAGCAAAAATAAATAATACAGAGCTACTAAAAATCTTCCAAAATGTTGGCTTTAGAAATGCTATATATTTCATGCTTTCATCATACCAATAGTAAGAACGATACTGCAAAGAGAAAAAGCTTCACTGAAGCCTGGATCTTTAGCAATCTGCCCCACGGAATGATAATCATGAAAAAGGGCTCTACCTGAGACGTCGTTGTGATACAAAACGTGTATCGCACCAAACGTTGGTAAAGCCCGTAGGTACATCCGCAAGGGGTACGTTCTCCAAACAGTGTAGCGTAGTGTCCACTCTTTGCGGAAAACTCATGTTTTCTTCGCAGTTGTCCCTCACCGCTTCCTTGACCACATCCCTTGTTTGACGGGATGGGTACGCCTTACTCTACGGTAGAGATGTGAAGCACCTGCACCACTTCGTTAGGATCAAACGGTTCCGCTCTGCCGTCACCAACCCAGGTGTGCGTTTGTGCGTTGAGCTTGAGCCGAACATGCTCGGAATTACTTAGTTTCGTGAATATTTCTCCATTTTGTCTTCGGTAGATCGGGGTATGGATAACCAGACTCCCAATCGTCTTGTGACGGGGTGGAGCGACCGTGGTGAGCGAAAGAAGCATCTGCGCATCAAGGTCTGCCAGACAGGTTAAAAAGGCTTGAACGTGCTTGGGAGCTTTTTCCTCAACATGTTGCAGTACCCCTAAGATCTCTTCTGGCTCGAGCGTTTGTAGATACTGTCTAACCGCCGTGAGGTTCTTTTGCGCAAGAGACTGCACAACAAAGGTAAGCCTTTCCTGGTTGGGTGGATTGGTATAGTGGAGCACCTCAACCTCCTCATCGGGATCTTCAATTGCTTCTACCTGACCCGCAGGACTCCACGATCCATCGTTCTCGTTTTGCTTGATGGGAATGTGCAACAGATTACTCAGCTTCAAAAAGACCTCTCCGGTTTGTCTTCGATAGACTGGCTGGTTGAGAACCAGGCTCCCTATCGTTACTTCCTCAGAGATAGATGCTGGTTGTTCGCTTTCTGCTGGTATGTCTTCCTTTTCCGTTTTTTGCACTAGTTTCGTTTCTTCGTTTTCCTCGTCTTTTGCTCCTGCGCTCTTTTGACGAGTCACTCCTCTGCGCCAGAGCGTTAAGTAAAGAAGAACCATAACGAACAGGAATGTAGCACGCGAGACCTCACGGGTTTCAGAAAACAAAGACCCGATAAGAGCGATTGCTACGAGAAGGCCGCTTCCAACAAGCGGAATATCGATCCGCTGTTTCTTCTCCCTCTCCTTTGCTGCGGTGTGTGCTGCAAGTAGCAGAGGAAAGCACGCTACAAACAGCAGGAGGTTGTTAAGAAGACGTGGTAATCCCACGACGATTGTTGCCATACCGATGAGCGTAAGCGCCACACTAACAATGACTAAAACATACAGAGAAACAATGGAAGGGTGATGCTTCATGACCTTTTCCTTTCGAGATCAGTACACTAAACAGGTCTCGCGCTTCCCATTGGTAGCCTGCTGCATGCTTCTGTTTAAACCAGAGGCACACGGCTACCAAAAGGGGAGGAGTGCGCAACAAGGTGTTAAGGAACGGCAGCGATGATGAAACAAGGCATCATCGTTCCATACAAAGCTAGCAAGGCAATGTCTCGAGAGAAGCTCAGGTGCGTAAGAATACGGTCTGCGGAGAACATTGAGAAAAATTCTCTAAAGAGTTTGCTGAAAGTGTCGATAGTAAGGATGGGGATAGTATGATAAGGGTGAAATGAGCCTGCTTAATGGTGTAGTTTCAAGAACGTATCAGCGAGCCGTTACGTAGGTAACAGGCAATAGCTATTATTGTAGCAAGCAGCGCGATTTCACTATAAATACGGCTCATCTTCTGATACGTCGAACGACCATGGGACATTTCTATTATCGATTAGTAAACTCCATTTTAATCTTGACAACTATCCCATAGCGTTCTATATTGTCATCTAAGAATGTGTTCCGAACAGTTCCACACAGGAGCATCATCATGCAAACAACAACCAGCTATGAACTTTCTTTAGGTGGAGAAACGGGAAAAGCAGCAGAACTTGTTGCGACAATTACCGCACGTCTGAATAGTTTCTCTGAGCTGGAAAGGGTTGTTAGTGTATCACTTAAAGACTCAGCCATTGTCCTGGACTTAGGCGACCTTTTTGATTTCAACGATATAGAACGGGACTTTATCCTATCTCAGTTACTCGATTTTATCAATGAGAAAGAAGTTAAATCTCTTCTTGAGAAAGATCCAAGAATCACCCTCACTGAAACCGACGGACGAATAGTCAACAAAGAGGTGACTCCTCTTTTAGAGACCTATACCCGCTTACAGCAAGAAAAAGATGTCCTTAAATATCCATCAGATCAAAAACTGAAAAGCGGGTTCTTTACTAACCAAGCGGTTTTTTCACTCAAAGAAGTGGACACCAAAACAGTTACTGTTTCTTGTAAGCCAAGAGTATTAAAACACCGATTTGTAGTCAGGTTGATGGTAGCAGATTTTCAAGATATGCTTATTAAGCTAATAGTGAATAATGCCAGTAATCGCCAAGTAGCTGCTTATACTTTATAGACAGAAGTGTGTTTGTCACGAGTGCAATTATATAGTTACGCTCATTTTTTTACCTTAGAGTTACTCTAATATATTCATATTTATCATAGACCAAAGACAAGCTCTCCTGATCGTACTCTTCCCTCCCCTCCTTTGGGAGCGTGAGGTAGACCATCGTTTAATAATTCATCAACAGAAGCTCCTGGGTTCTGTCGTGGGTTTTCTTCGTTCGTTGGGAATGCTTGTTGGTGTGGAATGATACTCTTCGCCAGTGTGAGGATGGATAGAGAGAGTCTAACAATGGATGAGGATAATAGCTGAGTGCAACGTAGCTTTGCGTCTGGTTCAGAAGGACAGCTAGCCGTTTATGATCATCCAGGGTGAATGAGTACTGATAATACTGCTCTACCCCGATATATGGCGGATCAACATACAAAAGGGTGCGAGGTGACTGACGCTGCGTAATGATCGGGGCAAAATCACGATTTTCAATCTCAACGCTGCGGAAGCGTTTGGTGAGACAGGCAAACACCTGCAAGACGTTGTGATAGCTCTTCCCTTTTGAAGAGTCTTTCTTCCTTGAGCTAATACTCCAGCCACTTGGTACGTTTTTCACCTCTGGCA
>WNFY01003682.1_pt1 | contig 16299 bp, 7 predicted proteins | sample 5400091 | NCBI WGS metagenome assembly WNFY01 (sample SAMN13153364, study PRJNA577476) | soil metagenome | isolation source: 60 cm soil or saprolite under grassland replicate 1 | place: USA:California | collected 2016-06-15
GAAAGACCACATGAAGCAAGTTAAGGTCTCGGTCATCGTGCCCGCTTACAACGCCCGCGCGACCAGCGCGGACTGTCTCGAAGCCTTGGAAGGCCAAAGCCTGCGCAACGAGTTGTGAGATCATGGTCGGGGATAGTTCACTGACGGCACGACAGCAGGTGTAGTAAATTTAGGGTTGTCGGTGGCGGTTTCACGCCGCGTCAATTCAATCGTTGGGTCGCGTCGCATTCAGTTTTGACATAACAGGCTGAACCAATCGCTCTTCATTGATACTCAGATTGAATCTTTGCAACGTTGCATCCCGAAGTTTGCGTCGCTGCGGTTAACGAAGAAATCACGCTGCGAGTTACATTCGATGGCAACTCAACAAAAGGTGAGCCGTGATTGCGTGTCCTTCATGAAATCTTTATCCTCTCAGATTGTCGCATTCGCGCGGCCATCTGAACTCTGACAGTCTGTATGCGGAGATAACAGAATAGATGTAAAGAGGCAAGGGAGGGTAAACGAAGCGTCTTGAGATCATTTTATCATCCGCACGGCCTGCACGACCCCCTCGTCTCGGTGATCCTCGCGGTCCATAATCGGGAGGGGTCGGTTGCCCGTGCCATCGCCAGTGTCCTGGCACAAACGTATCGCCACATGGAGCTGATCGTCGTCGATGACGGGTCCACCGACGGCACACGCGACGTGGTCAAATGCTTCGGCGCGCCGGTCACGCTCCTCGCGCAGGCGCATGCCGGTGTCTACGCGGCGCGCAACCTGGGCCTGCGCCACGCACGCGGCGAGCTGGTGGCCTTCATCGATTCGGATGACGCGTGGCTTTCCGATAAACTTGCGGCCCAGATACCGTTGATGCGCCGGCCGGAGGTGGGTCTGGTCTTCGGTGATGCCGTCCACGTCACGGCGGCAGACGAGGGCGCGCCGCGCACTGGACTGACGTCTTTTCGCGTGGCACCAGCGCGGCGTGGTCGCGTCGCCGACCGTTTCGCGCGGTGCAACTTTGTTCCGACCTGCACAGTGCTGGTGCGCCGCTCCTGCCTCGAAGAGACGGGCGGCTTCTCCGAGGCGAGCGAGCTGTCGGCGGACTACCTTGCGTGGTTCCGCATCGCCCTGCGCCACGAGCTGGATTATGTCGACCGCCCCGTAGCCGAATACACCGTTCACGCCGAGGGGATCAGCTTTGCCCTCGGCCGATCGCTCGCCGCGCGCATTGATCTCTTTTCTGCTGAACTTGCGCAGACCGTCGATTCGGCGAAGCGCGCGATGCTCCGGCGGCTGCTGTTCAATCTCTCGCTACATCTCGCACTCGCCGTGCTGCGCGGACGCGCGCGCAACGTCTCCAATCCCTTGCGGCTCGCTTGGCGCACAGCGTCGAGCATGGCGAGCATCGAAGCAGCATTGTGGACCGCCGCGTTCGCGGTCGATCAACTGCGCGTACGGACACGACGACTCTTCTCATGACCAGACCCCTCGTTAGCGTTGTCATTGAAACGATAACCGCGCGCTCTGGCTGTGCGACCGGATCGCTGGCCGATGACCTCGCCGGCACGCTCGACGCGCTCGACCGGCAGACGTACCCCCACGAGTTGATCGAGCGCATTGTCGTCCTCGATGATGAAGTCGCCGCCGCTGAGGCCGGCGAGCTTTGCCGGCGCTATCCGTCGGTGAAATTCTTGTCGTCGCCAGTGAGCAACTATTTCGCCGCGAAGAACGCTGGCGCGGCGGCGGCAGCCGCCGACGTCATTGCGCTGGTCGACGGCGACTGCGAGCCGGCGCCCGACTGGCTGGAGATGCTGCTGGCGCCGTTCGAGTCCGGCGTCGCTGCCGTCGCCGGGCGCACCCGGTACAAGGGCAGCTCATGGGCCGCGCGGACGTTTTCCATCCCCGATTTCGCCTACATTCTGGCCGAGGAGAAGGGCGGCGCATCAGGATTCAACATCAGTAATGTGGCATTCCGTCGCGAGGTGCTTTTGGCGCATCCGTTCGATACACGTATCGCCCGCGACGGCGGCTGCTACTTGCTCTTTCACCAACTCCGCGCGGGCGGCGCGCGCGTCCCCTATGAGCCGCGCGCCATGGACCGTCTGGACGACCGCGCCGTTCTTCGTGGGACGCGCCTCTTCCGCCGCCTCGGCGCCGTGGCGCTGGTGGCGATCATCGGCCGCCGCATCGTCGTCGACTGGCTGCGCATGCTGCGGCACCGCCGCCAGATCGGAATCCCGGTCGTTGCGCTGCCGTATTTCGGGGCCGTTGCGTTCGTGACGCGCTTCATTGAGCTGATGGGTGGACTGATGGCCATCATCGCATCGAGATCGTCAAGATAGGAGACTTGATGCTCCAAGGGGCCTCCATCGTCTGTCTGGCATCAATCGACTGGTCATTCAATTGGCAGATTCCGCAGGAGGTCGCGCTGACCTTCGTCAAAGGCGGCAACCGCGTGCTTTTCGTCGAGAACACTGGTGTCCGGTGCGCGGCCCCGCGCGACGCGCCGCGCCTCTGGTCGCGCTTTCGGAACTGGTGGCGCGCCCGCGGCGGCCTGACGCGCCTGGCCAGCGGCACCGACGTCTTCTCGCCGCTGCTGCTGCCACTTCCATACTCGCGTGCCGCAGTTTTCATCAACACGCGTGTGCTCGTTCGCGCCGTCCGCGCGTGGCTCGGCGATGGCGGTGGTCCGCTGATCATAATTACCTTCCTACCGACGCCGCTCGCGCGCGCGATAATCGGCGCGCTCAGTCCGGCACTCGTCGTCTACTACTGCCTCGATCGTCTGGCGGAAAGCTCGCCGGGCGCGCGGAAGGTTTTGCATTCGGAGCGCAGGCTCCTCGCCGAGGCAGATCTGGTGCTGGTGACCTCGGGCATCCTCTATGAGACGGCGGTGGAAGTAACGTCGCGCGTCGAGCTACTGGCAAGCGGCGTCCGCGTTGAGCAGTTCGAGCGCGCACGGCGGTCGCGCGCGGAGGCGCATGAGGCGTTCGCGGCTCTGTCACAGCCGGTCGTCGGTTACATAGGCAGCCTTCGCAGCGCGACTGATCTCGCACTGATGGTGCGCGCTGCGGAGCTCGCACCCGATTTGCAGTTCGTCCTGGCGGGTCCGCGCTTCGTCGACGTCGCGCCGCTGGCGGCCCAGCCGAACGTCCGGCTTCTTGACGCGATCCCGCACGAGGACGTCATGCAGTACATGGTGCGTTTCGACGCCGGCATCCTACCGTATTTGATCAATCAGTTCACCGCCGGCATCATGCCGATGAAGCTCAAGGAGTATTTGGCGGCCGGCCTGCCGGTGGTGGCAACGCCGCTGCCGGAAGTGCGCCGTTTTGCCGAGCAGCATCCCGGTCTCGTGAGGTTCGCCGGCGACCCGGCGGAATTCGTCGCGGCCTTGCGCGCGGCGCTCTCCGACAGCGCGCCCGAGGTATTGGCGCGGCGCGTAGCTGTGGCGCGCCAGTACGACTGGAGCTGTCAGATGGCGCGGATGAATGAGTTGATCGAAGAGGCGCTGGCGGGGTCTACTCTTTAGCGCCTTGGGTTAAGAAATCGGACACCCAGGGTAGCCGCAGCGGCAACTCTGGGCTGGAGGATCGCTACCGCTTCGCGCTACCTGATCAGAGTTTCCTCAGTTTGTCGTCCGAGTTTGACAAGCTTGTCGGACATCAAAAGGTAATCTTGTAACTCCTGTTTATTCGGAACCTGTCGGACTAGAGCTCACTTTCTGCCAACTACATCTATTTCGCTGTAAAAGGTATTACCAAAGGGATCGGCCGCTTCGGTCGGGTAACAGTCGAAGAGCAGGTAGCGGAACTTTCCTAAACTCCCGCGCGGATCCGTGATACTGACGCCGTATTGACCGCCATCTTCGCCTTCCCTTCCCAAGGTATTAATCACCGCGATCAGTTTCCAGCCATAAGTCGCAGGATCGATACCGCGCTTGGGCGCGAGGTTGAGCTTGGGATCAGAGCCGTCGCTGGCATAGAGCTTGTAGAGCTGCGGGCCGCGCGTGTTCGGATGCCAGGAGTAGCTGTTGACCTGAGCGATATCGATTACGCTTCCAAGATCGAGGCTGAATCGGCCGCCGGAAGTGCCGGCATTAAAGAAGAAGTTTGCCGCTGGCTGATCTTCCTCGGTTGGCAGTGACCCATCTGTCAGCGCGCTCAGGTCCGCACCGTTATCGTCAATCTCGCCATCGACCAATGTCAGCTTCGCATTTGCAGCAGCATCGTTTTTGGCCGGTGACGGCACGTTCTTAAACTTGAATGCACCGGTCGCCGTCGCATTGCTATTGTGGTCGAAGGTAACCTTTGCTTGGGCGAGCGCAATTATCGTTAGACTCCAAAGAGCAGTGATCGTCAATCCCAGGCGGATCAGATTCGGTAACACTTAGACCTCTTCATTAAGGAGCAATTCCTGGTAAATCAGCGGCCGACCACGACGGTGGCGCGATGCCCGTAATTTCCGGCTCTAACAGATCGGATGCATACAAAGGCATAGTGGGCCAGAAACGAAAAGGCTCATGCACGGCAGTCATCGCCATGATTCTGATCCGCTCGTCATTCGGCAGACGCACTTGTCGGACGTTAGCCGGCACTTCGATCCCATAGGCGAAGATGTAACTGCCAATGTATGATTGATTGCCGTCGCGCCCGTGACGATGTGTGCCGACCCAGGCAATCTCGTCGCGCTTGACGAAGCCGCGACGGATTTGATCGATGCCGCTAACATTTCCAGTTGCCGGATCGTACTTAACCACAAGGTCGGCCTGGATGGCATCCGATGTCCATGTTTGACCTCGCGTTATTGGCGCTACGTGGACCTCTTGTAACTGGCGCGGCTGCCGCAAACGGCTGTCCCACTGCCCAACTGGACCTTGCCACTCACGTACAGTGATGTTCACTGGCTCACCAGGACCGATGCCGATTCTTGTCGGCACGTCGCTACCTACGGCTGCGGCCAGGATGTACACATGGTTATAAGAACCCGGCGGCAGTGCGATCATTTGCCCTTTTGTCTTTAGCGCGTTCATTGCACCGGGAGAACTCGAACCTAATTTGAAAGGAACACCGTCAAGTTCCAGTTTCTGAGGCCACAGCTCGCCGGCAAGTGTCTGTCCTTTGCCGTCAAAGTCGCCATCCGCGCGGTTCGCATCGGTTGAAATGCCGTCGAGGTTGTAAGGCAGGTCTATTGTCTGAGCCGAATTTCGTGCCCGACGTTGATCAATCGGCGTTTGCAGCCTTATTGCGAATGTTCGAGGCTGGTAAGGCTTGAGATTGATTAGCATGTCACCATGCGAGGCCGAGAACGATCCAACCGGTTCTTCGGCAGCATTGATTTCCCTGACAGTTCGAACCGGCATCGCAAACTTGATCCGCGTGTGCGCCAGCTTGCCATATAGCTCCTGAACGCGCAGCACTATCTCTTCGGAGTCTTCCGCTTTCTTCAGCGCGCGCACGGCGACCTGACTTTTAACATCATCAAGTCTTAACATTGCGAAACTGCGACCAAACCGCCCAGGATGAGCTTCTGTCTGAAAGGCTACCAGCGGCTGATTCAGAGTTGCGGCGCGCGCCGGCACGCGACCATCTCGCCAGTCACCACGATGCCCGGCAATAGAGTATGTGAACCGATGATGTCCCAGGTCGTTGCTGCTCTGATAGGGATATGCTCGCGCCTTTGCCGTATGAATCAGAGTCAGCCGCAACACATTGTCGGCCGGCTTATCCCAACCATACTTGCTATCGTTGAGCACTGCCGCGCCAAAGGCACCGCTTGCATCAGCCACGTCGGCCCATTCCTGCGCCGGTACTTCATAATGATCGGAGGTGTTGTTACCACGCTGAATCGTGCCGAGGCCGAGATCGTAGGTCGCTTTCGGATTAGACGCCGCAAAGGGAAACGATGCCTTAAGCAATGTGTTCGGCGACTTCCAATCAATTACGTTTTCAACATCGATGCGATCACCACCATCGGTTAGCCTCACGCGCTGCACGAAGGTCGAACCCGCAGCCTGGCGCGTGATTTCTAACGCGACGCGCACCGGCCCGCGCTCGACTATGCGAACTTGTGGTGCGGTCACGTACTCGCGCGGCGGAGAGTTCACCGTATCCCAAAGAATTCGCCAGGCTGGTTTGTCGGGCGAGGGATCGTTGCGCATCTCCAGGCGGATGGGCGCCTTTAGCAACTCATGTCGCATCTCCTTGTCAACAATTGATGCAATATCGCCATTCGAATCGATCTCGACCCTATAACGGGCATTTTCAAGTGAAGACTGGGTCACCTTCAGGGAAGATCCGGCGGGCAGCTCGGATGCGCTCGCTCCTATCTCAAACACCTTAAAGCCGACTGACGGCATGTCGGCGAGAAACAGAATGCGGGCTTTGTTGCCTTGTTTGTCGAGGAGCTGCGCCGGTGCATGGCGTTGCGTGACCCGATCTATTACCTGAATCGCCGCGGGCGCAGGCCCTTTGAATGCTACGATCGCTTCGACTGTATCAAGCCGTGCAGTCGACAAAGAGTTATAGACAACGATTGGAATGCCGACCCCGCGCGTGTCGAGCAAACCGGCCATGGCGGAACCTGCACTCGTGATCACACCCGCGAATTGGTTCGCCGAGACCAGCTCATCATTCCAGGAGAACTGATACGCTTGCGGGATGGAGGTGCCCGTTAAGTCGTCGTGAAATTGATGCCATAGCACACGAATCCAAGCTTCGCGCAGGCGGTCGCTCGGATATGCCAGGCCCGCAAACAGATTCGCCATGAGCCCTGCACGCTCAGCCGCGTCCGCCAGCAGTTCATTCTCGCGGTTGAGGCGCTTCATCGCTGCTTGAGACGTGTAGCAACCAACGCCATGAGTTTTCATCGTCAGCTCGCCTTCATACTCCGGCAGCGCGGCTTTCTCTTCCGGCGTCAAGTCGCGCGCGAGCTGATCAGACGAGGTGTTGCGTATCTTGATGTTACCTGCTTTGTTGGCAATCGACTTTTCGAGCCAATCGACGGATTCGGTATCGGGGGCGCCGCCAATGTCACCGGTGCCAAAGTAACGAAACCCAATCCGGCGGCCGTTGCCAATCGGGGTGAGATCGCTCGACCACTTAGGATCGACGGCGATGTCACTTTTAATCTTAGTTACATAGTCTCCGGGATTCAGCGCCGCAACTACGGTGTTTCCGTCAACTCCTTTCCAACGTCCGAGGGGGAACGGAATTCCATATGACGATCCCCAGGTGAGCTTCTGCGTGGAAAAAGCCGATAGGCCGCAATGCGTGGCAATCGAGGGAAGCGCAAACCCAAACCCAAAACAATCCGGAAGGTAAACATCCTGGCTAACTTTGCCAAACTCCTGCCGGAAGAATCGCTTCCCGTATAACGCTTGCCGCATCAAAGATTCCGGCGACGGGACATTAACATCGACAGCATTGATCCATGAGCCCGCGATTCTCCAGCGTCCCGCGGCGACATACTTCTGCACAGTTGGCCAAGCTTCCGGATGGTACTCCTTGAACCACATATAGTGGATCGCGCCTTCAAAGTTGAACGTGTAGTCGGGGTATTGCTCGAAGCGCTTAAAGTTTTCGAAGAATGTATTAGGAACGAACTCGCGAATCGTGTCCTGCACGGTCCAGTTCCACTGCGAGTCAAGATGCGAAGTACCGACAACATAAAGCACAGGCTTCGAATCTGGAGCACTCTGCTGGCTCCGCGCAGATTGAAGACTGATGCCTAAGACAATGAGCACCACTGCAAGGCACCGCCAATTGGTCATTCCATGTCCTCTCATAAATCGAGATGATCTGATCATATTTATTACCGACCTTTTTCAGGATCTCAAAGCATCAACTGGCCGCCATTAACTTCAATAGTTTCCCCGACCACGTAACTTGCGGTATCCGACGCGAGAAAAGCAATCACCTTTGCGCATTCCAGCGGTGTGCCAATCCGGCCGAGCGGAATGTTGGCGATAAAATTACGAATCATCTCGGGGGTCGAAAACGTTTGGTGAAAAGGCGTGTCGATCACCCCCGGTGAAATGGCGTTGACGCGCACGCCATACGGCGCTAATTCTTTCGCCAGCGATTTAGTGAAGGTTATTAGCCCGCCCTTGGCCACGGAGTAGGCACCCGCGCCCGGTCCGCCACCGGTGCGTCCGGCAATCGAAACCACGTTGATGATGGCTCCCGTCCGGCGATCGATCATCGAAGCAGCGACAGCTTGCGAGCAAAGCACCGCGCTCTTCAGATTCAGATCCATGACTTCATCCCAACGCTCTTCGGTAATCTCCAGGACTCTTTGCCGCTCGATGAGTGATCCCGCGTTGTTCACTAAAATATCAATCGGACCGAATTCATCAACAACTCGGTTTACCAGCAGGCGAACCTGATCCGCTTCTCGCATGTCGGCGCGAATGGTAATCGCCTTGCCGCCGGTGGCCGCAATCTCATTGCGTACTCGTTCAGCGCCCGAATGGTTCCCGTTGTAGCCAATAGCTACTTGTGCTCCTAAGTCCGCGAAAACGGATGCCGTAGCGGCGCCAATGCCTGAAGACGCACCGCTAATCAGAGCAACTTTGCCGGTCAGATCCAGATAATTGTGCATCTCAGCTTCCTATGAAGTTTGCATTTACTCGTCGAACCATAATCTACGAATCGGTCCGCCGATCGCGAAAAGAGCGGTGGTGCCAGCACTGGGAGCAAGCCGGCGATGAGCAGGATGGGATGCCGGCTGACATCAGCAACGCCGCCGCAACGATCACAGCTTTCCGCACTTTGTTCGTGCTCCATCCTCTCCTTATTAAATGACCCGATAGCCAACGCCGCCCAGACTTCCGGCATCCGCAGTGACAAATGGGACCCATGCCGACAACCCAATCTGTTCAAGAGTGAAACTGCGGACATCATGCAAATATTTGGGTAGCGTTGAAGGCGCTGCGGCGTTAGTTATCGCTCGAGAGTGTCGTAAAGCGGATGAGCCGGAGTGATAACCCAGGGCTCATTGGCAACGGTTAGTGCCAAAATGCGGATTCTTTCATTGTCCGGCAGAATGACTGTTCTTGCACCTGGGGGCAAATCGACGGCGTAGGCAAAAAGATAAGAGTAAGCATAGGGTTCAGCGCTACCGTCCGCTGCCCGGCGTTGCGAACTGAACCAGGCGATGTCCGCGCGTTTGATGAAGCCGGGACGCAATCCAATCATTTCGCCATATGGATTGGTTCTTGTTCGGGGCGGAGTTCCCGGTGGGGGCGCCTGCGCCCCTTGCCGCTGCGGAATCGGTTCTTCCGTCGCTTTCCAAATTCGATCGTCCCATTGTCCGATGAAACCTGTCCATTCCTGAATTGTCAGCTCAACTGATTTATCAGCGAGCCGGAACGTGCCCTTCTGATCGCCATTCGCTGCGGCGGCAAGCAGGTACACACGGTTGTACGTTCCTGTCGGAAGCGTGATGGTCTGACCATGAGGCACTACCGCATTAGGCTTACCAACTGGAGCCACATTGAAGCGAATCCCGCCATATGCGATTTCGCGCGGCAGCATCTCGGCAGGCAGGGCCTTTCCCTGAGAAGCACCTTGATTGTTTGGAGCCCAATCGAAGCTGCCATCCGCCGGTCTGTTCATCCGTGAAGTAACGGATAGATCGTAATCGAGCGGGACCGCCTGGGAATGCATCTCCGTGACTCGTGCTTGTCCTTTGGCAAGCTTCAAAGCAAACGTGCGTGGTTGATATGCACTGAATGACGTTACCAATTCACCGTTGGCAACAGTCGCTGGGCCAATCGGTTGCTCCTGACCATTGACTTCGCGCGCGGCTGTCACGGGAGCCGCGAAAGTAAGGCGAACATTATCGGCGGGTTTTCCATCCATCTCCACAAGACGAACTATCATTTCGTCGCTTAGCTCCGCTTTCTTGAGAGCCATAACGCGTACTCGATCGTTATTTATTTTCAGTAAGGAAAAACTCTTGGCTAGTTCACCCGGATGCGTTGGGCTCACGAAAGCAATAAGCGGTTGGTTGAGGCGATACGCCTGCCAGTCGGTTTGACCCTGCCTCCAGTCGCCCACATGCCCAGCGAGGCCGAACACGATTTCATGACGACCCAGGTCCTGCGTGCCCTGATCTGCATAACCCCCGCGCGTTCCCGGCGTGCGCACCAGTGTCAAACGTACGGTCTTGTCGTTCGGTTTATCCGAGGCGTTCTTGCAATCCGTGAGCACAGTCACGCCGTACGATTCATTTTCGTCGGTGAGGTCGATCCATTGGTGCGAGGCTACTTCGAATTGCCGTTCTTCTTCATTTGGTCTCTGGATCGTGCCTATGTCCCAGTTGTAAGTTGCCATTTTGTTCGCGGCTGCAAGTGAAAACGTGGCCTTCAGATTTGCCTGTTTCGTCTTCCAATCGATCAGGTTTCTGAACTCGAGCCGATTGCCGGCGTCCCCGGCGGAAAGGCTGATCGTCTGAATGAACCTGGAATCCTCAGCTTCGCGCTCTAACTCGACGGCTATGCGAGCTGGACCATTCTCGACGATTCGGATCTTCGCCGGGCCACCGACAAATGTACGCGGCGGCCGCTGCTCGTCTTCAAAGTCCATGTTCCATGCAGGCCACTGCCGTGGATTGTCAGTCGAGATCGCCAGCCGAATCGGCGCGGAAAGCAGTTCATGATTGATCTTTTTATCAAAGATGCTCGCGACATCGCCGTTACCATCGATCTTGATTCGATAACGATTGTTTTCCAGCGACGATTCGGTGACCTTGAGTTCGGATCCGGTGGCAGAAGTCCCTGTGGGCTCAACGTCGTAAACTGCAAAGCCAACAGAGGGCGCTTTTGCCACGAACAGCACTTTTCCATTACTCAACTGCGCGGGTACTTCATTGCCGTCTGGTCCTGTAACTCGAACCGCCATGGGCGTGCCGTTTGGAAAAGAGATATTGGACTCAACAATATCCTGACGCTGAACATTCAAAGGATTATAAACAATTATCGCAGTTCCCTTGCCCTGCGTGTCTAAGCCGGAAGCAACGGCGCTGGTAGCACTGGTAATGACTCCGGCGAACTGGTTCATCGCGATCACATCATCGTTCCATGCAAACTCGAACGCCTTCGGAGTTGCAGTTCCCGGCAATATGTCGTGCATTTGCCCAGCCATCACCAGCGCCCAGGCTTTATTCAGACGCTCGAGAGGATAAGCGCGACCACCAAGCCATTCAGCGGCGACCGATGCTTTCTCCGCCGCATCCGCCAACAACTCATTCCTACGCATCCAACGCTTTTGGTACGCCTGAGAAGAAAGTCCCCCCGCCGTGTGATTGATTAGTTCAAGATCACCTTTAAAGCGCGGCAGAAGGTTGGTCTTGCAACAGGAAAGGATATCCTGAAACATCTGGTCGGATCTGGACCAGACGACATGAATTGGTCCGTCGCCGACCTGCACAAGTGGACCAGACTGCGACACGCTCCGCTGCCCGAACTGGAATACTGGCGGCAGAGAGGTCTTGCTCTTTGTAGTAATCGCTTCCATCAATCGGACCGAGCTTTCGTTCGGCGAGCCGCCTGTGTCACCGGTGCCGACGTAATGATAATCGGCGAAGATGCCGGTCAGATCTCCATTCGTTTGAACTCGCCTGGGCCAGTCCTCCAATCCTCGCGTACGAGCCTGGCTCTGTTGCGGCGTGAGACTGGGATCGAACGCCGGAGGCGGCGGAGGTGCCTTGCTGATGTCGTACGTTACCGGGGTGCCATAGCTGAGCGGGTTCAGCGCTGCAATGACTGTCTTGCCGTCGAGACCTTCCCAAATGCCGACATTGAACGGGATGCCAACTGGTGTTTTCTCCGGCGAGTCGGGGCCCCCAACACGGGGAGCAGGCTGCCAGGCGGACGATAGCTTCTGCGTTGAGAAACCTTTGATACCGGAATGGGCCAGAATACTTGGAAGCGAAGCAGGAAAGCCGAAACAGTCGGGCAACATGTATTCGTCACTTGCCATGCCGAACTCTTTGCGGAACCAGTTGTTGCCGTAAAGAATTTGCCGAATGATCGACTCGGCATTGGGGGAATTGACGTCGCCTTCTTCCATTGACGACCCGGCGGGAAACCAGCGCCCGGCGGCAACGTATTGCTTTAGTCTTTCGAAGTCAGAAGGGTAGTACTCCTTCATCAAGCGATATCGATAGGCGCCGGTAAAATTGAAGATGTAGTGGGGATACTTCTCGAACAGAGCGAAGTTATTGCGCATCGTCTTGGTGAGATATTCCTGAATCACCTGGGGATACTCCCAGCGCCACTCGGTATCCAAATGCGCGTAGCCGACTATGTAAAGCGTCGGCTCCGTCGCCAGATTTGGGCGCGGTGCTTCTACATTCGGACCATGAACATCGCGCTTAGCCACCGGCTTATTGGATTCACGTTTGGCTGCCCTGTCTTGAGGTCTTGACTTCGGAGTCTGGCTCAGCGCGCTACTGAGCGTTGCCAGAGAGATCACGAGTAGTAAGAGTGGACGCTTTAGGCTTCGTCGCATGAAGATTGTCTCCGGGCTTAGCTCTAAAAGTTCAGACAAACCAACGGCCGCTGGTATCAACAAACGCGCATAATATACATCACTGCCAATTGATTCATTACCAGGCGGAACATAGGTAATGTCCCGCTGATGTGTTGCTACGCCGGGGCACTAGCCCGACTGTCAGGGAGGGCTCAGAAACCTACCGTAAGAGAGCCCTCCCTGACGGTCGGGCTAATGCCCCACTCCGAGCCTCGACTTAGCAACACACTCTTAGGACGCTACGGATCCGTGTGCCGGCAAAAAGGGTGCAGCGCGCAAGTGCTGCACCCTCAACTGAACTCAGAAAAGCAGCTTCAGCGATAATTGAATCTGCCGCGGAAAGTTCAATTGGCTCGAGCCTATGCATCCGTAACCACTACAGTAGCCAGGACTGCCTGGCGCGAATCTTGGCTTACCATTCGCATCCAGAACTGGCGTACTAGGTTGGTCGGGACTGCCCGTGCTGGGGCCCCCGAAGATCGGAGTGTTGGTGACGTTAAAGGCCTCGGCCTTGAATTGCAGCTTCACTGCTTCCCTGATGCGAAACTGCTTTGAAACCGCCAGGGCAAGCTGCGGCGCCCACGGCGCACGAATATAGCTGACCCTTGGTACGATCGTGGTCGCGGTGAACGCCGTTTTTACGGTTGAAGTGTTCTGATTCAAAGGCGTGAAGCAAGACGGGTTCTCGTTGTATAGCCATTCCCCGTAGTTCCGATGACCGGCATCAGGCAGGTAGCTTGGGTGACCCGGGCAATTGAAGATAAAGCCGTTGGGAATATTGATCGGCGTGCCTGAATCGTGGGTAAAGATCCAGTCCAGGGTCCAATCATTCACGAGTTGGCCGAGCGCACCTTTCGCATTCTTAAAAAACAAGCCACCCTTTCCAACCGGCAGTTCCCAGATGCCGCTGAAAGCAAGGTCCAGGGTGCGGTCGGTGCCGGATATTGCATAAACAGGTTTGGTATCCTGAAGCCCCCCGCCGAAATTAGTGGCGCTGCTGCTGAGCGCGCCGCTGTTGAGGAAACTGTTCGCCAACATTGTCCGAGACCAGGTGAAGGACGTGATAAAGCTCAACCCTTTAATCAGCGGCCCTCCTCCCGAGAATCTCCGCTCTACCTTGGCTTCCAAAGCATTATAAGTACCCCAACCGACCGGTTCAGTGTTGGAAAACAGGCTGGTAAAGAACTGTGGATAGGGGAGCATGAGCAGCTTAACAGGAACGTTCTGTAGAGAGCCCATCGAACTTGCCTTATAACTGCTCACGAAACTTGGCGGCAGTGCGCTCAAGTTTTTGAGATTTCCCCAATAATATGGATTCGGCACCGACTGGTTACAAAAATTGGGGTCCTGATGGCACTGGGCAAATTGTGCCGGCGTCAGATGGTTCATTTGTGTGCCTACGCGAAGGTCCCTTGTATGGCTGCCCACATACGAGACATCCAGGACAATATTCCCCGGCAACTGTCTCTGGATCCCAAACGAGTATTGCTGGATCGAAGGTATCTTGCGATCTCTCTGGTCAAAAGATTGGCCAATACCAACACCCGATAGCAGTCCCAGGGTATTGCCCACCGGCAAAACAACTCCATCAGGATAAGGAACGCCTGTGTTGAAATAGCCAGACGGACGGCTGCTACCTAGTACCGGATCAAAGCTCTGGAATGAAGTGGTCTGAGTCCACGTGGTGTTTCCGCCGAGTTCCCGAGCGGTTGCGGTAAAGACACCCCAGCCTCCGCGCAGTACAGTCTTTGGGTTGATGGCCCAGGCGAGGCCTAATCTGGGTTGCCAGTGGTTCCATTGTGTGTCGTAAGGCTTGAGGTCCTTGCTCGAGAACTTAAATCCACCCTTCACTGGGTTGGAAATCGTTGCACCATTTGGCAGCGTATTGTTCGCCGGGAAGTTGATCTGATCTGTAATCGGATTGGTAGCGTTGTAGTCGAACCCGGCATTGAGTTTGTAGTAGCGCTCCTGGGGAGAGAGTTCAGCATCCCATCGCAACCCCAGATTGAGTGTTAAATTGCGGCGAACCTTAAAGTCGTCCTGCACGTAGCCGGCCCAATAGCTATAGTATTCGTAAACATCATAACTGAAATCCACGCTTCCACCGCTCGGGTATCCGAGCAGCAAGTTAGCGAGGTTAGCGCCATCGCTAAGATTGGTGACGCCAGGTGTCTGCCGCGTGAAGTCTGCGCTGAAATTGAAACTCCCGTTGGGGTTGCCGAGAATGAATCCAGGGATGTCATGATTCAGGAGCATCTCGCCGCCATAGCGGAAGCTGTGCCGGCCGTGAATCTGGGTCACTGACGGCGCAATATCGTACGTCTCGTACATGAGCGCGTTGGTCGACTGGTTTGTCGAGTTTCCGATGATCTGAGGGTACCCACCTCCGACTGAAATGGTTGGTGCCCACTTCCGTGAGACAGTGGTGATTTGCCCCAGATCAACGGGCATCTTTAACCCGAGGTCCGCCGCTGAGAGCTTGGCTTGTTCGGTGGCTACCAGGCCGTCCGCCGTGGTGTTGTAAGTACGGTTGAAAGATACGCGCATATCGCCAAACAGGCTGGCGGTAAAAGTGTGGGTGAGATCGAGAACTACAGTGCGATTTGAGCGAGTATTTATGTTGCCCCGCATGGCTGGGCCATCAAAGCCCTGCGTATTCCGGAACTCGGTGCCATCCCAGTACGCGTACATGGCATAAAACTGAGTCTTGTTACTGAAGGTGTGATCAATGCGGATAATCGGCTGATTGTAGGTGTAGCGCCCAGGGTTGGTGCCCGTGTAGTTATTGAATTCGCCTGCGCCGGGATTGTTCGGTAGCGGGAACAAACTCAGAATCTTTAATCCAATCGGGCTGATTCGATTTGGCGGGATCACGTCCAGTTTGCCGTTCCATTGAAACCTGGCGCGGGTCTTGCAGGTCTTGCCGTCTGCATTGAAGGTTGCACAGGTTAGCGGATCATAAATCCCTCCCCTGGGCGACGGACCATTCGGGTTATAGCACGGCCCTCCATTGCACAATTGTCCAGCCAGTTGCTGGGTAAAAAACGTCTGAAAGTTCACGCTGCCGTCGGCTTGCGGGCGAACGTCGGCAGCCGGAGTGCTCTGAACGATCCCTATCGGCAGCACTTCGCGCCATCCCTCAAAGCTGAAGAAGAAAAAAGTATTTTGAAGTTTTGGAATCGGACCACCTACCGTACCGCCAAATTGATGCTGGTTGTGGGGCTGTCTGGGAGTGCCGACCTGGTTAAGTTCAAAGCGATTAGCATCCAGGATCTTGTTGCGCCAGAAATCGAAAGCGGTGCCATGGAACTTCTTGGCGCCGCTCCGTATGATTGTGTTGACCGAGCCGCCGCCAGCACGCCCGTACTGCGCGTCGTAGGTATTCTTCATGATCTTAAATTCCTGCACAGCGTCAACATTGGGCGCGATCTCCCACGAGCCGCTATTGGTGCTGGTCTGTTGCGTGATCGGGGCGCCATTTAGAGTGAACTGGTTGTAAGTGCCCGGCACGCCATTAATCACGTACTGGTTGTTCTCGTCCCAACCGCGCGTGCCGGAAAAGCCGGATGGTCCAAACGTCGTTTGAGTGAACCGTACGCCGGGTGTCAATTGCAGTAGCATGTAAATCTGTCTTCCATTCAATGGCAGGTTTTGCACCTTCTCTGGATCCATGACCGTACCGCCCGACGCGTCGGCGGTGTTTATGAGCGCTGTTTCAGCCTGCACGGTCACGGTTTCAGAAACAGAGCCCACTTCCAGGGCAATGTTCAGATTTACTTTC
>WNFY01004735.1_pt1 | contig 16296 bp, 14 predicted proteins | sample 5400091 | NCBI WGS metagenome assembly WNFY01 (sample SAMN13153364, study PRJNA577476) | soil metagenome | isolation source: 60 cm soil or saprolite under grassland replicate 1 | place: USA:California | collected 2016-06-15
CGCCCGGCTGAACCGACAGCTCCGGCCAAGACTGCGCGCAAGAAGCGTCGCCGCAGACGTGCCGACTTCCTGCCCACACCGCTGGTTCGTAGACCGCCTGCTTTCACGTTCGCGCGCCGTCCGGCTCCGACCCGGTTCGTGCGCCGCCCGCCACCAATGCCATTCACGAACCTGGCGTCCACGTTCGCACGGACGCGTCCGGCTTCGGAGGAGCGCTGGTGGACGATCTTGGGAGCAGCGGCCGACATATGGCTCGCAACGAGGTGCAGATGAGCAGACTTCTGTCGGACCTGCTGGAGCGCGCGCTTCAGGCGGCACCCATGATGATCGGGAACCGCATCATCGCGCAGTTCGAGCCGATACCGAGGAGCCTGTCGTTTCGAGAGGAGCACGCTCGGGCCGTGCGGAACGCGATCGATTCGGTCGGACATGATGGGTTCGCAACATTCAGTACGCCAATCGGCCGCAACGCATTCCTTGTCGGCACGTTCGACCATCTCGAGGCGGTCGAGGATCGCGAGGAGTTGATCGTTGGGCTTGGCAAGCGACGTGGTTCAAGCGACGAGTCACCGACCCTTCTCTACGGGCTCTGGCGCGGCATCGGCGATCGCGACGAGGTCGGAATGACGCCGCTTCTTCGGGACACCATCTCGAAGCAAGCGGCTGCGCTCGACCGGTCCGAGGTCATTTTCGTCCACAACCACCCGGCGCATGACGTGAAGTCGCTGATCCGGTTCCTGTTCGGCTGGACGCCTCTCGCGTCCTCATCCGATCGCGACACCGCGCTACGGATGAACACGATGGCGGCGCTCAAGTCGATGGTGGGGCTCTCGAACCACTATCGCTTCTACCTGGTCGACGAGGGCCGCCTTGCGCGGTTCTGGCTGCCGCCCCTCGAGTGGTTTCTGGTTGCTCTTCAGAAGCTGGGGGGCATCAGCCAGGCAGGATCTCGGCGTTCGTAGCCCTCGTCGGGAATGCGCGTGGAAACGGGAAACGGACGAAATGCTCCATGCTGGTGCGGCAGCGGCCGCAAGCTGAAGAAGTGTCACGGTGCCGTCTCGTTCACGGCTTCGAATCAGGCCGTCCTACCTGACGGCACTGTCATCAATATCGACAAGGTCGAGGCCGTCGTTCCGGTCATGAAGATGTTTCCGCTTCCCTTCGATCTCCTCGACCTTGCCCGGTGGGCGCGCGATCAGGCGGCCCGACGAGAGGCCAACCACCGCGCCACCGTTCTGTGCGTGCTGCTCGCCGCTGCCGCCGCCGAGGGCACTGTGAACAGTCTTCTCGAGCCTCTCGTTCCTCCCGAGGAGTGGCAGGACCCGAGCGGTCGCGACATCGGGCTCAATTGGGCGCGGGTGCCGAAGAAATGGATCAAGCTCTCCGAGAAGCTGAAGATGCGACCCCAGCTCGACGTAGAGAAGCAGCCGCTAATCGGCCTTCTTGAAGTCTTCGACATCCGGAACAACATTCTCCATTACAACCTTCGGCCGAACATCGAACAGGTCGTCGTTCCCATGAAGGCGACCTACGACCGAGGCGACGTTTCAATCACCGACGATCCGGACGTCGACGCGCGTGGGCTCGTCGAAGCCGACTTCGGTCTCCAAGCGGCTCTGCACCCGAGCCGCGCGAGCGGCTACTATTTCGCCGTGCTGAAGGTGCTGCGGAGCGTGTTGCCCTACTGCGCGCCCGATCCGTTCGGCCTGATTGCCGCGCTGACGGATCTGGCGAAGGAGGAACCAGCACCCGCTGCGTCGCCTGAAAGCGGGCCCTGACCGCTGGCGCTATTTCTCGTCCAGCCCGAGGTCGATGTTGCCGAGCTCCACTGCCTTCTGGAATAGAGCGCCGCTCTCGTCGTAGAGCTGGATGTAGAGTGACCTCTCATTGTCGAGGTCGCCGCAGTCCCGATAGACGGCGCGCAGCTCCGCCTGGAGGTCGTGCACTGGGATGTCGACGGCCTGCTCGAAGCTGTGGGGCGGCGCCTTGCCGTTCACGAACTTCTCGACGTGGGCGTAGCGGAAGCGTTCTGGGCTGCCCCGTTCGAGGTCGATGTACTTCTGCGCTAGCTTCGCAAGCGGCCCGATCTCGGGCGCCGAGCCGTAGCCGACGGACCCGAGTGCTTGCCTCAAGTTCGGGACGAGCTTCTCGAATTCGTGTAGCCAGCCGGGCGGCTTGACGGCGGCAGGAGCCTCACCCGCGAGCGGCTGCAGCTCCGAGATTTGGAAGCAGCCCAGAATCAGATCCTTGATGATCAACTCAAGGCAGTGGCGCTGCACGTACGCGACCGACAGCACCACGTCTCTCGCCGTCCCGGAAGGATCTTCCTTAAGGCCTCGTTCGGCGAGCATGAGGTACTGCTTTGAAAAGAGCATCAGCGACAGTCGCCCACCGATGCGGACTGGCGAAGACGATTGGGTCATCCTTCTATCTTCGCCCATGTCGCCTGCCGAGACGACCGCTGGTCGCCGCGCGTGAGGCGCCCGCTGTCGACGGCAGCGTCTGCTGGGCGGCGCTTCGGAAATGAGACGGGGCGGGCCCAAACTTGTCCGGAGTAGACTCGGACGCGTGCTGTGGCCAGGCCGCGACGCGATCCGGGCCCAGTTGGGGAGCGCCTATTACCTTCTTCCGGTCCCTGCGCCGACGATCTGGTTCTGCGAGTGGTGCCGTAGGCGGAAAGGCGCCGAGGCGATCGAGGCGTTGGAGCGGGAGCGATGGGATGCGTATCGAACGCAGGCCAAGTTCGCGCCGCCCCTGTCGGCGGAGAGCAGACCCCCGCTCGCCGTTCTGCGGTGCGAGCTGAGGGAGTACTGGCCGGTCGGTGTGCGCATCAGGGCAACGGCAGGCGCGGGACTGCCGCAGCCGACCCTCCCTGATGGCCGGTGGGTAGTCTGTATTCCCCCGGGGAAGTCCTACGGCAACATCCTGCCGCGTGAGTGGGGGCTGATCGTCAAGGCCGCCAAGGAGGCGAGGGGGCCGCTCATCGATCACTCGTACCAGCGGGCGCTGGAGAACCTGCAGGACTGGGAACGCACGGGGCGCGACGTGATGGCCCGTTCCGCAGAACGCTCGCGCCTGCTTGCGAAGAAGGGATACCTGTCGGAAGCCGAGGACCCTTTCCCCGACTGCAACGCCCACGTGCCCCTCATGTCATGGGTTCAGGAATGGACGCCGCACCTGTACAGGCCGGATTTCCCTGAGTTCAGGCCGTTCGACGAGGCACGGCTTGCACTCACCCGGTCGGTCGGGTTCGAGCCCCGGACGATCGAAAGCATCGTTCAGCGGCACAGACGAAACGCAGCGGGAGCGTCGCGCGTCAAGCGAGTCCGGCGTCCGGGGTGAAGGCCGCACGCTCGCAGCGCGGCGCGGGCATTCGTTTCGGTGGCTTGGACGAATCCGCCAGGATTGCAGCGCCGCCGGGTTGATGCGGCGATCGGTCCCGCTACCCTCAAGGCGCGAGCAGATCGCGGCGCGATCTCCAGTAGAGGACCGGAGGACCAAACACATGAGGCGAAGACGACGGGCGACGACGATGCGAACGAGGTGGTGGCAGGCTCTGGTATGGGATGCGGCACTTGTGATGACTGTCGGTCTGACGGACGCCATATTCGGTCATTTTGGGGCAGCCTTCGCCACGGTGGTGGCTCTTTGCGCCTTGCTCCGCCCGCGCATTGACGACTCCTTTCTCCGTGGAGGCGATCCTGCGGGCCACCGATAGCCAGTGCGTGTCCTTCGATCACTTGGCGGCGATCGGAACATCCCGACGGCGCGGAAGCCATCGCAGGGTGGCTCGGCGCCTACGAAACCGACGTCACCGCCATGGGATCGGCGGCGTAGATCCTCAGCGTGGATTTCTTCACGCCCGCCTCGTCGCGGCGGCCCTTTACGTGATGGGACCAGCGTCGCCGCGAAACGCGATGCGAACCCGCACCTATCTCCCTCAGAAGCCGGCCGATCGAGACGCCGCCGCCGTAGCAAAGAGGGTTGATGCAGTTGACCCATTCGCCGCACGGGTGTCCGGCGGTGAACACCAGCTCTTCTCGACGCGCAGACGCATAAGGTGGTCCCCTCGTGACCGTGACCTCGAGTTCGGCGATCTCGGGGTAGGCCTCCGACAGCGAGCCCTTCGCGGCAAACAGAGCAGGCCCGCGTGCGAAGAGTTCAGATGCCTTGGGTCGATATGCGCGCGGCATTAGGTCGCTGCAAGTGGCGTGGCGGCCCGTCCGCCGAACCCCGCTCGGCCGCCGACATCAGGGCGCGCCAGTCGACGTGGGGCCCGATCGCCTTCAGGCAGGTGAGATCGATGACCCGGCCAGCGTACGGGCATTCCGTGCGGAGGGCGTGGAGCTCTTCGATGAGCCGTCCGAAGATTTCCTGCGAGGCCTCGTGTTCGCCGATATCCAGTTCAACAGCCTTGCCAATCCACTCAAACCTCCTTCGTCCCTTCCGAGTAAGGCGTTGCCCCTTGGCCCAGAACGTTTCGCCGCGCAGCTGCGTACAAAAGACGAAGAGGCGAATCCATCCGACCACTTCGTTGAAGTCCCAGCAGTTCCAGTGATGCTCGTGCCAGAACTGTTCGAGTTTCGCGCGAACGTTCTTGTCCGAGCCTCCGAAGTCGATGTACCGACGCTTCTCCGCAGCGGACGCTTCTTCATGCTCGTCCGGACCGATCCGATACACGGGGACCTCCAAGAACGGCTTATCCGGCCAGTGATGGAGATCGTCAGCGACGCCTTCGCGGCGATCGGTCTCTGCGGCCGGCTCGTTTCCCGTTTTGGTCATCGCGTCCCTGTTCAGTTCGTTTTTCGGGAACACCTGAGTTGCTGGGCGGTGCCGTGGATCATTCTATTATGCTGTTGTATATATCGCCACACAGAATGGGAGCTCGCGACCTGACGCCTGGACAGCTGAAGTTCTTTCAGTTACTTCGTCGGCTGCACGCCACAAAGGGTGCACCACCGACGATACGGGAACTCCAGGCGGCCGGGGGATACGGTTCTCCGCGAAGTGTCACGCAATTCATCGAGGCGCTCGAAGAGGCTGGATATATCCAACGTGGCACTGGCGCCCGGAATATTCGGATTCGACGCGTCGACTCACGCGTCGCGCCAGAACGCGCCCAGACGGTAGACGTACCCATCGTCGGCCGCGTCGCCGCGGGCTGGCCCATCCTGGCTGTCCAGAACATCGAAACGACGATTCCTGTCTCCGAAAGCGTCGCCCGGCCGCCGCACCGCTACTTCTTCCTTCGAGTCCGGGGCAACTCGATGGACAAGGCGGGTATCGAGGACCACAGCCTGGCCCTCGTCCGCCAGCAGGACACCGCAACGTCGGGACAGAACGTCGTTGCTCTCATCAACGACGAAGCGACGATCAAGCGTCTCAGAATCGCCGGCGAACTCGCGATTCTTGAGCCCGTCTCGTCAGACGCAAAGCACAAGCCGATCGTCGTTGACGGCGAGTTCCGCATCCAAGGCGTCGTCGTGGCGACCATGCCGGACGTAACGAAACAAGCGCCATCAGGTCGCTAACCGAACGTGCGCCCGGATTCAGAGCACTCATCAGTTTTTCCATGATTATCGAACTGCCGCAGCCGAGGAGTTGGGATGATTTCGAGGACTTGGTCATGACCTCGCGGGGCATCGTCTCGATTTTCGGTTTCGACGTTCGCGGAGGCCGGCTGCTGAAACAGCCGCCGGATGTTACGGCCGCAACGCTGAGGCGGCTTCTGACGTACTGGGATCGGATCGACGCTCCGCTCCCTGAGGTGTTGCCTTTCGACTACGACGAGGACTGGGGCGCGGTGGTGGCGGCGGGAATCGGAATGCGGTCGCCGATTCCAGGCACGTTGTTTCCTGGTCTCGTGTTTGAGGACACGATGCTTCACTCCGAAGCGATCGCTTACGCTCAGCACCGACAGCGGGAGCCCGGGGCCTGGACGATCGCCAAAACAGATACTGCGTCGGGTGTCTGGCCAGGCACCACCGATACGGCTGCCATCGCATTCGAGCTGACGAAGTGCATCACTGTCCCGTCACCGCGTGTGCCGATCGCGTCGATTCTCAAGTTCAAGGAGAAGCGCCGAGACGAATTGTACGCTTTCCGCGTTCACATGGACGAACTGCGAGAGAAGATCCTGGCGGCGGTAGACCGGGAAGCCGTCATGCGATCCGTATTGGACCATGTGGACAAAGCAATTGCCGACATCGGCCGCAGCATGAATGAGGCATTTCCGACTTCTATCCTGGGACGGACGACGACGCTGGTGGCGATCGGAGCGCAAGCCGGGCTCGGTGCGCTGGCATGGGGAGCGCATCCGGTACTGGGTGCGGCAATCGGCGCTGGGACGTTAGCGATTGCTGTGCGAACCACGAAGAAGCCAGCCGGAACTCCAGACGGTGAACCGTTCGCGTACATCGAGAGCGTCATTGGGCTCGACGTGGCTGACCGAACGTAAGACGCGATCTCGCTAAGGCCGCGAAGGCTCGCACCGCGATAAGCCGGTCGAATCGCGGGGAGATGAGTCAGACGCGCGAGTTGTCCACAGGGCCGTGGAGTAGCATGGCGTCATGTTTGGGAGCATTGAAGTCAAGTCGCGTCCGCTCAGGTTGGCCTTCCTTGTCGACCCCAACAACCAACAGCAGGTGCGACAAGCGATTCAGCTTGGCTCTTCGTTGTGGGGTGGGGCGTATTTCCCGATCATTCCCCTGCACAGAAAGATCCCGAAGACGTGGCGGGACGGACCCCTTCGCGCGCCGAAAGCAGAGGACGTCATCTCCGGATACATCGAAGCTTTCGATCCGGACATCCTGGTGCAGGTTTCGAAGGCGGTTCCCCAGTACGTCAAGGACCTGGGCCTACGCAGCATTGCCCCCGAAGACGTATGGGGGCGAGTCGATCGAGACCGAAGCCCTGCACCGCGTTTCGGCGTCGGCATGTTTGAGGTGCTGAACGACGTCTTCGACAAATACTTCAAGTACAAGCTCAAGTACCCGGTCAACCTCGTATTCCCGAAAGTGCCGCGCAGGCACGGCCTCTTCTGGGCCAGCGTGTTCGGCGAGCTGCCGCCGGAACTGATGGCTCGCCTCAAGCGCGGGTACCTCGAGCCGCTCGAGATCGAAACGCCCGACTTCGACATCGCCCGCTTCAAAGAAACGATGGCCGGCAACGTCCTCTTCCCGCGCCGGATCACGACGCATGAAATAGAGACTCTCGGCCGCGCGGGTGCCGGACGGGACGCCTGCGTGTTTTTCATGGATGCCGAAAAGGTCGAGGACGTAATCGACTACTGGAACCTCCGTGCAATGGGCAGGGCCGTGATGCCGCTTCCCAGGCAGTACGAGGACGACCCGCAGTTGCGGGAGATGGTGGTCGGCTTCCTCAAGTCCCACCGGCAGCCGTGGCCTCACAAGCCCGAGATTTACGACGTCGCCTCGATCGTCCGTGCTCGCAGCCGTTCGATGGACGACCTGCAGAAATATACGGAGACGATAAAGCCAGACAAGCCCAATGGCGACGGCTCCTTCTTCGCCTTGCAGCATTGGTACCCGAGAATCTGGGACGAGTGGGCCCGGGACAAGGACGGCGCGGTGCCCGTCGGAATCAAGTCCGAGGAGAAGGACGTCGAGATAAGCGACGCCGACGGCCTCGAAGTGAGGTTCCAGTCGGTCTTGCCGAGGTTCGCGGCCGCGCACGCGTTCACCGGCGAGCCCCGCTGCGCAAACGAGGTCCGCTTTCGCTGCTACGGCGAGAAGGAGTACCTCGCGGAGGCCATCCCGAAGCTGTCCGGCGACAGCTTTGTCCGCGCGATATCGAGCACGGTCTCGGCCCGGAACGAATGGCGCGTCGGGCGCAACGGCCTCGTGAATCTCGTGGACGGCAAGGGCAGCCAGCACTGGAGGATCCCCAAGTCGGCGGACCTCGTCTTCGCGTGGCTCAAGGACCTCGGTTGGACGCCGGAAAGATCGCCAGCTGGCCGGTTAGCCGAGCAGATCTACAAGCAGCTCGACGGACACCCGTCCGTTCTCGCGAACGAGAAGCTCTTGGGACTTCTTGAGCACATGAATGGCGGAACCGTCAGGAAGAACGGCATGCCGGCTGACGACAACAAGGTTACCGACGAGCGGGAGCTGACCGTGGGCGAGGTGAGAAACCGCCTCGATCAGGCCTCGAACCGCGGCGACCTGCACGGGTACCTCCTGTCCAAGGAGGTATTCAAGATCGGCCTGCGGGTGAAGTGCCAAAACTGCAGGAGAAACTCTTGGTTCTCGCTCGAAGAGATCAAAGGCGCGTTGACGTGCCCGAAATGCCTGACCTCATTCCCGGCGGTCGGCAACGTTGACGGCGGGCAATGGTGCTACAAGACGTCAGGGCCATTCAGCGTTCCCCGATATGCGGAAGGAGCGTACGCGGTCCTGCTCGGCCTGGCTTTCTTCGGCGACCTCAAGATGCACTCAGTCCAGATGTCGCCCGCCTTCAGCTTTACGGCGACGGCGCCGGACAAGAAGGTCATCGAGGCCGATTTCGCGGCCTTTTGGCGCGAGAGCCGGTACGGCGAAGTCCGTGACGGGCTGCTGTTCGCGGAGTGTAAGACGTACGGCCCCTTCGAGAAGAGGGACTTCGATCGCATGGCGTACCTTGCGAAGACATTCCCTGGCGCAGTGCTGGTCTTTTGCACGCTCAGGAAGAGTCTCACGCCCCAAGAAATCGCCGGCATCAGTCGGATAGCCAAGAAAGGACGAAAGTATTGGAAAGCCGAAAGGCCCATCAATCCAGTGCTGGTCCTGACCGGAACGGAGCTCCTCGGTTTGATGGGCCCTCCATACTGCTGGGACGATCCAGTCGTCAGGAAGAAATTCGACCGCGCGGACGACCTCTTCGAGGTGTGCGACGCTACCCAGCAGATCCACCTGAAGTTGTCTTCCTGGCATGACGACTGGCGCAAGGAGTGGGACAGGCGGGACGAGCGTCGGCGTGCTCGGCCTCGCCCAGAACCGCAACCGCCGACCTTTTCGCCGCCCGTCTAGCGACGCCGGTTGCGCCAAGCGCGCTCGGCGCGCAGGGCGATTCCTGCCGCGGCGTAGCCCGCGTTCCTAAGGCGCGTCCGCACCTGCGACTCGCCGGATACGATCCGGATTCGCGCATCCGCGGCAAGTCCTCGGGCGCCGGCTCGCGGAAGCCTGCCTCGACGCATTCGTGCGCCAGCCGGGATCGGGTCCCGTGGACGAATCGGTCGATCGCGGCGTGCCGGTAAGCTTGCCCTTCCTGGACGTCGCGAGCGCCTCGTAGATGAAGTGGAGGAAGTCCGACAGCAGGGCGGGGAATACGGTCCGCTTGAGGGTCTCGGCACGTTCGTCAAGCCGCCCCGTCTTCTCGAACCACTCGAAGATGTCGCCGGATGCCTCAAGGGCCGTCCGCTCGGCGTCGTTCCCGAACTTGAAGTCGTGCGAGAACACGCCGTGCACCTCGCCCGAGCGCAGCAGCTCCACGAGGATGTCGTGGTTTTGGTAGCAGAGGTCGTGCGCGGGACGGATGTATTCCGGCAGGAAGTTGTCCGTCGCCGGAATTCTCGGCCTGGCGAGGATGCTCGCAATTCCCATGCCCGAATGATACGCCGCACGGTGCAATGGCGCAGGCCGAGTTACCACGCGGAAGGTCGCCAAGTTTCGCCGTGGAATTCAACAGCGCGGGTGATGTCTGACGTCGGTATCAAAAGGCGCGACCAGCGACCGATCTACGGCGACCCGTTCGGCTGCGCAGTTGTGAACTCGGTCAAAAACGCGTGCGGAACGCAGCTCACGACATCGCTACTTCCCCGCGCAACTGCTGCAGGGAGCAGGACGAGTCAGGCCGTTGCCCGACCTGCAGCTACTCTCGTACATCCAATCGTACTCATCGTAGCCGCCATTCATCTGTTTCGTGATCGCGCAACAGATCTTTCCAGGTGGAGGCGCGCAAGATGGTTGTTGATTGAGTTCGCCGCAGCTCAGAAAAAGAGCAAGCAGGCTGATCCGAGCTAGTGGTCTCATTTGACCCGCTCCAAACGGGCTGTTCCATTCACCAATAGTTGGCCGCCTGCGACGGAACAGTTCTCGACGTCCGTGAATATGTCGAATTCCTTCCCGTTGAACTTGAGGCGGCGCCCCTTCGAGGGGTTTGTTGGTTTCAATAGCAGTCCTTTGTACTTGCTTGTGAGTGTGCTCTGCGCCGCGGAGGCTAGACCAGACGCCGCTGCATTCCTTCCCTTACACGCTACTTTTGCGCCGAATGATCCATTGCACTCTTCGGCGACGGACGTCACGCCGACGCTGGCGAGGGTCAGCTTGTCGCCCGACCAGGTCGTGGTGGCACCAAACAGGCGTCCGCTAGGCTGGAGCGCGAGCATTCCGGCGAGAAGGAAGTCGTTGCCATTGAAACTGGCTTTGGGCTCGCTTAGGAGGGCGCCATTCTGATCGGCGACAGGTGGATCGATTGGAAGTGTCTGGGGCTGGTAGAGGTGTTTAAGCGCGTAAGCCAGTGCTTCTGGTGAAAGCCATGCTGCGAAGGTACCGACGCCAGTCAATGCAAGGCTTGGTGCGGCATCACTGGGAATCGCCTCTGCAGACGGAAGGGCCGTTATCCACGCCCCACTACTAGTGAAGCCGATGCCCATGTGAAAGGACAAGTCCTGCCCGTCGCTGCCCGTGACAGTGAGGCTGTCAGTCCTAAACTTCGCTAGCTCGATGCCGCCCTTGTTGACCGCAGTCAGGGCCCTTGACGACGCGGAATCTTTTCCGTCAGGGTTTATGGCTCTTGCCTTTGTTGCCCTTAGGATGAGTTCTGAGGCGTTCCAACTAACCTCGACCCGAGCCAAGATGGCCGGACCGGAAAAGTTATGCCGCTTCCTCAAGTCAGCGGCGAGGGTCCGAAAGGCTACTTTACAGTCACCCTCCTCCACAACGCGGCCCAGCGTCTTCGTGGGTGGAGGGCCCTCCACGGCGACAGTGAGAAGAAACCCATCCGGCGCCTTTTCACCGTGGCAAAAGCGCGCGGCGATCACGGAGGTGATCAAGTCACCACCGCCCGGCTTTATCTCGATCGGCAGAAGCTTCCATGCGACCTCCTGGATGAGAGAGTCGGACAGAAGCATCGTTACAGATGTGGCCGCAAATGCGTTCGGCGCTGCAAATACGAGCGCCGCAGCGATACAAGCGGCAACTGAGCCCACCAGGCTGGAACGACGGAATCTCATTGTCCCCGACAATAGGCTCAGAGTTGTGGCGGAATCCAGCATCTGGATGGCGGCACCTGTGTTAGCGGTTCGAGCTTCGCCGACTCTGGCCTACCAAAATGAAACACCCGCCGTAGACCCGCAGGTGTTTCGCTGCCGTTCGCACCGTTCTGGTGTTCAACCACGGCGCCAGACGTCGACTTCGTAGAACATCGGAGCAAAGGCAGAATTCGCGCTTAGCTCTCGCCAGAAAATGCGTGTTCAACCACTTCGCAAGCGCCGCGTCGTCGTCGACTGAGACGGGTCCGTCAGCGAAGGCTGACGCCCGCCTTTTCGCTCTGTGACCATTTCTCAGACTGGCTCGCGGCGACGGCTTGGCCCCGGCAGCCTCTGATACTGTCCTGGCGATGCCGCCCAACACGAACGTGACGGAGCACCGCGAATTTCCCGATGAAGGCGCCGCCCGCCACGGATATGAGGAATCCCGCCGGTTGTTCCTGGACCTGACGAATTGGCCGCTGCTCTCGGGAGACAGGAATGCCGACTTCACGGCCATCGCCCCGAACGGGCAGCCGCCGGTCGGGCGCGCGGTGCAGACCGGCGACTTCATCCGAATTGATCTGCGCGGCCCAAGCGGCTACGACTGGGTACGGGTCGAGGAGATCTCGTCGGGCCCCGACAAGGCCCAAATCGTCGTTCGGCCCTCGTTCGATCCCACGGCCTCGCCCCTCAACACCGAAGTCACGAGCCATTTCTTCACCCGAGAGGCGACGAATACGTTCACCCTAGAGCGCCGGGGCGATTCGCTCCTCTTCCTCGTCAGCGGAAGGAACGAGGTCCCGAACGTAGTCGAGCCCGAGGCCGGCGGATACGGATGGCTCAACGCCGCAAAGTGGGGAGGCGGATCGCTGGGCCTGCAGGCCTACCAGTGGCAATCGATGGGCGGCAACCTCCTCAGCCCTCCTGCACACGGCAGGCCCCCGGTACCGCCGCCGCCGGACCCGCCGGAGCGCTGGCGATCGTTGCTCGCCTGGACGGGCTCGTTTTCCGTCTCCTGCCAGACGCGCTCCTCGGCTGACAAGGCGTCGTCCAAGCTGACGGGTTCGGCGATCGGAGCCGCGCGGCCAGGTGGCCGAGCGGACGTGCGGGCGACCGTGGAGGCGGAGAAGGTGGACCCGACGGCGATGGGGACCATCGTCACGCGATTCCGCGGAAACGCGTCCAAGACCTGCGGATGGTCGGTCGATATCAGCGTGGAGCGTAAAACCTTCACGGTTTCGTTCGGGACCGCCTACAGCGTCGATTGTACGGTACAACAGACAATAGACGGCAAGCGCAGCCAGTTGGACGGCCACACGGGTTGGGCACAGCTCGTATCGGGACCGGACGGGCCCTTCACCGGCGCGCTGCCCAAGAACGGGTTCACGCTGTCCGGTTCGTCGCAAGTGGCACGCTCAGGGGGCCGGGCGAGCGCGTCGTGGTCCTTCACGGGCACTCCCGGCCCCGTCGGATAGCTGCTCATCGTGCGCGCGCGGATGGGACCTGTCTCCCCTCCCGAATCGGTGGACGCGTCACGCGACCCAACAGATCGCCTGGTCAGCGACGGCCGACCGTGCCCCCTTCTCATCCAGTGTTCCGAGGCTGGTCGACAAGCTTGCCGACATGGCTCTTCGTGTCAGGCAAGAAAGGCGGCTCAGCTGACTCCAGAAATTACGTCTGGGCGACATTGATGTTCGTCGCATGGGAATGGGAAGGGCACCCAATACGGCACGCGCGAGCTCGGCCGCACACCGATGCCCCGACAGACCTGGACGTCCACGCCGGCCAACTACTGATCTCGTCGCCTGATATCAGGAGCGCCGGCGCGGCACTTTTCTTTGCCGATCTTTCCGGTCGGTGCCGACAAGGAGGTGAGTGCCACCCAGACAGATGGTCGACCGCATCCTCACCGCAGCGCGCCGTCTCTCACCTATCGGCCCGGCCGCGTCCTGGATCGCCGCATGGGCACTCGCCGGCCGTGGCTGGCGCACGTGCGCCATCGCTCGGGCCCTTGGGACTGACCACCGAACCGTCTTACGGTCGCGGAGCCCTCGGCTCCAGAGTTCGCGACGGGATCGACTTCTTCGCGAGGAACCCTAACGATCTTCCCACACGCCTAGAGAGGCACGGCTTTAGCTATGCAGTTTTTGAATCGCGCTCGATAAACGGAATCGTATCCGTCCACAGGCTTCAGGTGGTAGCTGGTCGGCTGGTGCGCCGCGAAGACTTCAGCCCAGTTCTCGGCATCGCCGACTTCGCTGCTGCCAATGCGGGATACCTGGAGCAACTCTCTGCGAAGTTCGAAGTGCTCCCTCTCTCGTGCCGCGGTCGAGAGCAGCTGGTACTCCGTGGACAAGGCGGTCGGGACGAGCGCGGCCACGATCACCCGCGATCCGCTGTCGGGCTGCACTGGCGACGCTGGGCATAAGCTACGCTCAAGCTACACAGTGAAAATGCCCGTCGGGCACGCTGCGAAGATCACACGCGATATTCGCGCCGAGTGAAGTACAGCCTGTGGACTTGGAGCTCGCCGCTCGACTCATGCCCACCACTGTCGCCCGCGTCCTAGCCGCTCGAGGAACTCGCCTCAGAGTGCGCCGGCGCGGCCTGATTCGTCGGCCCGCATCTTCCTGCCAACAACTTGTCGGACTTATGGATCGCGCTCACCTGGGGCAAGACGTAGGCGAGTGCAACGGCGGGAGGCGCCGATGGCTGGAACCGAAGCTTTTACGGATGAAGGGCGCTACATCAACATATCCTGAAATCGGCCGCGCTTCAGCGGTGGCCCAATTTCGGCATGCGCGTTGGCAATACCATCGCGATGTAAAATTGCTCGCTGACCGCAATCTGGGGAAACGCACACTTGGCGTCCCCCTCGTGCCGTCGCGCTCGTGAGGGCGCCCTTTTAGACGTTCACGTAAACATCTGGCGTCTTGACCGTTGGGCGACGCTCCGGGATCCTGCGCCCACCCTATTCGATGGCCATTCCTGTCCAGACCACACCTCCGCGTCGAGCTCTGCTTTTGTTCGCCGCCGTAGCTGTTGGCGTTGTGGCGTGCTCGACAGGGGAAAACCAAGTCCCGAGCAAGTTCCTGACCTTGCGTGAGCTAGACGCTACCTCCCAGCCGACAAGCGCCGCTCTCGGCATTCTCGTTTCGGTCGCGGCGGCCGGCGGAACAGCCGTCCAATTGAAGGTCTCCGGTGGAACCATCGACGACTCGAAGGCGTCTGTCACGTGTATCGGGTTTCACAACGATTCGCTCAACGTCGACGTTGTCGCCGTCCATCCGACTGAGTCGGAGGCCATAGTCGCTGCGACGCTGGGGAACGCTGGCAGGCCGTCCGTCGTTGACGGTGCGGTGCTCGATGCCGGTGCGAGCGACGGCGGCCAGACCGACGCCGGAGCGATGCTGCTGCTCGACGCCGGCGCAGACGGCGTCGACTGTCCGGGCGATCCGACGTGCTCGTGTGTGCACTTCCGCGCGCTTGGGGTGGTGTCCACGATCGTCGTCTCGCTTGGCCGAGCACCGGTCGCCTCGACGAACGGAAGCAGCGACGCCGCAAGCGGACCGCTATCCGATGGATCCACCGCGACCGAGGATGCCGGCGATGCGGGGATGGACCAATGAACAAGCCGCCAGTTTCCTCGCGGGCCGCACTCTTCGTCGCCGCGGTCGCGGCCGGGGCACTGGCGACCATAACCTGTCGTGGAACCGGCGTTCTGCTACCAGCCATCTCGACGCCGAGAAACCAGGAGCTGGAGCCGATTCCGGATCCGGAGCTCAATGCGTTTGGTTGTGACGACCCCTTCGTGGTTTGCGTCAACACCTGCACGGCCAGGCTGGTGCATCCAGAGATCGCGCCCCTTGTGAGTGAGGATCAACAGGTAGCAATTCGCACAGTTGGGTGGGCGAGATGTAAGCCCAAACACGTAAGCGTCTCGATCCATAACGTAAGCAATATCAACGTCGGTTACCGTTCACCTCCGTCCACTCCGCCGCCGACCAAGACCGATGGCGGCGCGGGTGAAGCCGCCGTCGAGCACGCTGTGTCCACGCTTCGCGCCTCGGCCTCGATACCGGATCCAGGGCGTAACGGAGCCTCGCTTCCACGTGACGGGCAGCCGCCTCTCGAAGGCCTCGGTGCACCGGGCGACCCCGGGAGGGTGCTGCCTCTCTTGAACGCGTTGCAGCCGCCGAAGGGTGGGAGAGTCGCCAGCTCCGATTGCAAGGTGCCGGCAACGAAAGCGCAGGAGTTCGTTCAGCGTATTCGCGATGCGCTCAAGACCGCGTCGGAGGCGCTGGCGTCCGTTCCGGCGCCTCTCGAAACCATCATCCAGACGGACATCGAAGAATTGAAGGAGGCCCTCGACAAATACGCGGCCGCGGTGGCCCGCGCTTCAGCCGACTGCCGCTCCGTCGGTCCTTCGGAACTTCTGAGTCTGGCCAAGGGTGCTACGGCGGCGCTCGATAAGTTGACTGCCGACCTCGAGCGGGCGGCGCGGCGTAAGGCCTATGACGCCGCTGGCAAGGAGCTTGCGAGCTTCGGCGATTGGGTGATCACGATTCCGAAGGACATCTCGATCCGCCAGCTGATTGTCGACGTGCAGTTCACCCCGACGGATCCTAGCGACGGCGAGACGGCTCAGGGGCCGGACGCCGGGGTCGATGGCGGGGCGCTGCTGACCCACAACGCCTTGGTGTTCATCCAGATCGATCATGGCCGGTACTACTACGACGTCGGTGTGCTCACCGCCTTCGTCCCCGGTGGACAGCGGACCGTAAGCGCAATCGCCCGCCCAGGTATCCCCGGAGACCAAGAAATCGTCTCGTCCGAGACGTGCGCGACGTTGACCGGCATAACGGTGAACGGCTATCCATTTGGGCGGCGCCGGCAGTCATACTCGCCATTCGAGGGCCGGCCGCCGTTGCACGTCGGGCTAGCTGACTTACTTGGCCTCCAGCTCGCGTTCAACCCGGACCTGAAGAACGCGACGGCGACTGTATTCGGCGGCCTCGTCGTGGAGCCGCTTACGGGCCTCAGTGCGA
>WNFY01010080.1_pt1 | contig 16294 bp, 16 predicted proteins | sample 5400091 | NCBI WGS metagenome assembly WNFY01 (sample SAMN13153364, study PRJNA577476) | soil metagenome | isolation source: 60 cm soil or saprolite under grassland replicate 1 | place: USA:California | collected 2016-06-15
GTCTTGTTTCTGGCAGTTTCAGCAGCCACCATCACGGTCACCCCCAAGACCTACACGGCAGAGCTCGGTGGGGCAGTGAACGTGAACAGCAAGCTAAGGGGAATAGACAAGGGATTCGCGATGTCGGCGACTCCAGCCACAGCTACGGGAGGCAGCTGCGCGACCAATGTCACCTTCACGATCACCCCTGGAACGATCGTTACTACGGCCGTAACATCAAATGATTATATCTATGATATTCAGATTGCGAATACTACTCAGACTCCGACGAGCACATGCTACAAGGTCCTGCTAACTTTGACCGCTAGCAGTGGAGTACAGACAACTTACGGGCCGTTGTACATTGCCACCGACTCGCCTGCCTCGGCGTGGCAACCTCTCGATGCCCAGTTTGATATAGGAGCGACTTTGCCGCGTTCTCCTTTCTCGTTTCTAATTGTCGTCACGTGCGACTTAGGAACTTGTCCATAGATGATTCTGTCCCCTTCCGTCTGCTCACAGATTCCTCAGCGGAAGCTTTTAGTGGTGCGGCGAGTCGACGTAACCGGTTTTCTCGGTTTTCAGCCAGAGCCTTCGTCCTAACACTATAACGGAGATGAGGCCTACGAAGTTTGCGACCGAAAGCAGGGTTGCATATGGATAAGTAGCCAGAATTAGAATGAGGTATGATACGATACCAGTCTTTGCCTGGGCGATCACGACTGTTAGGAGCGTTCCGAAATAGAAGATATTCAACGCTCCCATGACAATGAAGAGAGGCACGAGCTCGGCGACCGGTATACCGACGTGGCCTACACCCAGCGCTAGCAGCGCCCAGCCTACGAAGGCCAGAATCGCCATTATAGGACTCATCATCAACACCTCCATATCGAACGCCTTCGCGGGCGACATGGACCTCCAGGCGTCCCAGTGCTTCAAACCCGTCTGGATGTTCCCTCCACTCCACCGTATCCGCTGTTTCAATAGGCTCTTGACCTTGGCAGGCATCTCTTGCCAGCTCTCAACCGGAGCCAGCTTTGTCGGAATGCCCGCCCGGGCGAACCTAACCGCGAGCTCCGCGTCCTCGACGATAGAGTTCGCATCCCAGAGCCCCACCCTCTTCAGGGCGGTTCGTCGGAAGAAAGTGTTGGAGCCAGAGAAGGCCACGAACAGCTTCAGCGCATACTTCCCATCATTCGCCAACCGATACAGAAACGTCTCGTAAGCCGCAAGCCTCGCAACAATGCTCTCTTGCAAGTTCAAAGTTCGGTGATAACCATGCACTGCCCCGACCTCCGGGTCGCTGAAGTAACGCAGCGCCTTAGTGATCGCCAGAGGTTCTGGAATATCGTCGGCGTCGAACGTGGCGATGACTTCCCCGGTCGACTTGGCGAATCCAAAGTTCAGAGCATCTCCTTTGCCGATGCTTGCGTCTCGGTGAAAAATTTTGATCCACGGATACTGTCTGGCAAAACTGTTGCAGATTTCAAGAGTGCGATCCTTTGATTCGTCTTCAACGACAATCACCTCAATGTTCTCCCTAGGATAGTCCAGCTTTGTAATCGCTTCGAGTAATCTTCCAACCACTCTTTCTTCGTTCTTTACCGGTACAAGGATCGAGACGTTAGGCGGATCCCAGTCTTCTCCAGGTTCTTCCGCGGCAAACCCGTGCTTCTTGTAGCGCCAGATGCCTATCATGATTATTGGAGTCGCGTAGGCGAAGTAGGCGAGGAAGATTATTGTTAGTGCGAGAACGAATCCGTCAGCAAAATTCATTGTGCGTGCCCTAGACTCGCCTTAAGGTTCTAGCTTGAAAGCCTATTTAGCATCTTAGGGCGCGATCGACTAGACGATGCTTGCTTCTCTGAAGCCACGTTGGCACCGCGGTTTTGCCGAACTCGATTCTTTCGTCACCAAGTATGCGCTAGTGATCCTATGTGGGCTGCTGGCAACGACGACCTTTCAGAAGCTGTCATTGATTCTTCACACAGATGGCGGCGGAGACCTGCTAGGTGCTGACATTCCGAAAAGTATGATGCTGATCGCGGGACAAAATCCTTACTCGTCGAACCCTTGGGCTTCTCCTTACCCTCCCTTTCTACTCGCAATATTGGGAGGCATCATCAGAGTAACCTCAGGGAGTATAACGCTCACACCCGACACGATCGGTTTGATTTCCAGAAACGTTCGGATGGCCGGGCTTGTCGCAGATGCCATTGTCGCGCTCTTGGTTTTCCTCACCCTGCGAACAAGAGGGTTTTCTGGGCTATCAGCTCTAGTGCCATCCGCTGTTTTTCTTGCTCTCCCTTCGATAAGTCTCTCGCCCTACTACTGGTTCAACAGCGACGTTCTTGGTTATCCGATTCTCGCCGGATCGATTCTCGCCCTAGTCCAGGGCCGTTACTTTGTAGGTTCTGTGTTTCTTGCTATAGGAACGATTTTCAAGATTCATCCGATTCTCGCGATTCCCTTGCTCTTCGTCTGGCTGGTGAGAAGGCGAGGGACCCTGAAATCGCTTCTTATCATGATCACAACCGGATCGATTCTCTTGCTCGGCTTAGTCGGGCCAGCCGTCCTGCCCGGATATCTTGGTTCTGTTCTTGGCTTCAACCTATCTTCCGGGTTTGGAGGTGGAACGTCGAGTTTCACGATGATGAACTTGCTCTACGCAATTTTTCCATCCACATTCCATTTTTCCCTGCCGACGGTTGTAGAGAATCAGGTGTGGCTGGCCGCAACAGCCGCGCTCTTTATGGCCGCGCTAGGCATTGTGTGGTCTAGAGCAAGAGAGCTGAGTCCAGTTGACGTTGTAGCGCTTGGATTACTGGTATGGCTGATCCCGCTCCGTCAGATCTACACACACTACCTAGTTTGGGCTATTGTTCCATTTCTGATGCGTGGTCGGCTGCGTCAAACCCTCGTCGTGGGATCCCTTCTAGAGTTCGCGAACACTATGTCGTCTTGGTCGTGGGATCTTCCGCCGGACCCTTTTCCGGTTATGGCGACAGCCTACGGCTTCTTCGCTACAAGCATGGTCTATCTTTCCGTCACTCTTACTGCTCTCGTTTTCATAGTGAGAGGGGTAGGTGTTAGACGAATGCAAGACTCGATGGACGCCGATATCGCGATGCTTCTTGAACGATATCCGATGCCACTGATCCCGTCAACCTGAGGGCAGAACCGCTACTCAAGGCGACCCTCTTTACAGGGGTTTTTGGCAAGAACTTCGGGGCCTTCCTTTGCGGAAGCTTCGATCCGAGCGTGAGTGAGTGATTGCGTGATTCGCTTTCTTGACTATTTATATGCAATTTACACGTTCTCGCGTTGAAAAATTGAAACGGACGAGGTAAACCGGATGGTTAGCCCCAAGTTGCTGTAGATATCCATAGTCTCCCATGTATAGGATTTAGTCGTTTCCGTCAATAAGTGTCAATCTCAGATTCGATTCTGAGATATTCTAACAGAAAATGGGCAAAATGATGATCTCCCTGAGCGATCAGGCAGAGAATCTAGTGCGCCACGAAGTCGAAAAAGTCTACCACGGACGCGTCGGAGGCCTATCGATATTCTTCGAGCAGGTTCTCCGAGAATACTTCCAAGGTAATGGCAAGCCTTCGAAGGCCGTCCGGATGAAGAACGGTAGATCCTAGGACACCACCCGCAAGCTCAATGAGTCCGAGACGGACCATAATGGACATATGCGCTATTGTAAATTCAGTACGTTTCAATTGGAGACATGGCGGATATTCGTGATTATCGATCTAGGGTCTCAGTCCCTTGGATCGTATCTCGAGGGCTCTCATGAAACTCGGAAGCTCCTCCACGCTACGGACTTCGGTTCTGGCGAGGCCGCGGATCTTCCTCCATACTTGGTTGTCGGGAAGGATTCCGCGGTGTGACAGCTCCTGGTATAGCCAGGTTCCCAGCTCTCCTCCTTCCCTGTCGAAATCGGTTAGTACGATTGCGCGCTTGGACCCATCGAGCCGTTCTATGAGTCTGAATCTCGGCTCGCCTGTAGCTTTGAGGCAGAGGATTGTTCCTTTGATCCCCAGTTTTCTCAGTGCTGCCTCGTCTCTTCTTCCTTCGACAATGATCGGTACGCCGGCGCTTGATTGCTCCTGCAGATCTTGGAAGATCCGGGTCGCCCTCTCCATTTTTCTGGTGTAGAGGTCGATTCGCGGGTTTCGAACATGTGCTGGATATCGTCGTCGGGTCGGAGCTACCAAGCTTGAGAGATTACCTCGCTTCCAACTTCTGCATCTGTTCTAAGGGCTCGGGATGCTTTTCGAAGTACTCTCGTACTCCATTGAGGAGGTCAGCTAGTATTCTTGCCATGTTTGATTTGAGGTCTTGGGGGTGGATTTTTCCGGTCTTGTATGCTTCTTCGAGTTCGTTGTTTGTGGAGAATTTCATGTCTCCTCCGTATTTCTGGTCCCGATGCAGCGTGACAGTCTTGTTTGCGGGGAAGGCGAGGAGTCGGTAGTATTCTATTACCGGGTTTCCCTCGACTATCTTTGGCGGGCAGTATGCTTTGCGCAGTTTCTCCTCGATTAGTTCAGGCGAGTCGTGGAGTAGTATCGTGTTTTCGGGTTTGCTCTTCGACATCTTCGCTGCAATTACACTGCTCAGTTTAGGATCTTCATCGTAGCTTCCCGTGTCGGATCCCTGGATGCCTGCAAGTCCCATTAGCATGGGTGTGTGGAGTGCGACCGGCTTTCCCCATCGCAGCTTCTCGCCCACTTCACGTGCTAGAACGTGTGCCTTTCTCTGGTCTATTCCTGCGCAAGCCACGTCAAGGCTCAACTCGAATATGTCGGCGGCTTGCATGCATGGATAGAATAGGCTCGCGGTTTCAACGTCTTGGGTTTTCAGGTCGCGGCCCATGATAGGCAGCGCTCGCATCGCTCGTTGTGCTGTCGTGGTTTTGGCCACTCTAATGACTCGTTCCCAGTAGTTGGGTTTGCTGGCGAGTTCTGAGGCCCAGATGTATTCGACTTTGTCCTCGGTCAGTCCTAGTGCCGTGAAGCAGTGTTTGAAGTACTCGCCGGCTGTCTCGATCTTTTCCATGTCGCCGCCGAACTTGTTGTTTATCATGCTGTGCCAGTCTGCGAGGAATATGATGAAGTGGAATCCGGCTTGGACCATGTCTTTGATCTTTGTGCCGCAGACGAGTCCTGTGCCGATATGCATCATTCCAGGCAACCGTGTTAGGCTGGCTGCTTTCCGGAGCATTCGAAGCCCCAGTATGCGCGAGGCTTCTTTTTCTCTTCGAGGACGCGTTGCAGTTCTGCAGGCTGGATGATCTCTACTGTCCCTTTTGTGACAAGTTCGAGGCGATGTTCTTGGTTCATCCTTTCCTCCAGGTTTCTTTTTGGGCTTGTGCGTACTAAAAAGGCTCTACTGCCTGCGAGCTTTGGAGCGGGTTTTTGCCTCCAGCCCTGGAAAAGAGGGTGTCTGTCGCCCGCGTCACTAACACCCAAGCCTCACAGTGAAGATCTTTGTCTTCCCTCAGCCCGGCTCTCTCGAGGCAGGCGTCTAGCAACCCGCTCCAACGCTTAGGGCAGGATTGTTTTGCTCTTAATTGTTCCAGCTTGAGTGCTCTTACGTCGCGAGGTGCGCTGTGCAAGACCCCCCGTGTCGGACAGGAATCTCGCTGTCTGACGTTGATTCTAGGCGAGTCCTAGAATTCGGGGCTTGATCCGGGCTTGGATGCCCTAGCCGTTTTACGCGTCGTCAAGAAGGATTTGCTATGCATTCTAGCGAAAGGGCGCCAGATTCGGGATCAGGGCTGATAATAGCCGGTTTCACAATCCTTTTGCTCCCTTAAGCACCGCTCTCTCACACAAGGACTTTGCAAAAGTTATAGGAATTTCTTGTCGAGACGCTCTCTCTGTCTGGATAGGATTCCGGGCTTGTTTTTTCGAGACGGGAACATTATCGGTTTGTCTGGCCTTTTTCGATCCCCGTGGATTCCCCTAGGGATAAGCGTGGGAAATCGTGTTCTAGAAATCGCGGGCTTGGAATCGGGATCAGGGCTGATAATGGGCGAATTTCCGTGACCCTGACGTGCCTGCGCCACAACTCTTGGCACCGCTGGGAGTGGGGTACGGTGTATCGGGGCTTACTTGAGTGGCACGTACATGCTTGAACGGGACGCACCGATGCCCGGGGTTCCATGGACAACCTTCTGGTTTGTGATCGCGAACTCGCCGAGGAAATGCCCGATCATCTCAGGCTTGATCTCGATCGCGACAAACTCTTTGCCAGAGTGCAAATGCAACGTCAGTCCCAGCATCTCAGGAATGATGATCATATCCCTGGCGTGGGTCTTGACGGGTGCGGCCTTTCCGCCACCGTTGCCGTTCTCACGCCGCGATTGGCGAATATGCTCCAGCAGTGTTCGCTGGTCGTTCGTCAAGCCTTTGAGCAGAGATCGACGCTGGCGAGAAGGAAGAAGTTTGATGAATTCATCCATCGACATCTGCTTTACCTCCTCCAAGTTGTGACCGCGATAGGTGAACTGTCTAGGCATCGAACATCCTCCAGACTGCTCGCCGGGTTCTCGTAATTAACATTCGGCTGTACAATTTCTATCGCGCGCTTCTTCTCTTTGCTCGTCCGGTCTGTCGCGCGGCAATGTTCCCAACCTTACGCCCAGGCGAGGTCCACCGACCAACCGTCGTCGGCTTGCCAGCATGTTTGTGCCTTCCTCCACCGTGAGGATGGGACGCCGCGATCATCGCCTGTCCCTTGACAACCGGCCATTTCCGTCCCCTAGCCCGTTGCAAGAACCATCTTGGGCCGGCCTTCATGAACGGTTTCTCGGTACGCCCTGCACCGGCCACGACACCTATCATCGCTCTACAATTATCGTTCACGTGAATTGTCTTGCCTGAGGGCATTCGCAGCTCAGTGCCGATGGGAGTATGCGAGACGACCGTCGCAAATGAACCGGATGATCGAGCCATGGTTCCCCCATCTCCGTGGCGCAGCTCGATATTGCAGATCATTGTCCCTTCCGGCATTTTTCCAAGGGTCTTGATGTTACCGATCTCCGCCGGGACTTCCGATCCGAAGAGGAGCTTCTGCCCAACCGCGATTCCTTCTGGGGCTGGGACGTAGATTTCTCCGGCTCCCTCCACTTTCAATAACGCTAGGGGTGCCCCACGGGCCATCTCGTGAAGGAGGTCCTGAACATGTCCTGAAGAATGCCCATCCACGCTATTGTATCCGACTGAGTGAATTCTCCTGTGTGTTGGTGCTTTGAATATGAAATAGCCACGACCTCGTCTCTGAACAAGAATATTCTTCCCCATTCCATCCCACTCCTACAATATTCCCAGTTTCACAGCGAGATCCGATGCCTTCGATTCCGGGCTGAGCCTAACATATGCCTTCTTCTTACCCTCCGGAGTCACCAGCGTGTGGACCTGGTCCACTTTGACCTCGTAGAGTTCCTCGACCGCCTTCCAAACATCGCGTTTCGAAGCGTTACCGTGAACGATAAAGACGATCTTGTTCTCTGTCTCAATCAGCTTAACGGTGTCCTCAGACATCATAGGATAAGTTATGACCAGTTCGGTGGAGATTCGGGTCATCTATCGCAGCCAGCTCCTGTCGGAGAGAGTCTTTACCGCGGACTCGGTCCAGATCGTCAATCGTCCCGGATGAGTTCCAGGAGCCAACGCTTCAACACTCAAGTCCTTTACTCGGACTACATCTACGCCCTCAAAATTCTCAAAAGCTCGCTGAGCTCCCTGATACTCGCTGACCACAAGAAGCGGCCCTACAGAGTGCGTTCGGTTCTTTCCCCTTATCCTCTTGCTCTTCTTCACCCTATCAATGTCGTCCGACACTCCGATCGCAGCTAGGAAGGTTTTTGCCGCTGAGGATTTCGAGAACTTCTCCACGTCATCTGTGACTATTAGGGGGAGCTCGATATCCTCATCAAACTTGTGCCCCCTACCTCGGACCAGGTCTGTTGATCCAGTGGCAGCGATGGCCGAATCCAGTGCGACCCGTCGCTCCTTTTTGTTCATTGATTTGGCGGTGCGTTTTGAAGTGACAGGTGGAAAAGCCATTCGCCCTCCCATAGTTCACTCTTGAGATTCCCCTTCCTACTCCGAAAGACTCCGCGGTGGTTCGCTTCCCGGCCATAGGATTGCGTCCTTGCGGTTGGAACCTGTGAGACTGCTGAGCAACCACGGCCTTCGTAATGATGTCTCTTCTAAGAATCGAAGTGAACACTGGTGGGAGTGAGAGCTCGCTGACGGCCTTCCCGTCAGCTCCGAAAATCTTGACGTTGCGCTGGCTCAAGCCTCTATGCTCCCTGCTTTGATGCCAGGCTGATCATTTCCATCTTTGGCGGCTCGCCGGACACTCGTCCTCTTGCTGGCGTCCTTAGGGCAACCAGCCTGTTTGCCGGTCCCGGTATCGTTCCTCTCAAGAGTGTGAATTCTGTCTTGATGGGTCCGTAGTGCAGGAACCCTCCCTTTGGTGTGACGTCTGCTCCGTTGTCTCCAATCTTCAGAATCTGTTTGTTGTATTCTGTCCGTTGAGCGAAGCCCATTTGGCCTGCTCTTGGTACCGAGTACATGACGTAGTGAGGGTGCCAGGGGCCGATGGAGCCGACTCCTCGAACAGTCTTTCTCGATTTGTGTTTGAGCTTCTTTATTCCCCATCGTTTTACGGGGCCTTGAATGCCTTTTCCCTTTGTGATTCCAATGACGTCCACGTCCATTCCCTCTTTGAAGACATCGGCAACCTTGACTTCTTTGCCGAGCAGTTTTTTCGCGAACTCTAATTGATCCTTAACAGTCCCTCCATCGATCTTTACTTCCATAAGGTCCGGTTTTTTCTTTCCGATCTTAGCCAATCGGGGTTGGCTAGCTGCGATTGCCCGCACTTCCACAACTCTTTCTTTTGTGGATTCTAGTTTTTCCCATCCTTTGTTGTCGTCGAATTTCTCAGGAACTTTAATTCTGCGTCCGAGGTCCTTTGAGGGTTCTGGTGCCCATACTTCTCCCGAGGTCCTCAGCGCGCCATTGAATCTCTCGTAGAACCTTAACCCTGTCACCAATAATGGCGGGGTCTCCACTACGGTGACCGGTAGGGTGACTTCCTTTCCGTAGTTTAGCGATCCTTGTCGATTGTCAACTATGGTAACATGGCTTGTTCCGGCTTTGAAGCCTGCAAATGCTAGTAGTTTCGGTGCTCCTTCGTATTCTGGCCAGAATCGGATTCGGGGAGCCCAGTGAGAAGATCTCCCGCGAGGCAGATATGCGAGTGATCCTCTTCTTGGTGCACTATACTTTCTATGACCCATCTAATTCCGCTCCAAAACGTTGAGGATGGCTAGGGCGCTCCATAGTGCTTCCTCGGTTCTGACCGTTTCGACCCCTTGGTCGGGAATGGTGTTGACGTTGAAGTCCGTCGCGTCCGAGACATTCATGCCTGACCTGGCAAGAATTTCCGGGACTCCGTCGTTCGGTGAGCCGAACATGATCAATGGGCGGCTAGCTGACTTCCACCTCTGAGTTAGATTGGGGGTGATCTTGCGTACATCGGTGCCCTTCCGGGAAGTGGAGATGGTCAAGTCGAACTTCTTACTCCTTACGATTTCTGATAGTGAAACGTTCCCACGAGCCACCCTGAACCCCCAATATATGGTTAACCCGCTCGGCTCCACGATTTCGCCCTCGAGTTCAGGCAAGTCCCTTGTCAATCGAATGATGATTCTCTTCAATGTTGGCAATTTTGACTTTACTCGAACCAAATTGCGGAATCCGGCCTCGATCATTGAGGATGGTCCAGATTGAATGACTATTCCCTCTCGTAAGAGACCCGAGCTCGGGTTCTGCCTGTCAGGGTGGTTAGGTGTCCGAAGGGGGGGCAGAGTACCGGCGTACTGCAGGTCAGGGTCCATCTTGAAGAGATGCTTTCGAAGGTACTGGGGAGTTTCGATGTAGGTCAGCATCTTCTCGATCAGCTTGGCTTCTCGATCTATTTCCGGCCCAACCCTGTCGCGATAGATGATCACTTCTTCGACTCGAAAAGTTCCCAATGCTCTCGAGACAAACCCGAGACGCGCCGTCTTTTCTCGCAGATGAGGTACGTCCAACGTCAAGCTAGCTGGGAGCGCAACGGAGACGACTTGGGATCGCCGTGGAGGCCTAGTCATGATTACTTCGAGGTGGTGCGCAAAGATAAGTTGGTTGCACGTTTTGGATCCCACTGCGAACATTTAGAAATCAAACATCTAACCATCGAGCATGCCAACTGTCCTCGACAATCAGAAAACGTTCTCCCTCCACGATTCGAAGAACATGCTTGGTGCGGTCGAGGGTTTCCCAGAATTCATGAACAGCCAACTGCTTGTTCCTCCTTCCACCACCCGAAGAGGCTGGGAGCGCTCCGTATCTGGTAATATCGTATTCATGGGCATGGGTGGGTCAGCGTCGGCTGGAGACTTGGTTCTAGACTGGCTCAGCAATAAGATCCCCGTCCCCGCCATGGTTCATCGGGATGCAACGCTTCCTAGGTTCGTGGGATCCAACACTCTCTTTGTAGCCCTTAGCTACTCGGGAGAGACTAGTGAGACCCTTGCTGCGTTCCGAGAGGCGAGGAAACGTGGTGCCAATCTAGTCGCGATCGGAACCGGTGGCAAATTGCAAAAGTTATGCGAAGAACTGGAAGTCTCCTTTGTAGAAATCCAAGCGGCTCCTGCTCCCCGAGCCGCACTGGGTCAAATGGTTGTTGCTACTGCTATCGCGCTCCATAGCCGGGGAATCATTCAAGATCCGAAGAATGAGATCAAGCTGACAATACAAGAGCTCGGTCGGGTGAGGAATAGGATCCAGAGACAAGTTCCTCTCTCTCAAAACCAGGCGAAACGCCTTGCAGAATCATTGAAAGGTCACTTCCCGGTTATCTTCGCGTTTCGAAGAATGGCTAGTGTGGCCAGGCGATTCAAGAATCAGCTTGCCGAAAATAGCAAGATGTTTGCAAAGTATTCCCTATTGCCCGAGGCTGGGCATAACGAAGTAGAAGCTTGGTCTAATCAGCGCCTTCCTTTGTCACCAATTTTCATTCGGGACAATTCGGAATCCGAATTCGAACGAGTCATGCTCGAGTCCTTCAGATCCACGATAACAAAGGCGAGCCGAGTGGGGCCAACACAAGTGCGTTTGAAGGCCGACACACGCTTGGGTGATTTACTATCGCCGGTTCTCTACTTAGATTTCGTATCAGTGTATCTTGCTTTTCTGAAAGGCCTTGACCCTACCGACACTCCTTGGATTCGGCTTTACAGAAAGAATTCGGCGAGCCCTTTCAGATCCATTTCGTTAAAGGATCGGGTCTGAGCTTTGGGCGCGTCACGGTCGGCTAGCCTTTCGCGACCCCTATTGGGGTCATACGTACAACCTTCTGGCCGATTCCGAGCTGATGACTGACCTCGACTACCCTATCGACATCCTTGTATGCACCTGGAGCTTCCTCGGCCAACACCTCCATGCTGGCAGCGCGAATAACGATGCCCTGACTTTCCAGACTCTTCTTGAGGTCTCCTCCGAACCACTTCCGCTTTGCACCGGATCGGCTCATGAATCGACCTGCTCCATGGGCTGTTGTCCCGAAACTGAGTTCCATTGCCCTTGGAGTGCCGATTAGGACCCAGCTGCTCGTGCCCATGCTTCCTGGTATCAGGACGGGCTGTCCTACGTCTCTGTATTCGGCTGGAATATCGCGGTGGCCAGGTGGAAATGAGCGGGTAGCACCTTTCCGGTGAACAGTAACCTTCTTTGTTTCCCCGTCGATCAAATGGGATTCGACTTTTGCTACGTTGTGGGCGACGTCGTAGACGATCTTCATGTCGAGAGAATCGGCTGGGCGTTGGAATACCTTCGAGAACGCTTCCCTCGACCAGTGAGTTATCATTTGCCGGTTGACGAAGGCGAAGTTGCAGGCCGCTGACATTGCGGGTATGTAGTCCTCAGCCTCTGGGCTCTTGCTCGGGCATGCTGCGAGTTCCCGGTCGGGGAGCTTGATGTTGTACTTGTTGATCGCTCTCTCCATTACCTTCAGGTAGTCGCTGCAGGTCTGGTGACCATATCCTCTGCTCCCGGTGTGAATCAGAACAAGAATCTGGCCTTCCTTATGGATGCCGAGGCGTTCTGCGACGCGCTTGTCGAAGATCTTGTCCGCTCGCTCGATCTCGATGAAGTGGTTTCCGCTGCCTAGGCTGCCAAGTTGCGGAGCTCCGCGTGACTTTGCACTGTTTGAGACCTTGGAGGGGTCGGCGGCTTCCATACATCCTTCTTCCTCAATCGTCTTCGGGTCTTCTGGCCAAGCATATCCGTGGTCGACGGCCCAATCGAGTCCATCAGTAACTGCACGATCCAGTTCTGTGACGCTGAGTTTGACCTGGCCTCTGCTTCCAAGTCCAGAAGGTATGAAGTTGAAAATGGTGTCCACAAGTTTCGGGAGAACTGGACGGACTTCTTCCTCGGTAAGATTCGTCCGAATCAGTCTGACGCCGCAGTTTATGTCGTAACCCACTCCACCGGGGCTGATCAAGCCTTCGTCATAGTCGGTGGCTGCTACTCCACCTATTGGAAACCCGTATCCCTCATGGCCGTCCGGCATGGTAATTGCGTACTTGCAAATCCCGTCAAGGTGTGCAACGTTTACGCACTGCTGGATTGTGCGATCGGTTCTCATCTTGGACAATAGGTCTTCGTCGGCGTAGATTCTCGCCGGGACTTTCATTCCCGACTGGAAGTCTTTTGGTACCTCCCAAATGTTTGGCTCAATCTGTGTTAGCGGAAATTGTGTGCTTGAGCGGTTTACGAGTCCGGACCCTTGGTGGCTCATTGTTTCTCTTCGCTTGCGTTATTTCTTGAGTAGCTACCTATAAGCATGGCTGGCACAATAGCGAAACCGGATAAGCTTGCGTTGCAGAAAGTCACATGCTTGTCAGATCTGACAAGTTAGGCTAGAGATCTAGTAGAAATCTGACCGTCACTTTGCCCGGGTGTTTTTCTATCTCCATCAAGTGGTATGTTATTCCTTTGACCTCAACTTTTCCGTTATGTTTGGCGCGCTCGAAAGGCTCTCCACCCGCCCTGCCTTTGAGCCTGGTTTCGGCTTTCGTTGCAGTAATCGAGATCACAGCAAAGCTCCCTAGGGCGAGCTGCTTGACTTCAAACAGAAGCAAGAGTTCCTCAAGATAATTGTAAAGGAGTTCCTTCTCGTCATGGCCGTTGGTCTGGATTTCTACCTTGGTTTTTGTCTGCACACTCCTGACGTCAAGCATCGTGTCGAACAGAGCTAGACTCGCTTGAGAGAATGCTTCTTCGAGGGTTTCTCCCCAAGCCTCTACGAAGGCATCGGTAACGTGTTCAAGAAACCGGTATCCTCCAGATGCTCCCAACAACTTTCCGACTCAGTCGTTTCGCTGTTCTCTTAGAACTGCTTATTAGGTGACTTCCTTCTGCGTTTTCTCTGACCTGAAGGCGGGTTGACGCGCCGGGATAATGCAAGTATCCAGTTGGTTTCCTGCATCCCGTTGGCCGAGTGGATTAACCTGCTGATGTGGGTCTAAAGGCGCAGATCTTCCAGCGATGTGAGAGCGTAGGCCTTGAGAGCCTGTGGCCCGTTAGGGCCGCGTGGGTTCGAATCCCACTCCCGGCGCCAAATAATACAGCTAAGCCGTTGTACTAGCAACGGCTGGTTGGGGACAAGAGGCGATATGAACGGTATACTTGTCCAATCGTACGTGGTCGTGACATCTAGGGCATTCCAAGGTCTTCATTTCGGTTCGAACGTTTCTGCCCTTCCAATTTCCTCCTCGCATTTGTTTTTCTTACACCTCTATTTTGCTATTGTACTGGCTTGCCGGCTCTAATTGGAGCCCGCATTGTCCAGCCTACATGACATGTTCGCTGGACCCGATATAAGGACTCTTTCACCGAGGGTCTGATCTACGAGTGATATTGAATCTCCCGATTCCGGATACTCGGAAGATGAGTCAAGTTATCGATAGTATTCGGGGGCCCGCTTCGCCACGAAGGCGCTGCTTCCTTCTCGGAAGTCCTTGCTTGTTATCGTTCTGAGGAGTTCCTTGTACGCCGTCTCTAGTTTTGTCTTCGAGAGATCCGTCTTTCTGATTCGTTTGAAGCTGGAGTTGGAAATGGGAGATACGTGCAGTATCTCTCGAATAATCTTCTCCAATGTTGGAGTTAGCTCTTCTCTCGGAACTGAATGGTTGACAAGCCCGTAGTTCATCGCTTCAGTTGCGCTGAGAGGGGTCCCGGTTAGGTTCATCTCGACAAGTTTTCTTCCATTCATTAGGAATGGCCCGATTACTCCGGACATGCAGCAGAGTGCTCCGACTCGTCCGCCTGAGAAAGCGAATGTTGATTCCGTCGATGCAATGACAATATCGGAGGCCAGCGCAATTTCCGCACCGGCACCGTAGGCCGGCCCGTCTACTAACGATATGACCGGCTTCTCGCATTTGAAGAGTTGGTCCCAGAACGGCTTGACGAGTCCGTAGACGAATTCTCTTGCCTCCGTTCTAGATTTGAACCCTCCAACTTCTCTCACGTCGAGCCCAGCAGAGAACGCCTTTCCAGCGCCGGTTATCTCGACAATTTGCGCGTCCCTGCTTTCCGTGGCTAGAACCAATGCCCTTCTAAGGTCGCGAAACATTCCTTTGGAGAGGGCATTGAGGACTTGCGGACGGTTCATTTCAATACGAGCGATGTTATTCGTGACCACGTATTGGACGTTTTCGAGCTTCATGTCGACAACTCGCAAGATGTGACGACTACAACTGGAAAGTAATTTGGCTTTGTGTCGCCGGTTCGAGAACCTTTTTGAAGCGCCACGGGAAGGAGCCGATTGTCGGTGCGTACTACAACGATTAACCTGCCTTACAATTCGAACCAGAAACTCAAAACAGTTCTTGACCGTGTCATCGCCATAGTCTCGAACATTGGTTTGAAGATTCTTCGAAATCTGATCGAGGCAGGTGTGGAGCCTAGTATCGTCACCGATCATAAGCTCACAAATGATGATGCAGAAGTTGTTGTTTTTCTCGGGTCGGTGTTGCACGATTTGGGGATGGTCGCCCATCGGGAAAACCATCAAATCTTCAGCGTCTCTCTCGCGGTTCAGATAATACCAGGACTGTTGACGGGCATATACGGGGAAAAGGAGAGGGCTATCATAACCGCCGAAGCTCTTCACACAATTTACGCTCACGAATCTGAGATTCCCCAATTCACAATCGAGGCTGGGGTTGTGAGGGTCGCGGACGCTTTGGATATGAAAGAGGGCCGGGCCAGAATTCCGTTCACAGCAGGGAAAAAGGACATTCATGCTCTGTCGGCAATGTCTATCAGGGACGTGAAAATCCGGAAGAGCAAACAGAAACCGATCATCGTAGAGATAAGCATGTACAACGAGTCAGGAATTTTCCAGGTCGATCAATTACTAAAGAAGAAAATACTCGGAACGAAGATCGAGGGATTCATCGAAGTCGTGGCTCAGGTCGAAAACCAGCAGAGAAAAACCGTGCTCACAAGATACACACTCGGCGCACCAGATACGTCGTCTCCTAAAGTCAGTATCGAGTAATCAGGACGTCCCACAGGAACTGTCGATCTGGGAAAATCTATTGTCCCGGAATTGGTGTTCAGGCTGACTCTACTTTCGCTAGCTTCCCGTATCTTCCAACGTTAAGTTGGAGCTCGCCTCTAAACGAGTCAACATACCCGTTTTCGATTTGGACAGTGTCGTTGACTGCCACTTTTGTTATGTTTTCGTTCCACAAAGTGACCTTCACTGTTCCGGACTCGTCTTGAAGAGTCGCGCTGGCAACTTGTCCAGGGCCGAATTTTGTTTGGACGTCTCTCGGGGTCTCCATGTCAACAATTTTTCCCGCCACATCTACTCTCCTCATTCCGGGCTTGAGTTCCGCGATTTTCACTGCTGTTCCCCTGTTACGACTTCTCCGGTCGCGAAGTTGCCTCTTACCGATGTTATTCTAACTTTTACTTGGTCGCCTTGGTTCGTGCCGGGTACGAAGACGACAAAGTTGTTGATTCGGGCTATTCCGTCTCCTCGTTTACCCACCGAATCGATCGTGACATCGACTTCTTGACCTTCCTCGACGGGTGCCGGTCCGCGGTTTCTGTCCTGTCCGCGGTCGCGGTCGTAACCGCGATCATATCCTCGGCCGCCACCGCCGCCGCCTCCACTACGGCCGTAGCTTCCCCCTCCGCCGCCTCTGCCATACCCTCCTCCTCCA
>WNFY01002849.1_pt1 | contig 16288 bp, 13 predicted proteins | sample 5400091 | NCBI WGS metagenome assembly WNFY01 (sample SAMN13153364, study PRJNA577476) | soil metagenome | isolation source: 60 cm soil or saprolite under grassland replicate 1 | place: USA:California | collected 2016-06-15
AGGACGGAGTCGGCGACGGAGCCGAGCGGGTGCAACGCCCGCGTGATCACGCCGGGCACGCCGCGGGCCCGCAACCAGGAAAGCGCATGACGCGCGGGACGCACGGGCCGCTGCCACTGCAGGCTGTACAGCAGCACCGTGACGCCGCCAAGCCCTTCCCAGATCCGGCGTCCCGCAGCGTTGCTGATGTCGGAAAGCAACAGGTCCTGCGGTCCCGCAAACACCCGGCCGAGCAGACGAGCCGCCACGAGCGGCCTGGCGGATCGAGAGACCATGAGTTTTGTGGCGACGGCCACGCGCAGGCGGCGCCCGCGCAAGCTCAGTCGCTTGGGCTGGACGCCGACAAAGCCATCGATCGAGCCATCGCCCGTGGCGTGGACAAACGAGGGAAGTTCGTCGTCGTACCAGGGATTCTGAAAGATCGCGCGATCGAAGTACGAGTCGAGTCCTGCGGGCGCATGGTTCCCGTTATTCAGGAATGCGGTGCGAAAGAGTTCCAGAACCCGAGGAATATCCTCGCGCTGGAACGGCCGAATCAGGTCCACGCGCCCTGTCTCTGCTCTCCCCCGAGTGCCGCGAGGTCGTGCTTGCCGCTCGGAAGTCGCGGCAACGCGTCGCGCACCTCAAATCGGGCCGGTTGCATGTACCGCGGCAACTCCACCCCCGCGTAGCGCCGGAGCCGCTCCAGCGAGCCTTCCCCACCGCCCGCGAGCACCACGAAGGCGACAATACGCTCCCCACGCGCCTCGTCGGGCTCGGCAGCGATGATGCACTCGGCGACTTCACCTGATGCGTACAACACAGTCGCGATCTCATCCGGGCTGACACGATAGCCCAACGTCTTGATCATGCGTTGGCTGCGACCGACGAAGTACAGCCAGCCGTCAGCATCACGACGCACCAGATCTCCGGAAAACACCACGCGCTCGGCATCCGGAATGCCATTCGCGCGCAACGGATTCGGCCGAAACATCCGCGCGGTTTCCGCGGGGTCGTTCCAATAACCGAGCGCCACCGTTGGCCCACGATGGACTAGCTGACCGACTTCACCGGGTTCGCAGGGCGTCAGATCCTCGCGCAGGACCAGTACTTCTGCGCCCGGGATCGCGCGGCCGATCGAATCCGGCCGCCGGTCGACCTCTTCGGGCGGCAGGAACGTGCTCCGCAGAACTTCGGTCAGACCGTACATCAAAAAGAGTCGGGCCTGTGGCTGCGCCCGCCGGAGCGCGCGCACCACGGGGACGGGCAGATGCCCACCCGCGTTCGTCGCGATCCGCAGGCTCTGCAGCGGCTCGTCGCGAAACGAGGGAACGCCCAACAACTGCTGCCACAATGGTGGGACGGCAGCCAGCACGCTCACCTGCTGCGCGCGCAAGTTCATCACGAGTTGCGAGGCCAGCGGAGAGCGCTCGACGACGAGCGCGGCACCACTGCCAACAGCACACAGCACCTGACTCATGCCGTAGACGAAACTGAACGGCAGCACGCTCGCAACACGATCGTGCGCCGCGATGCCGAGGTACCCGATCACCGTCTCGGCGGCGGCCACGAGGTTGCCGTGTGTGACCGTTACCCCTTTCGGCAGGCCCGTCGAACCAGACGTGAAGACGATCTCGACTGGGTCCATGACGAACCGCGGGATCGGGGTGAATGTCGCGGCGGACGCCAGATCGTGAGCCAGGAGAATGCGGGATGGCGTGTCGAGGGGTCGCGGCTGTCGTGCCAGCAGGTCCTCGGACGTGATGAGTGCCGTGGCACCCGACACCGCGAGTGTGTGCTCGACTTGGCGTGGTCGCAGCGATTCGTTGATCACGACGGCGATGCCACCGGCCGCTGCCACACCGAAAAACGCGGCGATCGCGTCGGTCCCGCCCTCCAGGAAGATCCCGACCCGGTCGTAGACCTTCAGGCCCCCCGCGATCAGGTCGGCGGCGACTCCGGCGGCGCGCCGCTGCAGGGCCGCGTAGTCGGTGACACATTCGCGCTCGATGACGGCAGCGTGCGCGGCATGCGTTGCAGCCGTCTTCCAGAGCAGATTGGCGATGTTCAAGGTCAGGGCACCTCCGGCCGTCACCCACCTATCGCATCCCCTGTACCACCACACGGCTGCGCCTTGTGAGACCGTTGGTGTTGCGTCCATGCATCACCTGAGGAGTCTTCGGGCAGGTCCGGCGCACCAGTCCTGCGGCGCCATCCTTGCATAACGGCACCGCGCCATCTCTTCGAGGATCGACGTGAATTTGGGGAACGGCCTGCAGATCAATCCAGCAGCGGAAACCGAAAAGATCGCCGCCGCACTGCGACACCAGCTAGGCGAGTCGCTGCGCCGGCGTGGACTCGTGGTTGGGATGAGCGGCGGGATCGACAGTTCCGTCTGCGCCGCCCTGGCGGTCCGCGCGGTGGGAGCGGCGCACGTCTTCGGGCTGCTGATGCCCGAGCAGGATTCCGATCGCGCGAGCCAGGGGATCGCCGGGCGGTGGGCCGAGGCGCTGGGCATGCCATACACCGTCGAAGACATCACACCGATGCTCTCTGCCGTCGGGTGCTATCGCCGCCGCAACGCCGCGATCCGCCGGGTGGTGCCCGAGTTTCAGGACGATTGGCGCTTCAAGGTGGTGTTGCCGGGCGGCCGGCTCGACTCCGATCGGTTGAACGTCTCGACGCTCGCAGTCGAGGTCCCGCAAGACGGGCGACGCGAAGTACGCCACGTACGATTACCGCCGGCCGAGTATCGGGAGATCGTCGCGGCGACAAACTTCAAGCAACGCGTCCGCACGATGCTCGAGTACTACCATGCCGACCGGCTCCACTACGCGGTCGTGGGCACGCCCAACCGACTGGAGTACGATCAGGGATTCTTCGTGAAGGGGGGTGACGGGCTCGCCGACGTGAAGCCGATCGCGCATCTCTACAAGTCGCAGGTGTACGCGCTGGCCGAGTATCTGGGAGTGCCCGCCGAGATTCGCTCGCGCCCGCCAACGACCGACACGTACTCGCTCCCGCAGACGCAGGAGGAGTTCTACTTCGCCCTCCCAACCGCGACGCTCGACCTGATCCTGCACGCGCACAACCTCGGCAAGGGCGCCGCAGCCATCGCCGTGGAGCTCAGCCGGACGCCCGACGAAGCGGCCCGCGCGCTGCGGGACATCGAACAGAAGCGCGCGGCGACACGCTATCTCCACCTGCCCCCGCTTTTGGTCGAGCCCGTGGCCGAGCTCGCGCAGCTCGAGCAGGAACCGGCCTGATGTGCGGACTCGCCGGCGTGGCCCGTCGCGAGCCGCGTGGTGTGGCGCCTGATATGCTCGACCGCATGGCGGGAGCGCTGCGGCATCGCGGGCCCGATGGCTCGGGACGCTACGCCGATGCGCGGGTGGGTCTCGCGCATGTGCGCCTCAGCATCATCGACGTCGCCGGTGGTGCGCAGCCACTCGGCAACGAAGACGGATCCGTGCTCATCGTGTACAACGGTGAGGTCTACAACTACGTGGAGCTGCAGGCGGAGCTGCAGGCCGCCGGCCATCGCTTCCGCACACGCTGCGATACCGAAGTGCTGGTGCACGCGTACGAGCAGTGGGGCACCGCGATGCTATCGCGCCTGAATGGACAGTTCGCGTTCGCGATCTATGACCGTCGCGCGGGAACGGTATTCCTGGCGCGCGATCGCTTCGGCGTCCGGCCGCTCTGCTACACCGTTGCCAATGGTGATCTGTTCTTTGCGTCCGAGGCCAAGGCGCTGTTCGCGACCGGTGAGGTCGACGCCGAGCTCGATCCGATCGGGCTCGATCAGGTGTTTACGTTCTGGGCCGCCCGCCCGCCGCGAACCGTGTTCCGCCGCGTCTCATCGCTCGAGCCCGGGACGTTCGCCGTGTGGAATGGGCGCGACGGCGTGCTGCGCCACGGCCGGTATTATACGCTCGACTATCCGGCGGCACGCGAGGAAGCGCCCGATGCGCTCGCGCGTCTCGACGGGTTGCTCGACACGAGCGTCACGCTGCGGCTGCGTTCTGACGTCCCCGTCGGCGGGTACCTGAGCGGCGGCCTCGATTCGTCGATTACGTGCGCGCTCGCGGCCCGCGAATCGCCGTTTTCGCTGCGCACGTTTTCCGTAACGTTCGACGACCCGGAGCTCGATGAGCGGGAGTTTCAGCAGCTCGTGGCTCGCCAGCTGCAGAGCTGTCATTACGTCCAGGCGATCGGCGCGCACGACGTGGCCTCGGTCTTCCCGCAGGTGGTCCGCCATGCCGAAACGCCCATGGTGCGAACCGCCCCCGCCCCGATGTATCTGCTCGCACGACTCGCGCGTGAGCACGACATCAAAGTCGTGCTCACCGGTGAGGGATCGGACGAGCTGTTCCTGGGTTACGACCTGTTCAAGGAAACGGCCCTGCGCTTGTTCTGCCTGCGCCAGCCGCACTCGACGGCGCGGCCCCGGCTCTTCGATCGCCTGTATCCGTACCTGGATCCGCGCGGCCGCCGCGGCGAGTTCTGGCGGCGCTCGTTTCTCGAGGCGGGATCACCGGACGATCCCCTGTTCTCTCACCTGCCGCGGTTTCAGCTCACCGCACGCATCAAGGATTTCTACTCGGCCGACATGCGCGCGGCAGTTGCCGGGAACGATCCGCTCGACGAGCTGCGGGCGAGTTTGCCTGCCGGCTTCGCGACCTGGTCGCCGCTCAACCGCGCGGCCTACCTCGAGATGGTCACGTTGCTGTCCCCATACCTCCTGAGCACACAGGGCGATCGCATGTCGCTCGCGCATGGCGTGGAGGCGCGATACCCGTTTCTGGACCACCGCGTATTCGAATTCGCGGCACGCGTGCCGACGCAGAGCAAGCTCCTCGGCTTGCGGGAAAAAGCGATCCTGAGGCGCTGGGCGCGGGACGTGGTCCCCCCCACCGTGCAAGAACGACAGAAACAGCCGTACCGCGCGCCCGACGTCCCGGCATTCTTCACGCCTGAACCGGTCGAGTACGTGCGCGACGTCCTCGATGCGGGCAACGTGGCGCGGAGCGGTCTCTTCGAGCCGGCGGCGGTGGCGGGACTCGTGCGACGCTGCCGAACGGGCGCCGCCACGGGCTTCCGCGAAAGCCAGGCGTTAGTGGCCGTTCTCTCGACGGAGCTGTGGTACCGCCAATTCATCAGCGAGCACGCCCGGCCTGTAGCCCAACCGGCGCCGCTGGACGACCGCGCGACCGCGGTGAGCAGATCGTGAACTCAACGGAGACGCACTTGGCTATGGATGAAACAGCAGTTCTGGCGCGCACCCGCGCATACGTGACCGAGACATTCTTGTACATGCGTCCAGGTTTCACGCTCGCGGATCAGGATCGCCTCCTTCAGCGCGGCGTGATCGACTCCATGGGCGTGATGGAATTGATAGCCTTTCTCCGGAGTGAATTCGGCGTCGACGTTGCCGATGAAGACATCACGGAGAGCAACCTGGGCACACTCGCCGACATCGCCCGTTACGTCACGACCAAACGCGGCAACGGGACGACCTCCGGTACGAATGGTGGACGCCGCTAGCTCGTAGGCAGCGCGGCGCGACGCGTCGGCTCCCACACCGGCGCGGCCCGCCCGGTGACGAATCGCAGCCAGGCATGCAACACGGCCACATTCCCCGCCACCACATAGGCCGGAAGTGCAAGCGCGCGGGGTAATCGGGGTGTGCCGGACCACAGCCAGCCGATTCCCGCGAGTGCTGCCACAATTCCGGCGGTTGCGAGCAACGCGCGGGCCCACAGAGCGGTGAACGCCAGGGCCCCGAGTGCGGCGAGCGCCGCCACCCCGGCCCATGGCAGGAGCCAGCGGCACACCTTGTGGCTGAAGAGCATCCAGGAAAACGCACCGTAGCGCAGTGGGTTGAGCAGTGCACGTTGGTGCGCCAGGGTGGCCAGGCCCCGCGTGATGGTGCGGACCTTCCGCCGGTACTCCTGGTGCAGTGACCCGCCACGCGGCACGTAACAGATCGCCTCCTGCACCGACACCGCCCGAAACCCGTGTTCGCGGGCCGTCAACGCTGCGGCAAAGTCACGGCTCAGGTCTTCCCGAACGGGGAGCATGTGCAGTGACGCGCGGATCGCGTAGAGGCAGCCGGACGCGCCCACGATGCCGTCCACCGCCGTCTCGAGACCGCGAATCCACATTTCGTATCCGACGTATGCGCCTTCCCCCCCGTTTCCTTGCGCGGCGGCGAAGTTGGTGACGCTCACATCGCGCGCCGACGCTACCCCGACTGAGTCGTCGGCGAATGCCGCAACGAGCGCGCGGATCGCGCCGCCGTCGACGCGCACCGATGCATCCGTGTTGACGATAATCTCGCCGGTGAGCAGCGGTCGCGCGGCGTTCTCGGCCGCGGTCTTCCCCTGACGACGCGGCAAGCGCAGCAAGTCGACGCCCCGGTTCGCAAATTGGGCGACGATCTCAGCGGTGCCGTCCGACGACGCGTCCGACACGACCAGGATCTGCCGCCGGTTGGACGGATAGTCGATCGCGAGAATCCGCTCGAGCGTCGCGGCGATGACCGTCGCTTCGTTGTAGACGGGGAGCACAATACTGATCCGCGGAAGACGCGAGGCTCCTCCCGCCGCACCGCGTGGCGCGCGGGCGCGCAGGCTCAGCAGTTTGAGCATGGCGGGATACCCGACATACGCGTACAGGCCGACACCCAGAGCGACGACGAGCAGCACACCCGGCATGAGCATCAGGCTGCGGCCGATGCCGCGCCGCGCCGGCCGATGAGTCGGTAGATGTCCACGTAGCGATCGAGCCAGGGACCGACATCGAATTCGCGCTCCAGGCGGATCCGCGCCTCCTGCGCGCGCCGCGCCGCCGCGGCGGAATGCTCATACACATCCCGGATTCCCGCCGCCAATGCGGCCGGGTCCCCCGGCCTGACGACCACGGCCTCTTCTCGCGACACGACATCCGGCACGCCGCCCACGTCGGTCGCGACGACGGGAACGCCCGCGGCAATCGCCTCGAAGAGAACCATCGGCGTGCCCTCCGTCCGCGAGCTCAACACACACACATCGAATGCCGCAAACACACGATCCGCATCCGGCACGATGCCGTGCCAGCGCACGCGGTCGGCAACTCCCAGCTCGCGGGCGCGCCGCTGCAGCGAGAGCTGCTGCACCCCGGTTCCCATGACCGACACCATCAGTGGCACGTCGTTGAGATGCGGCAGGGCATCGAGCAAAATGTCCGGTCCCTTCTCGCCGCTGAGCCGGCCGACCCAGCCGACCACAAACCCCTCTGGTGGGAGGCCCAGCAGGCGGCGCGCGGTCGCGCGATCGAGCGCTGATGCACGCCGGCGCCACGCATTCGGCACGGTGTGGATTCGCGACTGCGGCACGCGGGCCCGCGTCAGGTCGGCGGCGAGCACCCGGGAGACGGCCACGACGGCGTCGAACCGGCGGAACGCGCGTCGCTGCAGATACTCATAGACTCGATTTCGCAGGGGGCCGCCGGTGAATCCATGCGCCGTCGTGACAACCGGAATCCGCAGGTGTCGAGCCACGCCCGCGTCGACGACGTCCGGCCGATAACCATGCGTATGGACCGCATCGGGGCGCACCGCGCGACACAAGGCCGCGATCGCCGCCCGCTCGCGCCGATACGCCCGGGCGGGTACCGCAATCCGATGCGTGTAGACGCCAGCGCCGCTCAGGGGAGCGAGGAACGGGTCCCCGGTCGCCGCAGCGGGGAGGACCGCCGCGACGTGCACCTCATGACCCAGGCCCCGCAGACCTCCCCCCAGCATTTGTACCACGCGCTCCAGGCCGCCGAATTCGGCGGGCGCGACGACGTGGAGGATCACCATAAGCGCGTCTTCGCGCGTTGCCGCGTTCCCTCCAGGATGACGACCGCGGCGGCAAAGCCCTGCTGGTGAGTCAGGCTGACGTGCGCCCTGCGGACAACGGATTTGCGCGCCCGGGTCGCGAGCGCGCCTGCCAACCGAATTCTGGGGGCACTCCCGGGGTCGGAGACGATCTCGATTTGTCGCAGCGCCCCGCCCGCGATGCCGGTGTTCAGGGCCTTGAGATATGCTTCTTTCGCGGCGAAGCGCGCGGCCAGCGCGTCGACGCGGTCAACCCGATCCGCGCAATCCGCCAGCTCCTGAGACGTGAAGATCTCGTGCTGCACGCGCTCGAGCGAGCGCGCCCAGCGTTCGATGTCGACGATATCGATCCCCACGCCGAGAATCATGCGCAGCTCAGCGTGCGGCCAACGGCATCCGCGGCTGTGTGCTGCGGTGAACGGAGACCGCGGCCTGGCGGTCGATCAGCGCGGCGGTGATTGCCTGCGCCGCGGCAGCGGCACCGTCCGGCGTGAAATGGTCGTGGTCGAAGTAATGACGGAGACCCTGATTCAAGACCGGCCGCAGGTTGACGTGCTGCAGGCCGAGCTCCTCGGCCACGGCGACGACCCGCGCATCGATCTGACTCAGCAGACGGTTGATCACCTCGAGACTGAAGTAAACGCTGACTTTTTCTTTCCACGGCTTCCCGATTCCGCCATGCCAGAACCGCGCTGCTTCCTCCGGCGTGTAGTCGTTCTCGAACCACGGCTGGCGCAGGACGACCACGCGGGCCGCGTGCAGCATCGCCCGACGCAGGGCGCGGCGGTAATGCTGCTCGAAGTGTTGCAGCACCGCGCTCGAGTCCGGCACGCTCGTGCGAATCTCCGTCGCTTCGCCACGCATTTTCCGGCCGGCCACGAGCCACGCGCCGACGTTCTCCTTCACCTCCACCGGATGGAACCACACCTGCCGCAGGCGCCGCGCGATCTCCGCGAGCGCCCACGCCCGCGGCTTCCAGCCGAACTCCTGTCCTGGGTGGTGCGCAAACAGGAGCGGCTCGGGAACCACAGATGGCTCACAGGCAGGCGGAGCGCCGTCCTCCAGCCAGTGGTAGGCGGTGCTCGCGCCGGCCATCACGATGATCGCGTCGAGCCGATCGTAGTTGGGGAGCACGCGCTCGAGAATCAGGTCGAGCTCGGCCGCCCCGACACCGGAGTGGCCGATGTTGCCCACATGCACCCGCCCGGCGCCGAGGCGGCGCAGCGCGGGTGTGCGGTTCAGCAAGCGCTCGAGCTCTCCCGGCCAACTCGTCGGCTGATCGAGCGCGTAACACTCGACCGAGCTGCCGCCGACGACGAGGATTCGGAACAGGCCGTCCTCGCTCGCGTCTACCTCGCTGCCGCGCTCACCGTCCGTATTTATGTCGAAGTGCACACGTGGCTCGACTTCGGCAAACAGGCCGGGATGTTGCCGGACTTCGAGACGCATGCCGGGAGGCCACACGCGGTAGGGGGTGTGGCGGCGGATCCACCACCGGGCGACCAGCTCGACGCTGACGATGAGGAGTGCGCCGAGCCCCGCGACGAGCATCCAGATGGTCATGCGCCACCCCCCGCCCCCGCCCCCGCCGCCCTGGGCGCCGTTCGTGCGCCGCCCAGCATCCAAGGCAACGACGCGCGCAGATCGAGGTAGGGGTCATTGCGGTACACGAAGAAAACGCACGTGGCGGCGAAAACCAGCGCCATGACGATGCCGGCGACCGCCAGCGGGACCAACCCTCGCACATCGAGTTGGACTTTGAAGCACAACAACACCGCGAGCGACGGCAACGCTCCGAAGACAGCGCGCGGCACGACGTAGCGGAAGAAGGCCCAGAGCGAAACGTCCAGCTCGCGACAGGCCTGCGCGAACACCACGATGGCGAACAACACGTTCGGGATCGCCGTCCCGAGCGCGACGCCGGCAAGGCCGAGCGGGCGGACGAGGGCAATGCTCAGTCCGAGGTTCAGGACGCCGGCGACGAGGAATCCGATGGTCGGCAAGCCCGCTTTCCCCAGTCCCATCATCATTGGAAGCGCGACGCCGCGGACGGGAAGGAATACCAGATAGGACAGCATCAGAATCTGGAGCACCTCACCCGAGGGCTTTTCGAAGCTCGGATCGATCCACCACGCGATGAAGCGTGGTCCCAATACCATCAGAAACAGTCCGGCGCCGATCGTCAGCGAGAGCGAGATCTTGGACCACTTCATGAAGATCTCGCGCAGCTCGGCGTGCTTCCCCTGGGTCTGCAGCCGGGTCGTCATCGGCATGACAACTGCCGCGATGGAGATCAAGAACTCCATCAGGTAGATGATGAAGCTGTTCGCGACGGTGAAATAGGGAATCGACCCCACGTTCATGTACGCGCCGATGACGATCGAGTCCGTCTCGAACGCGAGCCGAGCGCCGGCGTTGAGCACGAGGACGTAGATGCTGAACGCGAAGATGGCGCGCGTCATCCCCCAGTCGAAATCGGAGAGCCGTATGCGCGTCCCGGGGTACCTGCGCCGGATGATCAGCCAGCAGAGCCAAAAGTCGAACGCCATGCAGACCAGCTGAACGATTGCCAGCATCGTCAACGATGCCTGTAACAGCAGCAGCCCGAACGTCAGGACGACTCGCAGCACCAGGCCCCAGAGCCGCACGACATTGCGAGGGACGAAATCGTCGTGTGCCGAGAGAAGCGCGTTCGGCAGGAGGGCGACAAACCCGAGGGATACGAAGACCACGACCAGGAGGAACGCCAGGCGGGCGTCGCCGTGCAGTGTCGCGGGAATGTGATAGCCGCGGATGAACAGGACGTACAGCGCCAACCCCGCCACCAGCGCGATCCCTCCCAACAGCAGATAGAGCGCCGTACAACTGCCGATCGCCTCGTTCAGCTTGCGGTCGTCGCCCCTCGCGATGTGTTGCGAGAAATACCGCACCGACGCCATCGGCACACCGAGCACCAGCAACCCCAAGTACCCCGTGATGGCATTGATGAGATTCCACGTCCCGTACCCGTCGTCGCCCAGCTTGTGGATCGTGAACGGCGTGAGGAAGTACACCGCGACCATCGTGACCACCGACACGAGCCAGTTGCTGCCGACGTTCTTGAACACGGATCGCGGTCTCCTGGGGATCGGTGCCGACGCTCGCTGTGGGGCCTCGAGCAGCACTCCGTGACCGGGGAGCACGTGCCGTGCCACCCCGATGAGGGGCGTGACACCTGCACGACCCACGGAAAGCGTTGCCCGAGCGCCACACCTGCGGCTCGGATCAGCCCAGCAATTCCGCCGCTTCGCTGACGGTCGCGAATCTGAAGGGTGTAAGACCGGCCAACCCCTCCACGTAGGCTTCGATCGACCCGTAGAGCCGCTCGACGTCCGCCGCGGTGGGGGTGAACGGGCTCAGGCCGGGTTTGAGACTCGGCGTGTGCCAGCTCACGTGCAGATGTCGCACACCGTGCTCGAGCAACCGCGCAGAGAGCGTGAGCATCTCCGCGACCGACTGGAATTCGGGGCTCAGGCTGATCCGCTGGACCAGTCCGGTGCGCGACGCGATCCCGGCGAGGTGCAGCCAGCGCCATGGCGCCGCCTCGAGCAGGCGACGCGCGCGATCCCAAAAGTCGAAGGGCCCACGATTGAAGCCGTAGGAGAGGGGAATCTCGAGCAGCGCGCCGTCCGGCGCGGGCTCACGGACGTCGCGATCGATCCCGAGGCGATACGGATGGATCGGGGCGCCGACAAACGTCGGGCCGTCGTCCGTCGTCTCGAGATTGATGAACGGACTGACGCTCGAGTCTACGCGATACCCGCAACAGACGAGCGCCCCAACCGTGCCGGCCCCGATGCCGTAGCGTCCCGCCCGAAACGCGGTCGGCATCTGCTCGAAAGTCTCGGCGAGCGCCGCCGTCAGGTGCCGCAGTTTGGCCAGCTGCAGGTCGCCAGGCAGATTCTTCATCATCGAGTTCCGCGGCACGAATGCCTCGTCGAGGGGCGGCGTGTTCCACGGATGCAGGTGCGCGGCGATCTCCGCGCGCCCGCTATTGCCGAGCTCGCGCACCACGTCGGCGGCACGGGGGTTCGTGGCGACCTGATACGTCGTAAAGTAGGTGGGCCGCACGCCCAAGCGCTCGAACACCTTCGCTTGCCGCCGCAGCTCGCCGATGTTTTCGACGGTCACGTCGTGCCTGCTGCGATTCCAGTTGTCCTCTTCGGTATCGAGGGACACGATCAGCAGGGGCGGCGTGCCTTGCGTGATCACCGCGCGGCGCTCCCGCGGAACGCCGCCACCATGTCGAGCAGGCGCAGGCCGCGGCCGGTCCACCCGGAACGGAACACGACGAGTTCCCGGGTCATGCGCTGTGACGGCTTCCAGGCGTTCTTATATTCGTCGTCCCCACGCAGGAAGTTGAAAACCCGATAGCCCCGCTCGATGGCCCGCTGGATCATGACACTCATGAGGACCAGCCCGACGCTTTCACGCTGCCACTGGGGATCCCGTCCGCCCTGGTAGAAATAGACCGTATCGTCCGACGTAAAACCGTACCAGGCTGCGGCAGCCCGACCGTCGATGTTCAAGGTGGTAAGCCACAGGCGCTGTTGTCGCGCCATCTCGCCGGCGAACTGCCGTTGCAGTTGCGCCGTGCGCGGGTCGCGGAATGCGCCTCCCGCACCGTTCCAGCGCTGTTCGTGCAACGCCACCAGGTGACTCCACCCTTCATCCAGCGTGTTCTGGTCGTAGTCCACGAGCGTGACCGCATGGTCGCGGCGCAAAGCGCGCTCCTTGCGCCGCAGGATCTGACGGCGGTTCGGGCTCAGCGTGGCGAGGTAGTGGTCCCAGGACACAGGCAACTCGAGCCGCGGGCAGCTCCACAGCGGATGCTGGCGTGTAATGTGACCTCGCTCATTCAACGCATCGCACCACCGCCGGGCGTTCGGCGCGTCGTCCACCAGATTGGGCAGAACGATGATCTGCCACGACAAGTCTTCGATCGCCTGCGTGAGTGCCTGCAGGTCGGTATCCGGCAGCGACGGCACATCGAGCTCGTCCGGACAACCGGTGTCTCCAATCGCCCAGGTGAGCGCCTGCACCCCGAACCGGCGAAACCGCATGTGGCAGCGACGCAGGGGCAGCACCGCTTCCAGCGATCCGCTCGAGTCCTGGAGCATCAGGACCTCGCTCGCCGCCTGTTCAGCCGACGGGGCGGCGTCGGCCCAGGCGCGATGCCACGCCCAGCTCATGAAGGGCGAGGCGCATCCCGTCCGCTGCATGACGTCGTCCCAGGCCTGCGAGCCGAGGGCGAGTGCGTCGGCTAACGACGTGCGGGTGACTTCGTCCACGACCATCACGCGATTGCGTGGCAAGACCCAGGCCGTCTAGGCAACAGCCGGAAACCGTTGCCCGCGCGCCACACGCCCGGCGTACGCTGTGGCTCCAGTCTTGCGTAGGTGCCACGCGGCATGTGCGGCATTGCAGGGATCGTCTATCGCGACCGTGAACGTCCCGTCGCCGAGTCGCTGGTGCGCCAGATGTGTTCCGCGCTCCAGCATCGCGGTCCCGATGACCAGGGGCTGTACGTGTGCGGCGGCGTCGGTCTAGGCATGCGGCGTCTCAGCATCATCGACCTGAGTGGTGGTCGCCAGCCGATCTTCAATGAAGACGGTTCGAAGGTCATCGTTTTCAACGGCGAGATTTACAACTACCGCGACCTGCGGCACGGCCTCCTCCACCGCGGGCACACGTTTCGGTCAGCGGGCGACACGGAAACCGTGCTGCACCTCTACGAGGAGCAGGGCGTGGACTGCGTCAACCAACTGCGTGGCATGTTCGCCTGCGCGATCTGGGACGCGTCTTCGGAGACCCTCCTCTTGGCCCGCGATCGGTTCGGTATCAAGCCGCTCTACTTTGTCACGGCACCTTGGGGGATCGCGTTCGCGTCGGAGCTCAAGGCGCTGCTCGCCGCCGGCCTGACCTCCCGCGAGCTCGACTGGGAGGCGCTGGACGCCTACGTCCAGCTGGGCTACGTCCCGGCCCCGGGGAGCCCGTTCCGCGACATCCGCAAGCTCGAGCCGGGCCATTGGCTGCGGTGGCGCCGGAGCGGTGAGTTCACCGTGCAAAGTTATTGGGACCTCCCGCACGGCGCCGTTACAGCGCCGCTAGATATCGAGCGGCAGGTTGTGGAATGGATCGACGCATCGGTCGCCGCTCACTTGGTGAGCGATGTTCCCATCGCGGCGTTTCTCTCGGGCGGCTTGGACTCGTCCGCCGTCGTGACGAGCGTCGCTAGCGTCGCGGCCCGTCAACCAGAAGGAGTCCCGCACGCCTTCACCGCCCGCTACCACGGCTCGGGGGCCGCCTCCACCGACGAGACAGACCTGGCCCGTCGCTTGGCCACGCGCTACCGCGTGCCGCTTACCGTGGTCGACATCAAGCCGGAGGTCCGCGATGTGTTCGAGCCGATCGTCTACGCGCTCGACGAACCGCACGCCGACGACTCCGCCATCCCCACCTGGGCACTCTCGAAGATTGTCGGCAGCTCGTACAAGGTCGCGCTGACCGGCATCGGCGGCGACGAGTTATTCGGCGGGTACCGGCGCTATGTGGGTCTCTTGGCAGCGCAGCGCTACGAGCGCCTGCCGCGGGCGCTGCGTGCCACCGCTGCTGCTATCGGCGACCTGCTCCCCGGCGGGGGGGGGAGCGCCAGCGAACTCGCCTTTGATCGTGTGAAGCGTTTCCTCCACGCCGGAAACGGTGGCGCGAGCCGGGCGGGTGGAGGGGGCACGGCCCGCGGCACGCCTGAGCGCTACCTCGGCCTCGTGAGCCGTGCCCCGGACTCCCTGCGGCAGCGGCTCTATGACCCGGCGCTGGGCGATACGATCTCTGGGAACGCGGCCCGGGAGCGGTTCACGCGCCTCCACCGTGCCGCCGGCTCTCCGGAGGGGTTGCCGGCGGCGCTCTACCTCGACTACAAGACTTACCTCGCCGACGACATCCTGGCACTCTCCGATCGGCTGTCGATGGCGCACTCGCTCGAGATCCGCGTGCCCCTCGTGGACCATGTGCTCGCCGAACAGGTGTTCCCGCTACCTGCTGGTCTCAAGGTCCGGAGCTGGAAGCTGAAATCGCTCCTCAAGCGCGCGCTCGCCGCGCGGATCCCTGCCGCGCACTTTCGGGCCCCGAAGCGCGGGTTCGTCGGGCCCACGGCAGCGTGGCTGCGGCACGAACTCCGCCCCATGGTGCTCGATGAGCTGTCGCCTGCCCGCATGGCCCGCCTGGGCTACTTCGATCCGAACATCGTGCACCGGCTGCTGGACGACCACTTTTCGCAGCGACACAACCGGGAAACGATCCTCTGGGCGCTGCTTTGCTTCTCGACCTGGCACCGGCTCTTTGTCGAAGCACCGGCAGCGAGGCGCGTTACCTGACGAGACGCTGGCGACGACGATAACGCAGAAAGTCGATCAGCGTCGGGAGCACGAAGTAGGAGTCGGCGGGCACGTCGCCCACTGCGCGGAGCGGCAAGCATTCGCCGGCGTCGAGCCGCAGGATTGCATCCGCCTGGAGCGCGCTCTGCCGCTGGATGCCCTTCCAATCGAGCGTCAGATGGCTGTCTTCCCCCGCCACGATCGGCACGCGTCCCTGGAAGAGCACGGGGCCCGTGTCGATCCCGTCATCCAAGAGAAACACGGTGAAGCCGACCATATCGGCGCGGCCGTGCAGCAGCGCCCAAAACGAGGAGTAGGCGCCGCGATACCATGGCGTGATGCCGGGGTGACCGCCGATCACCGCTACCGGCGCCAGCATCCGCGCCTTCGCGCCGACGATGAATTTCGTGTGTACGACCAGAATGTCAGGGTCGAGACGGCCGATCGCGGCTAGAGTGTCCGGCCGCGAATAGGAGTCCGTGTCGATGGCTGTGACGCCCGCGCCCTCGAGCGCCGCGCGATCCGCGGTCTCGTCCACCAGCCGACCGAGCACTCGGGCGTCCCCGCGCACGTTCCGGGCGCGATCGTAGATCCTCCCGAGAATCTGGCCGGCAGTGTGGAGCGCTCCATGTCGCGTGGCCCACCGTCGCAGGAATCGCGCGCGGACCCTGAGGCCCCGGCGCGTGCACCACACTATCCCCACCAGGTTGACACCGGCGCGGACGAGGGTCGCACAGGTGTTGCGCTCGAGCACGCCGTCGGAGCACAGCGCGACAACGCGGTGCGGGCGTCGCGGGCCGGGCCGGAGCACCTCAGGGCTCGAAGACGTGTTCACGGCCGATGGCCTCTCCCAGGAGCAGGCGGCGCAGCCGCGAGTAGGTCCGCATCCCGAGCAGCCGCTTCGGCACCGCCAGCAGCGCGGCGCGGGCCTCCTCCCGTCGCAAGTCGCCCGTAAGCCACCGCCTCAGTGTCGCTGGATTCGTGTCCTGCCTGACGCCGATCCGCGCGATCCCGCGGCGTCCGTCCGCCG
>WNFY01004511.1_pt1 | contig 16287 bp, 14 predicted proteins | sample 5400091 | NCBI WGS metagenome assembly WNFY01 (sample SAMN13153364, study PRJNA577476) | soil metagenome | isolation source: 60 cm soil or saprolite under grassland replicate 1 | place: USA:California | collected 2016-06-15
CGATGGGCGGCGGCATTTTTGGTGCTATGGGTGGTACAGGTGGCCTCAACGAATTGCTGATGCAGATGGATCCTCCTAACGTGGAGACCGGTTGGTTCAAAAAAGTTCTTCGCCTTCTTGGCCTGTATCATAGCCGTGTTCAGGCCGAGCCAGTCTTGACCATTGGCGCAACGAATATCCCTGAATCGCTTGATCCAGCGCTTCTGCGCCCGGGCCGTTTCGATCGCAAGATACATGTCGCTCCACCAACCGACAAATATCGCGGTGAGGTAATTGAGTATTATCTGGACAAGGTCAAACACGAACCCACGATCTCTTTAGCTGCCCTGGTGGCACGTATGGTTGACTACACTCCTGTGGCCATTAAACATGTCATCAACGAAGCTGTTATCATCGCCCACTTCGATGGCCGCGATATGGTAACCTATAAAGACCTGATTGAGGCGCAAGATGTGCACGAGTTCGGTCTTCGCCAGCCAAGTGAATTGACAGCTCTTGAGCGGCGACGTCTTGCGTATCATGAGGCGGGACATACTGTGGCCTGTTATTACCTTTTGGAACGTGAGTTTCCCGCTTTCGTTACTGTACATCGTCGCGGCGATGTGGAAGGTGCAGAGGCGTTTGCTGCCTGGCGTCCAAAGGAGACCATTAAAACTCGTTCTAAAGAGGAAATTCTTGCTCGCATACAGATAGCCCTGGCTTCTCGTGCTGCTGAAGAGCTGTTCCTGGATGTGAATTTGAACGGAGTTGCAGGTGATTTTGCTGGCGCAACAACGACAGCGCTGGCCTATGTCGGTATGTATGGTATGGATGGCACTATCACTTCATACATGGGTTATGCTAACCTCTCTCCCAACGCAAGTCCAAATGTCGTACCTGGCATGTCTGATCGCACCGAAGCTGTATTACAGTCGCAGCTCAAGGCTGTCAAACGTTTGCTTCAAGATCATAGCGAGGCTCTTATTGCTGTCGCCGAGAGCTTGATTGAACGTGATGAACTGGTAGGAGAGGAAATCAAGCGACTCATCGATGAAGCCGATGCCAGACGCGTTACTAAAACAGTCCTCGCGGATTTTGAGATTGTTGCGAGTAATGGTAACGGCCGTACCAACGGCGGGAACGGGTATGCATTGATTGGCGAAACAGGCAATGGCACCGATCTTGTGATCGATGCCCCTAAAACCGACTCAACGGAGAAATTCTCTGCAGGCGACGAAACAGGAACTACCATTACTGGTGAAATATTCACCAAAGATGAAGGGCCATTTTTCTTCATGGGAGGATAGGCAGACTTAGGGGCTCTTGCAACAAGAGCCCAGCCCTGGTGGTCACCCAAGTTTAATACATGATTTTTCGGGATTTTCACAGGCCCTGGGGACAGGGCCTGTGAGCTATCCTTGACATTATTTTTAAGAGACACATCTCATGTCCGTTAGCACAACGAAGAATGATATCTCGACAGGTAAGACAAAGCAAGAAGTACACTATCCTGATTGGAAAACCATCCTTTTATGGGGAGCTATGGTGGCCCTGGTCGTCATTGCTATCGGTATGCGCCTCTATCAACTCGGCCTGCCTTTTGACCGTGATGGTTACGACGAGGGAGTCTACTGGCAAACTCTGCGCTCTATGAGCGCCGGGCATGCGCTCTACCAGGATATTTTCTACGCGCAGCCACCTTTCTTTGTGCTGTCTACCTTTCCTGGTTACGTACTCTTCGGGAGTTCGCTCTGGTCGGCACGGCTTGCTATAGCCCTCGTCTCCTTGTTCGGCCTCCTGGGGGCATTTTTGCTCGGCAAGGCGCTGAGCGGCTACCTGGGTGCACTAGCGGCTCTCCTTTTGCTCATCGTCAACCCGTTGTACCTCGCGCAATCTCAAACCATCCAGGCAGAGGTATCATCTGCTGCTTTCTCACTATTAGCAGTGGGCCTGGCTTACCTCTGGTGGGAACATCCAGAGGGAGTTCGAGGCATTTGCTATGCTACCCTCACTGGCGTCACGCTAACTTTAAGCATTCTATGCAAGCTACTCAGTGTTTCCATTCTCGTGCCTATTGTCCTCTTGATGCTGGCTCGAGTCTGGCAAAGCTGGCACAAACGAACCGGAGCGCACTTTGCAGGCTTGCTTCCGATCATTGCCGGTGTTGGAGCGTGCATACTGACAATGGCGGTCTTGCTGCTGCCTTTCACCGGTTCATATACATCGCTAGTGCAAAGTGTCATTACCTTTCATAACGATGCTGCTAGTGTGTTAGATAGTAATCAGCAGGGCAATCTTTTCATTATCGAGCATGCCCTCTTCACCTTCCTGGCGCTTAGCGCGGCCTATGGTTTGATGGTAGCGCTTGTTCGGCAGGATTGGAGAGTTATCCCCTTAATTGGCTGGCTACTTGCAACGCTCTATTTGCTCTGGCACCAGGTTCCCCTTTTCCAGCATCATCTTGTGGCCCTCACTCCTCCTCTCGTTGCACTATCAATAATGGGTATTGGCAACCCATCTGCGAAAAATAAGTCCACTCTTAGCAGATCTATCCCCCGGGCGACAACGTACTTTACCTGGGTTGCCATAGCACTTATGCTGGTCACAGCAGTGCTTGATGTGAGGCAAGACAGGTTGTATTACCGTACTGCCGAGGCCAACAGTGTTAGCGGTTTGACCCAACTTGAAGCTCACGTGGCGGCCGATCTACGAAAGGCCATAACTCCCGACCAATTGGTTGTGACAGATGCACAATTTATCGCAGGCCTGGCTGATCGCAGTACTCCTCCAGCGCTAGTAGATACGTCGGCAGTGCGCATTAATTCTGGATACCTGACGCTTTCTCAACTCGAAAGCTCCACATCGCGATCGCAGGTGCATGCTGTACTCTTTTTTACCGGGCGCTTCCACCTGCCAAACGTAGCCGCCTTTCATGCATGGGTTGCCCAAAACTTTCATCTTCTGCATGACTATGGCGGAGGTAGAGAGCTATGGGCGCGTTGAGATAAAATAGGATAGAATGGGCTCTCTTGAAAGAAATGAGGATTGAGATGGAGAAAAAACAGACTTTTAGCACAATGGAAATTATCCTGCTGGCAGTATTGATCGGTTCGCTGATCCTGTCCTTCTTACAAGCGCGCCGGGAGGAATCCAAAAACCAATAAGTATGGTACAAGTTAGCTATAATTTGGCACATTCGTTTACAGAAAGTGAAGTTTTTACCCTGCCACCCGTTATACTTAAGAATAGCTCGCAACATAACAAAACTTGTCTCTGTCTTTGTTACTGATGAGGATACTATGAGGAAGCAGGTAAACTGGATTGAAATCCCAATTTGTAAAAATCAATACTCCACGGAGTAAAGGCCATCAGCCAGAACAATCAGCCTCAACCAATGGATGGTCATCAGCCGATAATCACTCAGCCGCCCTATTTGATCAGACCCAGGAAGGGCAAACCTCATCCGGCCAAACGCCGCAACGCTCTGCTGATGTACCTCTAGCGAATTGGAATGCCGGTAGTTTGCAGCCGCCTCACCTTGAGAGAAATCCAGGCCCACGGCCTGTGGCCGAACAGGATACCTTGAAACAACAGGCGATGAACTGGCCAGTAACTGGTCCCGCAGGCAATGCTAACACCGCGCAGGCACAAATGCCTGCCTATGGTCAAATGCCGCCATCACCATATCAGTCGGACATTACACGCTTTGCGGCATTGCGTGCCAACCTTCAAACGCACCAACCCACACATAACCCGCCAATGCAGAATCCTGGCATGCAACCGTTCCAACCTGTAATCGGGCCTAATCCATCATCTCAGCCAATGATGGCGTCCATGTCTAGTCTTTCAGCGGCACCCCCATCACCCATGCCAATGGGCTATTCGAGCGCAGGAGGCCCTCCACCATTTGGTCAAGCATCACAACCACTAGGTAATGGCAAGCACGGTAGAAAGCGCAAAAAGAGGCACTTCCCCATCTGGGCACGTATCCTAGCACCTATAGTCCTTTTGCTGCTCATTGTCGTTGGAGGCCTCGCTGGATATTACTCTTATTTCCTGTCTGCACCCGTCAGTAATATTGTGAACCAGAAAGTGACTCGCCTAAAAGGAGACGAGGATCCCAATGTGAATCGCAATGGGAATGACATTTTGAGTGGCTCCCGTGTTAATATACTCTTGCTCGGTAGTGATACGGACGAAAAGTTTAATAACGGTAGTTACCTGGCACAGTCGGATATCGTGGTCACGATTGATCCCGCTTCCAAAAAGGTTGGCATGCTGTCAATACCGCGTGATTTTTATATCAATGTGCCGGGAAGTGGGATGCATAAGCTGGATGAAGCTTATGGTCTTGGAGGCGTCGCATTGAGCCGCCTCACGATTTTCCAGGATTTCGGCATTCCGATCAACTACTACGCATGGGTTGGACTAGATGGCTTCATCAAAGTGATAGATACGGTCGGTGGCGTCGATATAGATGTGCTGCATCCCATTACTGACGACAATTATCCAGATGATGTCAATAATCATACAGGTGATATCTTTGCCTACAAGCGTGTATATATCCCACCAGGGCCACAGCACCTCGCTGGGCCAAACGCACTTGAATACGTACGTTCTCGACATGCTGACCTGGTGGGCGATTTTGGGCGCTCTGCACGTCAACAGCAGGTGCTGAGCGCGCTCAAAACGAAACTGAACAATCCCGATATCGTAAGCAAGTTACCGGATATAGCTCATGACCTGGACGGATACGTCAAAACAGATATGCAATTAACCGACGTATTCAAACTGATGAATTTTGCTCGTAGCCTTGACCCAAACTCTATTCAGCGCGTGATCCTAGGCCCACCATACTCGCACTCAGGCAACACACCAAGCGGAGTATCTGTGGTTTTCCCAGATTGTAACAAGATCGTTCCTGTGATTACGCAGATGTTTGCTTTAGGTAACAAAGCCACCTGCAACATTGGGGCAAATAGTAATAGTAGTTCGATTGCCTCCGCATCACAGCAACCATCTACACCTGATAGCATGACTAACGACAGTACCTTGCAGACTGCGAGCCAGGTGGCCAGCACCAGTGCAATGAGCCTGTTCGGAGGCGAAGATAACCTGCTTGGTTTTCACAGTCTGCTGGACCTCGTATTTATGGTTGTGTTTGAATCGCCACAGGCGATACAGGCATAATAGTGTTATATGTTTCCGTGTGCAGTGTAGCCTTTGAACTTATCAGCCCAACACGAGATTAATAAACTAACAGGAAAAACTAATGAAGCGATCTACAACTTGGGGCCCTTTTTTGTTGCTACTCTTGCTGGCATTTTGCCTGCAAGGTTGTTTGGGCATTGATGATAATACTCAGAAAAGCAATACAATCACAACCAACTCGCATGGCAACAAGGTTAACATCGCTCAAAACCTCTTCAAAGGCAAGATTTATTTCACTATCGATCACAACCTATGGGTTACCGACGGGAGTAATGCTGCACGTGAAATAACACCAGGAGGAAACATCTACGACCCTGCAGTCTCTCCCAATGGCAAATGGATAGCATTTTCTCTGCGCTACAAGAATTCTTCCGACATAGCCTTTATACCAGTCAATGGTGGTACGCGGCGCAACCTACTTTCCGGCAGCGGGCATTTCTACAACGATAGTGGTTTCATCAAAAACACGTATCACTGGTTTACTCAGCCCGCATGGTCGCTTGATAGCTCTCATTTGCTCTTCCTGAGCGACCTTCAAAAAGAGAATTGGTATGCCGCTACAGGCATAGATGCTCCTCTGTTGGATCTACAAGTATTTTCAATCCCTTTCAATAATCCAAGCTCGAAACCGCAGGCAGTAGCATATGCTAGCTATGGCGATGGTGGTGATCGAGACCCCAGCTATCGCCCTGGCCATCCCACTGAGATTATGTATACACACTACGCCTATGATGCCGCGACACGCACTCAGCAAGTCATCCAGATATTTCTGGAGGATGCCAACGCTATTGCCAATCATCCTGGTGTGTACCACCCAGGGCTGCCAGGATACGACCCCGGTATAGCTATAACAGATGCGAAAGATCAAGACCTGCAACCAGCCTTTTCACCAAATGGCAATTCTATTGCCTATGTGAGGCGTGAGTCACCTACATCGATGGGTCTCTACGTGATGCCCGTGCCTGAAGGTGTAACTGCTGAGCCCAACAATCCAAAGGTTGAACAGCAAGCGCTTGTGGCTTATAAGAAATCTTCTCACATTCTCAGCGGACTGTATGTGAGCCAGCCCGCCTGGTCGCCTGATGGGAAGCAGATCGCATATCTATCTTATAACAACAGCACCTTTGATCTCTGGCTGGCAAATGTCAATTATAATACAAAAACTGGCGCCTTCAGCCTGCAGGGTACCCCTGTTCAACTGACTACGGGCGGTATTGATGGGGATTCACGCGCATTCTGGACGCCATGACATCGTTAATGGTATACTTGCCTTTGTCACTTTAGATTAAGAAGGGTATCTTTCGTGGACACCCGTTGAGGTAAGAGATTGACTCAGTTTGAAGGTACTCTAATAGCCGGACGTTACGAGGTCCGTGAACATATTGCTACTGGCGGGATGGCCAGTGTATTTAAAACCTGGGATCACCGTGTCGAGCGCCTGGTGGCGATGAAGGTGCTACGGTCACTAGACAAGAATGACTTGCGAGCTGTCGAACGCTTCCGCCGTGAGGCGCGTGCTGCTGCCGCACTTGCCCACCCTAATGCTGTTACAATCTATGACTTTGTCGAGGAGTTCGGTCAGTATTTTCTTGTCATGGAGTATATTCATGGCCCGACCTTGAAAAAAGAGATTATAGACCGCCGGCACTTGCATGCGCTCGAGACCTTGGAGATTTCAGCCCAGGTATGTGCCGTGTTACAGGTGGCACATACACGAGGCTTTATTCATCGCGATATCAAGCCGCAGAATATCATGCTGACTTCCAGTGGTATAAGGACCCCAGGTGTAGGAAGTCTATTGGTCAAACTTACGGATTTTGGCATCGTACGAGTGGCAGAAACTGCAGGTTTAACCAATAGTGGTATTGTGCTGGGTACCGCCGACTATCTTTCACCTGAGCAGGCGCGAGGTGAGAATTTGACTGCATCTTCCGATCTCTACTCGCTTGGCGTCGTGATGTTTGAAATGCTGGCCGGTCGGCCTCCTTTTATCGGTCCCACCGCGGTCTCGATTGCAATGCAGCATGCTTCGACCTATCCACCGCCCTTGCACCAATTCAATGCAAATGTGCCACCTGCTCTTGAGCAGATTGTGACGAAGGCGCTGGAAAAAGAGCCAGAGGACCGCTTTCTCTCAGCAGCGGAAATGCAGCAGGCGTTGCGACAATGCGCGAAAGATCTGCAGCTACAAGCGCGCCCGCATCAGACGGTGCCATCACCCCAACTCGTTTCCCGTAATTTGCCGCCTGGCGCGGGTGAGCAGGGGCAATTCCATTCGCCAGGGTATGGACAGCATTGAACGTAACTGTTACAATGCATTCTCTGACTACTCGTATATGCTTCTGATCTCTTGAGGATAATAGTTATGCAACGTACAAGGATTTCTACTGCTAATGCTCCGGCCGCCCAAGGCGCATATAATCAAGCCATTCTCTGCGGTCAGTTCGTTTACACCTCCGGTCAGATTGCCCTTGACCCGGCAAGTAGCGAACTTGTGGGCGATGATGTCCAGGCACAGACACATCGCGTTCTGCAAAACTTGCAGGCCGTGCTTAACAGCGCAGGAACATCACTTGCCAGTGCCATAAAAACCACAGTATTTCTCCGTCGCATGAGCGATTTTCAAGCTATGAATGCCGTGTACGCAACATATTTCGAGGGACCCAATGGCCTTATGCCTGCCCGTACAACGGTCGCTGTGGCCGAACTGCCCCGTAATGCCCTGGTTGAAATTGAGTGCGTTGCTCTCGTTGAAAGCTAAATGCGGGGAATAATGCAGTGAACGTTGCAACTATCTGGCGTGCTACGCTCGACCGACTCGAAATGACCCCAATTGATGCAGTATGCAAAGCGTGGCTTCTCTCTGCCAATTTGATCGATGCTTCATATATGGAGCTGGATGATATTGATGCTGATTCTCTAACCGAAGACGAATCGCTCTATTTCACGCTTCAGGTTCCCAGTACCCTGGCCCGCGATGTAATTAATACTCGCTGGCGGCGCTCGATTGAAGATATTTTGGCTGATGTCACCGGGCAACCAGTCACCATCGCCGTCACAAACGTGCTTGAGGAACCCACTTTTTCTTCTAGAGAGATGAACAAGCGCTTCCCGCCAACACGAAATCATCAAACTAGCGATTTTGCATACTATGATTTTCCTACGAAATCAACCAGCCATCATGATATGCAAGACCTCCAGTATGGCGGCATATATTCCGCCGAGCACTCTACGGAGGAATGGGATAACGAGCAGCGTGCCAACATTCTTTTGCATAATCGTCTAAATCCTCGCTATACCTTTGAGGCATTTATCGTCGGTAATAGTAACCGGCTGGCGCATGCAGCTTCCCTTGCCGTAGCAGAAGCACCGGGCGAATCCTATAATCCTCTGTTTCTCTATGGAGGTGTTGGTTTAGGCAAGACGCACCTACTGCATGCCATTGGACATCAGGCCGTACAAACGGGACTCGCGGTACTCTATGTATCATCTGAACAATTTACCAATGAAATTATCAACGCCATCCGTTACCGCACTACCGAGGAGTTCCGGGCAAAGTATCGTTCTGTCGATATCTTGCTGGTAGACGATATTCAATTCATTGCGGGCAAAGAATCGACTGAAGAAGAATTCTTCCATACCTTTAACAGTTTATATGAGATGAGCAAACAGATTGTGATCTGTAGTGATCGACCTCCCAAAGCCATCGTCAGCCTGGAGGAACGCCTACGTTCGCGCTTTGAATGGGGATTGATCGCTGATATTCAACCGCCTGACCTGGAAACGCGCATGGCCATTCTACGTGTAAAGGCTGATCTGTTACGCCATCGTGTTCCTGATGACATCATCGCGTATATAGCTGGACGCGTACAGACGAATATTCGCGAGCTGGAAGGCTGCCTGAATCGCTTGATGGCCTACCAGCAGTTGCATCATACCGACCTGACCATGGAGGTTGCCCGTGCCGCTATGTCCTCTCTGGGTAACGATAGCAAAGAGTCGAACCTGAGCATTAAGCAAATAGCGCAGGCGGTAGCAGAGTACTATCACATCTCTCTCGAGGATATGTGCGGCAAACAACGTGATAAACACATCGTCATGCCCCGCCAGATTGCTATGTACCTGATGCGCCAGGAGACACAATCCTCCCTACTGGAAATTGGACAACTGTTTGGGGGACGCGATCACAGTACTGTGCTTCATGCATGCGAAAAGATCGATCGAGCGGTGAATATTAATCCCGCATTACGCCGCGAGATCGTCGCCATCCGTGAGCAATTATTACGCGAATGATAAATGATATGTTACCATATACCACTTATCTGATCGACCTGGATGGCGTAGTTTACCGGAGCAATGAACTGCTGCCTGGAGCAAAAGAATTCGTCTCATGGCTTGAGACGAATAAAAAGAAATACCTTTTCCTGACAAATAACTCCTTCGCGACCGCAACACAAATACTGGCAAAACTTGAACGCCTCGGTATCCATGCCGATAATGCGCACCTACTCACTGCTGGACAGGCAGCAGTTCAGAATATTGCCCGTCGCTTCCCCAAAGGGGTTGTCTACGTTGTTGGCGAACAGCCTCTGTTAGACCTGGTCGAATCCTATGATCTGATAGCAGCAAGTATTGACGCACAAAAAGCGGATGCAGTGCTGGTTGGCCTCGATCGCAACTTCGATTATACAATCTTGACCTCTGCTATGAACGCTGTACGCGCTGGAGCGTATTTTATTACCATTAACCGTGACCCTGTACTACCAATCGCTGGTGGTTTCATTCCTGGTTGTGGCTCCCTGGCGGCAGCCATCGAAGCTGCCAGTGGCATGACACCCGAGGTCGTTGGCAAACCCGAACCAATGTTGCTCCAGGAAGCTATGCACAAGCTGGGCAGTCGGCCAGACGAAACAGTCATGATCGGCGATGGACTGCAAGTAGATATCCTAGCGGGTCATAACGCCGGGACGTACACGCTATTGCTATTATCTGGTAGCAGTTCACGTGAGGACCTGGAAAAATCTTCTCTTAAACCCGACCATGTGTTTGAAGATCTAGCGGATTTGGTACAACACATGGAGTAATCTTGCCAGTAGTAGGCAGCGTAATTAGCAAGCAAACGATGCACCAATGGTCAGTTCTGCTCCTGTACGTCAGAACAGGAGGATACTTCCTCCGGATCATTGATTACCTTTTCCTTTTCAGGGGCTTTCTCTTTAGGTATATACCTATCGGCATGTCCAAGTGCAGTAAACGAGAAGGCAAAGGGTATCAGGAAAATCAACACCCCGATCACTCCATAAACCAGCGCTACATTCTTTGTCCACGAGATCGCAAAACCACCGAGCAGGCTACCCAGGGGTATTGCCGACCATGCCAGCACGCTGGCAATGCTTATCACTCTCCCTAGCATATGATTAGGAACGATTGCTTGCCGTAAGCTGCTCGTGTTGATATTAAACAGGATACCTAACCCCCCAATCAGTGTCCAGAGCGCGATAGCCACCCAATACCAGTGCATAAGCGAGAAAACAACCGTCAGCAGCCCCTCCAGCATCAGCGCTCCCAGCGCGACGGTACTGAAAGACCAACGCTTACGCAATTGACCCGCAGCCAGCGATAGTATCACAACACCAACGCTTCCCGCGGAGTACAGCAGGCTCGCCTGAATGTCAGTGGCTTGTAGGCGCACCTTGGCAAAGAGAATGAGCTGGGCATAGGTCGTAGAGCCCACAAAGTTCACCAGTGCCATCATCAGCGAAATGTTACGCAGCACCGGATGGCTTAACACGTAACGCAGCCCTTCGACCACATCGCTGCGAATGCTTGTTGGCGCCCGCTTCTCGCTAGCGTTAAAACTGATTCTGATGAGCACCAAAGAAAATGACGAGACCAGAAATGAAAGAGCATCGATCAGCATGAGCGCCGATAGAGGTATCAACGTTACCAGCACACCTGCAAGTAATGGGCCAAGGATGCTGGCACCTGAGTAACTTGCCTGGATACGCCCGTTCGCCGTAACAAGGTCATCTTGATTAACCAGGCCGGGGATAGCGGCGAACTCTCCAGCTTCAAAGCAGATCGTCAACGTGGCATGAACGAAGGCGACCACGTAGATCCACCAGACGGAGAGTATGCCCAGTGCGGCCAGGAGCGGAATCGATGCAATGATCAGCGCACGGGCGATATCAGTGCCAATCATCATGCGCTTGCGGTCTACCCGGTCCGTCCACGCTCCAAGTAATAACCCGAACAGCAGGTATGGCAAAAACGTGGCGGCGGTAGTAATACCCAGGTTGAGCGCCGACCCAGTGAGTTTATAGACCAGCAGCGGCAGTGCGAACAGCGTAATCGAGCTGCCAAGATTCGAGATGGTTTGACCCGTCCAGTATTTCCAAAAGTCGCTATTGAACTTGCTGGTCGGCTTACGTTTAGTAGCGTTGTTGGTTCTCATCGAGAACTCCTTAAGCAAATTAAGCAGCTTTGTGACTGTTTGTATTCAGCTTTAGCCAAAAGTATACGTTGCTACTCTTGACATCAAATGTCAGGATTCCCTTTCGTCTGCCACGGCAGAATCCGTTGGTGTAGATGTACTGGGACCTTGCAAGTACGCAGGTGCCATGAACATTGAAACTAAGACGCCATACACCTTACCATCGGGATCAGGCTTCTCATGCAGAATATCTTCAATGAGAGCCTTAAGGCGCTCAGAATAGTACCTGGCTCGCTCTGGTGAGAGGCGAACATGCGGAAATGCCTCGCTTCGATAAGTATCTTCCTCAATGTACTCCTGTGCTTCGGCCAGTTCGTCGCGAGCCTTGGTCATGATATCGAGGCTTATCGATGTACCGCCTGTCACCTCACGTGGTAGTTCATAATCAAAGATTCGAGCCGAACGCGTGTAGTAATTCGCAATGATGCCACGTATCAAGCGACGGGCGACTACCTGTGCCAACCCTGCCGCCTCAAGGACGTGTAAATGGTGGCCAATTGCGCCTGGAGTTGCTCCCAGGCGATCCGCGATCTGTTTTGCTGTGGCTGGCTGGTTCTGAATAATACCCAAGATGCGCGACCGTATCGGATCGCTGATGGCTTTGAATTGCTGAACCTCATTGATTACGAGCCTTGCTGGCAGATCAGGCATGGTCACTGGAACATCTTCGCGCAGAACTGGTATAGCATCAAGATGATCTTTGCTTTGCAAGGTATTCACCGGTTACTCCTTTTTCTGATGAACAAATAAATCGGTATGATTTGCATTGTTAAAATGAATAGTAAAGTTAGTACATACTGAAAATATAGCATAGAAAAGATAGATTGTCAACCTCGATAGCTTAAAATACCAGGGCTCTTCCTCGACAGGTTATGTCCGATATGTTACACTCTTGGCAAGTAGAAAAGCGTTTATTTTAGAAATACATGACACAACAACTACAGGAAATACGGACGACAACACAGATTGCAGCCGCTATTGAGAGCGTGCTCTTTGTCTCGGGCCGTCCATTAGAATACGCAGAGCTACGCAAACTTCTTGATATCGATGATGCCAGCCTGGCAAGTGGTCTACAGGCACTGGCTCATCTTTTAGAGAACCAGGGACGAGGCATACGTTTGCAGCGTCTCGGTGAGCAGGTGCAGCCCAATGACGGCCAAACTAACAACCGCTGCCATGGAAACACTGGCGGTCATCTCTTATCGCCAGCCCATCACTCGTGCCCAAATCGAAGCCGTGCGTGGCGTCAATAGCGACCGTGCGCTGGTCAGTCTCATTCAACATGGCCTGGTGGTCGAAATAGGCCGGGCACAAACCGTTGGTCGCCCGGCGCTCTTTGCCACAACTCCCGAGTTTTTACAGCAATTCGGCCTGACCAGCCTGGAGCAATTGCCACGAACCGATACAGGAACGCAATTAACTGCGTCTGGAGGAGAGTAATGTAATGCGCCTTGGTCGCCACATGCCCACGCATTCAAATGCTGTAAAAGCTGCGCAGATAGCCCAGCAGCTTGGTTGTACCACTATTCAGATTTTTGCCAGTAACCCCACAGGCTGGCGACCAACGGCAGGGGATCCGGCGAGCTTGTTGGCCTTTGCCAGGGCGGCTCACGATCTCGGACTTGATCCCATTGTTGTTCATGCGCCCTACCTGATCAATCTGGCTTCACCTGATGAGGTGATTTGGGAGAAATCCGTTTCCCTGCTGCGCTGGACACTGCAGCGCGGCGCTCTTTTGGGCGCTAGATATGTCGTCTTCCACACGGGGAGCCATCGTGGTTCCGGCGTCGACGCTGGAATTGCACGTATTGCCGAGGGTATCGCACGAATTCTGCCAGAGACACCTCCTGAGGTCACGTTGCTATTGGAGAACGATGTCGGAGCGGGTAGCTCACTCGGACATAGCTTCGAGCAAATCAGCGCAACACTAAATCTGCTGCCGCAGTACCAGAAACGCCTGGATGTCTGTCTCGACACAGCGCACTTATGGGGAGCAGGACACGATATCTCCAGCGCTGCTTCCGCACAACAGGTACTTCATCATTTTCATGAGATAATTGGGTTGGACCGCCTCAAAATTATCCATTTGAATGATACAGAGATGGCATTGGGTAGTCACCGCGATGTCCATGCCCGCCTGGGTGAAGGCATCATTGGCGAAGAAGGACTGCGTGCCTTTTTCACTGATTCCCGGCTCGACCAAGTTGCGGTTTTATTGGAGACGCCTATCAAAACTGATGAACATGATAAAGAGGATTGGGAACACGATAAGCGGCACTTCGAGAAAGCAAAGGAATTACTGAGGGATGAAGTCTGGCCCGCAGCAGATACATAATTTGCCTAAGGTACGAAATGAGATGCTGACTCCTCAATCTTCAACCTTCACACGCGCACCCAAAGCGCGCCTGGCAAAATCCTGGCGTCGTAGCTGCTCGCGCTCCCCGTCTCGCCATCCATCTGCACATTCACAGGCTGCCGGGCTTCGATATGTACCGACTTCGCCCTGTAAAAGGTCGCTTCTGGCAGGCCAGTATGCTCGCCTTTCCGCACTGTTGGCAGCAACCGCAGAGCGCGCAACAAGGGCGTATACCTTATCGTGCAGATCTCAAAAAGCCCATCGCTATAATCGGCCGTGGGGCAGATACGAAAGCCCGCTCCGTAGGTGGGTCCAATGGTCACCGCCATCACCACATAGCGCCGGATTTGCTGCTCGCCAGCTTGTTGCCCATCATCCAGCCGCAGGGCCAGCCACGGGCAACGAGAGTAGCCGAACAGGAGTTGTTCCAGCGTCGCGCTGTAGTACAGGCGCACCCCGCTCATGAGCGGAAGATTCTTTAACCGATCCGCCGCGACAGCGATATTGGCATCCAGCCCCACGCTGAACGAGTTGGCAAAGTATTCTCCATTGACGATGCCAGCATCGACATCGATAAGCTGTCCCGAAAAAGCGCGTTCAATGGCAGCAGCAGGATCGTGCGGCAGCTTAAGCGTATTCAAGGCATAGTCATTGCCGGACCCAGCCGCCACGATCCCCAATGGTATGCGCCTTCCACTGCTCAGAATGCCATTGACGACTTCATGGATCGAGCCATCTCCACCCACGATGACCACGGGACGTCCCTCATTAGAGGCGCGTCTGGCACGTTCCTTCGCCTCTCCCCGCTTCGTCGTTTCCACGTATTCCGCGTGTTCGCGTTCCAGGCGACTATGCACTATCTCCCGATAGCGGGCCATATGACCGCGATTGGCAGCCGGATTGAGGATCACCAGGGGATTACTCGAGGACGCCGATGTCTCCATAGCTCATCTCTCCTTTTTTGTGCCATGCTCAGGGCCTCTTTCCAGGCAACCGTTACGGCTGCCTTGCAGCCAACCATACCCATCAGTGATAAAAGCAGCGGCGGCAGGTGACAGGGGAGAGCTAATCGTCTCCTCTCCCCAGCCGTTCCATCGCCTCACCAGGTCACTTTTCCCTTCCATCGCCTATCTCACTCTCGCCGGGGATGCAGCGTCATAGGCAAGCCATAACGAGGTCGCACCGTTAGCAGCACCTGGGGTTCGACCGGATGACCGGGAACCAGGCGCAAGGCATAGAGTTGCGCGACCGTGGCAAGGACCAGTTGGGCCTCCATCATCGCAAAATTGTTGCCGATACACTGGCGCGGTCCTCCCCCGAAAGGAAAATAGGCGAAGCGGGGACGACCAGCCGAACGTTCTGGCGTGAAACGCTCCGGGTCGAACACCTCCGGCTCCTGCCAAAATGCCGGGTGACGGTGGGTACAATAGGCACTGAGAAACATCACACTCTTGGCTACAATAGGATAGCCGCCCATCTCATCGGAGGCTATGGCAAAGCGCGTGAAACCGAAGGCAGGGGGATAGAGCCGCATCGCTTCCTGGATCACCATGCGGGTGTAGGGCAGGGCGTCCAGGTCTTCAACCGAGGGCTTCCGCCCCGCCAGCACTGTCTCCAGCTCGGTGTGCAGGCGGCGCTCAACCTCAGGATGCTGCGAAAGCAGGTACCACGTCCAGGCGAGGGCCGTTGCCGTCGTTTCATGCCCTGCCAGCAGCAGGGTCAGCACTTCATCACGCAACTGTTGATCACTCATGCCCTCGCCGGTCTCCTCGTCTCGTGCAGAGAGCAGCATCCCAAGCAGATCTGTCGCCTGCGTATCTACCGGTTGCTTTCGACGCTCCTCGATGATGGCGTAGACCACCGTGTTCAGCGTGTTGAGCCCTGCCAGCAACCGGCGGTTGCGTGGCGTAGGCACCCACAACGGTGGGAAAGGCAGCGTGGTGTACCTGGAGATCAAGGGACCGAGCGTAGTGAAGGTGCGTCCGACGAGGTCCACTTCATCGCTGAGATCGAGCGAGAAGAGGGTCAGTCCGGCAATGCGCAGGGTCAGGCGCATCATCTCAAGCTGGATGTCCAGCGTTGCATCGCCTGGTGCTGAGCGCTGCCAGCGCTCGAGCATGGCGTCCGTTGCCTCGGTCATCAGCCGGCCGAAGGCAGCCAGCCGTTTGCAGTGGAAGGACGGCTGCATGAGGCGTCGTTGGTGCAGCCAGGACTCACCATCGTTGGTGAAGAGTCCATTGCCAAAGAG
>WNFY01005154.1_pt1 | contig 16269 bp, 16 predicted proteins | sample 5400091 | NCBI WGS metagenome assembly WNFY01 (sample SAMN13153364, study PRJNA577476) | soil metagenome | isolation source: 60 cm soil or saprolite under grassland replicate 1 | place: USA:California | collected 2016-06-15
TCGAGCGGCGGCAGAACTCCGCGATAGGCGCGCTCCCGGCGCTCGAGCTCCTTCTGCTCCCGCGCGGCCACCGCTTCAATCACGGCATCCGGGATTCGGAGCGTCTTCACCAGCGATGCGTTGAGGACACGCACACCTCCGGTTGCGATGGCGCCCATGGCCACTTCCGGATGGCCGGGCACGCCCAGCTTGCGAACGCTGAAAACGTCCATCGGCGCATGCAGCGCCTGCGCCACCTCGAACGCGACCGGCACCCCGCCGCGCGGCAGCGCCAGCACCCGCATGTCCGGCCGACCACGGTACGTCGTGAGCCTGCTCGCCAACGCGGCGCCTGCTTCGCTGCGATCGCGGAAGAGCATGGCAGGGCTCCCTGGGTCCGCTACACGCCGGACGGAAACGTTTCGGGAACTTCGCCCTCCTCGCGCGCCGCGATAGGCACGGGGTGCAGAGCCTGGGTCTCGTCGAAGTAGAGGAAGGCGTCGTATCGACCGGGAAGCACCGTGGGCACGTAATTGCCGTACTCCTCGAGCTCCGGGTCATAGACCACACCGATCGCGCGGTGACCTCGCGGCTCGAGCAGCTCCGGAGTGGGCGTCTTGTCCGTCAGGATCAGCAGCCTGTCCGCGGCGCCGGTCTCATGAAGGACGCGCTCCCAGCTCCCGTCGCGCGCGGGCGGCACGATCATACGCTCGGGCGGAGCATCCCAGTGGCGTCCGGCAATCACGCTGCCCCGAAAGGAGCCAAGCCCGACGAGCACCACGCCGTCGCCGCCTCGCTGCTCGCGGACGAGCTCGCCGAGGTTCACCATGCCGTTCCCGGCCATATCGGTGAACCGCGCGTCGCCGATATGGGTGTTGTGCGCCCACACGATCGCCTTCGAGGCCGGGCCATGATGGTGCAGCAGGCGGTCCAGAGTCTCGGCCATGTGGCGATCGCGGATGTTCCACGACTGGGGGCCGCCGCGTACCATGGCGCGGTAGTAGGACTCGGCATTCTTCAGCACGAGGGCATTCTGCTCGGCCTGGAAGAACGCCTCGCGCCCTTCCGATCGGGGGGCGGCCGCCTTGCTTCGCACCTCCCGAAGCAGCGCGACGACTTCGTCCTCGCACGCCGTCGCGACAAAGCGCGTGGCACGAGCGTACGCCTGGACATCCTCGCCGAAAGGCTCGAAGCAGCGGAGCGCACGGTGTGCCGCCGGCAGGGCGGCGGGGTCGACGCGGTGCAGGTAGGACATCACGAGGTAGAGGGACTCCCACAGGCTATAGACGTCGAGGCCATAGAAGCCGACCCGCCGCGGCTCTGGCCGCTCCTGATTCCACGCGCGCAGCCACTCGACCAGATCGACGATCTCCTCGTTGGCCCACATCCACGTTGGCCAGCGGTCGAAGGCGTGGAGTACCTCGCGGGCGTGATCCCCCGAGCCGTCGAAGGCCTTGACATAGCGGTTGATCCGATAACAGTCCGGCCAGTCCCCCTCGACGGCGATGAACGAGAAGCCCTTTTCCTCGATGAGCCGCTGACTGAGCGTCGAACGCCAGCGGTAATACTCCACGGTTCCATGCGACGCCTCGCCGAGCAGCACGCATCGCGACGAGCCGATCTGCTCCAGCAGGGGTTCGAGATCGGAGGGGGCGGCGAGTGGGCGCGCGAGCTCTTCGACCTCCTCGCGGAGGAGAGTGGTCGACGATGGTTCCGCGCGGCCGTGACGATCGCCGCTCCTCGCCTCGCGCGCTCGGTACCCGGACTCCTCTACTTGTTGAACAACTTGGTGAAGAAGGTCTTCACGCCTTGTCCGAAATTCTCCGCGCCGTCGCGGACATTCTCCCATGCGTTTCTTGCCTTGGGCTCCGCTGCGTCCTTGGCTTCCTTGATCTTTTCGCCCGCCTGCTCGGCGCCGCCTGCCACGGTCTTGCCGACGCCCTTGGCGGTATCCTTCACGCCCTGGCCGATCTGCTTGGCGCCGCTTTGGACCTGGTCGGTGCCCTGTTTCACCTTGGAGTCGGCCTGGGTGCCCTGCTCCACCTTAGAGTCGTCGGCCGCCATCACCAGCCCAGCGCCGGGTGATCCGATCACCAGCAGGACGGCTGATACGATAGCTAGAGGTTTCATCGCGCGTTCCTCCTCCTGCACCCGTGTTGGTGCTAAATTAGGCTCGTTCGCAACTCCCATACCAATGGAAGCCAGGTATAGATCGCTGGCTTTACAAGGCATTGCGGTAGAACCTCTGCCTCGGAGCACGCGACCGGACAGGGATTACGGCGGAGACGATGTAACATCTACCGGGCATGCGACCGGCGCGCACCTGCCGAATCGGGGCCCATCGGATGTCCTCGCGGGAATCCAAGGCTTCGCGGTCGTGGCGCCCAGTGGGGCTCGGCTACGTCTCGGATCTACCTTGTTACCGGGTTAGAATTACGCTCAAACGCTGTGCGCCTCAGTTCACACGCAATGCTCAGAAAGCGGATGATTCTGCGGCCAGTCCGTCCTCAGGCTGCCCCGGAATGCCCGTTGCCGTCCTCCATATGAACCGACATATGAACCGAACTCAGCTAGTAACCCGATCTCAGCCGGTAACCCGGGTTCCGCTGCAGCGCGTAAAGCGCCTGAAAAAAGGACTTTTACTATCCGCATTTGCTGAATCTGCCAAACTCACTTGACAAATTGATGCTGAGATCTAAATTTAAATTAGTAGTGGCGCGGTAGGGACGGGCCCTGAAAGGGCAACTGCCGCAGTAATAGAAAACGTTTGAGAGGAGGGGTATGACAATGTTGACTCGCTGGAATGATCCCTTCAGAGACATGAACAGGCTCCTGAGCGACACCTTCGGCGGCTATGGCCGAGGCTACGGCAGGGGTGAAGAGTCTCCCACGACTCTTTGGGCTCCTCCGGTCGACGTCTCCGAGACGAAGGAAGCTCTCACGTTCCACGTTGAGCTCCCGGGCTTCCGCCAGGAAGACCTCAAGCTGAATATCGAGAACGGCGTCCTGACGCTGGAAGGGGAGCGGAAGTTCGAGGAGGAAACCAAGGACAAGAGCTACCACCGGGTGGAACGAAGCTACGGGAAGTTCTTCCGCTCCTTTGCTCTCCCCGGCAACGTGGATGCATTGAAGATCCAGGCAAACCTCTCCGACGGTGTCCTGATGATTGAGATGCCGAAGAGGGAAGAGGCCAAGCCGAAATCGATCCTCATCGCCGGCGGCGGCCCCAGGCAGATCGAAAGCCGTAAGGTTGCCTAACGGTGGCCTGAAACCGGCGGTTCCCGGGCGGCGCCGAAAGGCGCCGCCCTTTTTCTTTGAGGCAAAATTCCGGCATGGGGCACAGCACGCTGACCTGCTGGGACTACCTGAAGCTAGTCCGGCTCCTCTCTCCTTGCCCCCGACGACCTCCACTCCATCGCCCGATGCGCTGGCGCGACGTTGATCTACTGGCTGGGCGCATCCGAGGAATGGTTACAGCCGAGTGGTTCCGGCCAATTCTCGTGTCCGGGCATTACTGATAGACATCGGCCCTGAGCGCAAGCGCCCTGATCGCTGGCCTTTAGTGCTCCGCGCCTATCGCCCCGCCGCCTTCGCGATAGTTCGGCAGAGGAGTTCCGGATCGACGGGTTTCGGTAGAAAGTCATTGAAGCCCCCGGCCAATGCGCTGACGCGGGAATGCTCACGGCCATACGCCGTCGTGGCCACGACGGGCACGGCGCGTGCGGCGTGATCGGGAAGGCCTCGAATCTCGCGCACAAGCCAGTACCCGTCTTGCCCCACCATCGCGATGTCACTGAGCACGACGTCTAGCTGTCGTTCCTGGATCAATCCTATTGCATCGAGAGCCGACGACGCCGTCATGACGGTTGCGCCACAGATTTTCAGCACCACCGCAAAGAAGTCGAGGCTGGCGGTGTCATCGTCGACGACCAGCACCGTCAGCCCGACGAGATTCCGCGGGAGCCGTGACGGTCGCGGGCTCGACGATTCGCGCGGGCCGCCGGCGTCTGGATGCTCGGGCCGTGGGCGCTCTTCACTCACTGCCCGGATATGCCGGTGTCGCGGTGCAGGCCGCGGGAGAGCTTCCAAGCGGCGGGAATTGGCCAGCCAATGGGGGGACATCATCGTCAAGACCTCCGTTGTGAGTCGGCGTCACCGGACGGCAACAACGCGAGGGGGATCGTCACCGTAAAGGTGGCACCCTTGCCTTTGCCCGGACTCTGCGCATGCACCCGCCCGCCATGCAGCTCGACGATCTGCTTCACGAGGGCTAGGCCCAGTCCCAGCCCGCCATAGGCTCGGGTACTCGAGCCATCCTCCTGCTGGAACTCGTCGAATATGCGGGGAAGAATCGCAGGGCTTATGCCGACGCCGTTGTCGGCCACTACGATTTCGACGTGCTGGTCGGAGCTCACTACCGCCACTTCGACGCGCCCGCCGGTGGGCGTGAACTTGATGGCATTCATCGCGAGATTCCACACGACCTGACGGAGACGGTCGGGGGCGCCGAGAACGGGACCCGCGTCCGGGGCGAACGTCGTGACCAGCTCGATACCCTTCGCGGCGGCGGCCGGGCGCACCGCGTCCAGCGCCTCATCGACCAAGCCCGCTACCTCACACTTCTCCAACGTGAGGCGCATGCGTCCGGTCACGATGCGCGAGAGATCGAGCAGATCCTCGACCAGTTGAGTCTGCGTCGAGGCGCTTCGCAGGATGACCTCCACGGCGTGAGACCGAGCCGCCTCATCCAGATCACCACTTTGTAGGAGGCGCGCCCATCCCATGATCGAATTGAGTGGAGTCCGAAGTTCGTGCGAGACAGTCGCGAGGAGCTGATCCTTCGTCCGATTGGATGCTTCCGCTGCCACGCGCGCTTGCTGCTCGCTGACCAGCAGGCGATCGCGCTCGTCTTCCAGGCGTCGACGCTCGGTAATATCGCGGGCGATCTTGGATGCCCCGACGACCCGGCCGGTCGCATCCCTCAGAGGAGAAACAGTCAGCGACATGTTCAGCGACCGTCTGTCCTTCGTCACGCGGACCGTCTCGTAGTGATCGACAATCTCCCCGCGGCGGAGGCGCGCGAGAACGTCGTCCTCTTCGGCACGGCGATCCTCAGGAATGATTAGGTTGATGTGACGGCCGATGGCCTCGGCGGCGGTCCAGCCGAACATCCGCTCGGCACCACGGTTCCACGACGTGATCAGGCCTTCGAGGGTCTTGCTGACAATCGCGTCGTCTGAGGAATCGACAATGGCGGCGAGTTGGCGCGCACCGGCCTCCTCGCGCTCCCGAGCCGCGAGCAGCTCGTCTTTGGCACGATTGGCGGCTTCGGCTTCGCTGCGGGCGGCGTGTTCGGCCTCGAGCTGTTTCTCTCGCGCGGTGTGCGCGGCAAGCAAGGCGACGGCGACCTCCCGCACTTCCGGCAGCGCCGTGCGCGGTTCGAGCGGCCGCTCGCCTCGTCCGACTGCCTGCGCGGCAACCCGGAGCGCCTTCACCGGACGGCTCACGCTACGCGCTGCGATACGCGCCGCGACCAGCCCAAGCGCCAGGGACAAGAGGATTCCCAGGCCGAGCGTCATATAGGAACGCCGCACCGGGCCGTCGATCGCCTCTCGCGGGACCCCCACGGCGACAGACCATCCCGTCGCCGATGAGCGGCTGAAGGCGGCGTAGATGTGCTGATGGTCGAGGGTGATGGAGGGGCCCGAACCTTCCGCGCTCCGGGCCATCAGTGCCTGCAAGGTCTGGGACGCGGGCTTGCCGAGCCATTCCTCGTGGGAGCGCGAGCGCGCCACGTGATTGCCTCGGGCGTCGAAAATCGACACGACTCCCTCGGGAGGCACGCGCTGCTGGTCGATCACCGAGCGGATGGCCTCGGGCTTGATGATCCCGGTCAGGACGTAGCGCAGCTCGCCCTCTCGCATGACCGGGACATCGATGGTGAAAATGGGTGTCTGGATGATGGGGCCATGGGGGACGAGTGGGCCGATCGACGGACGCCGCTCTCGCAGCACCGGCACGAATGTGTCCGGCCAGACGAGCTTCTCAGGGAGCACGGCTCCGTAGGGCCGCAAGAGGTTGAACAGCTGTTTTCCCTCGATGTCGGCAAGCACGATGTTCGCCCACGACGGATCGCGTTCTTGCGCGCGGCGGGCCGTATCGTAAAGGTCCTTCAGATCGCCGCGCTCGAGTGAGCTCGATGCGGCAAGTGCTTGGAGCACCGCCGTCAGCCGGCCGAGCTCGGTATCGACGGCCCCGACCATGGCGCGCATCGTTTCGGTCGTTGCTTGTAGGAGCTCCGCGCGCTGTTGGCGCGCGCTGAGGACGAGGTTGACACAGGAGAGCGTAACGATCGGGGCGAGGGCTACCAACACCACGAGGAGCAGCCGACGTTCGAGCGCGCCGAAGCGGACCATCGAGAGATCTTACTATGAATCGGCACGGTCGTTAGCTGACTGAAGCGGCTGGAATTCTACGTCGCGTACGCTCTAAGTAGAGCCCGAAACAACTCCTTCCACTTGAGCGGAGCCCCGGGGCAGTCCCGGAACGACGCATCAGATCCGCAGAAAACCGTTAGTGTGACGTCAGCAGGAGCATGCGGGACGCATCCGGGAGCACCGGTCGACCTGACTTTGGATCCTTAAAAGGAGCGCCCGGTGCTGCCCGAAACGGTTGGGTCTCAGCGCACGATCATTGGTGACCCAACACCGAGCTAGACATCTCGCGCAACGATGGCTTCGATAACTTGCCGAAGGCGTTCGCGCGTGTAGGGTTTGCTGAGAACGGGGACAGACGCACCCCCGTATTGGGTCTGGAATCCACCAGGTTTCTCACCAGTCACAAACACGACGCGGGGTGCGAGGTGCGGCCAGCCTTGTTCGATCCTTTGGTAGAGTTCCTCGCCGCTCATCCCAGGCATGCGAAGGTTGGTGAGGATCACGTCATAGCTGCGCCCGGCAAGCAGTTCTAGGGCTTCCCGCCCATTCTCTGCGGTTTCAACACGGTGACCCTCAAACCCCAATGTGAGGGAAAGCAGCTCGCGCGTATCAACTTCATCCTCGACGATCAAAATGCGGTAGGCCATTGTCTGCACCTCCTCCACTACGGCTCTCGGCAATGAGAGAGCCCTCCGGACCTAGGTCACCAGCCCTTTTCAATTAGGCTACCTCCTTCCTTCTCCTCGTCAACTCCCCGATCTTGGCTGCCGACCGGCCGATTGTGTCCGGCGCTCGACGTAGCTGGAAGTTTCATAATGCTTCTGACTGGCGCCTAAAACCCCAAGCGGCAAATGTCTCTGGCTGTCTGTGGCAGACGAAGCCGGATGAGTCAACCGCCTGAGGACTCAGTCCGCCGTGAAATCGGAAAACTTCTCCGCGTCGATGATGATCGTGGGAAGTTCCTCCTCTCGTTGTGCCTCGGGAAGTCCCTGTGGGAGATTCAACGCACCACGTACACGAAGGGCCAGATCGACCGGGCGCATGCTTGCAGTGTTCAAGGCTCTGCATGCGCTCAGATGCATCAATGATTCGGGCCGCCATGACTCCGCGATTCACCAGGCCTGTCGGGCCGGTCGCGATACGGACGACAGTCGATCGTTCTCGGAATCGACCTCAGCACCGTGGAGTACTCTGTCACCTTCGGCGGTGCGAAGGACGACGTGGGGGCCGTCATTGTCGCAAAGCCGAAAGGCTTCGCCCGCGAGCTTCTCGGCGCCGTCTACTCGAGGTTCACACAAAACGCTAGTGAATTTCACGGTCGCTAACTTCGCAAGGTCCTTGATCGGATCAATCATGTCAGGGGACATGTCTAGCACGCCATAGATCATGATTACCCCCCCCAGTCGAGAGCGCATCGAGTAGCTTGCCGACACCTTTCCCCGCCACCGGGTCATAGATCACGCGGCAACCGACATCACCTGTTATGCGCGCAACCTCCGTCGGGATTCAGCCCGGCGTACCGCCGAGCGGCACCCGCGAAGCGCGAACGGGGCCAGGCTGATCATGCCGGCAAGCGCGAGGACGAGTCCGGACGGCGCCGGCACGGCCACGGCCTGCCCGTCAATCGTCCCCCCGACAAACACCTGCCCGTCAAAAGGGGTACCCTGGAGGGAGCCGTCGTTGTTCACGGTGATCGGCGTCGTGGAGACGAAAACGCCCGGCAAGTCGTCGCTGACCCCGTCGGAAAGCGAGAATGATTGCAGGCCGGTGAAGGTCGCACCGCTCCCAAGCCACTCGGTCAGGTTCACGAAGACTTCCAGGTCTCCGCCGCTCGCATCCAGCAGATCCGGCGCTAGCCACTCGTCCTCGCCGACCAACAACAGGGACAGTGGCGCCATCTCGAGTTCCGTCACCCCGGACACGCCCTCAGCCGTGCCGAGAAAGGCCAGCGTCGTCGTGGTCGTGCCGGAGCCGGACGCCCTTACCTGAAAGTCCGTCGGCGGTAGCGTGAGCTTTTCCCCGTTTACAACTACTTCTTTGGTCGGCAAAGTTGCCTTGGTCTCCTTACCGGGCTGCAAATCTTTGAACGAGGTTTTCTTGGATTCGTCCAGGGACGACTTGGGCATGAACGGGTTGAAGCCGGGAACAGTAGGGTCAAGATAACTTGGGATGATGTCGCCGCTTACCGGGTGATTCTGGTCATTCTTGAAGGAAGCCGTCATCTGAAAACCCCCGGTATAGTGCTTGCCTTTGAGCAGTATCGAAAAACGATCGTTGAACCTATCCGGCCCGACACTTCCAAAGAAGAAATCACTTGTGCCCGGGCCGTGCCCGATCTTGTTGAGTGAGGTCCGGGTGACGCCTGCTTGTACGCCCTTGAACGTGAGCAGGCCTTCATCCGGGTTGGCCCCGACCTTCCCCCCCTCCTCGTTCGGCGCGTGCTGGAGCCTGACATCCAGGTCGCGCGGCGAGACGGCGTTATTGGGGGGGGGCAGGGCTGTTCAACTGGACAACGGTCCAATCGTTGTTCTTGCCTATGAAAGGGCCGGCTGTATCGGCCTGCCCCCCTTGGGCCGGAAACGTCCACTGAAACGCCCGGCTAAACTCTAGGGACGTGTCAGTGCTCTGCCCGACTGTTACAAAGCCCGCACGGCCCGTTGTCGGCAGAGCTACCAAGAGAACGAGATTGCTGAGGATGGTCGCGGCGATGGCTTTCGCAGGCTTCCGAAACATGGCTATCCTCCTTCCAAACTTGATCGCCTTCCCGACCTGCGACCGAAGGACCTTCTCCACGACATCGACTGTCGGCGGGACGTCCCACTGGAGAGCCCGGACACTTCACGCGCCTCGTGCTCGATCGTCAGGATCAGGTGATCACCCCTGCTCTTGACCGACTTGAGGATGCCTACTTCACCAACGCGCAACGTATCGCCGGTCCTGTAGGAGCCTGTCCACGTTGCTGGCGGCCAAGCACAGGACCGTTTGTCCGGCTGTGCGTTTCAGTTCCGGATCTTCATAAATCTGGATCGTGAGACGCTCGTTCAGTCTGAAGTCGGATATTCGTCAGAATACCGATGCGACCTTGCCCACCTGCGCTTCAACGGCGAGAGCGACGAAGGCAACGACGCCGATGAACTCTCGCCGATCCATTTACTGAATCAGCTCATCTGCCCGCAGCAGCAGCGACTGCGGGATGGTAAGGCCAAGGGCCTTCGCCGTCTTCATGTTGATGACGAGCTCGAACGTCGTCGGCTGCTCCACGGGGAGATCGCCCGGCCTCGTGCCCTTGAGGATCTTGTCGACGAAGATTGCTACGCGCTGAACCATGGACAGCAAGCTTGGACCATAGGAGACGAGGCTTCCCGTGTTCGTGAATTCTCGTAATTCGCCCATGACCGGCAATCGACTCTTCGTTGCCAGGTCCGCGATCGGTCTCCCCGAATAGGCCGCCGTCACGGGATCCGTGACGACGAGGACCGCCCGGACCTGCTTGTCGGCCATCGAGCCGAAGGCCTGCTCGATGTCGGTCGCCGTTCGCACCTCAAGGGATTGAAGCGTCAACCTCATGATCCGGGCCGCGGTCTGAATGACTCCGAACTCGCGGGTCCCGCCAGGGTTATCCGGATTCCAGAGGACCGCCACGCGGGACACCGTTGGAACGATCTCCTTGAGGATCTCGAGCCGTTTCGCGGCGAGCTCCGTCGAAAGAAACGTCATGCCGGTGACGTTGCCCCCGGGTCGGGCCAGGCTCGCCACGAGCCCACCCCCGACCGGATCGCCTGCCGCCACCATCACGATAGGGATCGTTGACGTCGCGCGTCGAGCGGCATAGATCGCGGGGTCGCCGGCCGCCACGATCACGTCCACCTTCCGCTGGACCAGCCCGGGGGCGAGAACGTCGACGGCCCCGGGCTTTCTCTCGCCGAACGCATACTCGACCGCGAAGTCCCTCCCTTCGACATGGCCAAGATCGCCCAGGGCACGGCGCCCCGCCTCCAAGTACGGTCTGGCGAACTCAGCGGGGCCTCCCCAGAGCACTCCGATGCGCGGCACTTTGTTAGCCGGCTGCGCCTCGCCGCGGAGAGGTGCGGCGAGAGCACCAGCCAACGACGTCAGTAGGAACCGTCGGCGGTCCATGCCGGGACGATAGGCGGGACGGTCACGAAGGTCAATCAGTGTTGACCGTACCTGCTGATGCAATGTGAAAATGTCCTGCCCTAACTGCTCCGTGAAAAGGTCGTCCCTCAATGGAGACGCGGAGAGCCCTCGACCCGCCAACGAGGCCGGTCACGCGGCGCTTGATCCAGCCAACGCCCAGCAGCCCTGCGAGGCCAGTCCCAAGGAGGAAGAGACTGCTCGGCTCAGGGATGATGTTGGTATAGACCAAGGTCGTCGTGCCCTGGGGATCGTTGACGCTGGCAAGGAGTCCGTTCTCGTAGGTAAATGTCGTGATGCTGCCCTGCGGGCTCATGACCTCGTCCAGCAAGCCCGTACCGGGATCGTAGAAATAGTGAGTCGTGCCCAGCGAGTCGCTCGTGCTGCTCAGGCGTCCCAGGGGGTCATAGCCATAGCTGGTCGTGCCCAGCGGCCCGCTTTCGGTGACGAGCCGGCTCTGGGGATCGTAGAAGTAGCTGGTCGTACCTGTGGGCCCGCTCTCGGTGGCGAGTCGGCCCGGGGCCTCGTATTGAAACACGGTCGTGCTGCCCAGCCCGTCGATGTAGCTCGCCAGCCTGCCCGTGCTGTCATACACCGTGGCGGTGATCGCACCCGACGGGCCGGTATCGCTCACGAGCCTGTCCAGGCTATCGTAGGAAAAGTGTGTCGTGCCTAGAGGGTTCGTGGCGCTCAGCAAGACGCCTGCGCTGTCGTAGCTGGTGGTCGTCACGAATGGGCCGACATCGGTGACGAACCGCCCGGCGCTGTCGTAGACGACATCGGTGATGCTGGCTGAGCCGAGCGATGGGGCGGCATTCAGCTCGCCGTCCAGCGACAGCGTGGCATCGTGAAACACCCGGCACATGACTTCGCCAAAGGCATTGATCATCACGGGGCCAGCGACTGCATCGGCGACGGTTTCTACCCCGCCGCATCTGTACATCGGATCTGCCAAAGCGGTCTCGGGGCCGCCGAGCCAGCCCATGCCCACCCAACACAACGCGGCGAGCAGCGCTGTCCGACACGCGGACCGAGCGAGAGCATAGCGAACATAACCCCCATTGTCAGTCACGGCCCGTCTCGCCTCGGGCCGATCCCGGCCTTGGCACAGCGCGGATAAAGCCTCTCGCATCGTGCGGCGATCCTGCCAGAGTCCGTGGGCGTGATCAAATGGAATCGGGTGGTCGGCGAGGGGTCCCGGACACGGTGGCGCGACGCTCGATCCGGGCAGACGACTACCCTGGCCGGCGGGGCGGCGACATCGCTACGGGAGCACGGTCCATGTGCGCCCGTCAGTCCGAGATGCGCGAGGATCCGGCGAATGTCGGCACCGTGACACTGGCGCCGACCCAGAACGTGGCGCAGGAGGCCGTGTGCACGAACTCAGCCATCCAGCGCATTGTGGTCACGCTCGCCGAGCGACGAGACCCTGCTGCTCACGCTGTGCTTCGGGTAACGCGGTTCTCACCATGGGCAGGGAGGGCTATTTAAGGAAGAGGAGTCGGAGAGGGGCTCGATTCAAAGGAACCTCCGTTCCGCACGAAGTCAGCCAGGTTCGCAGAAGCTAGCGGAAAGCTGTGGCCCTGTCAACGGGCCGTGAGAGACAACGCGACTCCCGCAGAATACGCTCTCCACGATTCGGCAAAGTCCCAGATTCCTTTCCTTTTGACGTGGCTCTGCGAGGCTAGTGTCCGGCAAGGTCGGCGCCTGGTAAGCTCAGAAGACCTACTCGCAAGCACCCGAGGTTCAGGCCCCCGGGTGGGACACCGGGCCCATGCAGGTTTATGTCGACGCGGTGGAGGAAAGGCAACCCATGAACAGGACACTCGCCGCGCTGGCGATGCTCGCGGTGGCAGTGGTCTCCGCCTTTGCGCAGACGGCCAATCTCCCGAAGATGGACGTGGACTTCTCGTTCGAGCAGAAGCACAAGTGCCAAGGCGTCTCGCCGGAGATCCGACTCGGCAATGTGCCCACCGGAGTCGTCAGCTACGACGTCAAGCTGACCGACCTCGACGTGCCGAGCTTCCAGCACTGGAGCCAGGCGATTCGGGCCACAGGACCAGTCATTCTGGAAGGTGCCGGGGTTGGCTACTTCGGTCCGTGCCCGCCGTCCGGCACGCATCGGTATGAAATCGCGGTGACCGCACGAGACGCACAGAAGAAGCCCGTTGCATACGGTGAGAAGACGGTCGTCACCGGCCGCTAAGACCCGGTCCGCGACTTGCGGAGCCTCGTGCCGGTGCCCCGAAGCTCCTCGAGAGGCGCACCCTCCAGGAATCGGTCGGCGGTTTCCGGGTGCGACGAGGCGATCCCCTACGTATCAGGGCCTAGAACCAGTGCCGGTTTTAGTGCCGGTTCGGTATCCAAATAGGTCCTAACTGGTCGGTCCCGGTCATAGCGTCCGCAGCTTGTAACTATTGACTATGTATCACTTGGTGGTACTTGGTCAGCATCTGTCGTCGAGTCTTCGGATACACTTCTAAGCCGAGGGTCGGGGGTTCGAATCCCTCCGGGCGCGCCAATTTTCTCGGGTACTTCCACTACGGTTTCCAAAGTCAGCCGTCCGATTGTCACCGTGATTGTCCCCGTGCAGCCATTTTGCCGGAGGCTTCCTTCAGGTCCACGGGATGGTATGAAGGGTAGAGACGAAAACGATGCGTCGAAATGGCGTGCGACGACGGCGTCTCCTTACGAATCTGGTGCGGCGGCGAGCAGTTGCCGAATGCGGTCGAGAATGAGCGTTCGGCTGATTTCCGCGCTTTGGCTTCTTCTTTGCGGAACCCTGAAAGGAATTGTCTCTTCATGAGCCATTCTGTCCAGCGTATCGATCATGCCGTTGCCGTGGTCGAGAACTTCGAGGTCGCGCGGTCGGTGTGGATCGAGGCGGGCTGTCCGGTGGTCTATGACGGAACCATGCCGACCCACCGGGCCTGCTGCGTGTCGATCGGGTCGATCAACCTGGAGCTGCTCTCGGCGGAGGCGTTCGACGGCTGGCCGGCGCTGGCGAATTGGTGTGCCCAGGCTGGACGCCACTTTGGTATCCAGGCCGTCGCGTTGGATCCGGGCGATTTGGATGTCACGGTAACGGTGCTACGCAATCGCGGCCTGGCAATCAGCGAACCGCGTGAGGGACACCTAGTCGCCCCTCCTCATGCGCCCCCCGCCGCGCGCTGGCGGACCAGCTACCTCGATGGTCTGGCCGGACTACTACCTGGCCTGCCGAGCTTTCTCTGCGAGTTCGTGTCGCCCAGCGCGCACCTAGGGCGCTGCTTGCCTGACAGCCCATTCCAACTGGTCGAGCTGTGCCTGGGGTGCGCCGATCCAGAGGCGATCGTCCAGAGCTGGCAGGGCATCGTGGGAGCTTCGCACCTTCGGGAAGGGGATGGCTTTGTGGTCCAGCTGGGCGATACCCCGATACGGGTCGTGCGTGGGGAGGGCCTGACGGTCGTCGTTGAGAGCAGAGGTGATGGACCGGCAGTCGCAAAGTTGGCCGCATTGGTGCCGGAACTGCGGTTCGTGTCAGTGAACGGGTAGCGAACACTTTGGTAAAGCGTTACCACCTCTTGATCAGGTTGCGACCAGATCTCGGTCGTCCTATGCTCTCGGCACGAATGCGGCTGGTGGACCCTGTCACCCAAGGTGAAAGGAGTCGTCATGGCCATTCAAACCGCTGACGTCATCATGCCCGGGAATGACAACGCATTCGAGACCGGCCGGCGTGGACAGATATCGTCCATTGCCGAGCTCGACGAATCCTATCGCTGGATGCTCGAGAACAACGTGACAGCCACGCTGGCCACGATGAAGCGAAACGGCTTGCCCCAGTTGACGCCGATCTGGCTAGCCCACGATGGCACCCACATCCTTGTGAACACCAAGAAGGGCCGCCTTAAGGACCGGAACATGCGAGCGCGGCCGGACGTGGCTATTCTGTGCGTCAATCCGGCGAATCCCTACCACTGGGTGGCCATCAACGGGAAGGTCGTGGAGATGATCGAGGAGACTGACCCCGCAAAGGGCCATGAAGCTACGGACAATGTGAACGAGATGGCCCATCGTTACATCAATACCACCCCGTACCCGCTGCGGGATCCCAAAGGCGAGGTGCGCGTGCTGTTCAAGGTGCGGCCCACCTACGTCATGACGTTCGGCCCACCACCGAGCAGCTAGTCGATAGGAATCCGGGGGAAGGTTCCCTCGGTGACGATCCTGAAATGGGTCCGTGACTCACGCTCTTCGGGCGACATGTCACTTCCCCCTCAGGACCGGCATCCCTCTTCGAGCGCGAGTGTGATTAGCTCTCCCATCGGCTGCTTCCGCTCGTTCGGATTCTTTGTCAGGTAACGGTCCACGATGCCGCGAACTTCCACGGTAGACAGTCTTCCCGATACGCATCGGACGATTTTCCCAAAGATGCTGTTGAAGAGCGGCGATGGCCTCGCTTTCAATACTCTGTCCGCGGCGAACCATCCTTCGACGGCCCCCGCCACGTACAAGGCCCTCTCGGTGGCCGACAATTTCTGATAGTCACTCCCGGTGAAAGCGGCCGCTTCCCCGGTCGACAGGACGAGGCAGCCAAGCACGACGCACCACACGGCCTGTCTCATCGATTCTCCTCCGCCTGCCCATGAGGTGGTCAGGCGAGATACGCGCCGAGGCTAGAGGTTCTTGAGCTTCTCGTTCATCTGGTTGAGGAGAAGGTCCCGCTGGCCGCGGGCCTGGGTCTCCGCGCGGCGCTTCTCCTCCGCGGCCTCGTCGTCGGCCACCTGCTTGTTGGCCAAGGCGATCCAGAGATCGATGTGATTGATCCAGGCCACGGCCATGGACTCCTCGGCCGTGAAAAGGAGGCCCTGCTGAGGATCGACGACCACCCGCTCGGGATCGATGTCCCGCGCCACGGGCGTGGCCAGTTTGAAGGCATAGATCCAGTGGCCGGCCGGTGGTTCGTTCAACCGGACGGCGAAGGAGTAGAGGCCATCCGAGACACCAATCGCCTCGGGTGGGCCCACGCGGGTGATCTTGTCCATCCTGCACCTCTCCCCTGGTCAAAAGCCATAATGGCCACTCACGTGCCGGCTCGGATGCTTCACTTGAAGGCGGGCATCACCTCTTGGGTCATGATCTGCAAGGTGCGCTCCGCCTGCGCCCGCGAGAGCATCCCGCCGGAGTTGAGCTCGGCGGCGATGCTACCGAGGTGCAACTCGTCGCGCAGGCGGGTCAGGCGATCGATCAGGCCGGCCGGGCTCCCGAACACGACCCGCTCGTTGAGTATCTGGTCATATGAGAGCGTGGTGAGACGATCCACCCGAGCCTGCTGGCGATCCGCCGGCCCCGCTCCTTCTCGTCCGACGGCACCCTTCGTCAGCTCCGCCTGGCGAGCGAAGTAGTAGGTGATGCTGTCGTGCGGCTCCTCGCGCGCCGTCTTCTCCGTGGGCGCAGCGTAGACGGGGATACGCAGGCACACGTCGCCTTCACCGGGGTGACCGGCCGCCTGCCACGCCTCGCGGTAGGCCTTCAGGTGTTTCGACAGCACGGAGATGTCCATGCCGCGCAGCCCCACGAAGATGGGCAGCCCCATCTGACCGACACGCGGGAAGGTCTCCTCGGTGGTGGCGGCCATGCGCAGTGGTGGATGCGGGAGCTGATACGGCCGAGGGGCGACCGCGGCATTCTTGAACTGGTAGAACTTTCCCTCGTA
>WNFY01007292.1_pt1 | contig 16268 bp, 15 predicted proteins | sample 5400091 | NCBI WGS metagenome assembly WNFY01 (sample SAMN13153364, study PRJNA577476) | soil metagenome | isolation source: 60 cm soil or saprolite under grassland replicate 1 | place: USA:California | collected 2016-06-15
GCCGAGGCGTCGCAGCTGCTCCGGCGACAGGACGTCGATGACGAGCGATCGCACATGGGCCACGTGCCCCGGGGCCGCTGCGGCGAGGGTCTGGAAGCCCTCGTCGGTCAGGATGGCAATGGTGAACCGCCCGTCGGCCACCCCGTCCGGGGTGGGCATGGGGCGGCAGCCGCCGGAGTTTCTCCGGCCCTGCACGACGCTGGTGAGCACGATCGACGGCCTGGGTGAACTGCGGAACCCGCTGGTCGCCGGGCCGGGCTTTCCGCATCAGGGGGGTGACGGGTGAGCGCGGACCGTGATGCGGGCGCGGTGGACAACCCGGACGCCCTGCGCTGGTTCGCGGGCTGGCGCACGGAGGCGAGGACATGAAGACAAGCGTGCTGATCCCCACGACCGGCGACATCGCCACCGTGCGCGAGCACGCCGCGATGGCCGATCAGCTCGGCTACGACTCGATCAACTGCTCGCACATCGCCGCCCGCGATTCGTTCGCCACCCTCGCCGGACTGGCCCATCTCGCCCCGTCGGTCACCCTGGCCACAGCAGTGGCCCCGATTTACCACCGCTCGCCCGCATCGATGGCACAGACGGCCGCTACCATCGACGACCTGTCCGGCGGCCGCTTCCGGCTCGGGCTCGGCACCGGTCACCGAGCCACGATGGGCGGCTGGCACGGGCAGGACATCGGAAACCCGGTGGCCGAGATGCGCGAGTACGTCGCGCTGGTCCGTGCCCTGCTGGCTGGCGGCGAGCCGCCGGCCGGCCTGCGCTGGAACTCGAGTTTCGCGTTCAACGGCTTCAAGGCCCGGGCGAACATCCCGGTTTACCTGGCCGGCCTGTCCCCCGCCATGCTGCGCCTCGCGGGAGAGATCGCCGACGGGGTCGTGCTGTGGGCCTGCCCCGCCTCCTACGTCGGGGACGTGGTGGTGCGAGAGGTGACGGCGGGCCGGGCGCGAGCCGGCCAGGATCTCGCCGGGTTCGACATCTGCGCCGCCGTCCCGAGCGCTGTCGCCGCCGATCCCGCCGTCGCCCACGGCGGCACTCGAGCGGAACTGCACCGCTACTTCGGCCTGCCCTTCTACCGGACGATGTTCGCCCAGGCCGGCTACGAAGCCGACATCGCGGCCTACGACGCGGCGGCCGACGTCAGTGCCCAGCGCGCCGCGATCAGCGACGCGTTCATCGAGGACCTCTGCGCCATCGGGAAACCGGAGGACGTAGCGGCGGGCGTGGCCCGCTATCGTGCCGCGGGCGCCACCAACCCGATGATCACCAACATCACCGGCACTGCGGCCGTCGCCGCGTAGGCCGCTGACGATGCGCATCACCATGATCCGGTGACGACGTGTCACCTGCCAGGCGGCCAGCCTGGGTTCATCGCGAAGGCTCGCACGGCCGTCGCGGGACGTACCCGGCATTTGAGGGATGCACTGTGACATCACCTGCCCCCGGCGCTGGCAGCGCCCCGGCTCCGCTCAGACGAGCGCGGTCAGGATGGCTGAGGCTGGTCTTGCGGGGCTGGCGGCGTCAGGTCGTCCACGCCGTGCTCGCGGGCGTACGCGATCAGCAGAGACGGCGCACGGTCGATGTGTTCGGTCAGCACCTCGATGGCCCGATCCGCGTCGCGAGCGAGAGCGAGTTCGGAAAGCTGCCGGTGTTCCCGGGCCAGGTCGCGCTGGTGATCGTCGGTGAGCACCCAGTACCACCGGCGGTACAGCTCGGCGCTGTCCCGAAGCGAGTTGGCGACCGACTCGAGCCGACGGTTGCTGCAGCCGGCCAGCAGGGCCTGATGGAAGTCGCGGTGGTGACCGGACCAGTCCTCACTGACCGTTCCGTCGTCCCGGGTGACGGGCGTCCGCTCAAGGCGATGGTGCGCGGCCAGGATCCCGGTCTCCCATTGCAGGTCGCCCCGCTCGACGGCCAGGCGCAAGGCGAGCGATTCGATCTGGATGCGGGTCTCGGTCAGCTCGGCGATGTCGTCGATCGACAGGTCGCGCACTCGGAAGCCGCGCTGCGGTGTCGCGACCAGCAGGCCTTGCTCAGTCAGGCGGGTGAGCGCCTCCCGGATGACGGACTGGCTTACCCCGAACCGTTCGGTGAGCTCGACCATCTTCAGCTTCTGGCCGGGATGGAGGACCCCGTTGAGCAACTCGGACCGAATCACTTCGTATACCTGTTCGGTGCGAGTTGCGGGAGGCGTCACTCCGATATCATAGCTCATTTTCTCTGATTAACGTTTTCTGGAGAAAATATCGATAAAATATTGATCTGTCGATTCTTTCTTGGTTAACTGGCACGGAGGAGTCCGGCACCACCCGGCGGGTGATGCCCCGAGGCGGAGGCGGCCCATGTCGATTCCCGGTTCAGAGGCTGTTGAGGTGCCCGTGCTGATCGTCGGGGCCGGGCCGGCCGGACTCGCCCTGTCCGTCGCCTTGTCGCGGTACGGCGTAGGGCACCTGGTCGTCGAGCGGCACAGGGGCACGGCCCATACGCCGCGCGCGCACATCATCAACCAGCGCACCATCGAGATCTTCCGGCATCTGGGGATCAGCGACCGGTTCCATGCGGCCGCGACGCCGCAGCACCTGATGGCCAGCAACCTGTGGGTGACCACCCTGGCGGGCCTGGAGGTCGCCCGGTCGGAGACGTGGGGGACCAGCGCCGAGCGGGCCGCGGACTACCGTGCGGCGAGTCCCGAGCCGATGGCGAACTGCCCGCAGACCGTGCTGGAACCGATGCTCCTGGGGGCGGCACGGGACATGGGCGCCAACATCAGGTTCGGGTGGGAGTTCACCGGCCTCGCGCGGGATCAGGACGGCGTCACCAGCGTCATCCGCGAGCGTGACGGAGAGGCGACGCTGACCGTACGGTCGCAGTACGTGGTGGGCGCCGACGGCGCCCGCAGCCGGGTCCTCGGCCAGGCCGGGCTTACCGTCGAAGGACCCGACGACCTGGCCACGGCGGCGAACATCTGGTTCCGGGCCGATTTGTCCCGGTACCTGGCATACCGGCCCGGAGTCCTGACCTGGAACGTGATGCCGGGACCGCTGCCCCCGCTCCGGCTTGGCACGTTGATCTGCCACAAGCCGTTCACCGAATTCGTGCTGGCGTTCATGTATGACCCGGAGCAGGTGTCGCTGGACACGCTGGGCGCCGACGAGCTCTACCGGCGGATACGCGCCTTCGTGGGCGAGGACGTCGACGCCGAGATCCTCGGTGTCGCCGGATGGCAGGTACGGGCGCAGATCGCGTCGAGCTATGCGGCCGGACGCGTGTTCTGCATGGGCGACGCGGTTCACCGGCATCCGCCGACCAACGGCCTCGGGCTCAACATGTCCATCGCGGACGCGTACAACCTCGGCTGGAAGCTGGCTCTGGTCCTGGCCGGGCGGGCGGGCGCCGCGCTGCTGGACAGCTACTCCGCGGAACGGCAGCCGGTCGGGGCGCAAGGCGTCCAGCGCGCCATTACCAGCCTGCAGGAAGGCGCCGCGGTCGAGGCGGGCCTCGGGTACGAGCCGGCCCAGCCTGCGGACGAAGGGTGGAGAGCGCTCGGCACCTTGTACGAACCCGGGCCCGCCGGGGACGAGCGCAGGGACGCGCTGCGCAAGGCGATCGAGCTGAGCAACTACCAGTTCAACGCCCATGGCATCGAGCTCGGGTACCGCTATCGCAGCGACGCCATCGTCGACGACGGCAGCCCGGACCCCATCCCGAAGACCCCGGCGCGCGACCCTCAGTTGTACTATCAGCCGACCACCCGCCCCGGCGCCCGCGTCCCGCACGCCCGGCTCGAACACGACCGCGCCCCGCTCTCCTCGCTCGACCTCGTAGACGACCTGGGCTTCGCCCTGCTCACCGGGGTGGGCGGCGAGGCATGGGTACAGGGCGCGGCGGAAATCTCCGCGCGCGCGGGGGTTCCCATTCGGGTTCATGTCATCGGAGGCCGGGACGGCGTGACCGACCCTTACGGCGAGTGGGCTTCACTGCGGGAGGTGGAGACCACCGGCTGTGTCCTCGTGCGCCCGGACCGGCACGTGGCCTGGCGATCCATGCGTCACACCGCGGACAGCGCCCGACAGCTCCCCGCCGTGGTCGAGCAGGCGCTCGGACTTACCGGCCGCCGAGCGTAACGGGGACCGGACAAGCAGCCTGCTGTGACCTTCACCGGCATCATGACGCGATCCGGGCCAGATCCCCGGGTCTCGCGGCCGCATGCTCGCCGGAATGTGTAAGACTCCGCAGGTGGATATGGACGGTCCCACGGTGGCCGAGCTGGTGGCCGACGTCGCGGCGGCGGTGAGCCGCCGAGCCGCTGCGGTGTCCGGACAGGTCTATGACGTGGTCCTGCGGGATATCCCGGAGCTGCGCGACGACAAGGCGGTGCTCGCCCTGCTCGCCTCGAGCGTCCACAGCAACGTCGGCACCTGCCTGCAGATCATGCAGCACCAGATCGACCTCGCCGCAGTGCAGGCTCCGGCCGCGGCCTTGGAATACGCGCGTCGGCGGGCGCAGCGCGGTACGCCGCTGACCGCGCTGCTGCGCGCCTACCGGCTCGGGCACACCTGCTTCTCCGACTGGCTCCTCAACGAACTGGCTCGGCAGACCGATGACGCCGCGATGATTACCGCCGCCACGCTGGGCATGTCCAAGATCGTGGCCGGGTACGTCGACCAGACCTCCGAGGAGATCGTCGCGGCCTACACGCACGAACGGGAGAACTGGCTGCGGAACCGCAGCGCCGCGCGGGCCGCCCGGATCCGCGACCTGCTGTCGGGCCGGCGGATCAACGTGAGCGCGACGGAGGCCACCCTGGGCTACCGGCTGCGCCAGTACCACGTGGGCCTGGTCTGCTGGACGGGCGACGCCACGGCCGCCGTCGACGACATCACCCGGCTCGAGCACGCGATCAGCCACGTCGCGGGGAAGGCGGACTGCTCCGCCGATCCCGTGTTCCTGCCGCGCGATGAATCGAGCGCGTGGGCCTGGCTGCCGCTGGGGATCCGGGACACGTTCGACGCCGCGGAGGCCAGCACGGCCGGCGCGGACGCCGACATGCATTTCGCCTTCGGCGACGCGGCCAAGGGCGCGACGGGGTTCCGTATCACCCACCAGCAGGCCATCGCCGCCCAGGCGGTCGCGCTCGCCGCGGGATCCCCGCCGCCGCGGGCGGTAACGTTCAGCGAGGTCGCACCGGTGGCGATGATGCTCGGCTCCTCCGACCTGCTGCGGGCCTGGGTGCTCAGCACGCTGGGAGGCCTGGCCACCGACGACGAGCACCACGCGCGCCTGCGCGACACCCTGCTGACCTTCCTGCAGTCCGGGGGCAGCTACAAGACGACGGCCGAACGGCTGATGCTGCACAAGAACACGGTCCAGTACCGGATCCGCAAGGCCAAGGAGAGCCTCGGCCGACCGGTGGGCGAGTACCAGCATGACGTGGAACTCGCGCTGCGGGCCAGCCGCTGGCTGGGCTCGTCCGTGCTGCAGCCGGCCCGAGGACGATCATAAGACCGGGTCGAGCGGGAAATTCTGGTCGAAGACGTTCTGCGGATCGTAGACGGCCTTCAGCTCGCGGAGCCGGGTCAGGGTCGGCCCGGGGAACGCGTCGCGCAGCCGCTGCGGGCGCTGGTCGGTCTCGAAGCTGAGGTACAGGCCGTCCAGGTGCGGGCGCAGCTCGTCCCAGAGGGCGCGGAAGCGCCCGGCGTCCGCGCCTACCGAGCTGACGTTGAAGTTCTGGTGCCGGTGCGGGTAGGCAGTGGCGTCCGGGTCAACGTCGTTGACCGCGCCGCCGACCGCGCGGATCGCGACGAACGGGGTCGCCGCCCCGCGCAGGCCAGCACCGCGCAGCCCGGCCGCTATGGCTTCGTTCAGCTCCGGGGTGAGGTGCACGGCGAAGCCGTTGCTGAACAGCGGATCGGCCTGGCCGCCGTAGTGGGTGGCGTCGTGGGGGGCCACGATCGCGGCATAAGGGAGGAGCTGTGCCTGCTGCTGCAGCACGGGCGCGACCGACAGCAGCGGCGTCAGCGCGCCGACAGCGGCATCGGTATCGTCGCCCGCCCAGACGGTAAGGGCCTGCGCGGCCGGAGCCGAACCGCCCCGCCCAGGGGACAGGTACAGGAAGCTGGTCAGCTCCCGGGGCGCGGCCTCGACCAGCTTGCCCCAGCGCTCCAGCAACCCGGTCGCGTCGGTGGCGTCGTAGAGCATCTGGGCGAAGACCACGTCGCTGACCGGGTAGGCGTCGAGTTCGAACGCGGTGACGATGCCGAAGTTGCCGCCGGCGCCGCGCAGCGCCCAGAGCAGGTCGGGATTCTGGCTGGCGTCCGCGCGGACGATCCGGCCGTCGGCCAGCACCAGTTCGGCCGCGGTGACGTGGTCGATGGTGAGGCCGAACTTGCGGGCCAGGAACCCGATCCCGCCCGCCGTGGCGAGCCCGCCGACCCCGACGTCACCGTAGTCGCCGCTGCTCATGGCCAGGCCGGCCGGCGCGAGCGATTCCGCCACGTGTCCCCAGCTGGCCCCGGGCCCGACCCGCACCCGGGTGCCGGTCACCTCCACGCGGTCGAGCCTGGCCAGGTCGATGACGATGCCGCCGTCGTTGGTGGACCGGCCGCTGATGCCGTGGCCGCCGGAACGCACGGCGAGCGGGACCTGCTGCTGCCGGGCGAACACGAGCGCCTCGGTGACCTCCGACGCCGTACCCGGCCGCAGCACCAGTCCGGGAGCGCCGGAGCGCAGGTACGTGGAGCGCACCCTCGGGTAGGCCTTGTGGCCGGGTTCCTGCCGCCTCCGGCGGGATGTTGAGCAGGCGGCGGATCTCGCGCGGATCCCGGCCGGCCGCGGCGGCGGCCTCGTCGATGATGGCGTTGCCGCGTTCCAGGTCGCCGGGCTTGAGGTAGGCCAGGCTGGGCAGCCAGCCGTCGGCCTTCTCCCCGGCCAGGCGCAGCATCCGCGGGCCGAGGACGCCGAGCCAGATGGACACGTCATGGGCCGGCTCGGGGCCGCGCTTGGCACCGCGGATCCGGTACTGCTCGCCGTCGGCGAAGATGCCGCCCCGCCGGCCGGCGTCCCAGGTGGCCCGGATGAGGTCGATCGCCTCGCTCAGGCTGGTCACCGCTTCGGCGGGCGAGCGGCTCGGCCCGCCCATCGCCTCGATCGCATCCCAGAAGGCGCCCGCGCCGAGGCCTAGCTCGAACCGGCCCCCGGACAGCAGGTCCAGGCTGGCGGCCTGCCGGGCGAGCAGCACCGGTGGCCGCAGCGGCAGGTTGATCACGTTTCCGGAGATCTTGATCCGCTCCGTGCTCGCGGCCACGTAGGACAGCAGGGTCCAGGCGTCCAGGAACGCGGGCTGGTACGGGTGGTCCTGGAAGGTAACCAGATCCAGGCCCGCCCGCTCCGAGAGCCGTGCGAGGGCGACCGGCGCCTGCGGCTCCGCGTTTTGCGGGCTAAGGAAGGTGCCGAAGATGAGATCGTGTCCGTAGTCAGCCATGACCACACTCCTAATATCGACTATGCTGTCACTAGCAACTTCTAAAATCGAAGTCGATATTCCTTCAGGAGCGTACCATGGCCGCTGGCGACGTCCGCACGGACCAGTGCCAGCCAGCGGCCGAGCATCTGGCCCGCGCGTTCGGGTTCCTGGGCAAGCGGTGGACCGCGATCATCCTCGGCCACCTCTCGCACGGGTCCGTCGGCTTCCGCGACCTGTCCCGCGGGATCGGCGGGATCAGCGACTCTGTCCTGTCCGAGCGGCTCGGCGACCTGGCCGCCGGCGGCCTGATCACCCGCACAGTCCGCGACGGCCCTCCGGTGACCGTCACCTACCAGCTGACCGAGCGGGGCCGGGCCCTCATGCCCGCCCTGGACCAGATTGCCGAGTGGGCGCGCGACAACCTGCCGCCGGACAACTGCTGAGGCCAGGGGCAAGCCGCCGAAGCTGGCCCGCCCGTTCGGCCCATGCGTGCAGCAGTGACGTCTTTCCGCTGCCGGCGGCCGCCGAGATGGCAGATCACCGGAATCCGGTGACGACTTCTCACCATTCCGGCTGTGAAGCTGAAGGACAGGAAGGAGAAACGTATGAGCGAGCGTGTAGCGATCGTGGTCGGCGCGGGCGGTGAGCTCGGCCGCGCGACGGCGGAGAAACTGGCCGCCGCCGGGTTCACCGTAGTCGGGACCGACCGGAGCGAGAATGGGCTGAAGGAGCTGCCGGACGGCATCAGGCGCGAAGTGGCCGACCCGGTCGACCCGGTCTCGGCCCGGAGCGTCATCGACCGAATCGCCGCCGAAGTCGGGCCTCCCGAGGTGCTGGTGAACACCATCGGCATGTATCACCTAGGCGACGCGCTCACGGCGACGCAAGAAGACCTGCGGCTGATGATCGATGTCAACGTGGGGCCGGCTCTGTGGCTCACCCAGGCCATGGTCCCTTACCTGCGGGAACGCGGGTCGGGTTCCATCGTGCACGTGGCCGCCCGCCCGGGCCTGGAGCCGACCGCCGGGATGGCAACCTACGCGGTTAGCAAGGCGGCCCTGGTCCACCTCACCCGAGTGCTCGACCTGGAGCTGCGCCCGCTCGGGATCCGGGTGAACGCGGTCGCGCCGCAGCTGCTCGACACCGCCAAGAACCGTCCCTACCTCACGCCGGACCTGCTGGCACACGCGGTCGCGCCGGGTACGGTCGCCGACATCATCGTCTACCTCGTGAGCGACGCCGCCGCGCCGGTCAGCGGTGCGGTCGTGCCCGCCTACGGCGCCTGAGCGCGTGACGGGAGCCGGAGCGGGCGCGCTCGGCGGGTCCTTCGCGCTCGGCCCGTGGCGCGTGCGCCGGGCCGGGTACGGCGCGATGCAACTCGCCGGCGACGGGGTCTTCGGGCCGCCGCGGGATCGCGACGAGGCGCTGCGGGTACTCCGTGCGGCCGCCGCGGCCGGGGTGGACCACATCGACACCGCGCAGTACTACGGGCCCGGCACGGTGAACGAGCTCATCCGCGAGGCGCTGTACCCCTATCCGGACAACCTGGCGATCGTCAGCAAGGTGGCCGCCCGCCGCGACGCCGACGGCGCGCTGCTGCGGTTCGACGAACCGCACGAGCTGCGCCAGGGCATCGAGGACAACCTCGCCACGCTCGGCGCCGGGCGGCTGGCGGCCGTGAACCTGCGCGTGACGGACCCGTCTGAGACCCCGGGCAAGCGGTTCGACGTCCAGCTCGCGGCGCTGACCGCGGCCCGCGAGGAAAGGCTGATCGATGGCATCGGGCTCAGCAACGTCTCCCGGCGGCACCTGATGCGAGCGGTCGCCCAGACGGAAATCGTCTGCGTGCAGAACCTCTTCAACCTGGCCGACCAGCACTCCGCGGACGTCCTCGCCGAGTGCGCGGCGCGGGACATCGCGTTCGTGCCGTTCTGCCCGCTGGGCCTGCCCGGCGGGGTGCGAAGCCGGCTGCTCGCCGATCCCGTGCTGGCCGCGCTAGCCGCGAGGCTGGGCGCGACGCCGGTGCAGGTCGCGCTCGCCTGGCTACTGGACCTCGCCCCGAACATCCTGCTCATTCCGGGGACCCGTACCCTCGCCCACCTCGCCGAGAACCTCGGCGCCGCCGACATCCGGCTCGACGACGCGGCCCGCGCCGAGCTGACCCTTCATTTTCCGACCGCCCAGGGGGCATCACGGTGAGTATCCATCCACCGGCCACCGGCGCCGAGGCCGCAAACCGGCTCGCCATCCGGGAACTGTTCGACGCCTACGCGCACTGCGCCGACCGGCGCGACGCCAAGGGCCAGATGGCCCTGTTCACCGAGGACACCCACTTCGTCGTCTACATGGACGCCCGGAACGCCGAGCCGACGCAGGACCTGCACGGCCGGGAGGCCCTGGCACCGGTCTTCGACGCCCTCAACGCCTACGTCGCGACCATGCACTTCAACGGCCAGAGCACGGTCGAGCTGAACGGGGACCGGGCGACCGGCGAGAGCTACTGCCTGGCTCACCACCTGACCGAGGCCGAGGACGGGTCCCGGACGCTGATGGTGGCGTCCATCCGGTACCTCGACACGTTTGTCAAGCAGGACGGGGCATGGCTGTTCGCCGAGCGCCGCCTGATGGTCAACTGGACCGACACGCGGCCCTCGGTGCCCTGACCCGTTCGCCTGTGATCGGGCCGGATCGGCGTCGGCCATCCATCAGATCTCCGTCATTTGATCGAAGCGATCCCCTGCTACCGCCGCCTAGCGTCATCGATATGCCAAAGACTCTGGTGCAAGCGAAGGAGATCATATGAGCAGCGAATCAGGGGCCCCGATGTCTTGGCCCGCCAGCTGCACCTGCTCTACGACGGCAGCGGCCAGTCCGCGCGGATGGACCACGACCCCGCCGCGGCCGCCGCCGCCCGCGCCGTCGCGGCCGACCTGCTCGACGCGGCCCTGACCCGCGGGAGAGCGACCCGGGAGCTGAGGGCCACCTGTCCACCCGGAGACGGTTGCAAATACGTCACGTATACCGTACGTCCAAATGCCAGCGTTAAATTGACCATTTCGTCTCATATTTTCGCTGGATACTAGATGTTCGGCGCACAAAGTCGCAGGATGCTAACTAGTTGTGTCCGTTGATCGGGGCGTATGTGACATCTGCGACACGCGTGGTCCCCCGCAGCAGAAAACGCCAGGAACTGCTGCCGACCGGGGCGCCGCTGACATTGGTGGACGCCGACGGCCGGGCCGTCCCGTCCGCCGGCCTAGCCATGCCCGGCGACGAGGCGCTCCTCGCATTGCACCGGAAGATGGTGCTGGCCCGACGTTTCGACACTCAGGCGACGGCCCTCACCAGGCAGGGACGGCTGGCCGTGTATCCGTCAGCCCGCGGCCAGGAAGCGGGCGAGGTTGGCACGGTGCTCGCGCTCCGCCCACAGGACTGGCTCTTCCCGACCTACCGCGACACCATGGCCGTGGTCTGCCGGGGCGTAGATCCCATTGAGGTGCTCTCGCTGCTGCGCGGGGACTGGCACTGCGGGTATGACCCCTACGAGTACCGCGTCGCCCCCCAGTGCACCCCGCTGGCCACCAATACGCTGCACGCTGTCGGCGTGGCCCGCGCAGCCAAGCTCAAGGGCGAGGACACGGTCGCCCTGGTCATGCTCGGTGACGGCGCGACCAGCGAGGGTGACACCCACGCCGCGCTGAACTTCGCGGCGGTCTGGCAGGCACCGGTGGTGTTCTTCGTGCAGAACAACGGCTACGCGATCAGCGTCCCGCTGTCCAAGCAGACCGCCGCCCCATCCCTGGCTCACAAGGGAATCGGCTACGGGGTTCCCGGCATGCTGGTCGACGGCAACGACGCCGCCGCGGTCTACGCAGCCGTGCGGCGTGCGGTGGCGTCCGGTGCGGCAGGCGGCGGGCCGACGCTGATCGAGGCGCTCACCTATCGCATCGAGGCCCACACCAACGCCGATGACGCCACGCGGTACCGCGGTCAGGCCGAGGTGGACCGATGGCTCGCCCGCGACCCGCTGGCGCGGATCAGGAAGCATCTCATGGCCCGCGGCCTGCTCGACGAGCCCGCCGTCGCCGCCCTCGAAGCCGAGGCCGAGGCCGAGGCGGCAGCGCTGCGGCAGCGGGTGCACGCCGGCCTCGCGCATGATCCTGCTGACCTGTTCCGGCACGTCTACGCCGAGCAGACCCCGGACCTGCGCCGGCAGCAGCAGGAGCTCTCCGCCGAACTTGCGGCAGCAGCGGACGATCCGGAGGTAGCACGATGACCGCGATCGCCGAACGCAGCCACGGGCCGCTAGTAACGACGCCCGAGGTAACGATGGCCACGGCGCTGAACCAGGCGCTGGCCGATGCGCTGACCGAGGACGAAACCGTCCTCGTCTTCGGCGAGGACGTAGGGCCGCTGGGAGGCGTTTTCCGGGTCACCGACGGGCTGGCGGCCAGGTTCGGGGACACGCGGGTCTTCGACACCCCCCTCGCCGAGTCAGGCATCGTCGGCACTGCCATCGGCATGGCGATGAACGGCCTGCGGCCCGTTGTGGAGATGCAGTTCGACGCGTTCGCCTATCCAGCCTTCGAGCAGATCACCAGCCATCTGGCCAAGCTGCGGAACCGGACCAGGGGCCGCGTCGCGCTGCCCGTCGTGATCCGGATTCCCTACGGCGGCGGCATCGGGGGTGTGGAACACCACTGCGACTCCTCCGAGGTCTACTACACGCATACCGCCGGCCTGCGGGTCGTCACCCCGGCCACGCCCGGGGACGCGTATGCGCTTCTCCGGCAGGCGATCGAATGCCCAGACCCGGTTATCTTCCTCGAGCCCAAGCGCCGCTACTGGTCGAAGCAGACCACGGTCCTTGACCACGCCGGCGCCACCCTGGACCGTGCCATCGTGCGGCGGCCGGGCTCCGACGTGACCCTGATCACGTACGGCGGGACCCTGGGCACCGTGTTGGAAGCGGCCGACGCCGCGGAGGAAGAGGGCCGCAGCGTCGAGGTTATCGACCTGCGGAGCCTGTCCCCGTTCGACGATGAGACGGTGACCGCATCGGTGCGGCGAACCGGCCGTGCCATCGTGGTGCATGAAGCGAGCCGGTTCTGCGGATACGGCGCCGAGGTAGCCGCGCGCCTGTCCGAGCAGTGCTTCCACTACCTCGAGGCCCCGATCCTGCGGGTGGCCGGGTTCGACATCCCCTATCCCCCGCCTCACCTGGAGGAATATCACCTGCCCAGCGTCGACCGCATCCTCGACGCGGTCGACCGCCTGCAGTGGCAGGAGACCCGCCCGGCCGTGAAAGCAGGCGGCTAGATGCCTGCATTCCTCCTGCCGGATCTGGGCGAGGGCCTAACCGAGGCCGAGATCGTGACCTGGCACGTGCAGACCGGAGACACCGTTACCGTGGACCAACCCATCGTCGAGGTCGAGACGGCCAAGGCGGTGGTCGAGGTCCCCGTGCCGTTCGCCGGCCGGGTCACCACGCTGCACGGCCAGCCCGGCGACCTAGTGGCTGTCGGAGAGCCCCTGCTCACCGTGGATACCGCCGAGAGCGTCAGCGTCCTCGTCGGCTACGGCACCTCCAGCGGGCACCGTCGCCGTCACCGGGCCACGCGGTCTTCGGGCGACAGCAGCGTTCCGCCGCGCAATGGCCGGTTGCCTGTTGCCTCGCCGCTGATCAGGCAGCTCGCCCGCAGCGCCGGCCTTGACCTTACGACCATCCGCGGCTCCGGCCGTGGGGGGCTGATCACCCGCCAGGATGTGGACGCGGCGATCAACGCCCGCCAGGCCGGGCCGGCTGCTGTCCCGGAGCCCGCGCCGGCCGTCCCGCCAGCCGGCGGAGTCATCCGGATTCCGATACGAGGCCTGCGCAAGTCCGTCGCGGACAAGCTCAGCCGGTCGCGGCGGGAGATCCCGGAGGCGACCGTCTGGGTGGACGTGGACGCCAGCGAGATGCTCAGGCTCCGGGCAGCGCTCAACGCCGATGAGTCGGCACCGAAGATCAGCCTCCTGGCGCTGCTGTCCCGGTTCACGATTCTCGCGTTGCGCCGTCATCCAGAACTCAACGCCAGGATCGAGGGCGACGAGATCGTGATGGGCCCGTCCGTGCATCTGGGCTTCGCCGCCCAGACCGATCGCGGTCTCATGGTGCCCGTCGTACGCGATGCGCAGGTGCACACCCTTGAGCAGCTTGCCGTGGCCGTCGCCGAACGGACCCGGCGCGCCAGGGACGGCACGCTCGGTCCCGCCGAGCTGACCGGCGGCACGTTCACGGTGAACAACTACGGCGTATTCGGCGTGGATGGCTCGGCCGCCATCATCAATCACCCTGAAGCGGCGATCCTGGGCATCGGCCGGATCATCCAGCGTCCCTGGGTCGTCGACGGCCAGGTCGTGCCCCGCCAGATGACCGAGCTCACCCTCGCGTTCGACCACCGGGTTTGCGACGGCGGGACGGCCGGCGGCTTCCTGCGCTTCATCGCCGACTGTGTTGAGTCTCCGGCGAATGCCCTGCGGCACCTGTAGGCCCCGCCGCGGCGGGGCCGCGGCCGAGCTCATCGAAGATCAGCACGGTCTGCGTCGACAGCACCTCGGGCATGCTCTGAAAGCTATTCAGCACCAGTTCCCGCAGCGCCGTGATGTCGCGGGCCCTGACGAGCAGCACGATGTCGGCGTCCCCGGACACCAGCGCCGCGTGCTCCACCTCCGGGATCGTCATAAGCCTGGCCCGCAGCGGCTTCCACGCGGGCTGAGCGATCTTCAAGTGCACGTACGCGGACAGGCCGTACCCGTACCGCTGCGGATCCACCCAGGCGGAGTAGCCGGTAATCACCCCGGCTTCTTCCAGCCGCTGGACGCGCAGGTAGGCGCTGGACCGGGAGATGTGCAATCGAGCCGCCAGCGCCCGCATGGAAATGCGCCCGTCCTCGCGCAGCACCGCCACGATAGCCCGGTCGACATCATCGAGCGGGAGCGCCTGCGGGCCGGAGCCTGGATCTTCACCGGTCTTAGACGTCATGATGGCAACTTACCTTTGCCGTAGCCAGTCGTCCGACATACGGCGCTAGCCATGGACTGATCGTCCGCAACGGCCGCCAGGCGCCCGCACACATCTAAGGACGGATCCGTAACTATGTCTGCGGGCTGACATATCCCGCCCGGACCGGCAGCGCCGGCCGGGCGGGACACCATCCGCCCTGGATATGTTCCGGCCCGCTGCTGAGCGTGGTTACGCTTAGCTGGTCAGGCGGCGCAGCCTGCCGCGGCCCAGCCCGATGCCGCCCGTCAGGGTTAGCAGCAGCCCGGCGCCGATGACCGCCAGCCACGGGATCGGTGAACTCGGGCCGTGCGGCGCGGTACCGCCGAATCCCGTGTTCACGCCGCCCGCAGGCGGCTGGCCGGCCCCGGCGGCATCGGTCAGGTTGACAATTTCCAGGCCGCTGGAGCCGTCGAGGACGACCTCCGTGTGGACGCTGTTCCCGGCCAGCGTAACGGGCAGGCCGGCATGCCCGCTGGACCCGGTCGCCGTCATGGTCCAGGTACCAGCCGGGATGGCCGCGTAGGAACTCACGGAACCAGCCGGCGCCTTGGACACGATGTCCCCCGCCGCGCCCGGTGCGCAACTGCAGTGGAACTTCACGGCATCCTGCTTGCCGGAGGCCTGGATCACCCGGACCAGGGACTTGCCCGCGGGCGTGGTCAGCTGGTCATCTAGGATCTTCAGCTGCGCCGGCTGGCCCTTCGCGCTGAGAGCGGCCGCCGTGTACGCCTTGCCGCCCTGGACAGTGACATCGGCGGACAGGACCGGACGACTCGACGCGGCAGACCCAGCTGCCCGCATCTTAATGCTGTAGTCTCCGGCGCTAACGGACTTATACGCCGATACCGTTCCATAGGCAACATCGGAGACAACGAACCGGGGACTGGAATCGCCGGACGAATATACGTAGACGTCCACGGCGGACGTGGTCGCCGACAGGTTGCCGAGCCTGATCCAGCCGTTACTCGCTGCGGCATAGGATGCCAAAGCAGTAAGGGGAATGCCAAGCAGTATGGCCAAAAAGGCGAGCAGCACTGCCGCTCGCCGGTGCATTATCCGGAATTTCACCCTGCGTTCCCCCTGTCCGAGAACCTGCCGCAACGCCGCCACTCCGGTAGACCGCCGTGAACATCCATAAACCTCGCCATTTCAGGCTCCGGTCGGTCGCCGTCCCTGTGCCCACAATTAAGAACGCCGCTGAAGCGGCGCTGGAGCGGCGCTGAAACCGGCTGGATGCCTCCCCATGGGCACGCGGGATCGAAGCGCGCTGCCGGGGGCTACTGAGCGACGACGAGGCGCTCTACCGCGAATCGGTCGATCGCCTCGCGCGCAGCCGCGCGGTGGTCGAGCTCGTGCGCAGCCACCTTCTGCCTAGCCCGTCAGACTTCGGTCGCCGACGCCAACCCGCGGGGTGGCGCGCAGATGGGGCAGGCCTCGGCCACCGACCGAGACGGCGATGGCCACCGCGCACGCGGCGAGGACGGTCCACCACAGGGTGTCCGAGGACGGGCCGCCGGCGCCTGGTGCCGGGAACGTGCGGACCCAGCGGGCGACGTGCGGCACGAGGCTGGGCGCCATCAGCACCAGCACGACGGCGGTGCCGGCCGCCGGGCCCGGTTCCCCGGTCCGGGTCCGGAGCACGCACGCCACGGCGAAGCCGGCCAGCACGTTGCCGGCCAGCGCGAGACCGGCCGCCGCCCAGGGCAGCGCCTGTCCGCGCAGGGCCGCCGCCAGCAGCACCAGCGCACCGGCGGC
>WNFY01010615.1_pt1 | contig 16264 bp, 12 predicted proteins | sample 5400091 | NCBI WGS metagenome assembly WNFY01 (sample SAMN13153364, study PRJNA577476) | soil metagenome | isolation source: 60 cm soil or saprolite under grassland replicate 1 | place: USA:California | collected 2016-06-15
GAGTGGCATCGTTGCACTGCCTGGGGCAAACTCGCAGAGTTCGCCGGCAAGCTGGAGAAAGGCGCCCACGTTCAGATTGAGGGCGAACTGCGCTATCGCGAGTACAAGGAGGACCGCGGAAGTGATGCCGATGCAGCGCCCATCAAGCGGCGCCTGGCGGAAATTCATGCTGGCCGGATCTTGAAACTCGACCGTGCGGCCAAGCAGGACGAACCTGCTTCGGATGTCGACACCGCGAACTTTCCGGTCGAGGAAACGAGCGACTGAGTCCAGTTCATCGGCCTCAGCCGCAAGGCTGGGGCCAATTCTTTGCCCGGCCGTTTCGATTGATTGCAGAACGGAGATCCTACACAGAAATTCGAATGATGCCAGCCGCAATTACAGATCACGAAAATCTACATCAGCTAAAAGCGAAACCGCGCGGATGGACAACATCATCTCGGGTCTTGAGCCTCTCCGATATTGAAGCGCCCAGAAACGGAGTTCTTTAAGTGGAAAGCCACTGGCTGACCGCAAATGAAGCCGCGCTCTACCTGAAAGTAAAGCCCCGTACCGTCCTGAAGTGGGCCAAGGAATGTCGAATTCCTTGCCATCCGCTGTCCGGTTCGAAACGTATTACCTGGCGATTCCTGAAGTCAGAGTTGGATGCTATGCTCAATCCGCCGTCTGCTGCCGGACTTGGGAGGGTCCAGTATGAGCAGCAGAATTAGAATGGGAAGTGTTGCGCCAGACAAGCGCAATGGAACGTGGAATTTCTTTTGGTGGGAAAACGGCAAGCGCAAGTGCAAATCGCTTGGCCACTTCTCTTCAAAAGCCAAGGCGTGGGCAGCGGCAAAACCGTACCGGGATGCGCTGGATGCCGTCAGCCCACCATCGACGGCAAAGGTAGGCGAGCTAGTCACGCAATACCGAGTTGAGAAGATGCCACAGCGGGCGAGTACGCGGCGCGGATACGAAGGGGTTTTCCGCAACTACATTCTTCCGAAGTGGCAGGGTTCGCAAATCACGGAGCTGCAAGCGCGGCCCGTTGAGCTGTGGATTCAATCTCTCAAGTTGGCACCGAAGAGCAAGGTCCATATTCGGGGACTCATTCAAACTCTGTGGGATTACGCGATGTGGCGCGGAGACGTGCCCACACAGCGGAACCCGATGGAGTTGGTGCACATTAGGAATGCGTCCAAGCGGCTGCAGAAACCACGAACGATGACCATTGAGGAATTTCACCGGCTGTCTGCCGTTCTCACGGAACCATACCGGACGATGGCAACAGTGGGTGTATGTCTCGGATTGCGATGGTCAGAAATCGTTGGGCTGCAGTGGCAAGACATTGATTGGCTAAACGGGGAGCTGAGACTTCAACGCGCCGTTGTGAAGCAGATTGAAGACGCGGTGAAGACAGTCCACTCCAGCAAGCCAATCGCGCTGGACCCGCGAATCCTGGACCTGCTGAAGCAACATAAGCAGAGCAGTGTTTTCACCGCGCCGGGAAATTGGATTTTCGCCTCGCCGGAAAAACATGGAAAGCTGCCCCGGAGCTACACGTCTTTCTGGGAAAAGTTGGGACGTGCGTGTCACGATGCGGGCATCGTCCACGTTTCGCCTCACAGCTTTCGGCACAGCTATCGTGCGTGGCTTGATGAGTTGGGCACGCCGATTACTGTGCAGCAACGCGCCATGCGACACGGGGACATCCGCGTAACGATGAACTACGGGGACGCGCTTGGCGAAGGGTTGCGGGAGGCGTCAGCGAAGGTTGCAGCGCGGGCCATTCCGCAATAACGGCATGTAAACGGCATGTAGCAGGGTTTAACTCGTTGAAAGATTGGGGTGGGAGACGGGAATCGAACCCGCAACCGTCGGAGCCACAGTCCGGTGCTCTGCCAGTTGAGCTACTCCCACCAGATTCCTCGATTATAGCAAGCACCTGCGAATGGCCTTGTCTGCCAACCGTCCGCATGCCGCATTGCACCGTGTCAACCCACCGCGATCATAATTTTTTACAATTCTTAACATTCCCTTCAGCTAAAATCTCGGGCCGAGGAGACTTTATGCCTGAACCAGTCAAAGCTGTTCCCGCCGGTTTTCATACCCTTACTCCGCACCTCACGGTCCGCGATGCCGACAAGGCACTGGAGTTTTACAAGAACGCGCTTGACGCCGACGTCCTGAATGTCGCACGCATGCCCGATGGCAAGGTCATGCATGCCGCTCTGCGCATTGGCGATTCCATGCTTATGTTGAATGAAGAAATGCCGGAATTCGGCGCACTGTCTCCGCTGTCAAATGGAGGAGCAGGCGTAACCATTCACATCTACACAGAAAACGTGGATGCGGCCTTCGATCGCGCTATCTCCGCCGGCGCGAATGTCACTATGCCTTTGATGGACCAGTTCTGGGGGGATCGCTACGGAATGGTTGCCGATCCATTCGGACACAAATGGTCGATCGCAACTCATGTCAAAGACATGTCTCCAGAAGAAATGCAGCGGGCGCAGGATGAAGCCATGGCCAATATGCCCCCTCCGGCTGCCCGGAAAACCGCTTAATAAACTTGATCGTGGAGCGCCGGGCGTCCTCGCCCGGCTACATCCGTGGCTTAAACTTTCGTGCGCAACTTCTAATACGAAACCAGAATCCGCAGGTCGCGCAGATTATTGCCCGTGCGCCCGGTGACGACAGCATCGCCCAGTGCTTCGAATAACGGATATGCGTTGAAGGCGGCCAGGTGAGCCGAAACATCAAGCCCGCGGGCTTTTGCTCGTTCGAGTATGGTTCCGTCTGCAATCCCTCCAGCCGCCGCACTATTGCCGTCAATTCCGTCCGAGCCGGCGCTAAGTACGCAGACAGTTTCGCTTGCAATTTTTTCGGCGCAGTACAAAGCGAACTGTTGATTGCGACCGCCGACTCCTCCGTCTTCGACATGCACTGTCACTTCCCCTCCTGAGAGCAGGCACACGCGTTCATGCTGCTTGTGCAGATCGCGCAGGCGGCCGAGAAGATAGTCCGCAGCCTTGGCGTAATCCCAATCGTCACAGCTATTGTCGATTTCAACAATGAATCCCTGGCGCTGCGCCTCTTTTGCCGCCGCAGCGATGAGCGCTGAATTCGACAGAATCGTCCACCAACGCGCACGAGCAAACGCTGAATCATCGGACTTCGGGGTTTCATCCAATGCGTGGCGTTGGAACAGTTCCCGCACCGACTGCGGAAGCTGCGCGATTAGATTGTATTTTTCGGCGATGACGTGACAATCCTCAACGGTTGTCGAATCCGGCATTGTGGGCCCCGAAGCCAATGCGTCAGGCGTATTCTCGGGCACATCAGAAACGAGAATCGAAACCTGCTGTGCCGGATACGCCGCCTCCGCGAGCCTTCCGCCCTTAATCGCCGACAGATGTTTGCGGATAGCATTGATTTCACCAATCGGCGCTCCCGAATGCACCAGCACCCGATAGGTCTTGACCAAATCATCCAGTGAAATCTCGCCATCGATTGGTTTCTCCACCGTCGCGGATCCGCCCCCGCTCACCAGATAAATCACCAGCGACGCTTCATTCATCGTGTTGAGCGACTTCAGCATCGCCTCGGCCGCTCGAATAGAGTCGGCATTCGGCACCGGATGTCCGCCCTGGAAATAACGAAAGCCGCGAATATGAAATGCAGGCTCGACCGCACTTGCGACAATGCCTTCGAACCGCTCACCCGTCTGTTCGTGGAGCGCCGTGACCATGGAGTGCGCGGCCTTGCCGATCGCGACTACAAACACTCGATCGTATGAATTCAGGTCGTAGAGGTCTTCGCAGATTCGCAGCACTTCGCGCTCGCAGGAGACGTGTCGCGCGAAAGCTTGGCTGACGCCCGCTTTCCGCAGTGCATGATCGAAGATGTGGCGGGCAATTTCTTTCATTGGAACATCTCATATCACACTTCACGACTCTTCCCTACTGCAGCACCGAGCCCCGCAGGGGCGAAATGTGTTAGCCCAGGACGTAAGTCCTGGGTAGGCGCGGTGGAAGACTGAGTCCCGCAGGGACGACACAAAATCCCGAATGGGCCAAAGTCATTCGCCCAATATGATCTGCCTAACCCAACCCTCGACTGCTTCCCGCACCTCCCGCAGCCTTCCTTCGAAGAAATGATCTGCGCTGTCAATGATTACCAGCTTCTTCGGCTCCGGCAATGAATTCACGAGCGCTTCCAGTTTCGCTCTCGGACCAAATTGATCGCGGCTACCGCTGACGAAAAGTTTGGGCTTGGCGCACGATCGCAGAAAATCCAAATCATAAGTCCGATCATCCACAGGCTGAACTGGAAGCCCCAAACCAATTACCGCCTTCACGCGATCATCCGGACACGCTACTCCCAATCCCACCGCCGCTCCAAACGAGAACCCCGCGAAAACTAATGGCAGATGATATTCGCCATCGAGCCAATCCAGCGCGGCCCGAACATCCTCAGGTTCTCCCTCCCCATGAGCATGCTCCCCTTGACTCAGTCCGAATCCACGAAAGTTGAATCGCAACACCGGAAATCCGAAGCTGTTCAGCGCTTTCATCGCATGAAAGACGACCTTGTTATGCATCGTTCCGCCATAAACCGGATGCGGATGGCAAACCAGTGCAGCATGATTCGCGCTGTCCGCGCCCGAGTTGAGAAGTGCCTCGAGTCGCCCTGCCGGGCCTTCGATGAACAGGGAACGAATTGTGCTGGATTGCGACTGCATGCTGAGGAGTATATCCGGCGAGCCTCGGCGGGTAACGCCGCCGAAAAATGCGATGGGGAGTTTAGTCTTGCGTGTGGCTCTTCTCTGCGAACTTTGCGCACTTTGCAGCTAAAGGTTATTCTTCGAAAAAATTGCCGAGTCTAAGATCGCATGGATCTGGGTTAGTGCTCAGTCGCTCCTTCGTGTACCTTTGTGGCCTTTGTGGTTTATTCTCTTTTGATCTCGCATGGACATCGTCGCACTCACGCGCCAGCTCGTGGACATCGAATCCATCACCGGCAATGAAGCCACGGTCGGGCATTTCCTCGAGCAAGAGCTCAGAAAACTTGGATATGAATCTCGACGTATGCCGGTCGAGGGCGAGCGCGCCAACGTCTATGCCACGTCATCGCCGCAACCGAATCCAACCATCGTCTTCTCCACGCACATGGATACTGTCCCGCCGTTCATTGCTTCTTCAGAAGACGATCAGAAAATCTATGGCCGCGGGGCATGCGATGCCAAGGGAATCATCTCCACACAAATTGCCGCTGCAGAACGCCTTAAGAAAGAAGGTATCTACGTGGGTCTGCTATTCCTAGTGGGCGAAGAACGCGACAGTGCGGGCGCGAAAGTCGCTAATCACCAGGCAAACGGATGCAAGTTCCTGATAAACGGGGAGCCCACGGAGAACCGCATCGCGATTGCATCGAAAGGGTCTCTGCGCGTGCGGGTTACTGCAAGCGGACGCATGGCACATTCCGCCTATCCAGAACTCGGCGACTCTGCCATCAACAAACTGATCGAAGCGCTCCATCGCTTGCAACAAATGAATCTGCCGACTGACCCGGAGATCGGTCCGTGCACCATGAACATCGGCGTGATCGAGGGCGGCCGCGCGCCCAACGTAATTGCTGATCACGCTCGCGCGCAGTTGCTCTACAGGTTGGTTGGGCCTGCAGAAAATCTTCGGGAAGAAATCGTCGCCACGGTCGGTGACCTCGCGAATGTCGAGTTCACCTTGGAAATCCCTGCCGTCCACCTTCGCACTTTCGAAGGCCTTCCGACGATGGTTGCTGCTTTCACCACGGACATTCCCGCGCTTAGCAATTGGGGACAACCGATACTCGTCGGACCGGGATCAATTCACGTCGCCCACACGGAGCGTGAACATGTGACGAAGCAGCAGCTGCATGAAGCGGTCGAGGCGTACTGCGCAATTACGACTAAGTTAGCAGCTTTGAAATCGAATTGAAGTGCGCTCATTTCTTGATGTTGTTGGTACGGGCAACTGCTATCGCATTCACCTCAACCCTTGCGCCGAAAAGCAGCTTATTTACACCGACGAATGTACGCGCGGGAAAATCTTCATGGAAATATTTGCTATACACGGCATTGAATGACTGATAAAGGCTGAGATCCGTGCAAAATACCTGCACTGATACAACCTCGTCCATGGTCATGCCGGCCTTTTCGACACTCTGTTTGACCTGGTCCATTAGCTCTGTCGCCTCCTGCTCGAGTGAGAGACCCTTGGCGAGCCTGTCTGGATCGGCAGTTGTGCCGGCAATATACAGTGTGTCTCCGACCCGCACGGCGCTACTGAAGGGCAGATGGCGTTCCGCAGCGAGTTTTGACTTCACGAATGTTCGATCGCCTTGCGCGCTGGCAGCGACCGCAAGGAATAGATAGACAGCGAGAATGATGTGTCTCATGTGTCCTCCTGGGAATTGCGGCGTTAGATGTAATTTGGAACGGTGGACGCCCGCCGGAACACTCCTATCTCAGATGCTCCACCAGAAACAAATCCGACAAGTCGCGGACGTATCCGAAGACATAATGCTGTTCGTCGGCGGCGCCAGACCGGACACGAGGTTTCTCCTCGCTGTCCAACTAACAGCGAAGTCCCACCCTTGGTCCAGTGCAAGGGCGCGTCGTTAGGTTGTGAACCGCGGACGGGTTGCGGATCGCCGCCATCGGCGGAGACCAAAGCAATCCCATCATTGCCGATTACCGCGATTCGCGTGCCATCCGGCGAGATCGAGTGCGGATATGATCCCAAACCAAAACCCTCGGGAGTAATGGAACGAGGCTGCCCGCCATCCACGCTCATCACATAGACTCGCGATGCGTGTCCGGGTTCGTTGCCCTGAAAAACGATCCGTTTGGAATCGGGGAAGAATTGCCCTCCGGCTGCGGGAATCACTTTGCTAGTCGAAACCGGCCGCTGCTCCCCCACTCCGGTCGGAAGCAGTACGAAGTCCGGAGGTGTCACGTTTTGTCTCAGGACAAGAGTCCACTTGCCATCTGGCGAAAACGCGGTCGCAGACCCCTGCCCCAGACGGACCGCAGAGGTGCCAGTGGTGTCACGGCTGAAGACAGCATATTCACCACCGCCGGCTTCCCCCGCTTCAATGAAGAGAATCTGTTTCCCATCCTCTGAAACATCGATCGGCACTGTCCAGTCCTGCCAGCTCAGGTCTCGTTCCTTGCTCTCGCCTGGAGCTAGTCCGATGGCACCCGCACGCATAGCGTCGCGTGAAATCAAAGCGCGTCCGCCGCTGGTGACGTCATGCAAAGTTAGCGTTCCCGGCGCGCTCAGCAACTCGCGAAGTCTCCCCGAGAGAGTGACGCCGCGCAACGACCGGCTGAATCCGGTAGCAGTAGCGGTGAACCAGATTTCATCTCCCGAAGGCGACCAGGCAGCTCCGACAGCGCTGGCCCATCGCTCAGTCAAATCAGACCTCTTACCATTCAGGTCAACCACACTGATGGTGCCCCCGTCATCGCCAAGAAGATTGTGATCAATGAACGCAAGCTTGTCGCCTTTAGGAGAGAAACGCAGATTGCCGATCCATCCGGGAGTCTCATAAAGTACCTTGCCAACGGGGTACTCGATCCGGCTTTGGCCGTTCACCACGTGGACCACGGCCAGAGCTTCTCCACCAGGAATCCAGTCCGCGGCTTCAACATTGTCCAATAAATCGCGTGGCGCATCGGCGCCGATAGAAACTTGGGCCAGGGTACCGCGATGAGTGAAATGATTGGGACTGACGCCGAACCGCCGCAGCACTGCGATTTGGCCACCGGAAGATACCGCTAAGACTTCCGTTGCCGGAAGGCCGAGGTCGCGGGACTCAGTGGAATTCGGAGAACTGATAAATACGGCTTCGGGATCGCCCTCCCATAGGGCGCTGTAAATCGCCGAGCGGGGATCGGGCGCGAATCTTGCTGCGTAAAGCGCTCCCCGTCGAAAGCTCAATTCGCGAAATGTGGGTACCGGCGGAGTCGCAGTCCGCTGGCCAAACCAAATGCCCGCCAGTGCGCCAACACCTAGCACCAATAGTCCCGCGCCGGCTAGCAGCGGAATGCGGCTGCGTTTTGTACTGACAGGCGCATCGGATTTACCAAGTTGCACGATGTGAGTTCCGGACGTGTCCGACCCGGCCGCTCCAATGTGGTGACGCGAGCTTGCATGCCAGTCGCGCTGCAATCGTTTGAGATCGGCGCGGACTTCTGCTGCGCTCTGGTAGCGTAGGTCGCGGTCCTTTTCCAGGGCCTTGTTGACGATTCGCTCCAGCTCCGGCGGAAGCTCCGGGTTCAACTGCACCGGCGCGATCGGCACCTTGTTGAGGATGGCATTGAAAATCGCCGCCGACGTGCTTCCTTCGAAGGGCAGACGCCCAGTACTCATTTCATAGAGCACAACGCCGAAAGAGAACACATCTGTTCGCGCGTCCAGTTCTTCGCCCAGCGCTTGCTCCGGGCTCATGTACGCAACTGTCCCCAGCGTAGCGCCCGGCGAAGTCAGTTGTTCGAAACCGACGCCAGCGCTGACAGCGACCGTGGCTGCTTCTTGCCTTTCGAGTGCGCGGCGTCGAGCGCGTCCGCAATTTCGATGGCCAACGTGAGCAGAAGTCCCACATCGAGCGGCTTCTGGGTGATGCGGTGCTTCAGCGTTGTCCCGTCCAGAAACTCCATGGCAATGAAGGACTGGGAATCGTTCTTGCCAATCTCGTAAATCGTGCAGATGTTGGGATGATTGAGTGCCGAAGCCGCACGCGCCTCACGACGAAAACGCTCCAGGGTTTGCGCGTCGCGGGCGACGTCCTCGGGCAGGAACTTCAGGGCTACAGAGCGGCCGAGCTCGGTGTCCTCGGCCTGATACACCACTCCCATGCCGCCGCCACCGAGTTTGCCCGTAATCTTGTAGTGGGAAAGGGTCTGCCCGATCATGCGAAAGGCAATCTTAGGCTGGGACAGAGGGGTAGTCAATTCTGCGGAGCGGGGTAGTGTACATGCAGGGCAAGATGCTCCCTCCCGCCTGCTATCGAGTTTTTCTGGAACAAATTGAGAGTTCCGAGTACATTTTTCGTCATGCCGCGATATATCGCCGCGTTACTAATCGTTGCAGCCGTTACTATTTCGGATGCCTGGACTTCGGGCCAGCAGAGTGTAGCGGATGTCGCTGGGATCGGTGGTCCCGTCACCGGTTCCACACACGTTAACCGACTTGGGACGATTCACTGGTCATATCACTTTGACCACAACGCACTGAAAGACGCAGAACTTGTGGGGCACGATCTTGTGGCCTTAACTGAATCGGGGAATCTCGTTCGCTTCGATGCAGAAACGCTCTCGGTTACGGCACACCAGGTAGTCCCGGGCCGAGGAATTGCAATCGCTCGTGGGGAGGCCGGAGACCTGCTCATCGGGGCAGAAGAAGGGCAGATATACGAACTGGCCTCGGGAACACTCGCACTGACCCCAGTGACAAAGGCAACTGGCCGCGTAGTTTGGCTCAGCACTGGAAAGGCAATTGGAACGCCTCGTTCGATTGTGGCTGTCATTGATGCTCGTCCAGATGTAATGCCGTGGCCAGGCGAATCGTTCAAGGCTTATGACACACGATCTGTGCGGATTGAACGGCAATTAGTAAATCCACTCAAGGTTCTAGTCTTCACTGGGGGAACCTCCAAATATATTCCCTTCAAGCAAGGGAGCTTCGCCACGCCGAATGCCTTTATGCTGGATGATTCTGACCGACTGTGGATGGGGACCGATAAAGGTGAATGGGGCGGGCAATATTCGTACATGGAACTTCGTAACGGGAACGTTCACAGTTTTGACACCGACTCGGGAGTCCTCGGCTTCTTAAAGGTACGAGACGGCCGTGTGCTGGCCTATGGCGGCATGTCACATATGGGGATGGAGTCTGGTTTCGTCGCGGACGTTAGCAAGAAACCCGCCCTTTACGTTGGTGAGTTTGCCAACTGGCCCAAAACAAAGCTCCCAGAGGCTACAAAGCGCGTTCTCGAACAAGCGAAGGCTGGGCGATCAGAAGAAGTTTCAGGGTCGCCACATGGCGCAGTCGATCTCGTTATTGAAGATAACGTAAGCAGTGGTTTTTGGGTGTTGTCCGCGCACGATGTCTACCATTGTGATCGCGACTTCGCTAAATGCGAAAAAGTCGCAAACTTCGGGGGCCGATGGTCTGGGGGAAGGAACTATTCGGTCGGGAACACTCCGACTATTCGCCGAGTGCTTGTCACTAGCACTGATCAGCCTGACTTGATTGCTGTATCGGCTCGCGATGGCCTGGCGCGGTTCTCGAATGGGAAAGTTCAGCACGTCCAGGTACAAGGACAGATTGAGTCTTCGATAATCGAACTCTGGCACACTTCCATAGGTATTATTTTCTTTAACGACGACGACTCACATACTGGCTGGCGGCTCTATGACGATGAGTGGCAGCGCCTTCGACTCTTCCCCGACGAACAACCATCCGACGCATACGCGGCATGGAACTTCGCGGAGCCAATTCTTGACGATCACGGTATTGTGGCTTATTTCGGAACCAACATAACTCCTGGGGAGCGCGGATTCCTAAGGGTTGGCGACCAGCTAAAAACTGCTGTATTGCAAACATGGACGGACAAAAGCAGTTTTTACGGCAGCTCTATTCTGGCGACATCTGACGGCACGATGCTGGACGTATCCGAAGATGGACTTAGCCGATGGAATGGGAAGGAATGGGAATCGGCGGGTACCTATTCCGGTTCTGATAAAGACCGACGCAGGTTATTGAAAGCTCGGAGCTACATCCCACTAGTCGAACGAGGGACGAGAGCGGTGTTCCTCGATGCTGAGCTTGGCGATCTGCTTGGATTGACTAAATCCGAGAAAGGCTACGATCTGCGACCGCTCACAACAGCGAAAGGACCGGTGCCTGCCGGGATATTCGACTCCATCGCAGATAGCGAAGGTTATCTGCTCGCTGCGACGGCTTCAGGACTCGTCAGATTCAATCCTGAAAGCGGTGAACGACAGGTCATTCCTGCTCCAAATGCGACCGAGGAATTTAAGACCATCGCTCGCGATAGTGAGAAAAGAATCTGGACAGCAGGGGACCTCTTGTATGTGTCGTTCGATGAAGGGAAACATTGGTCGGTCGTTCGGATGCCAATGCTAAGCCGGACGTACCTTAAGCGGATTCGAGAAATCAGTCCCGGTACGCTCGCCATTGCACTCCATGATCGCGGGGTAGTATTCGTCAATGGACTGCAAAAGTAGCCTTCAGGCTGCACGTCTACCCGGGTTTATTAAACGCACCTGAGGCGAAATTCGGGCGGAAGAACTAATACACTATTCCTATGTCCAGCGCCATCCTGAACTCTCTCGCCAACGCCTCTTCCTCTTATCTGCGCTCGGCAATGCACCAGCCCATCCGGTGGCATGAGTGGGGAGAAGAAGTGTTCGAAGAAGCCAAGCGGGAGAACAAGCCGATCCTACTCGACATTGGCGCGGTGTGGTGCCACTGGTGCCATGTGATGGACCGCGAATCGTACGACGATCCGGAAATTGCACGGATCGTGAATGAACGTTTTGTTGCGATCAAAGTGGACCGCGACGAGCGTCCCGACATTGATAGCCGCTATCAGGTTGCGGTGCAGGCCATCAGCGGACAAGGCGGCTGGCCTCTGACGGCGTTTCTCACGCCCGACGGAAAGCCGTTTTACGGCGGAACCTACTTCCCTCCTGGGGACAATTATGGGCGGCCCAGCTTCCGGCGCGTGCTGATCTCGATTTCCGACGCTTATCGCGAGAAAAACGCAGACGTCGTGGAGCAGGCAGGGATGGTCGAAGGAGCGATCGCTCATTCGGAATCATTCTCGGGCAAAGCGGGACAGTTTTCGCCAGCCGTAATTCAGGAGATTGTTGACTCCGCACTGAAGATGTTCGATGAAAAGAACGGCGGGTTTGGAAGCGCGCCGAAGTTTCCGCATCCGTCGATGATTGATTTGTTGATTGATCAGTATCAGCGCGAGGCTTCGCATCTCGGAACGGGTGAGGGTACCCATTCCCACGTGGACTCTGCCCGGACGGGCGAGGACGCCCGTCCCCCCAAAGATCATCTTCTGCATGTCTTCCTGTCCACATTAGAGAAGATGGCGCGCGGTGGCGTTTACGACCAGCTTGCCGGAGGCTTTCATCGCTACTCGGTTGACGAGCGTTGGATCGTTCCGCACTTCGAGAAGATGTCGTACGACAATTCGGAGCTGCTGAAGAACTACGTGCACGCATATCAGGTAATGGGTTCCGAGTTTTTTAAAGACGTCGCGCGGGACATTATCCGCTGGATAGATGAAGTGCTTAGCGACCGCGACCACGGCGGCTTCTACGCATCGCAGGATGCCGATATTTCTCTGGACGACGACGGCGACTATTTCACGTGGACAGTGGATGAAGCAAAAGCAGTCCTCACCGATGAAGAATCGGAGGTCGCATTGCTCCACTATGACATTAACGAAATCGGCGAGATGCACCACAATCCAGCCAAGAATGTACTCTACCAGCGGGCTTCGATCGAAGAAATCGCAAACCGCCTAAAAATCCGGCCGAAGCGCGTGCACGACCTTCTGCAATCCGCCAAGCACAAGATGCATGCCGCGCGCCTGAAGCGAACCACGCCTTATATAGACAAGACTGTTTACGTGAACTGGAACGCGCTCTGCATATCGGCGTACCTGAATGCTGCAACCGTGTTGGGATTGCAGGAAGCGCGGAGGTTTGCGTTGAGATCGCTGGATCGCATCTTGGCCGAAGCATGGAATGCGGAATCGGGACTCAAGCACGTCGTCGCCTATTCTGACTCGAAACCCGGAAAACGTGACAGCTCCGGATTTCTCGATGACTATGCCTACACTGCGATTGCCTGCCTCGATGCTTATGAATCTACATCGGATTTGAGCTACTTCCAGGCGGCGCGAAAGTTCACCGACCAGATGATCGAACGATTCTACGATTCGGTCCCTGGCGGATTTCTCGATGCACCGCAAAGTGCACAATCGCTCGGAGTACTCGGCGCGGCCCGCAAGCCATTTCAGGATTCACCTACGCCTGCTGGAAACCCTATGGCAGCCATCGCGTTGTTGCGAATGCATGCTTATACCGATGAGGTGGCGTATCGCGACAAAGCTGAGCAGACGTTGGAACTATTAGCAGGTGCAGCCGGCCAATACGGAATATTCGCTGCCACCTACGGTATTGCGGCACAGTATTTCGCCACGCCTCACACTCAGATTGTGATAGTGGGAGAAGATGAAACTGCTGATCAGCTGTACGCGGAGGCGGTCCCGGCATCGCTTCATGGCAGGTCTCTATTGAAGCTGAACTTCAACCAAGCCGTGGCTCAGAACCTGCCGCCGTCTCTCGCTGGCACCATCCCGCAATTGCCTTCGCTGAAACAGAAGAAAACTGTTGCTGTCGTCTGTTCCGAAGGGACTTGCAAGCCGCCGGCCCACAACTCAGAGGCGTTAAGACAACTTTTGCAGAAGGAACCCGCAGCATAAGAGTTCACAGAAATGAAAAGAGGGCCCAGACTGCTTTCGCAATCCCGGGCCCATAAGTCAGGGGCCTTTCACTAGCGCCCCGTTGCTGCTTGCTCTACTTGCCGCAATTGACTCTGCAGAACGGCATGATCCCCTCGTTCACCTTTGTGGTGATTGGAGCGGCCATTGCCAAGCAGGTGCAAGCCACGGCTACCACCAGGACCAAAGTCCTGACCGCATGTTTCATGGCTTTCTCCTTACATTGCGGGTCCCCTGGGAGCGGAAACCCTAAGTGCCTCGAATTATATATCTACTGTCAAGTATGTATTTTTTGGGGACGGAAGCTGTAGGAGGGAAATCAGTGCAGTGAGGCCACCAGAGCGGGAGTTAGGCTCCTTGGGTCTTAGAAAAGGCTCGGTCCACCATGTGCTCGAACATTGGGATCAGCGATTCAGATTGCCCGTGCGGCTGAACATCCAGAAGGGCTTCATCCCAGCGCTGGGGCACAAGAATCGGGACACGCGTTTCGCGGCGATTCACCAGCGCGTAAGTCAGCCATAGTAGTATGCAACAGTTGAAAACACTCAGGTTCGACACATTGACCATGTCTTGAGAAATGTGTGCCCCCGAAACAAGCGCATTTGTGACCAATTCGACTCCCGCATAAACGCCGAACCCAAGGGCAATACCGAAACCCTGCCGTCTCCACGAAAGTCCTACGTGTTTCGAGAACGCCAGTAAAAACAATACGATCCCGCACTGCACCACACGCACGCAACGGTGCGCGACGATGATCGTCTTGACCAGGGGATCATTCCAGCTTGGACTAATCGAGATGAGAACAGCGGAAACTAAAACCATGATCAAGGCAGCCCACTTAAATAGGGCGGTACCCAAATCCTGCAGGGCAAAATAAGGACGGAAGGCGTCCAAGAAAACCTCGTGAATGATCTTGAACTCGAATACAACGTTGACCGCGGTAGAGATCCAATACACGTCGAAATAAGCGGTATGGCTGCCCCAGCGATAAACGGAAAAATCGAGGGCGAAAATCGCAATCTGGCCAATAGTGAAAGCAAAAAAAATCGGGAAGTCCTTGTGAATCCGTCGTCGAAACATCACCACAGCAACGATGGCTTGCAGAATTGGCTGCGAAATCCAGAGAGCAAGCTGGATTTGTGAGCTGGACATAATTCCGATCCGGGCTTTCAGTGACCTAAAGCCCTGCTTTCTGGATGGAACCTTATCAGCTTTGAGATAGGGTACCTATGAACAGAAGTAACCAAAGTCATGGTTACCCGCCGGATATCCAAATCCCCGTAAAATCCCGGGAATACGCGCGCTAATCCACGAATACGAAGTACGCTGAGGCCCACATGGAGGCCGGAATGGTGCCCCTCTTCTCGGCGGTAAAAACTACGCTGTAATCGGTTGAACCGCGCAGGGTTTCAAGGAGTGAAGGGCCCGGTTTCGCGGCGATAGTCGCCATGTGTCGCAAAAACCCGTAAATATCACCTGTAGACTCGAATTCCTGTGAGACAAATGATAAGAAAACATGCTCCTGGCTCAGGCGCAATGCCAGGGATCCGGCCAGCGAGACCATGCGCTCATATGCCGACGCGGAAGCCGCTCCCGGTACCGGATTGTCAAAGACGATGCGCATGCGCCGTTCGTCTTCTCGTGAAAACTCCCTGACTTTGAGAGATCCGGATTTTGCAGTGGCCTTCCAGTCCACAAAGCGTGCCGAGTCCTCAGCCAAATACTCGCGAATGCGGTAAAGGTCAGAACCTCGGCCTCGCTGATAAGCCTCTAACTTGCCGCTCAAAACCGGCAGCAGCTCAACCACTTCTTCAGAGTTCGTTAATTCTGGATATACCAAGACCTCTTGCGACAGTGCCATGCGGCGGGTTTTCGCGAGAAACGCGAAAGGAAAACGGGTCGAGAGGCTGAAGCGCTCCTGATAGCGTCCCCGACGCCTAAACTTCAACTTCACTTCGGCTTGCAGTTGCGAGCCCGCCAAGACTAACGGGAAGTAAGCCGTTTCGTGGAACACACCGGAAGGTTCGCCAACCGTGACGCGGCGCAACTTGCGATCAGGTAGCTGTAGCCACTGTCTTTCCGGAGGACGCCAAGGCGGAACCGGGAAAGTTGTGGGTACCCAGCGCCAGCGTAGCCGCTCTTTCCGCTTCTCGACCGGCACCGCCGAGACCGAAAGCGAAGGAATCCAGCGGCGGAGATTTCTCACGCAAACGGTTGCTGCAACCTCAGTTTCCGCAAAAATGTGTTCCGGTACCTTGAGTTCCAGTTCCAGTCCGCGGAGACACACTGAAGATGCAATGCCGGAAACCACAATCGCGGCCAGCATCACCGCAACGATAATGTAGAGCAGATTGTTGCCCGTGTTCAGAGCTGCGATGCCGATCAGCAACACGACGATGGCATAAAGGGCCCCCGCGCGTGTCACTTCGAAATCCAGCGCGTCGCGCAATCGCCGGGCTCCGACGCGCCGCGCCAGATATGGCACGATCCCCAATCCCACCGCAGCAGCCATCAGCAGAGCAATGGACGCGAGCACAACTGTCGCCACTACGTTGCCAGCATCACGGGCTGCAGTAGAAAAAATCGCCGCGCCAAATGCCAAGGTAAGACCCACAGCCGCCAATAGGAAACGCAGCCATGCGCCCGAATTTTCCGCTCGGAATGCGTGGGCGATGCTGCGAATTCTCAGAAA